>Ga0070675_100000021_pt1 | contig 161258 bp, 144 predicted proteins | sample KBSM43metaG_FD_65343 | JGI IMG/M metagenome (GOLD analysis project Ga0070675, IMG submission 65343) | Miscanthus rhizosphere microbial communities from Kellogg Biological Station, Michigan, USA - KBS M4-3 metaG | ecosystem: Host-associated > Plants > Roots > Rhizosphere > Soil ... | reverse complement strand
GACTGTACAGCATGTCGGGGATATCGAAGACACCGCTGTCCTCTTCGTACGCGCTCGAGCGCGCGCGGATCGCCAGCGCGACCACCAGCGTCGCGGCCTGCCGGAGCGGCGGCACGTCCATGAAGAGATCGGTCACCGCGCGGTCCTTGACCTTCAGGAATTCGGTGAGCGTCTTCACGGCGGTGGGGGAAAAGGAGGGCAGCTGGTCGAATCCGTTGGCCTTCGCCGTCTCCGGCGAGATGATCGCGGATGGCAGCGTGTGCAGCAGCTCGAGCTGGCTGATCGGCTGTCCGTTCTCCGTATCCACAGCGCCCTGGTCGCGAAGCCCGACAATCAGGAATCAAGCGAGTAAGTCTTCAGGCAGCGGATGTGGAGAAACAAAAACGGCGGCCTCTCGGCCGCCGTTCAAGTGATGTGGTGTTTTTGGTGGAGCCGATGAGGATCGAACTCACGACCTCCTGAATGCCATTCAGGCGCTCTCCCAAACTGAGCTACGGCCCCACATGTGTCCGCCGCCGGATGCCGGCGAAGCAGGTTCGCTAACGCGCCTCCGGAACCAAAATTCCACGGCGCGGGCGGGGCGCATTCTACTACGATAGCGGAGTGAAGAGTCCCAAGGTCGGGAAGCAGCGGTCGGCCAGCGGGGTGCTCTCGCTCTCGCGCTCGCTGCCCAAGCTCAGGCTGCCGGTCTCCGCGCCCACGCAGTCGGTGGCGCGGCCGCGTCCGACGATCGGGAAGCCGCCGGGAGGGAGGGGTGTTAAGGGCGGGCGGAATGGATGACTCCTCCAACAACGAACTCCATCCCGCGATCCGCGCCCTCAAGACCGTCTGCCGCTGCAACAACATCAAATACAGGACGATCGAGCGCGCCATCCGCGAAGGGGCGCACACGATGAGCCAGATCGCCAGCCGCACCACCGCCACGCTCGGCGAGTGCGGAGGCAGTTGCACGCCCGACGTCCAGCAGATGCTCGACGAGCTCGCGCCGAAATACGCCAAGGCCGCGCCGCCCAAACCGGCGGCCGCGAATCCAGACGCATGGTGGGTACGAAAGAAATGACGAAAAAGCTCGAGGTCTATCTCAAGCCGAGTTGAACGAGCTGCCGCAAGGCGGTAGCCGACCTGGAAGGTCGGGGATATGAGCTCGCCAAACACGATCTCGCCAAGGAGCGCCCGAGCCGGGAGCTGCTCTCGAAGCTGATCGACGAACAGGGACTGGAGGCCGTTCTGAATCCGCGCAGCCCGGCCTACAAGGCGCTGGATCTCGGCGCGAAGAAGCTCTCGAAGTCCCAGGCCATCGACATGATGCTCGAAGATCCGAACCTGATCCGCCGCCCGCTGGTCCTCGGAAAAGGGAAAGCGATTCTCGGCTACAAGCCCGAGGAGTACGACTCGCTGCGATGATGACGCCGGGCCTGATGGCCATCGCCACGATGACGGTCATGCTCTGGATTCTCTGGAGCGACACCGTGCGCGCCCGGCGGCCCTCGCAGATCCTCTACACCATCCGCATCGGGCTCTATCTCGTGGTCAGCTTCGTGTTGATCCTCAACCTCGTCCGCTACCCGAACATCTTCGATACGACCGCCCGAGTCCTGACCGTCGTCGCCGTCGGGGTGGGGATTCTGGGTGCCGGATACTTCGCCAGGAAGCTCGTCCGCCGATCATGAACCACTCCAAAAGGGAACTATGAGAGTCTGTAATGACGGAAGTGTGGACAGGCTGGATCGAATGCAGTATGATGCTCCACGGGTTCGGTGAGGGTAGGCAGCTCTCCGAAGCGGATCTGACAAGTCGCGGGGCCTGCGAATCTCTCTCTCTCGATCTCCCACGGCTGACCACACGACCCCCCACTAGGTCGTGACCATGCCACTTTTACCGGACCCCTCGAATCGGGCCGCCGAAAGGCGGCCCGATTTGATTTTGCGGCAGAATCCTGCAAGTGATTGTCTCCCTGATCATTCCGGCCCTCGATGAGGAGAGCGCCATCGGACCTCTCCTCGAGGCGATCGACCGGAAAATCGTCCGCGACGTCATCGTCGGCGACAACGGGAGCCGTGACAATACGGCCGAGGTCGCCCGGGCCCGCGGCGCGACCGTCGTCCACGTCGCCGAGCGCGGGTACGGAGCTGCCTGCGCCGGCGCTCTTGCGGTGCTGCCGGAAGACACCGAAATCGTCCTCTTCATGGACGCCGACGGCTCCGACGATCCCGCCGAGATCCCGCTGTTGCTCGGTCCCATCGAACGCGGAGAGGCCGATCTCGTCATCGGCTCGCGCGTCCACGTCGAGCGAGGCGCGCTCACGCCGCAGCAGCGCTTCGGCAACTGGCTGGCCACGCGTCTCATCGCGTTGATCTACAAGCACCGCTACACCGATCTCGGCCCGTTTCGCGCGATCCGCCGCGAGCTCCTCGACCGCATCGGGATGCGCGACCGCCGCTACGGCTGGACCGTCGAGATGCAGGTGCGGGCGCTGCAGCTCGGCGCGCGCGTCGCCGAGGTGCCGGTGACGTACCGGAAGAGGATCGGGAGGTCGAAGATCAGCGGGACGGTGAGCGGAGTCGTCAAAGCAGGGTGGTGGATCGTGTATACGATTGTGAAATACGCGTGGCGCTGATCCTCTACATCCTCACCGCATCGGCGCTGCTCGCGCTTGCACACCGCTTCGTCCGCCCGATCTCGAGGTGGGCGATGTTCGTCCTCTTCCTCCTGCCGTTCACCATCGCCGGCTACGCGCTGCTTACGAACCGGGTCATGGCGCCGGTCGATCTGCCGTACATGACCGTGCCGCTGAACTGGATGAAGGAGCAGTACGGGATCTCCGTGGGGAATGCCAGCACGAACATTCACAGCGACGTCTACTCGCAATTCATCCCGTGGCGGAAGGCGGTGCAGTGGTCGCTCGCGCACGGCGAATGGGGGCTGCGCAACCCGTTCATGTACGAGGACGACATCCTGCTGGCGTCGGAGCAGCCGGCGGTTTACTCGCCGTTCATCCTGATCGCCTCGCTGCTGCCGGCCGCGCTCAGTTTCACGTTCACCGCCGCGGCGCGGCTCTTCGTCGCGGCGCTGACGATCTTCCTCTTCGCGCGCGAGCTCGGATGCCGGGAGCGCTCCGCGCTGGTCGCGGCGGCGGGATGGAGTCTCGCCAGCGGAGTTGTGCTCTTACTCCACGTCTCGCTGAGCGCGACGTGGTCGTGGGCGCCGCTGGTGCTCCTCGGCGTGCGCCGTGTCGTGCGTACGCGGGCGATCGGCGTGCTGACGTTTGCGCTGGCGATGCTCGTGGTATCGGCGCATCCGGAGTCGGCGCTGCTGGTCGTGGTGGTCGGCCTCGGCTACGCGGTGTTCGAGCTCATGCAGCATCGCGCGCATGCGACGCGCGCCATCTCCCTCGCGTTCGGAGCGGGAGCGATCGCGCTGCTGCTGAACGCGATTCACCTGCTGCCGTTCTTTGAGGCGATCCCGCACACGATGGAGTACGCGCATCGCGACGCGCTGCTTCGCAATGCCTCGCGCGGCGTGCCGCTGGAGCACACGCTCGCCCGGGCGTCGACGGCGTTCCTGCCGTATCTGCACGGCCGCGACTGGAAACTGGCGACCGACGCGCCGCCGTCGTACAACACCGGCGCGACCGGCAGCATCCTGCTCGCCCTCGGCATCTATGCGCTCTGGCGGGTGCGCTCGCGAGAGACCTGGTTCTTCGGCGGCGTCTTTCTCTTCTGCCTCGCGGCCGGCTCGGAGTGGAAGCCGCTGGCGGTGGTGATGGGGAAGATCCCGCTGCTCGACATCGCGCTGTACGACCGCTTCGCGTTCGGCGCCGCGCTGGCGCTGGCGGTGCTCGCCGCGCTCGGCACCGAGGAGATTCTGCGCCGCGGCGGGGATCGCGCGGCGGCGGTGACGATGCTCGGAGTGCTGGCCGTTCTTGCGGCGGGCAACGCCTGGGCGGTGCGGACGCGGCTCGTCGATCATCGCGACATGCTCTTTGGGGCGCACGTCGTGTTTGCGGAGCTTGCGTTGCTCGCGGTTGGGGCGGCGATTCTGTTGTGGCGCCGGGACGGCGCCAGACCAGCCGGCGAGACGCCGGCGTTCCGGAGCGCCGCCGTCCTCGGCGGCTGGACAGGCGGCGTCTCGCCGCTGCTTTTGGCTTTGATCCTGGCGCAGCGGGCGATCTCGCTCGACGGGTTGCAGAAGACGTTCGAGCAGCGGCAGGCGTATCCGCCGATTCCGATGCTGGCCGCGATCGAGAAAACAGAGCGGCCGTTCCGCATCACCGGCCACGGCAAGGCGCTGCTCGTGGCGTCCGCGACGATGTACGAGCTCGAAGACGTGCGCGGATTCTCGGCGATGACGCTGCTGCGTCTGCGCGAGACGTTCGAGCTCTGGTCGATCGAGCAGCCGGTCTGGTTCAACCGCGTCGACGACCTGACGCGTCCGTTCCTGTCGTTCCTCAACGTCCGCTACGCCATCACCTGGGATCGCGATCCGCCGCCCGACGGCTGGCGCGAAGTGTCGCGGCAACGCGGCTCGATGCTGCTCGAGAACACGCGCGTGCTCGACCGCGCGTTCGTTCCGCGCAGCGTGCGCCTCGGCGGCGACGCGCTCGCGGAGATGGCCAAGGCGACCGACTTCTCGGAGCGCGCGTGGATCGAGTCGGCGAAAGAAAACTACGAGCGCGAAAACGGGCCGGGCACGTTGACGATCCGCAACGCGCGGCTCGGCTACGTCATCGATGCCGACATGCAGCGCGACGGCTGGATCGTCACCTCCATCGCCGCCTGGCCGGGCTGGCGCGCGTACGTCGACGGCAAGCGCCTGAAGACGCAGATCGCGAATCACGCCTTCCTCGCGGTGCACGTGCCGCAGGGGAGGCATCACGTGGTCCTGAAGTACTGGCCGCGAAGCTTCGTGATCGGCCGCGCGATCACGTTCTGGACTGCGGCGGCCTTAGCCGCCGCTTTCCTAAAGCGGCGGCTTAGCCGCCGCAGTCCAAAGACTTACTGAATCGATTCCAGCCGCTTCTCCAGCGACGCGATTCGCCGCTCGCTCCGCTGTCCCTCGGGGAGTGACTTCGCGTACTCGATCGCCATCGCGATCGCCGCGCGCGCTCCCTCTTTGTCACCCTTTTCCATGAAGATGTCGGCGCGCGTGGTGAGCACCGACAGCTTGCGCGGGCCGTACACCTTCACCAGCGCGTGCTGGTTCGCGGCGAGCGCCTCGTCGTACAGCTTCATGGCCTTGTACGCGAGCGCGAGACGCGCCGGCGGGTTGTAGTCGCCGGGGAAGTCGCGCTGCGACTGCTCGAGCATCGGGATGGCTTTCTCCGGAGTGCCGAGGTCGAGGTAGGCGCTGAGGCGGTGTGAGTCGTAGACCGCGCGCTGCTCGGCGGTCTTCGCCTCTCCGGCCACTTTCTCCAGGAACGCCGCCCACTGCTTCTTCAGCTCCAGTGCGCCGGCCTCGTCTTTCGCGGCGTCGCGCGCGTCGATGAGCGACATGTACAGGCCGGAGCGGTCATCGCCCGAGAGCACGATCTTCGGATCGTCGAACACCTCGCGCGTGTACTTTTCCAGCGTCGTGATGAGCTGCGCGCGCTTCGCGTTCGCCTCATCGTTCGTCTTATCAATGGAGGTTGCGCAGCCGAGGCCCGTGGCGGCGACGTTCGCGGCCGACGCGGATCCCTTCACGCGCGGATAAAGCTCCATCGCCCGCGTCGCGCAGCGCTCGTTGTCGTCGGTGAGCGACATCGAGAAGAGCATCGACTCGGCAGTGCGGCCGATCTTCTTCCAACTCTTCTCCGCCTTCGCGAGCGCGCTCTCGTACGCCTTCACCGCCTCGGCATGCTTGCCGTCGGCGGCCAGGCGATCGGCTTCGACGAGCAGCTTGTCGGACTCCGCGACCGGTTTCGACGCGACATCGTCGAGCAGCTTGCGCAGCTGCGGCACGGTCGCGCCTCCGACGTAGCGCGTCTTCACTTTGCCCTGGGCGTCGAGCACGAGCATCGTCGGCAGCGCCGGAATCGGATACTGCTTGAGGAACGCCGCATTGGCGGCCGCTTCGGTGTTCACGCTGAGCCAGACGAACCGTCCGGCATATCGATCGAGGGACTTATCGGTGTAGACGTAAGCCCGCATCGACCGGCAGGTGTGTCACCACGGTGCCCACGCCTCGACGAAGATCGGGATGTTCTTCGACTTCGCGAGCGTGACGGCCTTCGAGTAGTTGTCTTCGACGAACGTCACCGCGCGCGCGTTGAGCGCGGTGACGGCGAGGAGTGCGAGCAGGACGAGTCGTTTCATTGAGCCCCCGGCGTGACCCAGCGTCTGAGCCACGTATCCACTTCCTTATAAAACACCCGCGAGTTCTCCGCGTTCAGGATCCAGTGATTCTCCTCGGGCCACACCAGGAGGCGGCTGGGGATGCGCAGGCGCTGCAGGAGCGTCCAGGCCTCGAGCGTGTTATTCATCGGCACGCGGAAATCCCGCTCGCCGACCGAAAGCAGCATCGGGGTCTTGAACTGCATGGCGAAACGCGCGGGACTCTGCGTCTTCCACACCTCGCCCTGCTCCCAGACCGGCCCCATATTCATCAGCTCGCGGCCGTAGACGACGTCCGAGGTCGCCCACTGCGTCTCGAGATTGATCAGGCCCGCGTGCGCGACCAGCGCCTTGAAGCGATTGCCCGACCATGCCTCCAGCGCGTAGGCGAGATGTCCGCCGTAGCTCGCGCCGCCGGCGACCTGGCGCGAGGCGTCGACGAACGGGAAGCGCTTGATGGCCTCGTCGGCCGCTTCCATCAGCTCGTTCGCCGGACCGCGCAGCGGATCGCCCTGGATCAGCTGCGCGAACTCCTCGCCGAATCCGGTCGAGCCGGTGTAGTTCGTGGCCAGGATCACGTAGCCGGGCTTCGCGAGGAGGTGATAGTTCCAGCGCAGCGAGATCGCGTCGCGCCACATGTTCGCGGCGCCGCCGTGGATGAGCACGAACAGCGGATACTTTTTCGACGCGTCGAAGTTCGCGGGCAGGAAGATCATGTTGTGGATCTTGCGGCCGCGCGAGGACGTGAACCAGAAGTGCTGCGGCGGCTGCCAGTCGATCGTCTTCGCCTGCTCGACGTTGAAGTCGGTCAGATTCTTGTGGCTCTTCGTGGCCACGTCGATGCGCACCACTTCGGCGGGATTCACCGACGAGCTCCACTGCCCGACGATCACCGGCGCGTTCTCGGCGATGCGCAGCCCGGTGTAGATGCCGCGCTGCGGATCGATCAACACTTTCGCGTCGCCGCCTGCCGCCGGAACGGAGTAGATCTTGATGAGGCCGGAGTCCTCGGCCGTGAAGTAGATGGTCTTGCCGTCGTTGGAGACGACGACGTCGAGCGGCGCGCGGTCGGTCTTCGCCACGACGCGCTCGTTCTTCATCGACGGCCAGTCGAAGGCGATGAGCCGCGGGAGGTTGTAGACCTTGCCGTTGTTCGGCTCGAAGCTCCCGTAGAGCGTCTTGCCGTCGGGGCTGAACTCCGGGTCGCCGTAGCTGCCGGTGCCGGTGGCGATCTTCTCCGGTTCACCGCCATTGGCGCTGACGCGATAGAGGTCGAAGCCGTACTCCGCATACGCCGCGCTGTTGCGCGACGACGACGCCGGGAACACGAGCCACTGCCCGTCGGGCGACCATTCCGCATTGATCGACTCGCTGCCCTCGCCGCCGCCCGTGCCGCTGAATCCAGGCTCGGCGACGAGCTTCGTGCCGGCCAGCAGATCCTTCGCCGTTCCGCCGCTGACCTGCTGCACGAACACGTGCGGCTGCTTCGGATCGAGCCAGTGGTCCCACGCGCGGATCGGGAAGGAGTCGTAGGCGCGGACCTTTTCCTTCTTGTCCTTCTCTTCCTTCGCGGCTTTCTTGTTCGCCTCCTCGTCGAGCGCGCCCGGATAGACGGTGCTGACGAATGAGAGGCGGTTGCCGTCGGGGCTGAACTTCGGCGAGCCCGCGCCGGTCGAGACGTTCGTGACGCGCTGCGCCTCGCCGCCGGCGAGATCGATGATGTAGATCTGATTCTGCTCGTCGCCCTCGCGCTTGGCCGCGAACGCGATGCGCCGGCTGTCGGGAGCCCAGGCCGCGGCGCTCTCGCCGGTCTTCGTCGCCGTCAGGCGCCGCGGTTTCGCGCTCCCGTCGGCGGGCGCGATCCAGAGATCGTTGACCTGCTCCTTCGAGTCGTACGACGGCTCGGTCACCGAGAAGACGACCCACTTGCCGTCGGGGCTGATCGCCGGCGCGCCGACGCGCTTCATCAGCCACATGGTCTCGTGCGTGAGCGGCTGCTTGTCGGCCGCGGACGTCGTGAGGGTGAGGCCGAGGGCGAGGACCGCCGCGAACGCAAACACGATCGCCCGATTCATTCGCTCTGTCATTCCGTGTATCTCCTTCGGGAGCGGTATTGTTGCACGCGGATGATCAATCCGATCGCGATCAGCGCGCCCACAACATCCAGTAACACATCCCACGCCGATCCCCTTCTCGCCGCCAGCGTCGACTGGTGCCACTCGTCGATGCCGGACACGACCACGGCCACGAGCAGGGCCTGCAGGACTGCTCCCCTCGTCGCCCTCCACGCCAGCGCGCCGAGAATGCCGTAGCCGGTGAGGTGGAGCGTCTTGCGAAACGCGACGTTGAAGAAGTGCGGCACGGCGACGCCGAAGACGGTGTCGATCCACGCGCCGGTGTGCGCGGAAGAGAAGTTGTTGTTGGACGTCAGCAGGATGACCGCTGACCACGCCACGACCGGCAGCCAGCGCTTCAGAACGGACATGCGGCGCGTACAATAACGCCTCGCCCTATGGAGCCGCGTCCGATTCGCCTCACGGTGCTTCAGCCGAACCTCGCGCCGCAGTTGCTCGACCTGAGCATTCCGATGATCACGCTCGGCCGCGCGACCGACTGCACCGTTCCGATCAAGGACCGCTATCTCTCGCGGCGCCATGCCGAGATCGAGTTTGCCTCGGGCCAGTGGATCGTGCGAGACTGCGGCAGCGTCAACGGCACGCTCCTCAACGGCACGAAGCTGAACGGATCGTCGGTGCTCAAGCCCGGCGACCGGATCGTCCTCGGAGACAGCGAGGTGATCTTCGAGCCGGGGGGCGAGGTGCCCTCGTCGCATTCGCAGCTGATCGCGCTGGACAGCGACTCGCACGCGAAGAGCGTGGTCTTCAAGGCCGAGGAGGCGCAGGTCGACGACAGCGTGCGCGCCGGCGTCGTCACCGCGCTGGCGCTGGAGCTGATCGAGGACCGGCCGATGAACGACCTCTTCGAGTTCATCCTCGACCGCATCGCCGCCATCTTCAAGCCCTCGCGCGCCGCGCTCGCGCTCCTCGGCGCGGACGGGAAGACGTTCAGCGACGTACGCGTGCGCCGCAACGACGTCAACGAGTCGCTCGACCTCTATATCAGCCGCACGCTGATCTCCGAGGTCGTCGAAGAGCGCAACGTGGTGTCGTTCGTCGACGCCGTGAAGGACGAGAAGTTCGCGCGCGCGGAGTCGATCGTCGCGCAGCACATCCGCTCCGCGGTCTGCGCGCCGCTCCTGGTCGGCAACGCCGTCCTCGGCGTGCTCTACCTCGACTTCCAGGTGACCCGCGGCGCGGTCACGCACGACGACGTCCGCCTGATCGCGCAGATCGCGCGCTTTGCGGCGGTGAAGCTCGAGACCACGCGACTGCGCGAGGAGGCGATCGCGAAGGCCAAGCTCGACGAAGAGCTGCGTACCGCCTACACCATTCAGAGCCGCCTCCTGCCCGCGGAGCTGCCGGACCTCGACGGCTACGTGTTCGCCGGAACGAACAAACCGTGCCGCACGGTCAGCGGCGACTACTACGACGTGGTCACGCGTCCCGACGGCCGGGTCTACTTCATCATCGCCGACGTCAGCGGGAAGGGCATCACCGCGGCGCTGGTGATGGCCAGCGTGGCCACGGCGTTCAACATCTTCACGCGCACCGATCCGTCGCCGGCGGACCTGGTGCGCGAGCTGAACGAGACGCTCGCGCCGAAGACCGCGCCGACGAAGTTCGTCACCCTGGTCGTCGGCTTGCTCGATCCGAAGACGGGGATCGTGGAGTTCGCGAACGCGGGCCACGTCGCGCCGCTCTTCGTGTCGCGCGGCGGCGTTGCGGCGCAGACCTCGACCGACATGGTGGTCGGACTCTTCGCGCACGCGAAGTACCGCAATCAGCAGGTGACGCTCGGCGTCGGCGACTCGCTGGTGCTGTTCACGGATGGCGTGACCGAGGCCGAGAACGAAGCCGAGGAACAGTTCGGACTCGCGCCGGTGGAGACGCTGGTCAACTCGATGTACGGGATGCCCGCGCCGCTGATCCTGGCGACGATCGAGCATCACGTGCAGAAGTTCCTCGGCGCCGCGGCGGCCGCGGACGACGTGACCATGTTCGCGATCTCGAGAAGCGGAGCGAACGCGTGAGCATGCCGGCGCGCGAGCGCAAACGCCTGACCGAGAACCTCGTCGACGAATTGAACGGCGCCGCGCTGTACGACGCGCTGGCCGCCGCGGAGCGCGACACACGGCTGTCCGAGGTGTACCGGCGGCTCGCGAACGTCGAGCGCCGGCACGCCGAGCGATGGAAGAAGAAGCTCGAAGACGCCGGCGAGACGCTGCCGGATTTCGCGCCGTCGTGGCGCACGCGCACGCTCGGCTGGCTGGCGCGGCGGTTCGGAATCGGGATGGTGCTGCCGACCGTGCAGTCGCTCGAGCGCACCGACACGAACAAGTACGCGGGGCAGGCCGACGCGCGCGATTTTCACGGCGACGAGAAGTCGCACTCGCGCGTGATCCAGCTCATGTCGTCGATGCGCGGCGGCTTCGCCGGCTCCGACGTGGCGCGCATCGAAGGCCGACACCGCACCGCCGGCGGCAACGCCCTGCGCGCCGCGGTTCTCGGCGCGAACGACGGGCTGGTGTCGAATCTCAGCCTGGTCATGGGCGTTGCCGGCGCGGCGATGAACGAGCGTGCGATCCTCATCACCGGATTCGCCGGCCTGCTCGCCGGCGCCGGCTCGATGGCCCTCGGCGAATGGCTGTCGGTGCAGAGCTCGCGCGAGCTGTACCGCCATCAGCTCGAGACCGAGGCCGAAGAGCTGTCGACGATGCCGGAAGAGGAGGAGGAAGAGCTCGCGCTGATCTATCAGGCGCGCGGGCTCGGCGAGCAGCAGGCGCGCGAGTTCGCGGCGAGCATGATGAGCAACCCCGACACGGCGCTGGACACGCTCGCGCGCGAGGAGCTCGGCTTCGATCCGGACGAGCTGGGCGGATCGCCGTGGGAAGCGGCGATCGCGTCGTTCATCCTCTTTGCCGCCGGCGCCATCGTGCCGGTGATCCCCTTCCTCTTCGCCAGCGGCACCGACGCGGTCATGCTGAGCGTCGCCTTCAGCACGCTGGCGCTCTTCACGGTCGGCGCCGCGATCACGCTATTCACCGGACGCTCGGTGCTCTTCTCCGGCTCGCGGCAGGTCGTCTTCGGCTTGATCGCCGCAGCCCTGACGTACGGCATCGGACGCCTCGTGTCATCCTGAGCCCCTGTGTCATCCTGAGCCGCGCAGACGGCGAAGGATCTTCTACTTCCGCTTCCCGCGGTTGGCGCGCTCCGCGACCTGATCGCGGAACTGCTTCGCCTTTTCGAGGATGTCAGGATCGGTGATGCTCGGCAGGAGCCCATCCACGATCGCCAGCGCCTCCGCATACTTGCCGCCGTTCGCCTTCGCGACCGCGTCGTTCAGCGCGTTGGCGGCGCTGTCCGCGGCGTCCCACGTCTCCATCGACGCGATCGTCGAGCGGAGGTGCTCCACCAGCGCGGGGTTCGTCGTTTTCTCGAGGGCCGCGCGCGCAATCACCAGCGCCTCTTTGACCTTTCCTTCATTGGCCAGCGACTCCATATCGTGCAGGTCGGCCATCACCAGCGCCTCGCGCGCGCGGGTGAGGAGATCGCGGTCTCCGGCCGGCGCGATGACGCGATCGATCAGCTTCACCGCGTCGGCGCGGCGGCCTTCGCGCGCGTAGAGCTGCACGAGATTGAACGCCGCCTCTTCGTCGCCGGGCGTGAGCGCGAGACTCTTTTGCAGCGCGGCGATGCCCGGCGCCGAAGGGTCGGTCGAGCCGACGTACGTCGCGCCGATGCCCGCCCATGCGCGTGCCGATTGGGGAGCAAGCTGCGCGCTTCGCTCGAAGAGTCTGCGCGTCTTCACCAGCTCTTCATTCGAAGGCCTGGCGCCGGTTTTCGCGAGCCGGCGGATGATGCTCGAGCCGTAAAGCAGATAGATCTGCGGATCGCTGCTGCCGAGCTGCACGGCGCGTTGATACGCCGCCTCGGCATCCTGTGCGCGTCCCGCGAGATCGTGCAGCCACCCGAGGTCCGCGTGCGCGCCGGCATTGGCCGGATCGGCCTTCAGCGCCTCGCCGAGAAACTGCTCGGCGAGCGGGCCGCTGTCGGGATCGGAGTGCGCGACCAGATCGCCGAGCTGGTACACGTAGGCCGCGTACGTCAGCGGCTCCGGCTTCGGCACGTCCGGCACGGTCAGCTGGCTGAGCGAATACTTCGAGTAATTGAACGCGTAGCGCCGCACGTACGCGCGCAGGTCCTGCTCCATCTTCGCGTACGTCGTCGCGAACGCGGTCTCGAACGCCTCCTGCAGCGGCTTGTGCGCGCCGACGAGTCCGAGGAACCTGGCGAACTGCGCGCGGCGCTCGTTGTCGTCCATCAGGTAGTGCATGAGCGCCCAGGACTCGGCGTAGAAGACGCCGCGCCGCGAGGTCTCGTTGTAGATCGGCGAGTCGTGATCGACGGCGAAGAGCTCGTTCAGCGGGATCAGTTTCTCGCTGCGCAGCCAGCGCACGTGCTCCGTGACCGGGAGGCCGATCTGCACGTCGTCGCCGGAGATCTGGAACGTCGAGTAGTACTCCGCCAGTCCCTCGCCGGCCCACACCGGCAGTCCCGCGACGGTGTTCTTGACGAAGTAGTGCGTGAGCTCGTGATAGACGACCGCGTCGACGCCGCGCGGCGATCCCGACTGCAGCAGGATGAAATTGCCGGTATCGCCGCCGAGGAAAACGCCGGTGATGTTCTCGGCCTTGCGCTGAAAGGCGAGGTCGCGATACGGCGCGAAGCTCCGCTCGCTGCCGAAGATGAACACCTTCGTCGGCAGCGTCGAGCGCACATTGAGTTGCGTGACCTGGCCGACCGCCGCGCGCATGCGCAGCAGGTTCTCGGCGATGTCGGTCGTCGCCGCCGGCGAGGCGTTGCTGATGATCTCGAACTCGTCGACGCGAAGCGTGATCCACTTTTCATTCGCGCGCGGAAGCTCGAGCGCGGCGGCCTGGAGGGAGACGAAAAACGAGAAGAGGACGAGGGCGCGGCGCATGTGGGATGACGGGATTGTAAGGCGCCGGGACGGCGCCTGACCAGCCGGCGAGGACGCCGGCGCTCCGGAACGCCGCCGTCCCGGCGGCTGGCCCGGCGGCGTCCCGCCGCCGTCAGACCTATGTGGAGCGAATCAGCACGGCGCGCTTGTCGCTGCCGCCCGTCCACGAGAACTCGACCATGAATCGGAAAAGGTCCGAGCCGATGTTGTGACGGATGCCGGAGCGGCTGATGGGGCGCATTCCGCGCTTGTTGTCCGCCAGGAGCGGGATCGGGATCCGGTTGCCGTTGATGTCGGCGTTGATGCGGAGGTTCGGAAGCGGGGAGCCGTCGCCGGCCATCGCCGAGACGCGCAGGCGGAATGGCCGGCTGAAGTCGATGTAGTCATCGCTGTCCGCGGCCGCGCAGAGGAACGGAGCCTTGGCGCTCGTGCCGAGCACTTCGTCGAACAGCTGCAGCACGGGCGGCGAATCCCACAGCTGTCCGTGCACTTTCGGCAGGAAGCCGGTTGCGTAGGCGCCGATGGGCAGAAACATCGAGCGCACGTTTGCGCCGCGCAGCCATGCCGCCGACGCGAACGGCACCGTGCCGTCACCGATCTCTTTGTCCTTCGCCTCGAAGGCGACTTTCCCGGTCGCCGCGTTGATCGACGCCTTCTTCAGTGTCGGCGCTCCCCAGCCGCACACGTTCGTGACCGGCAGCGCGCCGAATTGCTGCGGGAACGGGGCGTGAGCCTGGGCGGCGGCGTCGCGCATGAACTGCTGTGTGATCCATGACTGATCGGTAAGCGGCGTCGTCGGCGCGCCGGCCGCATCGAAAAAGAGTCCCAGCGACGGATCGGTGGGAAAGAGGTCGTAAGCCGAGACCGCGCGCCCCATCAGCCCCTGTCCCTCGGCATTGGTGAGAAGCTTGATGAAAAGGAACTTGATGCTGACTCCCTGCGTCACCGCGTGCAGCGCCTCGAGCGTTCCCGCCCACGGAGCGCCGAACGTCAGCAGCTGTTCGAAGCAGGCGGCGTAGGCCGGTTTTCGCTCGAGAAATGCCCGCAGAACGAGACCGCCGGCGGAGTGAATGATCCCGACCACGTTGCCGTTCTTCTGCGGCGACAGCTCGTCGAGCGCGTCGGTGATCGAGTCGATGGTGGGAGTCGCGCCGACGCCCTGGCGCCAGTCCCAGCCGACCGGAATGAAGTCGGGGCTGGTGAACGTGACGTCATACCCGAACTGATCGCGCAGGATGTTGTAGATCGACTGCGCCTCCTGAACGATCCCGCCGAGGAGCGATGCGATCGGAAGACCAGCCTCGACGTTGCCCGGGACCGCGCGCAGTTGCGCGAGCAGCGCCGCTTTCTTCGCGGGGTCGAGAAGTTTGATCAGCGGCGGTGGAAACAGAACTTCACCCGTCGTGCGGTTGTGCAGCTCGGAGCCGACGAAGCCGGGAATGAAAATGACGGGTTTGCGGGCCATCGGGGAGGTCCTCCTATACAGAGGAGTGCCGCGGCCGATGGTTTTCCCTACTCGAACGCGGCCACCGCGTCGAAGGCCTGGCCGAAGTACAGTTCGTAACTGTCCTTTTCCACGTAGCCGAGGTGCGGCGTGCAGACGGCGTTGTCGAGGGTGAGCAGCGGATGCGAGGCGCGGAGGACCGGCTCTTCCTCGTAGACGTCGACGGCGGCGAAGCCGGGGCGGCCGGCGCGGAGCGCGTCCATCAGCGCGCCGGGCTCGATCAGCTCGGCGCGGCTCGTATTGACCAGCAGCGCGGCGCGCTTCATCGACGCGAGATCGGCGGCGGTCATGATGCCGCGCGTCTCTTTCGTCAGCCGCAAATGCAGCGACAGCACGTCCGACTGTTCGAGCAGCGTCTGTTTCTCCGACGTCGTCTCGAAGCCGTCGGCGTGCGCGCGCGTCTGCGAGCCTTCGCGGCCGAACGCGAGGACGCGCATGCCGAAGGCGCGCCCGTAGCCGGCGACGAGGCTGCCGATCTTGCCGTAGCCCCACACGCCGAGCGTGCGTCCGCGCAGCAACGTTCCCAGCGTCGACTGCCATCCGCCCGCGCGCAGGCGCGCCTCCTCCTGCGGGATGCGCCGCATCGCCGCCATCACCAGCGCCCAGGTCAGCTCCGCCGGCGCGTACGGCGAGCCCGTGCCCACCGCCACCTTCACGCCGCGGCGCTCGCACGCTTCCATGTCGATGTGCGCCGTTCCCTTGCCGGTCTGGCTGATCAGCTTCAGCTTCGGCAGCTTCGCCAGCAGCGCGTCGGTGATCGCCGTGCGCTCGCGGATCAGCACCAGCGCGTCGGCGTCCGCGAAACGCTCCGCGAGCGCGTCGACGTCTTTCACCGTGTCGTGGAAGACGACCACGTCGTGGCCTGCGAGCTTCGCGAAGCAGTCGAGGTGCCGCACCGCGTCCTGGTAGTCGTCGGGGATCACGATTCTCATGCAAGCTCCCGCATCGCCGCGGCGACGTGAATGCGCGTGGTGTCGAGCAGCGGGATCCCGTTCGCCGAGTCGCCGCGCAGCAGGAGCGGCAGCTCCGTGCCGCCGAGGATCAGGCCGTCGATGGAGGGGAACCGCGCGGTGATCGCCAGCATCTCCGCGCGCGTCTCGTCGCGGAACACGCCCTGCACGAGCTCGGCGAAGTACTTGTCGTGAATGAACTGCCTGTCGTCCGGCGAAGGCACGACGACCTCGATGCCCGCTCGCGCGAAGACGCGCGGGTAGAAGTCGTTGTCCATGGTGAAGCGTGTTCCGAAGAGTCCCACGCGTTTCATCTTCGCCGCGCCGGCGGCGCGGCAGGTCTCCTCGACGATGCTGATCAGCGGAAGCGGCGAGCGGCGCTGCAGCTCGTCGAACACGAGGTGCGGCGTGTTCGACGCGAACAGCCCGATCTCGGCGCCGGCGCGCGCCAGCCGCGCGAGCTCATTCGTCAGCATCACCGTCACCGCCTCCAGCTCCTTCGCCGCGATCAGGTCGATCATCCCCTTGAGGTCGATGCTGTTGATGATCAGGTTCGGATAGCTGCCGTCGGTGACCCGCGCGCGATAGGCGGCGATCAGCTGCCGGTAGTAATCGATCGTCGATTCCGGCGCGATGCCGCCGATGATGCCGAGAGTTTTCATCGCCGCGAGTTTATGCGTTGCGCGGGTCGTCGCGCGTATGGTTAGATCGCCGCCCGGAGGTCGTCCCCCCTAAATGCGCCGTTGGATCCGCTCGTCGTTCGCCGCCGCATGCTTTTTCCTCACAACACCGCTCTTCGCGCAGACGTTCGTGTTTCATCTGCGCGGCGATCAGGAAGTGCCGCCCGTGCCGAGCGTGGCCAGCGGCGGCTGCATGGGCCAGCTCGATCAGCCCGGCGCGACGTTCGCGCTCACCTGCGTGCACGACGTCGTCGGTGCCACGGTGATGCACGTCCACAAGGGCGCGCCCGGCGTGAACGGCCCGATCCTCTTCGACCTCGGCGATCCCGCCAGTCCCGTCACCGCGACCTGGACGGGGATGACCGCCACCGACATCTCCGACCTCCTGGCCGGGAACCTCTATATCAACATTCACACCTCGGGGCGTCCGGCCGGCGAGATCCGCGGCCAGATCCTGCCGCGCACCGTCGACTTCGTGAGCTTCACCGCCACCGGCTCGCAGTACGTCCCGCCCAACTCGACCACCGCCACCGCGAGCTGCACCGCCGATCTCGACGGCCCGGCGACGTCGCTGGCCGTGTCGTGCACCCACGACGTCCCGAGTCCCGTGTCGGCACACATTCACGAGGCGCCGGTGCTGCAGAACGGGCCGATCGTCTTCACGTTCCCGAGCCCCAACAGCCCGTTGAACGCGAACGTCCCGATGACGCCGCGGCTGGTCGCCGACTTCGCTGCGACGTTTCTCTATCTCGACGTCCACACCGGCAGCGGCTCGGAGGACACGGCCAGCCCGCAGATCCGCGGCCAGATCGGCACGCCTCCCGTCGGCGCGAGCACCGGCACGATCAAAATCGTCAAACAGACTTTCCCCGGCGGAGGAACGGGCTTCGGCTTCACCGAGAACATCACGCTCGCGGGCGCGTTCGCGCTCAACGACGCGCAGACCCAGACGTTCTCCGCCGTGACCGCCGGTACGTACAGCGTCACCGAGAACAATCCCGCGGTGACCCCCGGCAATTACACGCTCGCCGATCTGTCGTGCGACGACGCGGACAGCACCGCCGACACGGTCTCGCGCAACGCGACGATCCGCCTGCAGGCGGGCGAGGTCGTGACCTGCACCTACCGCAATTTCAGGACGCTGGCGACGGACGACCTGTTCGTGTTCCACCTGTCGAGCGGCCAGGAAGTGCCGCCGACCGGATCGCTGGCGCGCGGCGGATGCATGGGGCGTTTCAACTCCGGCACCTCGGAGCTGTCGCTGGTCTGCACGCACAACGTCGATAGTCCGACGGTGATGCACATTCATCAGGGTGCCGCGGGAGTGAACGGCGCGATCGCCTTCGACCTCGGCTCGCCGGTCAGTCCGGTCATCGCGACCTGGAGCGGCATGACGCCCGCCGACGTCGCGAGCCTCTTCGCCGGAACCCTCTACGTCAACATTCACACGGCGGGACGTCCGGCCGGGGAGATCCGCGGCCAGATTCTGCCGCGCACCGTCGACGTGGTGAATTTCACCGCCGATGCCGCGCAGGTCGTGCCGCCGGGAACGTCGACCGCCACCGGCACATGCAGCGCCGACCTCGACAACCCGGCGACGTCGCTGGCGGTGCAGTGCACGCACAACCTGGCGACGCCCGATCTCGCGCACGTGCACGACGCGCCGTTCGGACACAACGGACCGCTGGTCTATACGTTCCCGTCGGCGGCGAGTCCGTTCTCCGGCGCCGTGCCGCTGACGCCGCGCCTCGTCGCCGATTTCGCGGCGACGTTCCTCTACGTCGACATTCACGGCACCGGCGCCTCGGAAGAGACGTCGACCGGCGAGATCCGCGGACAGATCGGCGCGATTCCGGCCGCGCCCACCACCGGCACGATTCGCATCGTCAAGAGGACCACGCCCGCAGGCGGGACTGGCTTCAACTTCACCGATAACGTCCCCGGCTCGCCGGGAACGTTCACGCTCAATGACGGCGCGACGCATACGTTCACGAACGTCGTGCCGGGAACGTACACGATCGCCGAGGCGCTGCCCGCGGGTTACACCGTCACGGACGTCGTCTGCGGCGACGCCGACAGCAGCGGCAATCCGTTCGCGCGCACGGCCACGGTGTCGCTGCAGGCCGGAGAGACGGTGACCTGCACGTTCAGCAACCTGCGTACGGTGACCGCGCCGTCGATCTTCGTCTTCGATCTCTCCGGCGCGCAGGAAGTGCCGCCGGTTCCCTCAACCGCGCGCGGCGGCTGCATGGCGCAGTTCGACGCGACGGCGAGCTCTCTGTCGGTCGTCTGTACGCACGACGTGAGCGGCGCGGCGGTCATGCACATCCATCGCGGCGCGCCCGGTGTGAACGGCCCGATCCTCTTCGACCTCGGCGATCCCCAGAGTCCGGTCGAGGCGGTGTGGACGGGGATGACCCCCGCCGACGTCTCCGATCTCTTCGCCGGCAACCTCTATATCAACATCCATACGAGCGGCCGTCCGACCGGCGAGATTCGCGGACAGATCCTGCCGCGCACCGTCGACGCGTTCGGGTTCCCGATGAGCGGCAGCCAGGAAGTGCCGCCGACGACGTCGACCGCGACCGGCAGCTGCGCGGTCGATCTCTCCGACGACGCGGCACAGCTGGTCATCCGCTGTGCTCACAACGTCGTCGGCTTCACGAGCATCCATCTGCACAGCGGGCCGGAGGGCGTCGACGGACCGGTGGCTGCCGATCTGCCGTCGGGCGCGTCGTTCACCACCACCGTGCCGATGACTCCGCGCCTCGTGGCCGACTTCGCGGCCGGGTTCCTCTACGTGAACGTCCACTCGGCCGATTTCCCGCAGGGCGAGATTCGCGGTCAGGCGATCGCCGGAGCGGCGACGTTCTCACCCGCGGCCGCGCCCACGCTCTCGGAGTGGGCGCTGATTCTCCTCGGCATGGCCATGGTCTCGATCGCGGTTCTGCGGCTGCGCGCGTAACTACCTGATGATGACGCCATGAATAAGACCCGCCTGGAGGCGTTCAGCGACGCGGTCATCGCCATCATCATGACGGTGATGGTGCTCGAGCTGCGCGTGCCGCACGGCACGGACTGGACGGCGCTGCGCCCGATCGTGCCTCTGTTTCTCACGTACGTCCTGAGCTTCGTGATCCTCGGCATCTACTGGAACAACCACCACCACATGCTCCACGCCACCGAGCGCATCACCGGCGGGGTCCTGTGGGCGAACCTCCACCTCCTGTTCTGGCTCTCGCTCATCCCCTTCGTGACCGGCTGGATGGGCGAGAACCACTTCGCCGCCCTCCCGACCGCCGTCTATGGCGCAGTCCTGCTGATGTCGGCGATCTCCTACACCATCCTGCAGGCCACGATCATCGCCGGCCAGGGAACCTCCTCAAAACTCGCCCGCGCCATCGGCAGCGACTTCAAAGGCAAGCTTTCCCTCGTCCTCTACCTCGCCGCCATCCCTCTCGCCTTCGTCCACCAGCTCCTGTCCGACGCGATCTACGTGATCGTCGCGCTGATCTGGCTGGTCCCGGACCGACGCATCGAAGCGCGGGTGTGAGGGGGGGGCGGGCAACGCGACCACGCTGACACGCGAAGCAAACTCGCCAGCAAATGAAGCAAACCCGCTTGCAACTCGAGCAAACCCGCTTACATCGGAACCAGGATCGCCTGCGGCGGAAGCAAGATCGCCTGCAAACCAGGCGGACTTGCTGAGAAGGGAAGCACTCCTTACTTGCTTTTCCAGGAAACTCGATAGGAAATGAAGCAAACTCACTTGCCCCGGAAGCGAGATTGCTTCCCTTGCAACCAAAATTACTTCCGTTGCAAGCCACCTCGCTTCATTTGCCAGCGAGTCTCCTTCGTTCGCCAGCGAATCTGCTTCCGTCGTCAGCGACATTCCTTCGTTCCCTGGCGAGATTGCCAGGCTCCGCAGCGAGATCGCTTCCCACGCTGGCAAAATCAATTTGAATTGGCCTCATCAACGAGGACGACCGAAGAACAAAACATAGCCGTCAGCATCCTTGAGCTCGAATCCACGCAGCCCTTCATGGGTATCTTTGAGTGGCTCGGAAAACTCGACATTGCGCGACGAAAACTCTTCCGCCAACGCGTCCGGATCAGGGGCATAGAGATAGGCGTCCCAGCGAGCGATGCCCTTCTTGACATCTCGCGTGTAGTTCGGCACCGGAGCCACGCCGACGTTCTTGAACATGATCATTGCAGCGCCCCGCTGGACAATGCCGAAGAAGACGTCGTCGGGTTCGGGTCCTTGAAACGTGATGTCGAACCCGAGCTGGTCGCGATAAAACGCGAGCGCCGCGGGGACATCAGTCACTATGAAAAGCGGTGCAATGCCGGAGATTTCTGGTTTAGTCATGTGAGTTTCCACCGCCGGTTCCTCAAACGTCTCGACCATTGCGATCTCATCTCTATTAGTCTATATGGTTCTTATTCGCATCTGGATGGACGAGCGTGAAGCGGGTATTTGCAGCCGGAATTTTTCTCTTGGGTTGTTACGCTGCGGTGTTCGGTCGTGTTGAGCCTTGGGTAGCAATGTCTCTGTTTCTCCTCCTGGGCGTAGGTGGAAGCGTCGAGTTTCTCGCACGACGTAACCCCGACGGGCTCGCTGCCCGCATTCAATCTCACTCATTTGGCCCGGGCACAGAAACGGCCGGCACACGGTCGGCAGACCTGTTTCGGAGCGGCCGTACGTTTTCCATCGTGTTCCTTGCGCTGGCCTCACTTCATGGCGTCCTGATCTGGCTTTCAGAGAAAGGTTCGAATGCTGGAAGGCGTGAAATTGCTCTCGTCCTGGCACTCATTCTCGTCTTGCCAATGACGATGTCTTTCGCCGCCGGTTGTTATCTCTTCCTTCGCGTCGCCCTTCGCCGCTTCCGTGAGCGTTCAAGCGCGCGAACTCACCGCCGGGTCTAGTTGTTTCGCGTGCACGAGCACGTGTGTCATCCTTCTGCCGATGGCAGTTTCCGTGGCGGCCCGGTTTGGAACGATCGGTGAAGCGGAAGGCGCCAGGTCTGCGCTCGACGCCGCCGGCATCGACGCCGCGTTGGCGGACGACCAGATCATCACGGTCAATTGGCTCTACTCCAATGCCGTGCGTGGAATCAAGATCCTTGTTCCACAAAAGGATGCCGAGGCGGCGGCTGCAGTTCTCTCGGAAGTAGCGTCCTCGCACTTAACTGTGCCCGAAGACGGCGTTTCGGGCACAGTGGACCCAGTTGGTTCAGGCGAGGACCGCGCGAGCCTCGAACATGCAGCACTCTCGAACCGTTGCCCGAGCTGCGAAAGTGAAGATCTGGTGCGCATTCCACGGCTGAGGCTCTTCCTGTTCTTGTCTGTCATCGCGGTCGGCATAGGCACCGTGATCGAACAGCGCGATATGGCGGTTGCATTCGCTGCGGCAGTCGCGCTGATTGCGTTCTTCGTTCCGTCTCATCGGTGCGCGGTGTGCGGCGAGACTTCGAGCCCGCCACCGCCGGAGCCTTCAGTCGAAGCGTTGCCGCCGCTGATATCGGATACGCTGGAGTCTCGCTGCCCCCGCTGCGGATCAACCGAAGTTCATCACATTCTGTATCGGAAGCTCAAAGCAGCCTCGATGATCTTTTCGCTCGCAGTCGTGTTCGTTGTGCCCATCTGGCTGCTGTTGCCAAAATGGACATGCGATACTTGCGGCTTATTGCTGTGGATGCCCCCGCCACGGATGCAGTAGCGCTGGTACGAAAAGAGTGAGGTTTTCTCGCGAAGTAGCGGTGCATTGTTGTGGAGCGCGCGGAACTTCGAGTCGGCTTATTGGCGACATCCGGGTGGGCATCTAAAAGAGCGTTCCCAAAGTAACCACACAGCAGACCCCAGAGCGACGCTCCAAGGGAATGCCGCGCCGCTGAACGGCATCTTCATCACCGGGCCCATTGCTGCCACGGCGGGATTCGCTCTCGGCCGGATCTTTGGCAGGGCGAGGTTTAACTCATACCAGCGCATCACCTGTTTTGTTCTTGCCGCGGTCATGACTGCCGTACTGTCTCTGGCGGTCACAGCACCAGGCTTCGATCCTCAGGCGCAGGTTGTCCAGGCTGACGCAGTGGCTTGTCATTCGACGGCATCGTTGATCACTGAGCGGACAGCTTACTGGCGTGCAGAAGTGGAGCGGGTGTCCCGCGAGCATGTTGCTGATGTACGGGAAGGTTGGCTTCAAACGGTGCAACCCATGCTTGTCTCACGTCCGGGGGTCGTCATCACCCTTCAGGCGCATCGGAGCGCATGGATCACTGAACGGGCGTGGTCAAATGGTCACACCGAGCGACGGTTGGAATCATGGAAACGCGCCGAGCAGAGGCATCGCGTCTTTGTCGACGATGCCGCGGCCGACTGTTCAGACCAAATCCGTGCCTTCACGGAGGTTCATACGTATCTCCTCTGCTTTGAGCGGTCGCCTGGGTTCCCACCGTCTGCTCTGCCGGAATTCCTGGGCGTTTGGGTAGCGCACCCGATTACACCATCGAAAACCTCGGAATCTGCATTGCTCGAATCGTATGTAACGTCATGCAAGGGCCAACGGAACGGTCAGTAGCGGCGAACGCCACCGCCTGACTGACCGTGCCTCTGGCTCGCGCTCGGAACGGTTCTCGGTCTTGTGTTACTCGTAGCGGGGTGCATTGTTCCCTCCTCAGACCCGTTTGATTGGCGGATGAACGGGCTTGATGCGCGAGGCAAAGGGGCTTGACGTGCGAATCAAGCCGCTTGCTGCGCGTAACAACCAAGGTTGGTTGACGAGGCAGGATCGTTGCCTCGCGAGGCAATGCGGTTTGCCTCGCGAATCAGGCAGTTTGCCCGGCGAGACAACCATGGTTGGTTGGAAAGACGAGAATCTTGCCGCGCGGGGCAACCATCCAATCCAACGGCATCAAAAGCCATTGCCTCGCGAGGATGGACGTTTGCCTCGCGCGGCTGGACGCTTGCCTCGGCAATCAACCTTGGTTATTACGCGAGGCAAACCGCTTGTCTCGCGAGGCAGCATCGTTGATGCGAGAGGCAACCAGTCCTGCCTCACCAATCAACCTTGGTTGTGGCGCGAAGCAAGCCGTTCGTCTCGCGAGGCAACCTTCTCGTTGCGCGCGGCTAGGCCTTCTGAATGACGAGAACCGTACCGCTCGTATCGCCGGCGCTCATGGCAAGGCGCTGAACAATATGAGCACCGGCCGCCTCGATCTCTCTATCAATGACACGTTCGTCGTATTCATACGTCTGCAGGGCGTCGGTGTGAGACACGGTCCGATCGCCATCAGGCGGAGACTGATTCGACCGCGAACGTGATCGGATCATCCGGGCGAATTGGCGAAGCGCTTCGCCGCGCGGCGCAAGCAGGACATGCAGAATGGCGACTCCGCCGGGCGCAAGCAGGCGCGAGAGGGTGTGGACGAGCTGGTAACCAGTCGATCGAGGGATGTACTGCAGAACCGAAAGCGAACAAATAAAATCGAACCGGCCGTCCTGCAAACTGTCCAGTCGATCGGTCTCGAGGAGCGTGATGTTGTGCAGCCCGGCGTCCTCGGCGTTCTGCCGAACGTGAGCAAGCATCGTCGGCGAGATGTCGCAGGCAACGACATGCGTCGAGCGCCTCGCCAGCGGAAGTGTCAATCGCCCGACGCCGCACCCGAAATCGAGTGATGCTGTGAGCGCGACATCGTGGCCGACGATCGAAGCGGCCGCACGGAGCAATGAAGCGACATCGGCTTCGCCGGTCTCCAGGAATGCCGGGGTCGCGACACCGCTGCCTTCCACTTCGAGAACGCTCTCGCTCGTGAGAACACGGAAGTAGGGTGCCTGCCGCGCGAGCTCTTCCCAGTCTGTCCGGGGCGGTTTCGTCACGTGCTGAGAGTACTCGCAATGTCCGAAAAAACTCGCCGGCCAACTCGATTTGTGAGTAAGGCAAGCTCATTTGCTGGTGAACCGAAATTGCTACAAGCGTCTGATTCCGTTCGTTAGCTATGTTCGCGTCTTTGGCGTAGAGTCTCGCTCCAGACGTACGGAGGGATGGATGATCAGGGCTCGAGGCATTTGCATCTTATTCACGCTGCTCCTTTCCATTAGCGCTGCCGCTCGCGATGCGCGCAAGGAGCTCGCTGTCGACCTCCGGTTTGCTCCTCAGGAAGGAGTCCAGTCCAACTCGCCTGATCTCATCCCCGCTGTACTGGAGCGGTCGGTTGCCTTGAAGGTCGAGGACGGCCGTGAAGCTGGTGATGCCGCGACGATCGGCCAGGGTACGAACGACGACGACCAGTCCTTTCCGGTTCGAGCGTCGACTCCTGTCATTGTTTATGTCGCGGACACACTCCAGCAGATCGCGACGGGCTGGGGATTGAAGGTCGCCGATCCCGCGGACCGGGTTTTGACCGTTCGAGTCGTGCGGTTCTACGTTGATGAGAGCAACAAGGCCCTGGGCTCGGTATACGCCGCGGAAGTCAAGGTCACTTTCGTACTGGCGGATCGATCGGGGAAGAAACTCTTCGAGGGTGCGACATCAGGAAGCGCGCATCGCTACGGGCGTGCGCGCAGTGGTGACAACTGCAACGAGGTTCTCAGCGACTCGCTCAAGGAGGCGTTTGCGAACATCGTCTCCGATTCGCGGGTTCAACAGGCATGGTCGTCCGGGCAGCCGTCGGCAACGGCCAGCTCCGCCGCCTCGAATTCGGAGCCGGTCGAAGAGCGCCTGCGAAAGCTCGACGAGCTCCTGAAGAAAGGGCTCATCACGAAAGCCGAGTACGACAAGAAGCGCGCTGAGATTCTGAAAGACATTTAGATAAAATCGCCCGTCATGCCGAAGGAAAAGTCTCCATCGCAACTGATCGACGAGAGGATCGAGGAGCTGGGCGACTGGCGGGGCAAGACGCTCTCGCGTCTCCGCACGTTGATCAGGCAGGCTGACCCCGACGTGGTCGAGGAGTGGAAGTGGGGAGGGCCGGTGTGGTCTCACCACGGGGTGATCTGCACCGGCGAGACGTACAAGAGCGTCGTGAAGATGACCTTTGCCAGGGGCGCCGCAGTCGAGGACCCGGCAGGCCTCTTCAACTCCAGCCTCGAGGGCAACACCAGGCGTGCCATCGACGTCCGCGAGGGCGAGAAGATCGACGAGAAGGCATTGAAGGCTCTGATTCGCGCGGCCGTGGCGGTGAACGCCTCCCGCGCCAAAGGCTGATGGTCCTCCTGTCGGGCGGCAACCCGCAGATCGCGAAGGCGGACGGCGACGCCCCGGTTCAGGCGTACATCGCCGCGATGCCGGGCTGGAAGCGCGGCGTCGGGAAGCGCCTCGACGCGCTCATCGTGCGGAACGTGCCCAACGTGCGGAAGGCCGTGAAGTGGAACTCGCCGTTTTACGGCGTCGAGAGCCAGGGCTGGTTCCTGTCGTTCCACGTCTTCACCCGCTACGTCAAGGTGACCTTTTTCAAAGGTGCGTCGCTGCGGCCGGCCCCTCCCGGCGCCAGTAAGCACAAAGAGGTGCGCTACCTCGACATCCACGAAGACGACGAGCTCGACGAGGCACAGCTGGCGAAGTGGGTGAAGCAGGCGGCCGCTATCCCTGGCTGGATCCCGTAGGGTCGCCGTTCAGGCAATCAGTCGCCTGCGCGATCAGGTTCTCGATCTCGAACGGCTTCTCGATGAACCGCTCCACCGGCGGACAGACCTTCGAGAGCGCGCTCGCTCCGTAGGCGGTCATGACGATGACGCGGTGGAGGTGCTCGGGCTGCCTCTCCACGAGGAACTTGACCACGCCGATGCCGTCGATGCGCGGCATCATGAGGTCCAAGGTGATGACGTCATAGTCGTGCAGGAGGAGTTTCTCGATCGCCTCGGCGCCGTCCCGGGCGGACTCGACGGCGAATCCCTGGCGCCCCAGGATGCGGGAGACCAGGATGCGGATGCCGGCATCGTCGTCCACGACCAGCGCGCGGCGCTTCTCGGTCAGGACGGCATCGGTCAAGACGGCACCCCGCCGGACACACCCCGACCCGTACACCGATAAAGAGTTCGCGCAATCATGATCCTGCTCCGGAGGGATCAGAATACAAAGCAATGTCGAAGCCAGATCACGTTACTTTCCGTATGAGGCCGCGTCATACAAAGATGCGCTCGCTGATCCTGCTGCTTGCCTTCGCTCTGCCGCTGCATGCCGACGCCTTCGCCGATCTCCGCGGCGCCCTCGGGCGGCTGACCGCGCGCGGCCCGATCCGCGCGACTTATGAAGTGCAGCGCGCGGTGACGAACGAGGGGAAGTGGGCGAACGAGAAGTTCAACGGCAGGGCCGCGGTGGAGCTCGAAGGCGACGGCGAGGGCGTACGCGTCGCGTTCACGCGGCCGCTGCTCGAACAGGTCACGCGCGAGCTGCAGGTGCGCGCCCACGACCGCAAGCAGCCGACCCCGACGGTCAGCGCGCTGAATGAGATCAGCGCGGTCGCGGCGGCGGAAGCGATCGATGCCGGCCCGTCGATCCTGCACATGATCGACGACGCGAAGGTGGTCGAAGATCGCGAGGGGACGTGGCAGGGCAAGCCGGTGCGCGTGGTGATCTTCCGCCTCGCCGACAAGCGCGACAGCGACTTCGGCAAGCAGACGATCCTGGAGAACAAGCTGACGCTCTGGCTCGGCGCCGACCACCTGCCGGTCGCCGCGGAGCATCTGCACGCCGCGAAGTTTTCGTTCCTGGTGTTCAAAGGCGAGGCGAAGTCGAAGCGCAGCTGGCACTTCGCGCACGTCGGCGACCGCCTCGTGCGCCTGCGCCAGGAAGAGAGCGAGAGCGGGTCAGGCCTCGGGCAGAAGGGAAGTTCCGCGTTCGTGGCGACCCTGCAGGTGCATTAGCCTTAGCATAGTGGCGTGAGATCCCTGCTCGCGGTCGCGCTGCTGCTCCTCCTCGCTCCGGCGGTATTCGCGCACGATCCGGTGGAAGATGCGACGCTGATCCCGACGAAGCGCCGCTCGGTGCGCTCGGGAGGATCGGCTCCGCCGGTGATCGTGCACCGCACGGTCGTGCTCACGCCGTCGAAGGACAACACGCTGTTCCAGACGACGGACGGCTCGATCTCCAACGGCGCCGGGCCGCATGTCTTTGTCGGCATGACCCAAGGCAACTCAAAGCGACGCACGCTGCTGGCGTTCGACGTGGCCTCGCAGATCCCGCCCGGGAGCACGGTGACGCGCGTCGCGCTTCGGGTCAGGGTCTCCGCTGCGCGGTCGAACGCACCGGCAGCACTGCATCGTCTGACCGCGGACTGGGGCCAGGGGGCATCGAACGCCGGGTTCGTCCGCGACGGCATCGGATCCCAGGCCCAGGCGAACGACGCCACGTGGCTGCACAGGTTCTTTCCGAACACGCGATGGACAACGGCGGGAGGCGACTTCGCGGCCGTCGCCGACGCCACGTCGTCGACGGCCGGATCGTTCGAGGAAACGTGGGAGTCGCCGGCGATGATCGCGAGCGTGCAGCAATGGCTCGATCAGCCGGCGACGAACTTCGGCTGGATCGTCATCGGAGACGAGTCGCGCTCGACCACCGCAAAGCGGTACGACAGCCGCGAGATCGACCCCGAGACGACCCGCCCGGAGCTGACGATCGAGTTCGATACCCGGCAGTGACTACTGGCTCGCAGCCACCCCGCTATCCGGCTGCGCGGCGACGTACGTCGAGCCTCCCGATTGGTTGTCGTTGACGACTGTATAGACGAAGATTGGCGCGCTGGAATCGAAGCTGAGCGTCAGGTTGTCGACGTTCGCGAGATCGACGCCCGGGAAATACGAGCCGATCCCGTTCTGCTGCTGCGAGAGCGCCTCGAGGAAGAGCGTGTTCTGCCCGACCAGCGTGCCGTCGGCGTTGCGGAGCTCGAGCCGCACCGTCACCAGCCCCGGATTGGGGTTGAAGAAGCCGGTGTTCGTGCGCGGGGTCGAGAGCTGCGGCATGACGCCGCGCCGCAGCGCGTTCGCGCGCGGCTGTCCCGTGATGAGCTGGCCGAGAGTGCCCAGCCCGGCGCCGCGCTGGTCGCTGAACGTGCGCGAAGTGACGGCCAGTTGCGACGCGCTCGAGACGCGCAGCGCGCCGGTCGTTCCGGGCTGGTTCAGGCGCGCGGCCACGTCGTCGATGATCGCGGTGGCGCGCGGCGGAATGTTCAGGACCGTCGACGTCGCCGCGTTCGTGTTCGGAAGCAGGCCGGTGGTGAAGTATTCGAGGAGCGCGGCAACGCTCTGGCTGTACGAGGGGTTGAAGACGCGCACGTCGGTCAGATAGGTCGTCCGCTGGCCGTTCGTGACCCTGCCGGCGATCGGGATGTCGTATTCATTCGCGGGCACGAGCTGGCCGCGGATCTCGCCGCTCGGGAACGCTGTCGAGTGCACGTTGACATAGAAGCCGCCCGGCGCGGTCACGAGGTTGGCCTGGTCGGTGCCGCTGATGCTGGAGATCGAGCGCGTGCCGCTGGTGCGGCCGTTCACGATCGGTGAGGACGCGGTCGCGAAGTCGATGATCACCGGTCCGGAAACGGTGGACCCTCCGCGGTGGATGTGCGACAGGGTCGGATTGGCGATGCCGAAGGTGTTCACTTCCCAGGCGATGTTCGCGTTGACCGGATCGAGCGTCACGAATGCGCTGCCGAACGCGTTGCTGGCCACCGCCGGCACTTCATTTCCGGCGCGCAGGTCGGCCGCATAGTTGATCGGACCGCCGCTGACGTACGCGAGCTGTCCGCGCACCGCGCCGGCGGGGAACTGCTGGGTGTGCACGTTGACGTAGAAGTTGGAGGGATTCTGCAGCATCCGCTGCGCGACCGCGGCGGTGATGGGGAAGGTCCCGCTCATCGTGCCGTTGGTGAAGGTGCCGCCGAGGCCGATGATGTCGACGACGATCGATCCGTTCACACCCGCGGGCGCCTCATGGATGTGGAAGTTGTTGATCGGACTGCCGAGGTTCGTCACGGTGATGGTCACGGTGATGTTCTGCCGCGCCGCGTCGAACGTCACCGTCGCGTTGCCCCAGCCGGAGATCGAACGCGCCGGAACCTCCTGGCTCGGCGTGAGCACGGCTCCGAGGGTCTGTCCGAAGGCGGTGGGAGCAAAAAGCAAAATGGCCAGAGATAGGGAGAGGACGGTCCCGCGAGCTCGCATACTTCTTTCTCCTCGTGTTCTGAAAGCTCGGGCTTGCACAAAGTGCACCCGGAGCTCAGAGCTGCGCCAGCGCGTGCACCGCGCGGATCAACTCTTCGGGCTCGATCGGCTTGCGGAGGTAACGCTGGAAGCCGGCGGCGAGGATGACCTCGCGGTCGGTTGGCGCGCTCTTGCCGGTGATGGCCAGCATCGGAACGCGCGAGGCCATGCGCTCGATGAACCGGAATCCGTCTTCGCCGGGCATGGCGATGTCGCTGACGATCACGTGCGGCGTGAACGTCGTCGCGAGCTCGACCGCCTGCTGCACACTCGTGGCCGTGTCGACGGCGGCGCCCGACGAGATCAGGATCGAGCGCATGACATCGACGGTGTCGGTCTCGTCGTCGACGAGCAGGACGCGGAAGCCCTCCAGGCTCGGCAGCGGGTCGTCGTGGCGCAGCGCCGCGGTCTTCGGCTCCTCGGCGGTGAGAGGCAGCGAGACCGTGAACGTCGCGCCTGAGCCTTTGCCGTCGCTGTGCGCGGTGACGGAGCCGCGATGGCCGTCGACGAGCTGCTTGACGATCGCCAGGCCGAGGCCGAGGCCTTTGTGCGCGCGCGTGGTCGAGCCGTCGTCCTGGCGGAAGCGCTCGAACACGAACGGCAAGAACGCGGCGTCGATGCCCTCGCCGCTGTCGCGCACGTGCACGTGCGCGAAGCCGCCGGCGGTCTCGAGCTCGACGTCGATGCGCCCGTGCGGCGGCGTGAACTTCATCGCGTTCGCGAGCAGGTTGGCCATCACCTGCTGCAGGCGGTCGTGATCGGCGTGTACGAGCACCAGCGCATCGGGCATCCGCAGGGTCAGCTGCAGCGGCTTCTGATCGGCCTCGAACTGCGCCGACGTGACCGACGTGCGGACGCTCTCGCGCAGATCGATGACTTCGAGCTGCAGGTTGATCGTGCCGCTTTGGAGGCGCGAGGCGTCGAGGATGTCCTCGACGAGCTTGAGCAGCCGCGCCGTGCCCTGATGGATGCTGTTGACGGCCATGGTCAGCGTATCGCGGCTGACGCGGTTCATCTGCAGCATGCGCGTCCAGCCGAGGATCACCGTGATCGGGCTGCGCAGCTCGTGCGAGACCATGGCCAGGAAGTCGTCTTTGGTGCGGTTCGCCAGCTCTGCGGCGTCCTTCGCCGCGCGCAGCTGTTCGCGCGCGCGCTGGTCGCGCAGGTCGTTCACGATCAGGCAGTAGTGCGAGCCGTCGGAGTCGTCGAGCAGGGTCGCCGAGACCGCGACCGGCACCGGGCCGTCGCTTGCATTGAGCGCGATCTCCACCCGTGGCGACTCCCCGGCGGTCTGGAGCAGTGCCTGAAACACGTCGCGCGTGTCGGCGGTGACGAGGTCGCGGAGGACGTGGCCGAGCAGCTCGTCGCGGCTCGTGCCGAGCAGCTGCACGAAGTGCGGATTGCAGTACGTGATCGCGCCTTCGGCGGACAGCGTCACCGCTCCTTCGCCCATCGTCTCGACGATCATCCGGTAGTGGCGGTCGGCGGCCTTGAGGACGTAGACCCGGTCGTCTTCCCCGACGTCGGAGATGACGAAGGCGTCGACTTCACCCTTCCGGATGGCCTCGATGGTCTGGACCGGCTCGTCGAACAACGGCTTGCGCTGGCGACCCATGGTTACACCGGATGCAAATCGAATCCTAACAGCACGCGCTCGCGATCGGAGAGATCGCCGATGATCTTGCGCATCGGAGTCGGCAGTTTCCGGACGAGCGTGGGAATGGCCACGATCTGGTCGGTGCGCGCGAGCTTCGGATTCTCGAGCAGATCGATGACCTCGATCGTGTAGCGGCCGGCGAGGTGCTCCTCGCAGAACTTGCGCAGATTCGCGATCGCGGCGACCGACTTCGGCGTCGTTCCGGCGACGTAGAGCCGCAGGTTCCAGTGGTCGGCGCTTCTTTTCCGTTGCTTCAAGGCCATCAGGTTGTCCGATCCACAGTGCGCTCGACAAGGCGGATGCCCTTGCGGCTCAGGATGAACTCGCGGATCCGGTTGGAATGGGCGATGCCGCGCGACTTGATCACGTACATGCCGCGCAGGCGCTCGCCGTCGAGCTCGATGTCGCGCAGCACCATCCAGGTGTCGACGACCGAGGAGACGGCGACCGACGTCGCTTCCTGCCATTGGCCGCCGCCGGTGAGGCTGGTGAAGACCGCGGTGATCTTCTGCGACTTGAGGAAGTCGACCATGCGCATCAGCATCGAGCGCACTTCGTTGACACTGCCGACGCTGCTGAAGTTCGAGATCGGATCGATGACCACCATCGACGGCTCGAAGTCGCGGATGCGCTTGTGCATCATGGCCAGATGCCCCTCGAGGCCGAACTGCGTCGGCCGCGCGGCGTAACAGCGGAAGAGTCCCGCTTTGATCGCCGGCCGCAGATCGATGCCGACGCTGCGCATGTTGCGCACGATCTGCGAGGGCGACTCTTCGAAGGCCATGTAGAGGACCTTCTCGCGCCGGTCGCACGACGCGCGCGCGAACTGGGCGGCGAGGCTGCTCTTGCCGGTGCCGGCGGTTCCGGAGATCATCACCGCGCTGCCGCGATAGATGCCGCCGCCGAGCATCGCGTCGAGCTCCGCGAGGCCGCTGCTGAGGCGCTCGGAGCTGACCTCGTGATCGAGCGCGACCGAGGTGATCGGAAGAACCTCGATCCCGCTGTCGTGGATGAGGAACGGGTATTCGTTCGTGCCGTGAGTCGTGCCGCGGTACTTCACGATCCGCAGCCGCCGCGTCGCCACCTGTTCGATCACGCGGTGGTCGAGCAGGATCACGCAGTCGGAGACGTATTCTTCGAGGCCGTTGCGGGTGAGCGTGCCGTCGCCGCGCTCGGCGGTGATGACTGCGGTGAGGCCGCGGTCTTTCAGCCAGTGAAAGAGCCGGCGCAGCTCCGCGCGCAGGATGGCCTCGTTGGGGAGCGCGGAGAAGAGCGTTTCCAGCGTGTCCAGGACGACCCGCTTCGCGCCGATGGTGTCGACCGCGTCCGCGAGCCGGATGAAGAGGCCGTCGAGATCGAAGGCGCCGGTCTCGGTGATGTCGCTGCGCTCGATCTGCACGTGGTCGATGAGGATTTTCTTCTGGCGCTGCAGCTTGTCGAGGTCGAAACCGAGCGAGCGGACGTTGGCCACGAGATCCTTCTCGGGCTCTTCGAACGCGACGAAGACACCGGGCTCGCCGTGCTCGACCGCGCCGCGGACGAGGAACTCCATTCCGAAGAGCGTCTTGCCGCAGCCCGCCGAGCCGCAGACCAGCGTCGGCCGTCCCGCGGGGAGTCCGCCATGAGTGATCTCATCGAGACCGGCGATTCCGGTCCTGGCCTTGGTGATGCCGGTCGCCGCGTTGGTGCGCTGCCGGTCGCGTTTCATGGGGTATGGGGACTCCGGCGCGCAGTGTACCTCACCCGGCGCCGCTGCGCCGGGTGAGGCGAGGGATCAGAAGCCGGCCACGAAGAGATGGCCGGCGTTCTGGGAGTAGATCTTGCCGTCGTTGCCGATCGAGGTCGGCGTGTATGCCGCGCCGAGGGCCAGTTGCTGGAAGATCTTCTTGCGGAGAATGCCGCCCTGGTCGATGGCGAAGAGGTTGCCGTCCTCGCTGTTCACGTAGGACGTCCCGTTCGCGTCGATGACCCAGGCGTTCACGCACCACTCGAAGCTCTTGGGATGATCGTCGACGCACGTCACCGAGTCGTCGGGGTTGCGGTGACACGACAGGGTGTTCGTGTTCCGGTACATCCACTCGACGTTGAGATTCTTGTTGAGCTGGGTGATGAAGTACGCCTCGCCGTACGCGGGGTTGTTCGCGTCGCGGTCGGACGGGCAGAACTCCTCGGTATTGCAATACGAGCCGACCTCGCCGTAGCGATTCTCCTTCGTCAGCACCGAGTACGTTGCGCCGTGTTTGTAGATCCCCGGCGTGATGTCCCAGCCGAAGCCGTACGTCCCCAGGTATGCGCCGCTCGAAGAGAATTTCATCAGGTGTCCCTGCGCGTAGTTGTAGCGGCTGTAGGCGCCGTAGAACACCGATCCGTCAGGCGCGACCACCGGCGACGACGACGAGTCGTCGAGCACGCGTCCGCCGCCGGGAGCGTTGGTGGCCGGATCGACGCCGAGGTTCGCGCCGGCGCGGCAGCCGCCGGGCGTACCGTTCGGCGGGAAGAAGCCGCCCTGCGCCACCGAGACGCCGCAGCCGTCGTTGAAGCGCTCGCGCAGCGATGAGATCCACTTGAACGTGAGATTCGGATTCACGGCAATGAGATAGCCCCAGCGGCTGATCAGATGCGCGCGGGAGATGACGTAGACCGTGCCGTCGGGCGCGATCGCCGGCGCGGCATTGACCGCGGCGCGCTGCGAGCCGCAGGTCACCGAGCCGGGCACCGCGGTCGGGCTCGGCGGCCACGGCAGCGGATCGGTTCCTTCGATGAACGCGTTCAGGCACTGCGCGTTCCCGGCCGGCGCGCCGGGAGTGATCGCCGAGAAACTGACCTTCGTCACCACGTTCGACGGCGTCACCTTCACCAGCCAGGAGTCGACGACGTCGTGGGAGAAGAAGCTCGGCCCTCCCTGGAGCCTGATCACCGTGTAATAGAGGTCGCCGTTCGGCGCGACGCTGATCGGGCTCGCGGTGTAGGTCTTGTCATTGATGCTGTTGAACGGATTGATGCGCGTGCCCGCGCCGGTGCCCTTGTCGACCCTGAAGATCGTGCCGCCCGCTCCCGGGACGTAGAGCGAGCCGTTCGCGAGCGCCGGATGGAACACCGGCTCCCACATGTCGAACGCGTTCGCCATCGCCTTCCAGTCGCTGGCGAAGTTCCAGGCCTCGACCAGCGTGCCGCCCGACCAGCTGAACTTGGTCTCGCTCCAGCTCTGCGTCGAGTAGTCCGAGATCGAATAGGTGCCGGTCTTGCGCAGCATGTAGACGTTGTTTCCGTCGACGAGCGGCGCCTGGAAGTGTGCCAGCAGCGCCTCCTCGCCCACCAGCGCCTCGCCCGCTTCCATCTCCTCCGCGACGAGGTTGTCGTAGACGATGTTGACGATGTTGCGGTCGAGACTCTGGCCAACCACCGTCGACTGGCCGGTGTGTTGGGGGTCGAGCCCCCACTGTGGCCAGTCCTGTGCGAGGACGGCCGTGGTACTGCAGAGAAGAACGATGAGAATGACAATCGAGAACCGGACTTTCATAACCTCCTCCTTTCACATAGGAGGAGGGTCCGCCGGGGGTAAGTCCCTACCTACTTATTTCGGTAATAGCGCGACCCGCGATCCGGCCGCGCTCGATCCTCACGACTTCCTCGCAAATCACACCAGCCTCATCCAGATCGTGCGTCACATAAACCATCGGTACTGGAAACTCGTCGCGGACGCGCACCAGGTATTCGAGGACGCGCGCGCGGAGCTCGGCGTCGACTCCCGAGAGTGGCTCGTCCAGCAATAACACCTCGGGATTACTGAGCAGCGCGCGCGCGAGGGCGACCCGTTTCCGCTCGCCGCCGGAGAGGCGTTTGACGTCGCGGTCGAGGAGGTGTGCGATCTCGAGGACGCCGATCACGGCATCGTCGATCGCGCCGCCGTAGGTGATGTTCTGCCGCACCGAGAGATGCGGGAACAGCGCGTCGTCCTGAGGAACGTATCCGACGCGGCGCCTGCGCGGCGGCAGGTCATTCACGTTGCGTCCGTGGATCTCGACGTCGCCGCGAACCGGCTTGCGCAACCCGGCGATGACTTCGAGGAGCGACGTTTTCCCCGCGCCGGATGGACCGTACAACGCGGTCGTGCGCGCGTTCAGCTCCACCGACACTTCGAGCGTGAAATGCGCGAGCGGCAGCACGACGTCCCGCAGCACGACGCTCATCGCCGCCTCGCCGCCCATTCGGCGATCCAGACCGCGGCGAAGGCGATGACCACCGCGAACCCGAGGAGACGGAACGCGTCGGCGTCGCGCCCGAGCTGCACGAAGTTGTAGATCGCCAGCGAGAGCGTCTGCGTGCGGCCGGGGATGTTGCCGGCGACGAGGATCGTCGCGCCGAACTCACCGATCGCGCGCGCGAAGGCCAGCAGCATCCCGGAGATGATGCCGCGCGCGGCGAGAGGGAGGGTGATGGTGGCGAAGACGCGCGCGTTCGTCGCGCCGAGGGTCTGGGCGATCTGCTCGTAGCGCGGATTGACCTCCTCGAACGCCACGCGCGCGGCGCGGACGAGGAGCGGAAACGACATCACCATCATCGCCGCGACGACCGCGCGCCAGGTGAAGACGATGTCGACATGGAGCGTGCGGTGCAGCCAGCCGCCGATCGGGCCGCGGCGGCCGAGCAGCTCCAGGAGGATCAGGCCGGTCGCCACCGGCGGCATCACCAGCGGCAGCGCCACGAGCGTCTCGACGAGCGACTTCCCGCGCCAGTTGCGCCGCGCCAGCAGCCAGGAGACGGCGAGCGCGGGAGGAACGATGAGCATCGTCGAAAGCGCCGCGGTGCGCAGCGTCAGCGCGACGATCGGCCACTCGCTCATCGCCATGCGCTCATCTGATGAGAAAGCCGTACTTTCGGAAGATGCGCAGCGCGAACGGCGAGCGGACGAACGAGAAGAAGTGCCGCGCCGCGCGCGGATTCTCGGCATTCTTCACGACCGCGAACGGATATGAGATCGCCGGGCCGTTTTCGACGACGTAGCTCACGAATGGCGTGTCGGTGACGTAGACAATCGCCGCGTCGGCGTTGCCGGCGTTCACCGCGGCCAATGCCGCGCGCACGTGCTCGGTCGGAATCACGTTCGGCGCGATCTGCTCCCACAGTCCGATGCGCGTGAGCCAGGCCTTCGCGTAGATCCCGGCCGGGACGCTCGACGGCTCCGCGAGCGCGACCTTCTTCCCGATCAGATCGCGCGGCGTGCGGATCCCGTGGCCGACGATCGCCAACTTGTTCGACAGCACGCTCCGCCGCGTCGCCGGATCGATCAGCCCCTTCCCCTGCAGCGCGTCCATCCTGGCCTCGTCGGCGGACAGAAACACATCCGCCGGCGCCCCTTCCTCGATCTGCCGCGCCAGCATGCTCGACGCCCCGACGTTGAGAACCACCCGCTCCCCGGTCCGCCGTTCATACTCCCCGGCGATCGAAGCCAGCGCATCCCCGAGGCTCGCCGCCGCGAACACGCGGACCTCGGCGGCGGAGACGTGCAGTGTTACGAGGAGCGTGAGGAGGAGGCGCACTTTGGGGAAGTATAGGGGTGGGGTTGCGCGGTTGCGCGGTTGCGCGGTTACGCGGTGAAGAGTTGCTGAGTTGCTAGGTTGCTGAGTTGCTGGACGGGGGGGCGGGTGGGACCGCGCAACTGCGCAACCGCGTGACTGCGCAACCAGCAACCCAGCAACCCAGCAACCCAGCAACCCAGCAACCATTACACTCCCCTCATGCGCGCCGCCGCCGTACTGTCCGTCCTTCTCGCCACCGCCTGCGCGACCGTCACGCCTCCCGCGGACAACGCCGTTCTCGCCGACCGGCTCTTCTGCGGGCGCACGATTCCGGGTGGGGGTGTGGTGACCGATGAGGAATGGAGCGCGTTCGTGCGGGACGTGGTCACGCCGCGCTTTCCGGACGGCTTCACGGTCTGGCGCGCGGAGGGGCAGTGGCGCGAGCACGACGGGACGCTGGCCCGCGAGCCGGTGATGATCATCGAGATCCTGCATCCGCTCAGCCGCGAGCTGGACCGCAGGATCGGCGAGATCGCCAACGAGTACCGGCAACGCTTCCGGCAGGAGGCGGTCATGCGCGTGACCATGCCGGCACGGATGGATTTCGTCGACTGAGACGCTTATCCTCTTTTCAACACTCCCTTGAAAGTCTCGGTCGGTGATCGCGTCGGGCCGTACAAGATTCTCGCGCCGCTGGGTGCCGGCGGCATGGGAGAGGTTTACCGCGCGCGGGACGAGAAGCTGGCCCGCGACGTCGCGCTGAAGATCCTGCCGTTCGAGCTGTCGATGAACGCCGAGTCGCTGCGCCGGTTCGAGGCCGAGGCCCGCGCGGCGTCGGCGCTCAACCACCCCAACATCGTCACCATCTACGAAGTCAGCCGCAGCGACGACGTCGCCTGGATTGCGATGGAGCTGATCGACGGCGACGACCTGCGCACGGTGATCGAGCGCGAGCCGCCGCCGCTGAAGAACGTGCTGCGCATCGCCGGCAAGATCGCCGACGGACTCGCCGCGGCGCACGAGCGCGGCATCGCGCACCGCGATCTGAAGCCCGACAACGTCATGATCTCGCGCGACGGCTTCGTCAAGATCCTCGACTTCGGCCTGGCCAAGCAGATCCGCAAGATCTCCTCGAACGACGCCACGATTCCGCAGACCGCGCCGGGGACGGTGTTCGGCACGGTCTCGTACATGTCGCCCGAGCAGGCCCGCGGCCGGGAGATGGACTACCGCTCCGATCAGTTTTCGTTCGGGGTGATGCTGTACGAGCTGCTGACCCACAAGCGGCCGTTCGACCGCGATTCGAAGCCGGAGACGATGACCGCGATCATTCGCGACGAGGCGCCGCCGCCGTCGCAGTTCAACGACTTCGTGCCGCGCGAGCTGGACCGCATCGTGTCGCGCTGCCTCGCCAAGCAGCCGCGCGACCGCTACGGCTCGACGCGCGATCTCGCGCACGATCTCCGCGAGGTCCGCGACTCGCTCACGTTCCCATCCCAGAAAAGTGGAGCGGCGGGCTCTCAGCCCGCCGGTTTTTCTTTCGGCGGGCTGAGAGCCCGCCGCTCCACCGCGCTCGTGGCCGCGGGCATCGTGGTGCTCGCGCTCATCGTGTATGCGGGCGTCCGGCTCTGGGAGCGCCCGCGCGCGCCCGCGCGCATCGACTCGGTGGCGGTCGTGCCGTTCCGCGATCTCACCGGCACTGCGGACGGGCGGATGCTCGCCGACGGCATCTCCGAGATGATCGCGACGCGCCTCTCGGAGGTGCGGCAGTTGCGCGTGGCCGCGCCGTTCGACGGCGCGCCGGTGTCGGAGAGCGACGACCTCCGCGCCGCCGCCCGCCGCAAGCGCGTGCAGGCGGTGATCCGCGGCAGCGTGCAGCGCGGCGGCAACGACGTGCGGGTGAGCTACGCGCTCGTGCGCGCCGCCGACGGCGGGACGCTGTTCTCGAATACGACCACGCGCCCGGCCGCGGAGCTGTTCGCCCTCGAGGACGCCGTCTCTTCCGATCTTCTCTCGACCCTCGGGCACACCGCACCGCCGCGCGCGCAGACGTCCGTGGCGGCGGCACTTGGCCCCGACGATCAGCGCCGCTACATCGAGGCGGTCGGTTTGTTGAAGCGCGTGCGCAACGAGCAATCCGTCGAACGCGCCATTACCACGCTCGAATCGCTTCTCGGCAACGCGCGCGAGTCCGGCGAGGTCAACGCACTCCTGGCGCGCGCGCTTCTGTACAAGGCGTCGCTCACGCGGCGCCCGGCGTTGATCGAACAGGCCACGGTGTACGCGGCGCGCGGCGTGACGCTCAGTGCGGACAATCCCGAGGTGCACGTGACGCTCGGCGTTCTCCACAATGCGTCGGGGAGTTATGACGACGCGCGCCAGGCGTTCGAGCGCGCGCTCGCGTTGCGGCCGAACGACTCGAATGCGCTCACCGGAAAGGCCGAGGCGCTGGAAGGCCTCGGACGCGCGGCCGACGCGGAGGCCGCGTACAAGAGTGCGATCGCGCTGCATCCCGATTCCGCAGGCGCGCACATGCAGTACGGCGCGTTCTGTCATGCGCGCGGGCGGTACACGGACGCGGCCGCGCAATTCCGCCGCGCTACCGAGATCAGTCCTGAATTCTCGATCGCCTGGTCGAACCTCGGCGGAGCGCTCAAGGATGCCGGCCAATACGACGCGGCTCTCGTCGCGCTGCGGAAGTCGATCGATTTCAAGGCCACGTCTCCGGCCTATTCGAATCTCGGCGGCGTGCAGTTTCTGATGGGTGCTTACGACGAAGCCGAGCGCTCTTACGAGCGCGCGGCCGAGCTCGCGCCGACCGATTTCGTCGCATGGTCCAATCTCGGCGACGCGCGGCGCTGGTCCAGGTCGTCGCGCGACCGCGCGAATGACGCCTACGCGCGCGCGGTCTCCGCGGCGCAGGTGGCGTTGTCGGTCAATCCGAACGACGCCTATACGCGCGCGGCGATGGCCGCGTGCCTCGCACGCAGCGGGAAGCTCGATGAGGCACAGAACGAGATTCGCCGCGCCCTGGAAATCGATCCCACCAATCCCGTCGTGTTGTACAAAGCCGCCGTCGTCGCGCTGCTGCGCGGCAACACCGACAGCGCGATCTCGTGGATCGAGCGCGCGCTCAGTGCCGGGTATCCCGCCCGGGAAGTGCAATCGGATCCGGAATTCGAGTCCATACGCCCGTCATTACAGTCAAAAGGGTAGAGAAGGAGGCACCATGTCCAGGGTTCCTCTCCGTAGCTTCGCGGTCCTCACTGTATTCATCGTCGCCGTGATCGCCGGCTGCAAGTCGTCCGACACGATCAGCCCCAGCCGTGGGCCGGACAACTGTGCCGCGACCGGCAACGGCAGGCAGCACCACGACACGCCGCTGGTCTGCATCGACGGCAGCGGCACGGCTCTGAGAGTCCATCCCGAGTCGATCCGGGTGTGGGATGTCGACTCGTCGAGCCACGCCAACCCGCCCAGGATCGTCTGGCTGGCGCGCAACGGGACGAATCTGCAGATCACGATGAAAGATGCCGGCTGCGTCGACACGCCGAGCTGCAACGGACGCCAGTGCAATGCGAACGTCAAGAACGGGATCGGAGCCGGGCACAACGAGGGCGACGTCCTCCAGACCTGCCGCTACACGATCACGCTCGACGGCCGCGTGCTCGATCCCGATACCGTGATCGTTCGCTGCTGCTCCGATTCGTTCGCTGACGACGGGACCTAGGCGAAGGCGCTGCCCCGCTCGCGCGCGTACTGCTCGAACGTGACCGGCTCGCGGCCGGTCACGCGGCGGATGTCGTCGCTGACGATCGCCGCGTCGCCGCTGCGGTAGAAGCGCATCAGGTCGAGGTACGCATCGGCGTAATCCTCGGGCATGCCCGATCCGATCAGGCCCTGCCGCAGATCGGCGTCGCTCAGGTCGACATAGTTGATGCTGCGCCCCGAGGACTCGCTGAGCGCCTGCGCGATCTCGCGGTTGCTGACCGCGGACGGGCCGGTGAGCGTGTAGGCCTTGCCTTCGTGTCCCGATCCGGTGAGCGCCTTCACGGCGACGGCGGCGATGTCGCGGACGTCGACGTGCGCGACCTTCGAGTCGCCGACGGAGCTGTAGAACGCGTTCTGCGACTTGATCGTCGGCAGCGAGTAGTTCTCCATGTTCTGCATGAAGCCGTTCGGGCGGAGGAACGTCCAGGCGAGGCCGCTGGCCTCGACCGCCTTCTCCGCCGCGCGGTGCATCTTCGCGAAGGAGAACCACTCCTCGGCCGCGCCGATCACCGACAGCTTCACGATGTGCTTCACGCCGGCGCGCTTCGCGGCCTCGACGGCGTTCGACTCCTGCTCGACCTGGTTCGGCGCGCCGCCGGAGAGCAGGAACAGCTTGTCCGCGCCGCGGAATGCGGCGTCGAGCGACTCCGGCTGGTTGAAGTCGAGCGTGACGGCGTCGATACCCTGGGCCCGCGCCGCGGCCGCTTTCGATTCGGAGTGATACGCGCCACGAAACGCCGCGCCCGCGCTCTGCAATTGCCGGACGACTTCGCCGCCGACCGTTCCGCCTGCTCCTGTCACGATGATCATGGTCTGTTCTTTCCTTTCCGGTTGTTGCGGCGTACTATGCATGCAACACTCCAAGTGGGCAAGTACACACCTTCTGGTGCCTATGAAAAAACAGAAATGCGACGTGCTCAACGAGAACTGTCCCTCGCGCCAGGTCCTCGACCGGATCGCCGACAAGTGGACGTCGCTGGTGATCTACGCGCTCAGCGAGGGGACGCTGCGCTACGGCGAGCTGCAGCGCCGCATCGGCGGGGTCTCGCAGAAGATGCTGACCCAGACGCTGCGCAGCCTCGAGGAGGACGGCCTGGTCTCCCGCAAGATCTACCCGGTCGTGCCGCCGATGGTCGAGTACTCGCTCACGCCCCTCGGGCGCACGCTCATCGAGCCGCTGACCGCGATCCGGAAGTGGGCCGAGAGCCACCCCGAATTCGTTTCGCGGCGGCGGTAGCCGCGGCTTTCACCTCGCGCTCTACGCCGTCTTCGAACCAGAGCTTCCCGGTCTGCGCGTCGAGCCGCGCGATGAGGCGGTCGCGATGCAGGATCGGGCAGACGTACCACCCCCACTTGCGCTGGTGGGCCGGTTTGTACACTTCCCAGACGTAGTCGAAATCGAAGACGTGGCGAATCAGGTCGCGGTCCCATAGCAGCGGATCGAGGGGACCGAGGATGCGGACGCGATCGTCATAACGCGCGCGTGCGTCGAGGAACGCGGGCACCGCGAGGTAACGGCGCGACGAGTCCTCGAGGGCGACGTCGAGCAGCTCGCCGGCCTCGATCATCTCCTCGACCAGCGGCGAGGTCCGTACACCGCTGAGCATCGACCACATCGCCCCGCCCGCGCGGGTCAGCAGCCCCGCCGCCTGCACCCGCTCGCGGAGAGCCCAGCGCTCAAAGCTGCCGCTCGGCTCCTGGTTCCTGCCGAGTGTCCTCTCCGGTACATCGTAGATCTTCGCCCCCGCCTCCGTCCGCCCCGCCACCACCACATCGCACCGCGTCCAGAGAATCTCCAGCGCCATCGACGTCGCCTTCGCCGTCCCTGTCCAGCCGCTCCAGTCGATCGGCTCGACCGCGCCGTGATCGGTGAGCTCGCGCGCCGTGAGCGGTCCACGCGCGCGCACTTCCTCGAGCACCGCGTCGACGAGCTGCTGCGGCAGGCGCTGCTCGCGCTCGCCGTGCCGCCACCAGTGCGTCTGCGCCCCATGTCCCTGCTGCCGGTACCACGGAAACGCGCTCGCCGGGAGGATGCAGCGCTCCTTCGCGAAATGCTCGAACGCGTGCTTCGGAAAGAGGTGGCGCCAGACGTCGCCGCGTCCCGCGTCGTCGACACGCGCCATGACGACGAGGTCGGCGTTCGTGCCGATGACGTCGAGCGGATCGAGCTGGATGCAGCGCAGGCGCTCCAGCACCGCACGCACACCACGCGCGCCGCGCCCTAACGGGCGCGCCAGTCCGTGATGCGCGACGAGCAGGCGCCGGGCGGCGGCGCGGGTGAGCGTGACGGCCATCGCGCGAAGGGTACAAGAACGCGAGCGTCGAAGGCGGCGGGACGCCGCCTGACCAGCCGCCGGGACGGCGGCGCTCCGGAACGCCGGCGTCCTCGCCGGCTGGACGGGCGCCGTCCCGGCGCCCTAGTGCGCGGCGGCCTCGCGATACGCCGCCGCAAAGCCGGCGTTGGCGACGTACACACGAAACACGAAACGCAGCAGCCGGTCGCCGCCGGCGATCGCGTCGCGGAACTCGTCCAGCTTCACCTTCTTGCGTGCATCCTCGAGCTTCTCGCCGCGCGCCACCGCCGCGGCGGCCTGCTCCTGCAGCGATCGCGTCAGTCCGATCAGCACGTTGACGTACTTGTCGTCGCGCATCACCTCGCCGTGGCCGGGGACGATCACGCTCGGCTGCCAGTCGCGCAGCTTCTCCAGGCTCGCGCGCCAGTCGCCGATAAACGACTGATCCGATCCCATCAGCGGCACCGGATGCACGACCAGGTCGCCCGTGATCGCAATCTTCTCCTCTGGCAGAAAGACGACGACGTCCCCGCGCGTGTGGCTCCGTCCCAGTTGCCGGATCTCGATCGTCCGCTTGCCGCGATGCAGCGTCAGCCGGTCGGTGAGCGTGATCGTTGGCAGCGTCACCCGCACCTGCGGCGCCTCGGCCACCACGCCCTCGGCCTGCGCGATGTCGCTCAGATAGCTCGCGCGCTCCGCGTCCGTGATCGCCTCCCCGGCGAAGTTCTGCTTCTTCTCGACCATGCCGCGCAGGTCGGCGATGAACCGCGGCAGCGACGCCTCCATCTCTTTCCTGCTCGACTCGCTCCTCGCGGCGAGGTCCTCGCGCGTCGTCGCGTGCGCGATGAACTCGGCGTTCGGAAACGCGTCGCGATAGACCTGGTTGCCGGTGACGTGATCGAAGTGCCAGTGCGTATTGACGACGTAGCGCACCGGCTTCGAAGTCAGCTTGCGCAGCGCCTCCAGCTCCTCGCGCGCGCCGGCGAGACTGCCGGTCGTGTCGACGACCACCACGTCGTCGTCGTTGATGATGAAGACGCTCGTCCCGTCGGCGCCGAGGCCGGGAGCGTTGTTGCGAATCGCCGCGTACACCCCGTCGGAAATCTTTTCGACGTGAAAGCCGAGGGTGGCGGCGAGGACCATGGCAAGAAGACTCATGCGCTGCACCGTAGAGTGCCGGCGCACGAGTCACAAGAGGTTGCGGGACGAACGGGATCGTAGGCGGGGTGAGGCGGTAGGCGGGCTGGAAGCCCGCCCCCCGGTTAAACTCGCGCGCGATGTCTCGAGAGTCGTACGCGCTGGTCGCCGCGTCGTTCGTCACGCTCGTCCAGGAGCTCGCGTTCATTCGCTGGATGCCGGGGCAGGTGCGCGTGCTGGCGTACTTTCCGAACGTCGTGCTCATCAGCGCGTTTCTCGGCTTGGGAATCGGCTGTCTCTGCGGCGAGCGGCGGATGCCGGCCTGGTCGTGGCCGGCGAGCCTGCTGCTGGTGACGGGCGTTGCCGCGGCGCTGAGCGGGATCGCGTTCACGCAGCAGTCGACGGCGGAACATCTGTGGCTGCTGTACTACGACCTGCCGCAGAACGCGCCGGTGGTCAACGGGATCCGCCTGCCGATCGTCATCCTGTTCATCCTCAGCGCGGCCTCCTTCGTGCCGCTGGGCCATTTCATCGCCGCGCGCCTGCGCGACTTTCAGGCGCAGGGCAAGGCGCTTACCGGATATGCCCTCGATCTCCTCGGATCGCTCCTCGGCGTGATCGCCTTCGCGATCGTTTCGTTTGCCGGCACATTCCCGGTGGTCTGGTTCGCGATCGTGCTCGGAGCCGGCGTGCTGCTGCTGCCGCGGCTCCGCCCCGTTCCGCTGATCGTGCATGCGGTCGCCGCCGCGGCCATCCTCTTCATCGTCGTGAGCAGCGAGCGCGCGCGCTGGTACAGCCCGTATTACGCGCTGACCGTGCGGCCGAGGGCGCTGTACGTCGAGGTGCTGGCCAACGGCTCGCTGCATCAGAACGCGCTGCCGCTGCGCAACGCCCACCGTTTTCCTCCGAGCGACCTGCAGAAGGCGAGGAGCGGCTACCACCTGCCATACCGGATGCTGCGGACCCCGCCGAAGCGCGTGCTCGTCCTCGGCGCGGGGACGGGCAACGACGTCGCCGTCGCGCTCGACGAGGGAGTGGAGCGGATCGACGCCGTGGAGATCGATCCGCGCATCCTGGAGATCGGCCGGCGGTTCCATCCCGACTCACCGTACGCCGACCGGCGCGTGCGGACGCACACCACCGACGCGCGCGCGTTTCTCAACGACTCCCGTGAGACTTACGACCTCATCGTCTTCGGCACGCTCGACTCCATGACCCGCCTCTCGGCGCTGTCGAACGTCCGCCTCGACAACTTCGTCTACACCGCCGAATGCCTCCGCGCGGCGCGCCGGCATCTCGCGCCCGGCGGCGGAGTGGCGATGTACTTTCTCGTCGCCGCGCCCTACATCGAGCGGCACATCGGCGGGGCGCTTATCGACGCGTTCGGCGAGCAGCCGCTGGTCGTCCGCCACGACTTCGGGATGTTCAACCACCTCTTCGTCATCGGCCCCGCCTTCCGCCATCTGCCGCGGCGGCAGCGGTTGTCGGAGGAGCAGCTCCGGCAGGCGGTGGCTGCGATCGACATCCCTACGGACGACTGGCCGTATCTCTATCTCGCGCGTAGGACGGTCACGCCGTTCTATCTATCGCTCATCGCGATGCTGCTGGCCATCTCGGCGCTGGCCGTATTCGCCGTGTCGCCGCAGATGCGCCGCAGCGTGGTCACGCGCGGCTTCGATCCGGAGATGTTCCTGTTCGGCGCGGCGTTCCTGATCGTCGAGACGAAGCTGGTCACGGAGATGAACCTGGTATGGGGAGCGACGTGGCTGACCAGCGCGGTGGTGTTCGGGGCGATCCTGCTGATGGTGCTGATCGGAACGATCGTCACGCAGCGTATGCCGGTCGCCTGGCGGCTGACCGCTCCCGCGCTCATCGTGCTCCTCACGCTCACGTATTTCATTCCGACGCACGTTCTGGTCGGGCGCGGGCTTCCGGTCCGGCTCGCGCTGTCCGTGATCTACATCGGACTGCCCGTGCTCTTCGCGTCGCTCTGCTTCGCGGTGCTGTTCAGGGAGCGCGAGCGCGCCGAGGTGGCGTTCGGGTGGAACATGCTCGGCGCCGTCGCCGGCGGACTCCTGGAGTTCAGCTCGATGGCCATCGGCCTCAAGGCGATGACGCTGCTCGCGATTCTCGCGTACCTGCTGGCGATGCTCGCGCGCGCGCGGCTCAGTCCGTCCCGGCTCGCAATTCGAGAACGTGCGCTGCGCGAAGCGGCGTCTGTCCCGGCGTCAGCACCGGATCCGTGAATGCGATCTGTGGAAGACCGATCGCGCTGCGCGCCTGATTGAGCGCGGTGCGCAGCTCGCTCACGTCCGTTGCGCGAATCGGAGCTCCCGCGGCGATCGCGTTGGTGTAGGTGTACGCCGGCAATCCCGCGAACGTGCGGACGGCGCCCACCGCCGTGCGCAGCTCGACCAGATGCTGCGCGCGGATGAAGCTCGAATTGTTGAACGGCACGTTCGTCGCGAGATCGGGAGCGCTCATCGGCGAGACGTTGTTGCTCGCGTCCTTCGCGGTGACGGCGAGCAGCCAGGTGGTGTTGGCCGGGAGCGTGATGTACGCGATGCTGGTGGGATGGTTGTACGTTCCGATGGCCTCCCAGGGGCCGGCCGCCGTGGTCTTGCGCCAGATCGTGTAGCTCGCCGCGCCGACGATGCGCGACCACTCGACGGTCGACGACGTCGCGCGCACGAGCGGCGCGCTGCCCCAGGTGCCGCCGTACACCGGCACCGTCCGGACCGCGAACGCCGACGCCCACGTCGCATTGCCGCCCGTCGCGGCAATGACCTCGCGCGTTCCCCAGACGAACGTCGTCTGCGTTTCCGCGGCCGCCTGCGAGATCGGCACCGACGCGCGCAGGACGCCGTCGACGTAGAACGACACCGTGCCGGTCATGTCGGGGGCATCGGGAAACGATGCGCGCAGCGTGACCGTGCTGCCGGCGACGATGTTCGTGGACGGCGTGAGCTCGAGCACGAGGGTAGGGACCGGCTTGGTGATGGTCTGCGTGTAGGTGATTGACGACGCCTCGTAGTTGGCATCCCCCGGATATTCGATGGTGACCTCGTGATTGCCGACGGCCGCCCACGTGTAATCCACGATCCCGCCCCACGTGGGAGCGGTTCCCAGGACCGTATTGCCTTCCCGTACCGTGATGACGCCGCTGGGAGCCGGGAAACCGTACAGCGAGAGTGCGGAGAGGGAGACCGAGATGCTCACGGGCCGGCCGGCGGGCTGCGGATTGTAGCGGACCGACTTGTCGATCGTCGTGGCCGCCTTCGAGATCGACACGCTCATCGACGCGGACGACGTCTGGTAATACTCATCGCCGGTATAGATCGCCTCGACGGTGTGCGTGCCGGTCATGACTCCGGTGTAGAAGACCGCCTTGCCGTTGTTGTCGACGCCGACTAAACCGGCCGGATGGCCGTCGATGTCGAAGCGCACGCTGCCGGTGACCCGCGTCGACGGATTGCCGGTCACGGTCGCGGTGAAGGTGATGATCTGCCCATACGTCGCGGTGGTGCGGTCGGACGTGAGCGCGGTCGTGGTCTGTAACGCCGGATCGGGAGCGGTGCGTGTCAACAGCACGTCGACGTCGTTCGCCGATCCCTTCGTGACGACGAGATCGGGCGAGCCGCTGCCGTCCAGGTCTCCGAACGCGATCGAGGTGATGCCGTTCGTGCGGAAACGCGCCTGCGCGCGGAAGGTGCCGTCGCCGTTGCCGAGGTAAACCGTCGTGCCGAAGGCCACGTCGAGGTGCCCGTCGCCGTCGACGTCGGCGGTGGTCGTCGGTCCCGCGGACAGATAGTTCGGGACCGGCTTGATCGGGAACGAGACCGGCGCGCCGAACGTGCCGTCGCCGTTGCCGAATCGCGTCTCGACGCCGGTGTAGGTGGTGATCAGGAGATCGAGCTTGCCGTCGCCGTCGAAGTCGCCGAGCGCGGCGCCGCTCACCTCGTCTTCGGTGATGGGCAGCGACGTGAAGTGGCCGGTGCCGTCGTTGATGTTGGCGACGATGTAGCGGATCCACGACGAGACGAAGTCGACCTTCCCGTCGCCGTTCAGATCGCCGGAGAAAATGGTTTTGGCCTGCACCGTCGAGCGGATGGCCGCACCGAACGTGCCGTCGCCGTTGCCGGGATAGACGTCGGCGAAGTCGCTGGCGCCGATGAGAAGGTCGAGGTTCGTGTCGGCGGTGAAGTTGCCGAGAATCGGCGTGTTGTAGCTCGTGACCGGCGATGCGATCGGGGCCGAGAGTCCGCCCAGGCCGTTCCCGAGCATCGTCACGCACGAAGGCGTGTACGCGAAGAAGTCGAGCACCACCGCGTCGACGTGGCCGTCGTGATTCACATCGCCGAGCGTGTAGGACGGGCCGCCGCTCCACGACTTCCGGCCGCTGTCGGCGAGGATCGGCGCGGCCAGCTTGCCGGTGCCGTCGTTGAGCATCACCGCCGCGTCGTATGTGGAAGAGGCGTTCTGGTGCGGATGCTCCTTCAGCACCACCACGTCGAGATGATTGTCGTGGTTCATGTCGGCGAGGTAGCGATCGTTGCCGGGAATTGCCGCGCCGCCGTAGAAACCGCGCTCGGTGCGCAGCGTCCCGTCACCGTTGCCGTGCAGAAACGACAGCGCCCCGGTCTCGTTGTTGTAGTCGAGCGTCACCACGTCGAGCTTCCCGTCGCGGTCGTAGTCGCCTGCCAGCAGCATCCACGTGCCCGGGCCGGAGAGGAAGAGCTGCGCCGGGTGAAACGTGCCGTCGGGCTTGCCGCGCAGGACGTTGACCTTGCTGCCGGAGCCGCTGGCGACGAGGATGTCGGGATTGCCGTCGGCGTCGAGGTCGGCGGCCGCGATCGAAGCGCCGCCTGCACCCACGTCGTAACGCGCCGGCGCCAGGAGCGTCCCGTCGCCGTTGCCGGGAAAAACGTCGAGGTAAGGAGTGTAGTAACCGTCGAGGTTGACCGCGACGTCGAGCTTGTTGTCGTGATTGAAGTCGGCGACCGCGACCTCGCCGCCGGTTGCCGTCACCGACTTCTGCGTGAACGTGCCGTCGCCGTTGCCGCCGAGGATGCGCAGCCCGAAGCCGCTGTCCACCAGGAGATCCAGCTTGCCGTCGCCGGTCATGTCGGCGGGGATCAGCGAGCCGGCGGTGTCGTCGTTCGCGATCAGCACGCCGCTCCCGAAGTGGCCGGCGCCGTCGCCGGGATAGAAGTGGATCGGATTGTCGCTTGAATGGGAGTCGGCGACCGAGGCGACGACGTCGGGAAATGTATCGCCGTTGAAATCCGCAACGGTCACCAGATAGGTCATCACCGGCGCGCTGAACGTCGAGCCTTGCGTGAACGTGCCGTCGCCGGCGCCGAGCATCACCGTCACGCTGCCCGGCACCTGGTACGTCAGGACGAGATCGAGCTTGTTGTCGCGATTCACGTCGCCGGTGGCGATCCTGCCGAACTGCTCCGGCGCGGTCGAGATCACCGGCGCCGCGAACGGGCCGGTGCCGTTGCCCATATAAACGGCGAGCTTGCCGGTGCCCTCGGCGATCAGGACGTCGTCGTGGCCGTCGTTATTGAAATCGCCGCCGGCCATCTCCCCGGCCTGCTCGATCGGAATCGGCTGCGGATTCCGGAAGATCGGAGCGGCCCACACGGGCAGCGCAAGCGCGGCGGCGAGGAGGGGAAATGGGAGGAGCTTCACTGGACCGCTGGCATTGTACGTCTAACACGCTCTCGAAGCCGCACCCGGATCCCGCCGCGCGGGCGCAGCGTGATCGACGCCTGCGGCTTCACGTCGCGCGAGACCAGCTCCATCGACCAGCGCTGCGCGAGCGTGGCCAGGATCAGCACGCCTTCCATCCAGGCGAAGCCTTCGCCGATGCAGATCCGCGGGCCGGCGCCGAAGGGGAAGTAGGCGAACTTCGGGCGGGCGAGCTTTGCGTCGGGCGTGAAACGCCGCGGGTCGAAGCGGTCGGGATCGGGCCACCAGCGCGGATCGCGATGCATGACCGCCTGCGACACGGCCACGACCGAATCGCGCGGCACGCGCCACTCGCCGAGCTGCACGTCCTCCATCGCCAGCCGGCTCATCGCCCACGCCGGCGGATAGAGGCGCATCGACTCGGCGAGCACCATCTCGACGTACTGCAGGCGCGGATAGTCGGCGGCCGTGGCGGGGCGGTCGCCGAGGACTTCGTCGACCACGCGCTCGAGCTCGCGCGCGACGTCGTCGTGCTGCGCGAGGAGGTACCAGGTCCACGCCAGCGCGTTCGCAGTGGTCTCGTGTCCGGCGAGAAAGAGCGTCATGGCCTCGTCGCGGAGCTGGATGTCGGTCATGCCGCCGCCGTCGCCTTCCTCGTCCTGCGCGAGGAGCAGCATGGAGAGGAGATCGCCGCGGTCTTCGCCCGACGCGCGCCGGTCTTCGATGATCCCGTAGATCGTGGCGTCGAGCCTCTCGATCGCCGCGCGGAAGCGGAACGTCGACGGGATCGGAAAGCGCTGCATGACCGTGGAGAAGGGGTTCATGAGCAGCGGGAAGAGATCGATGAGGCTGGTCAGCGCGCCGCCGATCTCGTCTTCCTCCCCCTCGACCTCGGCATCGAAGAGCGTCTTCGCCACGACCGAGAGCGTGAGCCGCATCATCTCGTGGTGGAGGTCGAACGTCTGGCCGTCGCGCCAGCGGTCGCGCATGGCCGCCGCGCGCTCGACCATCACCTCGCCGTAACGCGCGATGCGGTCGCGATGGAACGCCGGCTGCGCGAGACGCCGCTGCCGCCGATGCGGCTCTTCTTCGGAGGTCAGCAGGCCTTCGCCGAGGATGATCTTCGCGCGCTGCAGGACCCGGCTCTTGTGAAAGCAGCGGTGCTGCGCGACGAGCAGCTCGCGAATGAGGTCGGGATGATTGAGCAGGATGATCACCTGCCGCCCGACCTTGAACTGCACGGCGTCGCCGTAGTCGCGCGCCAGGCGCGTGAAGAACGGAATCGGATCGCGCTGCATCACGCGCAGGAAGCGGAACGGAATGATCGACGACGGCCCGGCCGGGATCTCAGGCATCATTCCCATCATCTCGCATGTCCACGCGACTCACGCTCGTCCTGATCGCCGTCGCCGGCTTTCTGATCCGCCTCTACGCGCTCCTCGGCGCCGGCGGTCCCCTCGGCGCGGCCTCGAGCTACGACGACGGCGTCTACTTTTCCGCCTCGGCGCTGCTGCTGCGCGGCGTGCTGCCGTATCGCGACTTCGTCTTCGTGCACCCGCCCGGGATTCTCTACTTCCTCGGCATCGTGTCGTGGCTCGCCGATCCCGCGCATGCGTTCGCGGCCGCGCGCGTGCTGATGTGCGCGGTCGGCGGAGTGAACGTGCTGCTGGTGGGATTGCTGGCGGCGCGCGCGGCCGGCCCGTTCGGCGGGATCGTCGCGGCGGCGCTGTACGCGATCTATCCCGACGCGGTGAGCGCGGAGCGCAGCGCGTATCTCGAGCCGGTGCTGAACCTCGCCTGCCTGTCGGCGATGCTGACGCGCGAGCGCCGTCCGCTGCTCGGCGGTTTTCTGTGCGGCGCCGCATGCGCGGTGAAGTTGTGGGGCGGGATCTGGATCATCGCCGCGCTGGTGACGATGAAGCGCGATCGCCTGCGGTTTCTCGCGGGCGCGATCGCGGCGGGCGTCGTGTTCGTCGTTCCGATCGCGCTGCCGGCGCTGGACGCGTTCGTGTCGCAGACGCTGGTCTTCCAGTTCTCGCGGCCGCCCGATGGGACGCTCTCTCTTCTTACTCGCGTTCGCGAGATCTTTCTCAGCGGACACGCGGTGGCTTCGCTGCTCGCGCTGATCGGACTGTTCCGGCGCGAGGCGCGCGTCTTCGCGATCGCGATGCTGCTGATCATCGCCGGCTTCCTGTTTTCGTCGAGCTACTGGACGTCGTACAACGCGCACCTGGCGGCCAGCATGTGCGTGCTGAGTGGAGCGGCGGCCGCCTCGGCCGCCGGGGCCGGCGCCCGAAGCGGGCGCCGCTCCACAGGGGCCGTCTTGATCGCGCTCGCCCTGCTCGACGCCCGCGCAATCTTCCGCCGCTCCCCCGAACTGCGCGTGAGCGTGCCCGAGGGCACGTTCGCGTTCGATCCCACCTGGACGCTCGCGGCGCACCACCTCCCGCCGCACAACGACGGCGCTCCGGTCATCGTCGACAGCTACGGCGCGATGCTGACGGAGGCGACAAAGGGCGGGCGTTTCAAGGACACCGGCTCCGCGTTCCAGTCGCGCGTGCGTCAGCGCGCGATCCGCGCGCGGCTCGAGGCCACGGACTACGTCCTCCTCGGCTGGCGCGGCAACTGGCAGTTGAACGAGGACGATCGCGCGTGGTTCGCGTCGCATTTCGAATGCATCACACCCGAGGACGGAGACCTCTGCGTCTGGAAGAAGCGCGCGCGGCCGCTGGCGAGCGCACCGTCGATCGGCGATCAGACGATTCGGTTCCTCGACGGCTGGTACGGAGTCGAAGGCGTTCCGCCGAAGACCTGGCGCTGGATGGGACGGCGCTCGGTGATGAAGCTGCCCGGCGCGGGAGTGGTGCGGCTCCGGCTCGAGGGCGACGCGCGACTCGGATTCGAGATGCAGGGAAACACGCTGGTCATCACCGCCGACCGCACCTTCGTCCCCGCCCTCCTCAGGCGGCGCTCGTCCGACACGCGCGAGCTGTCGGTCATGCTGACTAGACTGGAGTGGCAGCGCGCGGACGGCGGCGGCGCTTCCACGTCGTCGCCGCCGTGACGGCGAAGTTCCAGACCGAGCCGATCACGAGGCCCGCGAAGCCGGCGAGATACCACGGCACTCCGGCCGCTCGGGCGAACGTGGCCACGCGCAGGTTGAGAAACGCGCCGATCGAGCAGGCGGCGTAGAACTTCAGCAACCCGAAAAACGCGGCGCGCCCGCGCAGGCGATGGTCGCGCCAGGTGAGCAGATTGTTGAGAAAGAAGTTGCTGGTCATCCCCACGACCGTCGCGATGAGCTGCGCGGTGGCGAACGGGACGCGCGCCCATTCGAGCATCGCGTACAGCACGAGGAGATGCAGCACCACGCCGCTGCCGCCGACCAGGCCGAAGACCACGAAGCGCGGCGGGATGAAGTCGCCGACGAGTTTGTCCGCGAGCAGCTGCAGGTATTCGAGGCCTACCAGCACGTCGAGCTTGCTCTCGCCGTGCAGCCGCGGGCGGAACTCGTACGGCAGCTCGCCGATGCGCACCGGACGACGCGACGAGGCCACGAGATCGAGCAGGATCTTGAAGCCGCTGCCCGAGAGCGAGCGCACGACTTCGTCCACAAAGCGGCGGTCGGCGACGAAGAAGCCGCTCATCGGATCGGAGAGCTCGGCATGGCTCACGACCCGGCTCAGCTTCTTTCCGAGGTCGCTCAGCGTCGCGCGCGACGGCGTCAGTCCCGACCTCAGTCCTGCTGAGGAGCCGCCCGGCGCGTGGCGCGTGCCGACGACGAGGTCGAGACTCTCGGCCTTCAGTTTCGCGAGCATCGCCGGCAGCAGTCGCTCGTCATGCTGCAAGTCGGCGTCGATGACGGCGATGTACGGCGCGGCCGTCGCCATCATTCCCTCGATGCACGCGGACGACAGGCCGCGCCGGCCGACGCGCTGCATCACTCGCACGCGCGGGTCGCTCCGCGCGAGTTCGCGTACGCGCGCGGCGGTGCCGTCGGGCGAGTCGTCGTCGACGACGATGATCTCGTAGCCGATGCCGGCGAGCACCGCGTCGAGGCGCCGGATCGACTCGACCGCGTTCTCCCGCTCGTCGAAGGTCGGAATGACGACCGCCAGCTCGATCACATTGGCACCTGCCACAGTTGCGCGTCCGCGTCCTCGTAGACCAGCTGCATGCCACCGTTGATGCGCGGCGGCGTGCAGCCGTTTTTCGCGAGCAGGAAATAGCGCACCTTCCAGCCGCGCATCCGCTCCGCGATCGCGGACGTGTTGTCGGGGAGGCGCATGTAGGAGTACGGGCCGAAGGAGTCGCCGAGGAACGTGCCTCCCGCGAGACTCTTCAGGCGCTCGGCGCCGCAACAGTAGACCGTCTCGTCGCCGGCGCGCCGCAACGCGCGATACGCGGGGAGCCGGCTCTCCAGCCATTCCGTGTTGCGGGTCGAAGGAAAGCCCTGCAGGCCGATGCGGTAGGCGGCGTATGCGAATCCGGGCACGGCCGCGATCAGCGTCATGGCGGTCGCGATTTTTGGCCATCGCCGGCTGGCGATGACCGCGCCGGCGATGCTGAGCAGCGGCAGGAGCGGCACGAGATAACGCGAGTCCTGCGGCAGAAAACTGAAGATCGCCACGTAGACCGCGGCCAGGAGCGCCAGCAGCCGCGCGCGAACGTCACGCACCGCCGCCGCGGCGATGAGCACGAGTAGCACCGCCAGCAGCGGCGTGACCGGCGGCTGCCATCCGACGCGCTCGCGTGCGAACGTCACGTCCCAGGTCACGCGCAGCATCCTGATCAGGCGGCCGGTCCATCCGACGTCCGGCCAGGGGTCGGGCAGCCAGACGCTCTTGCCCAGAAACGGAAAGATCGGGTTGCGCGTGCTGAAAAAAATCCAGGCCGTCATCGGCAGCGCGCTCAGCGCGCACGCGAGCGCGAAGACGGCGGCGCGGCGGCGCACGACGGCGATCGCGAGCGCCGCCAGCGCGAAGTAGAAGCCGAGGTACTTCACGCTGCAGGCGGAGCCGAGGAAGATCCCGGCCAGCGCGTAGCGCTCGCGGTCGAGCGCGTAGAAGCCGGCGGCGATGAAGAGCGCCAGCGCCATCTCGACGTGAAGCACCGTCGAGAGGTGAATGATCAGCGGGCTGCCGAGGAAGAGCGCCGCGGCGAGCCAGCCCGCGCGGACGTCGTAACGCCGCGCCCATTCGATGAGCAGCGCCGCGAGGACGATCGTTTCGGCGAGCGCGACGAGGTGCGTCGCGACGTCGCCCGCCAGCAGATACGGCGGCACCGCGAGCAGTTCGTGCAGCACCGGAAAGACCGGAAAGCGCACGTCCGGCAGAGCGCGCAGCGCGCCGGCCCGCGCGAACCCGCGCACGTACGGCAGGTGGTACAGCGTCTCGTCGAACGCGATCGGCGGGAAGAGCGCGAGCAGGAACAGCGGCGTGAAGAGGAGGGGGGCGGGCGTCCCGCCCGCCAGGCGGGCGGGACGCCCGCCCCCCTTCAGTACTCCACCGCACACGATCACCACCATGAGCGCCACGATCGGCCCCGCGCGCAACTGCCCGACCACCCCGAGGAAAAAGCACGCGTGCGCGCAGAGCGCGAGTCCGAGGGCGCTGCGAAGTGCGAGGCCCTCGCGCGGGCCCAGCGCCAGCGTTCCGGCGCAGGCCGCGGTCACGAGCAGCAACACCAGCACCGCCAGATTTTTGAGGAGAAAAACGACGATCACGCGCCGCGTATTATGCGGTCGCGCACGATCAGGTCGAGGCGGATCCCGCCCAGCAGCTCGAGCACCTCGGCCGCCGTCTGCGGCCGCTCGTACATGTTCTTCCGCAGCGCGCGCATCACCAGCTCGCGCAGCGGCTCGGGGACCAGCGCCGGCAGCGGCTTCGGCTCCTGCTCCACGATCGCCGCGAGGACATCCATCGCCGTCGCCCCGGTGAACGGTGCTCGCGACGCGAGCATCTCGTACAGGACGACGCCGAGTGAGTAGATGTCGGAGCGCGTGTCGATGATCGCCTCGCCGCGCACCTGTTCGGGGGAGAGGTAGTGCAGCGTGCCGACCAGCGAGGCGCGGTGCAGCGGATCGGTGCGGTCGCCGTCGCCGGAGAGCGCGGCCACGCCGAAGTCGAGCACCTTCACCACGCCGTCGCGGCGCAGCATGATGTTCTCCGGCTTGATGTCGCGGTGAACGATCCAGGCCTCGTGCGCCACGCTCAGCGCCGCCGCGACGGCGACGCCCACGTCGAGCGCCTCGGCGATGGTCATCGGACCGCGCTCGAGCCGCTCGCGCAGCGTCTCGCCTTCGATGTACTCGGTGGCGATGTAGTGCAGCTCATCTTCGTGGCCGACGTCGAAGACGGTGACGATGTTGGGATGATTGAGCGCCGACGCGCAGCGTGCCTCGCGATCGAAGTGACGGACCTGGCGCGCGTCGTCCTCGCGCCGCTTCAGGATCTTCAGCGCGACTTTGCGCCGCAGCACGCAGTCCTCGGCGAGATAGACGCGGGACGAGCCGCCGCTGCCGAGGCGGTGAAGGATCCGGTATCGCCCGATCTGTAAAACGTTCATCAACTGCCGGTGCGAGTGCTTTTATATGCGCTGCGCCCCGCGGCAAAGCGTGACTCAGCTCACACTCCTAAGACTTTAGTTGACAATCGCCCGCCCGCGGCCGATCTTGTACTCCGAAAGCTTTAGGAGACAGCAATGCCGCAGCGGAAGGGTCACGAGCAGCTCACGCCTCTGGAGCTGGAGATCATGAAGGTCCTCTGGGACGGAGGGCCGGCGACCGTACAGGAGGTTCAGGAGCGGGTCGGGGCGACGCGGCAGCTCGCGTACACGACCGTCCAGACCATGCTGAACATCCTGGTGCGCAAGAAGCGCGCGAAGCGGACGCTGGCCGACCGCGCGTACCGCTACCGCGCCGTGGTCAGCCGGGAGAAGGCGGCCGGGACGGCGCTGCACGACCTGGTCGAGCGGATGTTCGGAGGGTCGGCCGAGGCGCTGGTGCTGAGCCTCGTGGAGAGCGATCAACTGACGCCGGAGACGCTGCGGCGGCTGCAGGAAATGGTCGAGAAAGGGGAGCGCGATGCGTGACGCACTCTTTGCGTTCGTCGTGAACGCGGTCTGGCAGTCGACGTTGATCGCCGCGCTGGGCCTGGCCTCGGCGCGGCTGCTTCGCAGCGCCCGCCAGCGGTTCGAGCTGCTGGCGCTGACGCTCGCCGCCGCGGTCGCGGCGCCGCTGTTCACGCTTGCGCCACAAGCCGCTCCGGTCGGGGTGATCGATCTCGCTCCAGTGCAGTCGCAAGGCGGCGGGACGATCGCGTTCGTCTATCTCGCCGGCCTGGCGTTCTTCACGCTCCGCTTTCTGATCACGGCGCTGCGTGCGCGAAGGCTGCTCGCCGCGGCGATCCCGTTTCGCGGGCGGACGCGGCTCTCGGATGCGATCGAGGGTCCGGTCACGATCGGCCGCACCGTGCTGCTGCCGCCCAACATCGCCGCTGACCGCACGCTCCTCCGCGCCGCGCTCGCACACGAGCATGCGCACGTGCGGCGCAACGACTATCTCCTCCACGTCGCTCTCGAGCTGCTCGCGCTGCCGCTCTACTTCCATCCGCTCGCCGCGCTCCTGCGCCGCGCGATCGCCGAGGCCCGGGAGATGGCCTGCGACGAAGCCGCCGCCGCGCGACGCGGGAGAAAGCAGTACGCCGAGGCCCTCGTCCGCCTGGCCTGTGGAGCGGTGGGCTTCAGCCCACCGGCTTTGAGGATGCCGATGGCGGAGACTTCGATTGAGCGCCGCGTAGCGGCGCTGTTAACCGGCGGGCTGAAGGCCCGCCGCTCCACAAGGACCTTGTTGATATTGCCGTTGATCGTGGGGGTGGCTTGTACGCGGTTCAATGCGGCGCCGGCGACGCTGTGCGGGCGGTGGGCGCTCGTCGCCGAGGCGTCGAACTTGAAGTACGACGCGTTCACGACGACCATCGAGCAGGGGCCGACGCGCGTCGCCGTTCGCCAGCAGCGAACCGCGCGCGGCCGCACGACCGTCGTTGCCTGGAGGGTGATTACCGACGGCGTGGTGCGGCCGATCGACGGAGTCCCGAACAAGCGCGGCAGCGCGACCTGGAAGGACGGCAAGCTCCATTTGCAACTCGCCGGCCCCGGCGCGCATCGCGAGACCGCCACGGCATTCATCCGCGACGGCCGCCTCGTCTGCGACACCGAGACCGAGCGCGCCCGGTACCACGCCGAGTTCAGGAGGATCGATCCATGATCGCGCTGCTGGTCATTCTCGCCGCGACGCCGCAGGATCTTCCGGTCGAGCAGACCAAGAAGAACATCAAAGTCCTGCAGGGTCTCCCGTCGTCGCAGCTCATTCCGGTGATGGCTTTCATGGCCAACTCCCTCGGCGTGACCTGCGCGCATTGCCACAGCAAGGAATACGACTCGGAGGAGAAGCCGGCCAAGGATGCCGCGCGCAAAATGATCGCGCTGCAGCGCGCCATCAACCAGGAGCATTACGGCGGGAAGCTGACCGTCACCTGCAACACCTGCCATCAGGGCCGCGTCCTCCCGCCGGCGACTCCCGATGTTGCCGACGCGGGCTGGAACGCGCATCCGGCCGCGAAGCCCGACGACTCCATCAGCGGCGAGGAAGCGATCGCGCGTCTTTTCGAAGCGACGAGCGAGATCAAGCACCGCGTCGTCCGCGGCACGGTCGAGCGCTACAACGGCCGCGACGAGCCGAAGAGCGCGCCGTTCACGCTCACGCTCGGCGACACCATCGAATATCACACCGAGCTCTCGCATCCGCCCGAAGCCTCGCGCGCGCTGGCGTTGTTCCTGCCGGCGCGGCCGAAACCGGAGCAGGTGAAGGGCGAGCGCTGGATCATCGCCGCCGATCGTGTTCGCCGCCTTCGCGAGATCGCGACGCCGCTCGGCAATCTCCCCGAGGAAGTCACCTTCGAAGGCTTCCGTCCGACCGATGGCGGGCGGCTCCCGTTCCGCACGCAATGGTCGCGCGCCGACTACCGCGTCACCTTCACGGTCGACGAGGTGCAGCACCGAAAGCTCCAGGTCCTGAACGACCTGCCCGAGTCGCAGCTCTTTCCGGCGATGAACGTCCTCGCCCAGGCCCTCGGCGTCCATTGCGATTACTGCCACGTCAAGAACGGCGACAAATGGATCTGGGCGAGCGAGGAGAAACCGGCGAAGGCGGTCGGGCGCGAGATGATCCGGATGGTTCTCGATCTCAATCGCGGAAAATTCAAGACGACCTGCTATTCGTGTCACCGCGGCTCCACGAGCGTCGCGACCGTGATCCCGCTTCCGCCGCGCGATTACAGCATTCATGAAGCGGTTGCGGCCGAGCGGCTGCCGTCCGCGGAGGAACTATTGACGCGATATGCCGAGGCCACCGGCTTGCGCAACGCCGCCAAGCCGTTGACGCTCACCGGCCGGCTCGTGCACGTGAAGCCGTCCGACGTCATCGCCGTCCGCGGCGAGCGGCTCGACGACCGCGACGTGTACGCCGCCGAGGTGCGGGACGGCTCGCGAACGACGACCTACTACTTCGACAAGAGCTCGGGCCTGCTCCTCCGGCGCTTCTCGACCAGGGAAACGATTCTCGGCCCGCTCCCCGAGCAGACCGACTTTGCCGACTATCGCAACATCGACGGCGTCCAGTTGCCGTTCACCATCATCACCTCCGACGGCGCGCCATTCGCCACCACCACGCGGACGTTCACGAGTGTCACACCCGCGTTACGTACACCGCTCTGATCGCGTAACTGGCTGTCATGCCTCGGGATGGGACGCGCTGCGCGCGCGAGTGTAACTTTTCGGTGTTACACCTGCGCCCCGCGCCTTGACGGTCTCTCAGCGTTTTCAATGACTTAGTGGCGTGGCACCCGCGGCCTGACGTTTGTAATCCGTTCCCCCGCACAACAGATGGAGGACCGGATGCCGGAAGCGACCTCGCCCACTACACCGCCCGCGACGACGCTGAGCGACCTCGAGAAGGAACTACTCAACAACCAGCTCGACGCCGCACGTCTCAAGGCGCAGATTGCCGACGTCAAGAAGACCGTCGATGACATGGAGAAACAGACGAAGGACATCGAAAAGACCTCCGTCGCGAACGAGGAGGCGTATCAGAAGTTGAAGGAGTGGGCCTCCTGCAGGGAAAAGGCTCTCAAGCCGAGAGTCCCCAAGCCGGACGACCTTGCCAAGCAGGAGACGTCCGGGAACCAGAAGGTCGCCGAATTAAAAACAATGGCCGATCAAGCTGCCCGCAAGATCTGGTCGGCCGAGGTCAGGGTCGCGAAGCGAAAGGCGGACACGGCGTCGGCACAGAAGTATTTCGACAAGATCGCCGGCATTCCGGCGCGCAATGTCGAAATCCTCAAGGAAGCCGCCGATCTGCAGAAAAAAGCCGATGCAGAAGAAACGGGGAAGAACTGTTCGAAGGCGTACTTCTACGTCCTGGTCATGCTCGACCAGTTGAGCGGTTATGACCACCGCACGGCGGAGCAATACGCCAAGTTGCTCGAGTATGCCGGCAGCGTCCTTGCCGGAGCGGTGAAGAGGCAACGCGAGGCCGAAAAAGATCTCGAGGCGGCGAAGGCGGACGAAAAAGCCAAGAGCAAGGCGTACCAGGACCGGAAGGCGAAATGGGTCCAGGAGATCGTCGAAGATCTACCGAAGGAAGACTGTAAGAAGATTCCGCCGCAGCCGTGCGAGCCGCCGAAGGGCGGCTACGAGCCGAAGGAGCCGCCGAAGGGCTACAAGCCGACGGAACCGCCGCCGCCCAAAGGCGGCTACGAGCCGCCCGAAGAGCCGCCTGAGGAACCGCCGGAGGAGCCGCCCGAGGAGCCGCCGACTTACGAGCCTCCTACGCAGGAGCCGCCGAAGTACGAGCCGCCGCCGACTCAGGAACCGCCCAAAGGGTACGAACCGCCCAAAGAACCACCCAAAGGCTATGAGCCGCCCAAGGAGCCGCCCAAAGAGCCGCCGACGGGTTACGAGCCGCCGACTCCGCCGGACGACGACGACTACGAGCCGCCCGATTACGAGCCGCCCGAGCCCGAATGCGAGCCGCCCAAAGGCGGATACAACAAGCAGCCGCCGTCTTGACTGGCCATCCGCTCGATCCATGAGACGCAGCGTATGGAGCCCGACGACGAGGACGATCCCGATGTCGACCGCAGTGGAGTTGGCGAAGCACGGTATTCGAATTACGCGCAGGTCGGACACAACGCGTCCGAATTCATTTTCGATTTTGGTCAGGGTTGGGTCGACGAGAAACCGATTCGCGTCTATGTACGCGTCGTCACCACGCCGGACATGGCCTATGAGATCTACGAACAGCTCTACAAGGCATTGAATCAATACCGAGTCGCGTTCGGCGAGATCCGGCGCGGCAAAAACGCGGACGAACAGTGAAATACACGGTCATCAAGGAAGTGAGCGAGCTGCTGAAGAAAACCCTCTGGGACGGGTTCGCCGGCGACGTCGACCTCACTGCTGCTGTTCCGAACGAAAACGCGATCGTGCTCCGGAATCCCGCGGACGCCGCCACCGACGCGGGACATCGCCTGTCGATCTGGCTGTATCAGGTGCAGCAGAACGAATACCTGCGCAATCCGCAGCAGGAGCGCGTTCCCGGCGACGACACGCGGCTCCGGTTTCCGCCGCTGTCGATCAATCTCTTCTATCTCCTCACGCCCTTCACCGGCAGCGACGACAGCGACCAGATGGTCCTCGGCCGCTCGATGCAGATTTTCCACGACAACGCGATTCTCTTATTGGAGAGCGCGGAAGAGCCGGGGAAAGGAGAGGAGCTGCGGATCATGATGTCGCACCGCGACCTCCGCGAGCTCGCCGAGGTGTGGGAGGCGCTGCAACAGCCCTACAGGTTGTCGGTCTGTTACGAGGTGCGCGTCCCGCAGATCGACTCGCTGCGCCTAGAGCAGGCCAGGCGGATCGGCGACCGGCGCTTTCATTTCGACGGAGACGTGGCCGGCGTTCAGGGAGTGGGGCCGTGACGATCTTCGAACGCTATGTGAGCGAGTCGGCGGCCGTCATCACGCTCGTCGACGAATTCGCGAGACAGCGCGGGACGCGCGGCGACATGCCGGCGCCGATTCCGCCGCTGCGCTTCAGTCTCATCGCGCAAGAAATCGCGGCGGTCATGACGCCGCTCGATCCGCCGCTCGGTCTCATCGCCCAGCGCAGCGGATCGGGAGCGGTCTATGTGTTCGCCAACGAAGTGCGCGAGCGCCGGGGCGAGCTGCCGTTCCGCATTGCGCCCGGCCGCTATCGGCTGCGCATCGAAGGCGACTATTACCAGCCGCTCGAGCTCGATCTCGACTGGCCGCCGACCGCGGCGTCGCTGGTGCCGCAGCCGCTGATGCCCGGCTATCACTACCCGTTCCCCGACGTCACGCTGCCGTCGTCGCGCATCACGCTGCTGCGCGGCACGGTGGTCCGCGGCGTGCGCGGCGATCCCGTTGCCAACGCCACGGTCACCGTCACCAACACGCCGGCCGGGTTCACGACCGCGAGGACGGACAAGAGCGGCGCCTGGGTCGTCGCGTTCCGCCACGCCAACGCGAACGAAATCAATGCCACCGTCACGATCTCGATCCCCGGCGAGCCGGATGTCGTGGTCAACAACGTCGTATTGAAGGCGGGCCGGGACAACGCACTGTCGCAGACGTCCTTGCGCGGCGCGGTCTTCACCACGCGCAATACGCCGGTCCGTAATGCGGAGATCACGGTCGACGTCGTTCCCAACGAGAGCGTGCGGACGGGCGGGGAGGGGTTGTGGACGTTTTATTTCGGTATCAATCAGCCCGACGTGATGGCGCAGGTCACCGCGCTGGCACCAAACGGCGATTCGGACTCGGTCAATCAGCAGGTTCGCAACCGCGCGACTGACGTCGTGCCTACCTTTCACATCGGATGAATCAGGGAGAGTCTCATGCCAGAGTATCTCGCACCCGGCGTATACATCGAGGAAATCCAGACCGGACCGCGTCCGATTGAAGGCGTCAGTACCAGCACGACCGGCATGGCCGGCGTGACCGAGCGCGGCCCGATCCTGCCGCGTCTCGTCACGAGCTGGGAGGAGTATCTGCGCTATTTCGGCGGCTATGTGGACCGCGCAGGCTCCACGCAGACGTTGATCTATCTCCCATACGCAGTGCGCGGCTTTTTCGATAATGGGGGACAGCGGCTGTTCGTCGCGCGTATTACGCCCGTCGACGCCGTTGCGGCGACCGCGGACCGCAACCCGCTGCTTCTGGCCGCGATCGGTCCCGGCGCGTGGGGCAACAACGTCATGTTCCGCATCCGCGACGCCTCATTGCGGCGCGCCGGCACACCGACGGATCAGTGGTTCCGCCTCACGCTGATCTATTACCGCGACGGCATCCCCGCGAACTTCGTCGATCCCACCGATCCCGCGAGCCTCGGCAATCCCGACCGCCGCGAGCCGGACGTCACCGAGGACTATGACAATCTCTCGGTCGTCTCGACGGATACGAATTTCGCGCAGAGCGTCGTCAATGCCGCGTCGAAGCTGGTCAACATCACCGTGACCGGACGCCCCGGCAACATCCCGAATTTCGGTACCGGCGACGTTCTCGAGAACGGCGCCGACGGCAGTCCCCTCGGCGTCCCCGACTTCGAAGGGCGCGTCATCACCCCGAACAAGTTCAGTGGGCTCGAAGGCCTGCGCGCCATCCGCGACATCTCCATCATCGGCGTGCCGGACGAAGTGCTGCTGCCTGATGTGCGGACGCCTCTGTTGCTGCAGTGCGAGCAGCAGAAGGATCGTTTCGCGGTTTCGAGCGCGAGCGCGGCCGAGCAGGACGGACCGATCGCCAATCTGCGCCCGCCGCAGGACAGCACGTACGGCGCGTTCTATATCCCGTGGGTGCGGGTCCTGGCGCCGCACACACCCGAGGGGCATGTCCTCGTTCCGCCGACCGGCCATCTCGCCGGCATTTACGCGCGCGTCGACATCGAGCGCGGCGTGCACAAGGCGCCGGCGAACGAGGTCGTGCGCGGCATCATCAACCGCGATCTGAGCGGCGACAACAAGCCGCTGCGGCTGATCCTCAATAAACAGCAGCAGGACATCCTCAATCCGAAGGGCGTCAACGTCATCCGCGACTTCCGCCCCGACGGCCGCAGCATCCGGGTCTGGGGCGCGCGCACGATGTCCTCCGACGCCATGTGGAAGTACATCAACGTGCGTCGCCTCTTCATCTTCATCGAGCAGTCGATCGACCGCGGCACGCAGTGGGCGGTCTTCGAGCCGAATTACGAGCAGACCTGGACCTCGATCCGGCTCTCCATTACGGCGTTCCTGCGCACGGTCTGGCGCAACGGCGCGCTCGCCGGCGTCACGCAGGACGAGGCCTTCTTCGTCAAGTGCGACCGCACCACCATGACCCAGGACGACTTCGACAACGGGCGGCTGATCTGCCTCATCGGCATCGCTCCGGTGAAGCCCGCCGAATTCGTGATCTTCCGGATCTCGCAGAAGACCGTGGAAGCCGAGCAATAAAAGCGAGGAGATGACTCATGGCAACCGCAGCACGACGTGACCCGCTGGCCAGTTTCAATTTCATCATCGACATCGAAGGCATCCGGGCCGGCTTCTCCGAAGTGACGGGGCTGATGACCGAGACCGACATCATCGAGTACCGCGAAGGCACCGAGGACATCACCGTCCGCAAGCTCCCCGGCAAGCGCAAACAGACGAACATCAATCTCAAGCGCGGCTTCACCACGAACGGCAAGGACCTCTGGGAGTGGCGCAAGAGCGTCATCGAGGGACGCACCAAGCGGATGTCCGGCACGATCACGCTCCTCGACGAGGGACGCAAGCCGGCCATGGTCTGGCATTTCTACGAGGCCTGGCCGAACAAGTGGGGCGGCCCCGCCTTCAATGCCAAGAACAACGACATCGCCATCGAGGAATTCGAGCTCGCGCACGAGGGACTGGTGCTCGAGTAATTCTTTATGCGCAACTACCGCACACCGGGGATTTACTTCGAGGAGCAGGACGCCGGCGCGCCTCTGATCGGGCCGCTGCGCACCGACATCGCCGGCTTCGTCGGCATCTCCTCGCGCGGTCCCCTGCACGTCCCGGTGCGCATCGAGAGCCGGACGCAATTCGAGAGCGTGTTCGGCGGCCCGCTGGCGCAGGCCTATCTCGCTTACGCCGTGCAGGGATTCTTCGACAACGGCGGCGTCACCTGCTGGGTCGTGCGCGTCGCCGATCCGCTCGCGGCGCGCAGCGCGTCACTGTCGATCGTCGACGGCCTCGGGCAGACACTGCTGACGGTGACCGCCGGAAGTCCCGGCAGCTGGGGCAACGGAATACTCGCGCGCTGGATCACCCGCGGCGGGCAGCTCGTGTCCCTGACGCTGCATTATCCCGACAATACCGAGGAACTGGTTCGTAATCCGGTCGACGCATTGAATCGCGCCACCGATTTGTCGCCGGCGACGATCAATATGCCGCTGGCGGTTCTGAGCCGCGATGACTCCGGCAACACGCGGTCTCTGGCTTCCGGAATGGCCTGGCTGAGCGGTGGCGCGGACGGATTGGCGACGCTCAATGCCAGTCATTTCACCGGCGAGGACGCGCCGGTCGGCAAGCGCTGGGGACTGGCCGCGCTGGAACTGATCGACGAAGTCGCGATGGTCGCGATTCCGGACGCGATGCCGAAGCTGCGCATTTTCCCGAAAACGCAGCCGCCGCGGCCGCCCGACTGCAGCCGGCTCGACGTCGAGCCCGACCCGCCGCGGCAGCCGCAGGAGGATCCTGAGTTTCCTCCCAGCATTGAGCCGGAGGTGCTGCAGGAGGCGCTGGTGCGCCATTGCGAGAAAATGCGCTATCGCGTGGCGATCCTCGACCCGCGCGAGAACCTGCTGCCCGAGGCCGTCATGGCGGCGGTGCAGCAATTCCAGGCGACGAATTACGCGGGACTGTATTACCCCTGGATACTGGTCGACGACCCGCTGCAGCTGACCGGACTCGTTCGCGCGATTCCCGCGAGCGGCGCCGTCGCCGGCATCTACGCGCGCAGCGACCGTCTGTACGGAGTCCACAAGCCGCCTGCCAATGAAGTCGTGCAAGGCGCCGTCGACGTGCAGTTTCCCGTGGAAGAGATCATCCACGGCGAATTGAACGACGCCGGCGTGAACGTCGTCCGCTCGTATTCGGGACGCGGAATCCGCGTCTATGGCGCGCGCACGACGTCCACCGACATCGTCTGGCGCTATGTGAACGTGCGGCGCCTGATCGCGATGATCGAGAAGGCCATCGACAAGGGATCGCAATGGACCGTCTTCGAGCCGAACTCGGACACCCTCCGCGGTGAGATCGACCGCACCGTGCGTGCGTTCCTCGAATTGCTGTTCCGCCGGGGCATGCTCGACGGCGCCGACTCGTCGCAGGCCTACAGCGTCAAGTGCGACACCGCGACCACGCCGCCCGAGGAGCAGGACCTGGGGCGCGTGATCTGCCAGATCGGCGTGCAGCCGCCGTATCCCGCCGAGTTCGTGGTCGTCGTGATCGGCAAGACCCAGAGCGCGATGGAGATCCTCAAAGAGGGAGGAGCGATCGATGCCTAGCGGCGCGCGCAACGATCCCGCGACTGCATTCCGCTTCACGGTGCGGTTCGACAATTTCCCGCCCGGCGGATTCAGCGACTGCACCGGCCTGACGATGGAGACCGAGGTGCACGAGCTGCGCGAGGGCGGCGTCAACGGACACGTCTGGAAATTCGTCACGCGCGGCAAACAGTCGAACCTCACCCTCAAGCGCGGCATCGTCAGCAAGGATCTGTGGAACTGGTTCGAGGACATCAACCGCGGAAAGATGCAGTTCCGCAACGGCAGCATCCTCGTTCACGACCCCACCGGAAAAAACGACCGCATCGAGTTCCAGATCCTGCAGGCCTTTCCCATCAAATGGGCGGGACCGGAATTGAGCGCATCAGGAAATACGGTCGCCGTCGAGACCGTGGAGTTCGCCCACCAGGGACTGACGAGGATCAAATGACCGTCCACATCGAGGAAATGACCAGCGAAGTCACGGTAGTGGAAGGCGAGCTGCCGTTGACGCCAAAGCAGATCGACAAGCTGGTGAAGCTGGTCGTCAGCTGCATTGCGAACAAGAAGCAGGAAGCGATGCGAAATCGCGAGGCCACGCAATTGAAGCGGCAGTCGTCCGCGCCGTTCGAGCCGGGAACCTGAGCCTATGTCACTGGAAAAGGCAGTCATCGAGATCGACCCGCGCGACCGCGGCCCGAACCTGCCGGCGAGCATCACCGTGCAGTTCAATCCGTCGGAGTACACGCTGCAGAAGGGCGCGCAGATCGCGGAGATCGCCATTCCCGGCATCGACTCGCCGATCCTCCAGTTCGTCCGCGGCCAGAACGAGAAACTGACGCTCGAGCTCTTCTTCGACACCACCCAGGAAGGGATGGGCGAGAGTCCGGTCAAGGACGTGCGCGACCTGACCAGGCCCGTCTATCAGCTCGTGAAAATCCAGGGCAATACCCACGCGCCGCCGCGCGTCAAGTTCGTCTGGGGGCGCGGGCTCTCCTTCCGCGCCATCGTCGAGAGCATCCAGCAGAAATTCACGGTCTTCAATCCGCAGGGCGTACCCCTGCGCGCGACGCTTTCGGTCACGTTCCGCGAATACAAGACTCTCGAGGAGCAGCTCGCGGAGCTCAATCTCCAGTCCTCCGATCACTCCAAGCAGCGCATCGTGCAATTGAAGGACACGCTGAGCCGCATCGCGTTCGACGAATACGGCGACTCGTCGAAGTGGCGCTTCATCGCCGACGATCCCGACAATGCGGAGACGGCCGCGAATCCGCGCCGGCTGCGGCCGGGAACGCGGCTGCTCGTGCCCGCGCTGGGCGTGTTCGGCTCGCCGGAGCGGAGGTCCTGATGGCCGAGGCGGCGGCGGTGCCGATCGGCAAGGGGCAGGACTTCTACGTCCCCTATTTCCAGGTCAAGATCGCCGGCCGTCCGCAGGGACAGGACGTCATCCGCGACATCCTTTCCGTCTCGTACAAGGACAACATCACGGAGCTCGACAGCTTCGAGATCAACATCAACAACTGGGACGCGGAGACCCGCAATTTCAAGTACAGCGACGAGCAGCTGTTCGATCCCGGCAAAGAATTAGAACTGTGGATGGGCTATTACGGCAAGGACAGCCTGCGCCTGATGGTCAAGGGGCAGATCACCGCGTTGCGTCCGTCTTTTCCGGCCGGCGGCGGCTCGACGCTGGCCATCAGCGGCCTCAATGTGCTGCACAAGCTGCGCACGAAGCAGGAGTCGCACGCATACGAGAAGAAGACCGACTCCGAGGTCGCGAAAGAGATCGCGGCGCGGCTCAATATCCAATTGAAGACCAATCCCGCGCCGAACGAAAAGCGCTACGACTACCTGCTGCAGGACAACCAGTACGACATCATTTTCCTGATGGAGCGCGCGCGCCGCGTCGGCTACACCATCTTCGTGGAGGAGCAGGGACAGAACGGACAGTCGCAGCAGCCGGTGCTCGTGTTCGGCCGTTCATTGGACGTCCGCCGTCCCACCTACGAGCTGCGCTACGGCCGCTCGCTGATCGACTTCAAGCCCGACCTCACCACCGCCAACCAGGTCGGCGAGGTGACGGTGCGCGGGTGGGACCGGGTCAATAAGAAGCCGATCGTCGGCACCGCGAAACGGAGCGAGATCGGAGTCAAGGGTGTCGGCGAGGCGGGCGGACAGGCCTCGATCGAACAGTCCTTCAATCAGCGGAAGGAGATCATCGCCACGAAGCCGGTCGAGAGCGAGGAAGAGGCGAAGACGCTCGCCATTCGCACGCTCGAGGAGAACGCCAAGGACATGGTCAAGGCCAGCGGCTCCACCGTGGGGCTGCCGGACCTCCGCGCCGGCAGCGTGGTGATGATCGATGGCGCGGGCAAGCGTTTCAGCGGCCGCTATTTCGTCACCGCCACGACGCATGCGATCGGCGACAGCGGCTACACCACGCAGTTCGAATGCCGCAGGGAGGAACAGTGATCCAGCGCGAGAACGGAGTGCTGATCGGCACCGTGCTCGATCTGGCGGATCCCGAGTCCCTCGGCCGCGTGAAACTGCGTCTCCCGCAATTCGAGGATCAGCAGACCGACTGGGCGCGCATCGCCAGTCCGATGGCCGGCAAGGATCGCGGATTCTTCTTCCGCCCCGAGGTCGGTGACGAGGTGCTGGTGGCCTTCGAGAACGGCGATCCGCGCTGCGCCTACGTCCTCGGCGCATTGTGGAGCAAGGTCGACACGCGCCCGCCCGACGACGGCAACGACGCCCAGAACAACTGGCGCTTCATCAAGTCGCGCTCGGGCCACATCGTCAAGCTCGACGACACCAAGGGCGCGGAGAAGATCGAGATCATCGACAAGAGCGGCAACAACAAGATCGTCATCGATTCGGCGACCTCGAAAATCGAGATCACCTGCACCGGCGACATGGACATCAGCGCCGGCGGCGCATTGAAGATCGACGCGATGACCGTCGACATCACGGCCAAGGCGGCCATGACCATCAAGGGCAAGCCCGTAAACATCAACTGAGGAAACGATGGGACAACCGGCGGCAAAACAGGGCGATCAGATCATGGCGACGGATATTCACATCATCCAGCCGCCCGGCCCGACTTCGCCCGTGCCGGTGCCGCATCCGTTCACCGGCATCATCGACGGCGCGCTGAGCTCGGACGTCAATATCGGCGGCGTCCCGGCGGCGACATTGAACAGCACCGCCACCAATACGCCGCCGCACATTCCCATCGGCGGCACGTTCGTGAAGCCGCCGACGAACAAAGCCACGATCATCCAGGGCAGTCCGTCGGTCTTCATCAACAACAAACCCGCCGCGCGCAACGGCGACAAGGCACTGACCTGCAATGACCCGGTCGACCTGCCGGCCGGCACGGTCATCGCGGCCGGAATGGTGTTCATCGGATGAACGAGATCGCCGGACCGAGCTTCCTCGGACAGGGGTGGCGTTTTCCGGTAAAGCCGGACGCCACCGGACGGCTGCAATACGCGGCCGGCGACGAGGCCGTGCGCGAGAGCGTCTGGCTGATCGTGACCACCGCGCAGCGCGAGCGGGTGATGCGCGAGGAGTTCGGCTGCGGCGTCTACGACCTCGCGTTCGACGCCAATACCGCGGCATTACACGGGCTGGTGCAGGAGAACATCCGTGCGGCCTTGACGCGCTGGGAGCCGCGCATCGACGTCCTCGGCGTGCGCGCCGAGGCGCCGCCGGATCAGCGCAATTTCCTGCTCATTCACATCGACTATCGCATCCGCGCCAATAACACCGTCTTCAATCTCGTCTATCCGTTTTACCTGCTGGAGGGCGCAGTCTGATGCCGCTCGAAGACCCGAAAATCGACGACCGGAATTTCGAGCAGATCCTCAACGAGCTGCGGCTGCGCATTCCGCTCTACACGAAGGAATGGACGAACTACAACGACAGCGACCCGGGGATGACCCTGCTCCAGCTCTTCGCCTGGCTGTCGGAGCAGATGCTGTGGCGCATGAACCAGGTGCCGCGCCGCAATTACATCAAGTTCCTCAAGCTCCTCGGCGAAGACCTCGAGCGCGCCACTCCGGCGACGGCGCATCTGACGTTCGTCACGAAGGCCAACGTGAAGGCCGAGCCGGTTCCCGAGCGCGCGCAGGTCAGCGCGCAGGCCAGCGACGGCGGCGACCCGCTGATCTTCGAGACCGCGCGCGGCCTCGATCTCATCTCGCCGCCGCTCGACACGATCGGGCTCTTTGACGGCGCGTCGTTCGTAAACGTCACCAGCGCGAACGAGAAACCGGGCACGCCTTACAGGCCGTTCGGCGTGTCGCCGTCGGCCGGCAACGCGCTCTACCTCGGGTTCGTCCCGCCGCAGCCCGCGTTCGAGCCGCTGTTTCCCCAGGTCATGACGTTCCGCATTTTCCTGCCTCCCAAGGCGACCGCCGGCAAACCGCGCAAGTGCGAAGGAGCAGTGACGGCGCCGGTGCCGCCGGTGACGCTGGTGTGGGAGTACCGCCCCAAAGACGGCGAGCCGTGGGAGCGCCTCAATGTGCTGGAAGACGAGACCGCGGCGTTCACGCGCGAAGGGTATGTGCGCGTGCGCGGCCCGATGACCATCGAGCCGTCGCTGGAAGTGCGGCTGAACGAAGAGAAGCGCTTCTGGATCCGCGTGCGGCTCGAGTCGGGCCGCAATTACGGAGCGGGACGCGCGCCGGAGATCGAGTTCCTCCGCCCCAACACCGTCGAGGCGCAAAACCTCAGCACTGTGACGGGCGAGATCCTCGGCAGCAGCGAGGGCCACCCGCGCGAGCAGTTCCGGACGCAGCGCCGCCCGGTCGACTCACTGGAATTACAGGTGCGCCTCGCGACCGGCGAGGCCGAGACCTGGAAAAACGTCGACGACTTCCTGGCCTCCAACGACAAGGACACGCACTACCACCTCAATGGCACGACCGGCGTCGTGCAATTCGGCGACGGCGAGCATGGCCGCATCCCGGAGGCGGGCTCGGAGATCATCGCGCTGCAATACCGCTACGGCGGCGGTAAGCGCGGCAACTCGGCGGCGCCGGGAACGATCAATGCTCCGCGCACGCCGCTCGTCGGCGTCGAGAAGGTCACGAACGAGCGGGCGGCGGTCGGCGGCGCGGACGAGCAGACGCTCGAGGAGATCCTCGTCGAAGGACCGACACTGCTGCGCCGCCGCACACGTGCGGTGACGCCCGAGGACTTCAAGGGCGTCGCGGAAGACCTCGGCGGCATCAGGCACGCCACAGCGATTCCGCTTTATCACCCCGATCATCCGGGCGTGGACGTGCCCGGCGCGGTGACGGTGGTCGTCGTGCCGGACAACGAAGACAAGCCGCCGAAACCGTCCGGCGCGCTGATCGAGGCGGTGTGCGGAGCGCTCGACAAGGTCCGGCTGCTGACCACCGAGGTCTTCGTCAAGGGACCGGAATATCAGGAAATCCGCGTCGAGGCCCGCATTACGGCCAATCCGTACGCCGCGTTCGACAAGGTGTCGCAGGACGTGCAGAAGGCGCTCGACGAGCTGCTGAATCCACTGACGCAGCAGTTCGGCAAGGACCTTTTCCCGACGGACGTCTACAGCACGATGCGGGTCAAGGACGTCGTCGGCGTGATCACCATGCGTCTCTATGTCGACGGCCGGCTGCATGAGGGCCTCGACCCGATCGAAGTGCCGCGCGACGGTCTGCTCTACGGCAGCTCGCAGCACCTCATCACCGTCGAGCCCAACAGGGACAGGAATTGACGCCATGAGACCGGAGGGAGCGACATTCTGGCGCCTGGGAGGCTCGAGCGGCTGGCAGGACCGGACCGCGTCGAGCGGCCTCGCGGTCAGCGACCGGCACGGTCTGCGGCTCACCGCCGAGCCGTGCGGTCCGCTCTCCTTGCAATCGCGCGACGCCAGTTTCGGCGGACTGATATTGCCGCGCGGAACGGCGGTGGAAGCGATTGCGGGCGATCGCCGCTACGAAGTCGTCGACGGCCGCGTCGTCATCCACGATCTCACCCGCTCGATCATCGAGGACGTCCTGGAGCGCCGCGACTGGAACCCGGTCGACGTCGCCGCGCATGGCGACACCGTCTACATCCTCGACGCCAAATACGGCCGCGTCTTCAATCAACGGCTGAAGCTCCAGTTCGAGCGCCCGGGGAAATGGTCGCGCATCGCCGTCGACCGCGAAGGCACGATCTATCTCTTCAACGGCACCGCCTTCGAGCGCCGCGACCCGGCTCTTCCCCCGATCACCGATCCCAACGAAATCCGCGACCTCTTCGACGCACCCCCAGGTGGAGCGGCGGCCGCTCCGGCCGCCGAGCGCCTCTACAGGAAAACCGGCACCTGGCAAAGCAACCCCCTCGACAGCAGGAAATATCGCTGCCAGTGGCACCGCATCCAACTCGAGCTGGCCGAGTTTCCTCCGGGCAGCAAGATCAACGTTTCCACCTGCGCGCACGAAAAGGAAGACGACGTCTACGACGCGATGCGCGCGCACTGGGTCGAGGCGCAGACGATCGTCGCGCCGCTCTCGGGCGCCGGGAAATCGCACGACTTCCTCGTGCAGAGCGGCGCCGGGCAATACCTCACGCTGCGCATCCGGCTCGACGGCGACGGTTTCAGTACGCCGGCGGTCGACTCCGCGAAAGTGCACTATCCGCGCGAGTCGTATCTCGAATATCTCCCCGCGACCTACTCGTCCGACGACGAGATGCGCGTTTTTCTCGAGCGCTTCCTCTCCATCTTCCAGACCGAATGGGACGACGTCGACAAACAGATCGACGAGATGGAGCGCTTCTTCGATCCCGATGCCGTCCCCGAAGGAGAATTCCTCGACTATCTGGCCTCGCAGTGGCTCGCGCTGCCGCTGGAAGGCACGTGGGATTACAAGCAGAAGCGCCGGCTGCTGTCGGCCGCTCCCAAAATCTATCCGCATCGCGGACAGCTGAAAGGACTGCGCGACTTCATCGCCGTCTATCTCGCGAACATGTCCGGCCTGGAGACGAAGGACGTGCAGCAGATGGAGCTGCCGGTCATCGTGGAGGGATTCCGCGAGCGCGAGCTGCTCTTCGGCCAGGCGCCACTGTGGAGCGCCTCCGTCACGCGCCGCCTGCAACTGGGCGTCTTTGCGACGGAAGGCGAGGCGGCGATGGTGTCGGTCGGCGATCCGGAGCGCGATGTCTTCACACAATACGCGCACAAATTCCGGGTCTATGTGCCGGCGGCGTGGGTGAATTCCGAGGATGACGAGCGGATGATCCGCCGCGCGCTGGATGCGGAGAAGCCGGCGCATACGCAATACGAGCTTTGCCTGATCGCGCCGCGATTCCGCGTCGGCGCACAGTCGACGATCGGTATCGACACCGTGATCGGCGCGACGCCCGAGCTCCGCCTCGGCACCGCGCGTCTCGGATTCGACGCCGTGCTTTCCACCGATGCGCGCGCGGCCGCGGAACTGGTACTGGCGTGAAGAAGGAGACCGATATGAGCAGAGAATGCGACGACGGCTGCGGAGAGCTCGCACAGGAGCGCCTCCGGTATTTCACCGGCCGCCACATGACCGCGCGCGATTTTCGCGACGAGCAGGCGTATCACCGCACGCATCGCCTTCTGCACAATCGCATGCTCCACGGCTGGGGCGTGGTCTGCGGCCTCGACGTCCGCCCGCATCCGAATCCCGACTGCCGCCCGCGCTTCGTGAAAGTCGACTGCGGCTTCGCGCTCGACTGCTGCGGCCGCGAGCTCGTGGTGCCGAAGGAAGTCGTTCCGCCGGAGATTCCGTGGGACAAGATGCCCCGCCCCGAGGATGGCGACGACGAGTGGTACCTGCTCCTCTGCCTGCAATACCAGGAGACGCCGACCGAGTCGATGCCGGTGCTCTATCACGAGCAGAACTGCGATCCGCAACGCCGCGAGCACAGCCGCGTCCGCGAGGACTACGCGTTCGAATGGCACTGGATCCGGAAGTCGGAACTGCCGCAGTATCAATGGAAGACGCGGAGCGGCTCGTGTCCCGATCCGAAGGACGGAGAGCCGTGCATCGAAGACGACTGTGATGACGGCGGCAACGGCGGTCCGTGCAAATGCTGTCTCGATCCGCAGTGTCCGCCGCATGATTGCGTGCCGCTCGCGCTGATCTGCATCACCGCGCGGGGACCGATCGAGCAGGACAACATCTGGATGGCCGGACGTCCGACGCTCAAGGCACCGCAATACGCGCTCACGCACATCTGCAGCATCAACTGGCGGCACGGTGGCGAGATGACCCGCAGCGAGCTCGCCGATCTCGGCCAGCTACGAGTCCGCTTCGACCGCCGCCTGAAGCCCCAGCCGAACGACCAGGCCTGCGGCCCCACCGGAATCAACGCCTGCACGTTCGTCGTGCAATTCGGCGGCGGCTACGAGGACCTCGACTTCATCACGCATCCCGATCCCCCGTTCCTCGAATATGACTGCGTGGCCGTCTACCCGCTCGATCCGCGCGGACGCAAGGGATATCGCGGCGGCTCCGACTACGCCTATCTCGAGCATCAGACCGTCTTCATCGCGCTGCACTGCGATTTCGTCCTCGACTGTCATGACGTCGCGGTGGACGGCAATCACATCGGCGGCGTGCTTCCCTCCGGCGACGGCATCGCCGGCGGAACGTTCCTGAGCTGGTTCAAGGTGGTCCCGGACGGACCTTATGGCCGCCGGCAGGAGGTGCAGTCATGACGTGCGATTGCAAATGCCCACCACCCGACTGCTGCGAGCTCGAATGCCTCGTGCAGCCGCGGTTCTTCTGCGGCCAGTTGCTCGCCGATCAGGACCTCACCGCGATGGTCGACTGGGTCAAGGGGAAGGCCGCCCTCGCGCGCTATCGTCACGGCTGGGGCATCGTCTGTGGCCTCGACGTCCATTGTGGAAAGGGCGGCAGCGTCACCGTGTCGCCCGGCTATGCGCTCGATTGCTGCGGCCACGACATCGTCCTCTGTAAAGAGGACGCGCTGCAACTGAAGGACTGCTGGCAGCGCGGCGATGATCCGTGCGCGCCGGGAAAAGTCATTCGCGCCACCGGCGCCAATCCGGCACAGCCGGCCGACGTCGACTTCGGCGGACTGAAGATCCCCGGGAACCAGGTCCAGGCGTTCGACGTCTTCCTGCGCTATTCCGAGTCGCCGTCCGACCCGCGCACCGCGCTTTCGCGCGGAGGCTGCGGCGGCGAGGCGGGCTGCGAGAACACGCGCGTTCAGGAAGGCGGCGAGCTCTATTGCAAGCCGGCCAACGACTGCGTCGATCCCACCAGGCTCGCCTTCGAGGAATGGGACCGGGAGTATTACGACGGACTGAAGGCGATCTTCGACGAGCTGGCGGCCTTCAACGCCGTCGGCGACGAGCGCAGGAAGCTCGCCCGGCTGCTCGGCTATGTGCACGGGCATTCGCTGCACACCTTCTGCTTCGTCCACGAATGGTTGTGCGAGCTGCAGAATGAAGACGGAGATCTCCCCTTGAATTGGTTCAGGGAGGCCGCCTTCTGGATCGTGCAGGACTGGCGGAACGCGCATTTCCGCCTCGATTGCAAGGGCTGCGACCCGGAGACCGGCGTCCTGCTCGCGCGAGTCTGGGTGTGGAGGCAGAGCGTCAACGGTCAGGAGAAATTCTCGACGCTGTACGTCGACGCCTATCGGCCGTTCCGCCGTCTCCTCGCGAAAGACGACCATCCGGCGCCGCGCACTTCCATCAACGGCGCGCCGTACATCTGGCAGCCGGTGGAAGACGTCACCAGGGCGCTCTACGACAAGGGATTCGGCGACGTCACGCCGAGCCAGTTCACCTACAACGGCGTGGACGATCTGCGCGCGCAACTGCAGGTGTCGGACTCGCTCTACCTGGAGGTCGACGGCGGAACCGTCTCGCCGCTCTGGGTGCGCGATCGCTGCAATCAGCGGCGCGTGGTCTCGTTCAGGCGGGAGCTGCGGCTGCCGCCGCCACCGCCGCCGGAACCACCGCCGCCGGAACCGCCGCCGCCCGAGCCGGCGCCACCCGGTCGCCCCGTGCCGCAGCTCACGCGGGTCTCCGCCCCGCGCAAGAGATCGAGGAATCGCTAGTGGAGAAAGACGCTCCGAGGGTCCGCTATGAGGAGGGTCAGCGCATTCGCGCGCGCGACCTCACCGCGGAGCAGGAGTACCTGATCGCGCTCGAGGAGCGCCACAACCTCGCGCAGCACGGCCCCGGCATCGTGATGGGTCTCGACTCCGCGCCGGCGGCGCTCGGCACCGAATTGCTGATCCGTCCCGGCGTGGCCGTCGATGAGCAGGGCCGCGCGCTGACGCTCGAACAGGACGCGCACATCGAAAGCGGCGACAACCTCGATGTCTGGCTGATCCGCTGCGACACGCCGCTCCATCCGTGCGGCCATCGATTCGACCGCGTTCGGGAGCACATTCGCGCGATCACTGTTCACGAGAACACTCTGCCCGTGCCTCCCGTCGACGACGCGATCTACCTCGGGCGTGCGGGTGGGAAGACGGGGCGCACGTACACCTTTCTGCGCGCATCCGAGGTGCGCCATCCCGCGGCGCGCGCGTTGATGCAGGTCGGGCCGATTACCGGCCGCGATCGCAACGGTTTCCTGGTCAGCACCGTCAATGCCGCCAACAAGCTCATGCCGCGCATCGCCGTCGACCGCCTCGGCACGAACCGCTTCGACGGCACGGTCGCGGTGTCGGGCTTCCGCGCCTGGACGGCGCTCGTGCTCTCGGAGACCGAGACGCTGTTCGTGTTCGCGCAGCGTCCGGGAAAAGCGGGCGAGCAGATCGAGATGCAGGCCCATCCCGAAGAGCCGGCGCGCCTGCGGTTCGAGTTCTACGACGGCGCGCGCAAGTCGGATGCGGAGCTGTTGCTGCTCAGGAGCGGCGGGCATCAGAAGGCCGTGACCGACTTCAACCCGAAGTCCGACCTGGTCACGCTCTATCTGAAGAAGGATCCCATCCGCCGCCCGCAGGTCCTCGGATCGTGGTTCAGGAAAATCGGACTGCAGAACAACGACGACGACGATGAGCAGCAGCAGCGCCCCGATCCGTTCAAGCAGGAAGTCAGGCGGACGCTGCAAACGCGCGGAGGCTCGATCGACCTCGACGTCTGGGAAGTCCCGGAGTCGCAGGGCGGAGAGAAAGAGCGGCTGCGCGGCTGTCCGGTGGACGCGGTCGTCGAAGACGAGACCGAGAGTCCGCGGCGGGTGAGCGTGTCCTATGTCGCGCTGGCCGAGGCCCCGAAGGCGCCGCCGCTGCCGGGGATGTGGAGCGTCCGCACCGGCACGGTCGCCGAGCCGGGCGAAGAGCTGCGCCTCGACCTCGGCGCGAAAGACGACAACGACGGCACCGTCCGTCTTTTCGTCGGACGCGTGCGCACCGAGGCGACCGGACAGAGCCTCGAGGCAGAGCTGACCGTCCGCGGCAACTCGCTCGTCACCATGCCCGCGCTGGTCGTCAACGGCGACATCCGCGTCGCGCCGATCAAGGCCGACTACACCGATCCCAACTTCACGAACCTCCTCGTGCGCGCGTGGATGGACGGCCTCGCCGCGGCGATCGAGGAGAGCACCGACATCAAGGTGGAGCTCACCGATCTGCCGGCGATCATCCGGACCGACGAGCCTTGGAGCTACAACCTCGAGATCACCAACACCAGCGGCGGCCGGATCACCGCGGGGCGCGCGCTGGAGACGCTGCTGGTCACCGGAACTCCCGCGCCGTTCACCAACACCATCACCCTGCAGCGAGACATCGAAAACGGGACCACGCTCACCGAGCTCGTTGCGCACAACGCCGGCGAGTTGCCCGCGGGCATGCTCCGGATCGAGATCCGCGTGAACGGGAAGAGGGGAAGCAATACGTGGCGTGCGTCGGGGAAGACGGCGCAGCCGATCCCGATCGTCGCGGCGCCGACGATCGACGTGGACGACATGCCGGTGTCCGTGCCGAGGAACCAGCCGTTCGACATCAGGTTCGCGGTGCAGAACAACGCCGATCGCGAGATCACGCTCGACGGCGTCACCATCAGCGAGAACAACGGCGCGCCGCAGGCGGTCCCGAGCTCGGCGGCTGTCCTCGCGGCCGGCGAGTCGAAGCCGTTCGTCCTGCCGCACGCCGGCATCAACGGCCAGCTCGAGATCGACCTCCACGCGGACTTCCACTGGGACGCCAGCACCACGACGGACGCGGACCAGGCCGCGGTGATTCTCATCAGCGACGATCTCGCGTTCACGTTCGAGCCGCACCACGTCGTCGGCAGCGACTGGTCGTACGACCTCGTCGTCCGGAACGACAGCGATCAGCGCGTGACCCTGACCTCGCTGAATCACCGGATCGTCGCCGACGACAGCACCGTCCTCGAAGACGAGGACTTCCCGCAGAGCGCGGAGATCGAGGCGCAGTCCGAGCGCACCATCACCGTGCCGGCGGACGAGATCACGCACCAGACGAACACGATCGACATCGAGATCACGGTCGGCTATCAGCGCGCCGACGGGCAGACCTTCGAGGTCCAGGACTCGGAAGAGGGGATCGACGTCACATGAGCGGCGAAACGGCAGCGCGCGTCCACTATTTCGACAAGCAGTTCCTCCGCGTCGACGAGTTCCGCGACGAGCAGCTCTATCAGCTCGCGCTGCGCCGCCGGCACAACAACGCCCAGCACACGTGGGGCATCGTCTGCGGCCTCGAAATCCAGATCGAAGAACAGTCGATCGTGGTACAGCCCGGCATGGCCATCGACGGTTACGGCCGCGAGCTGCTGCTGACGGTGAAGAAGACCGTCGCGCCGGAGAACTTCGACGACCTCGCGTCCGATCGCCTCGATCTCTGGCTGATCTACGAGCGCAAGGACGACAGCGGCACGCCGGAGGGATACGGAGAGTGCGGCGCCGAGGGCGGCGGGCCGGCGTACCGCTCGAGCGAAACGCCGGAGCTGTACATCGAGCGTCCGCTGTCGAACAGCGTCGACGCGCGCAAGCCGCCGCGCGTGCCGCGCGAGGTGCTCGAGGCTCGCGTGCCTCCGATCTCCGACGATCCGCTCGACCGCTGGCGCGTCTACCTCGGCCGGGTGATCCGTCTCGAGAAGGACAAGTACTCGGTCGACATGACCAGCCGGCCGTACGTCGGCGTGGTCGCCGAGTCGATCGATCATCCTGAGAGCGCGGCGCGCGTGGAGCTCGGACGCGAGAGCAGCGTCGACCACGTGCGCCAGGTCGGCGACGTCGCCTATCGCTACACCGCCGACAGCCACCGCCGCTTCGGCGTCTTCGTGCCGGACGATCTCATCTCCGCGACCGCGGAGAGCGTGGACCTCCTGCCGCGCATCGAGGTGCTGGACAGCGGCGAGATCGGACTTCGCGGCAGCACCGTCATTCACGGCAACCTGCAGCTCTCCGGCGGTGCGCTGCAGTTCGTGAACGGCACGAACTTCGAGGACGAGGAAGCGCCGCAGCAGCCGTCCATGTATCGCTTCACCGACGGGGCGGCCGACGAGCTGCGCATCGACCTCGGCGTCGACTCGGAGCAGCGGAAGTTCGTCATCGGCTTCTCGTCGCCGGACGGCAGCTTCAAGCCCGCCGTCACGATCGCGCTGGAGCCGGACGAGAACGCCGTGCTGCAGCCGGTGGTGACGATCGACGGCGACCTGAAGGTCAACGGAAAAATCGTCGGGCGGATCCTGCCGGTCGCGATCAGCGCGGAGGCGATGGCCGCGCTCAGCGCGGCCTTCCAGATGGGACTCGCCGAAGGCAACACCTGAAACCGGGAGGTCTCGTGCGGCCCACGATCGGGCGATGGCATACGCGGTATCGAGTCGCCGGCGGGGCCGGGACGGGTGCGGTGCGCCTCGAGAACGGCGTGCGCGAGCGCGTGGCCGAGTCGTACGCGGCGGCGCTGGAGCAGGTGTTCGGCGACGACCCGGCCGTGTACGTGCTGCGCCGCGTGCAGACGGAGCTGACGGTGGTCAATCCGTCGATGGCCGATGAGCCGGCGATCGCCCGGGTGTGGGGCCACCGCGCCTGCGCCGAGGTCGTGCGCACGGTGATGCGGCACGGCGACGACGCATCGCTGGTGATGCGCTTCGACGACACCGCGGCCTTCGTCGCCCAGTGGATCGCCGATCTGCTCGATGGTGTGGCCTGGGACCGCTGGTATTACGGTGCGTTCGCCGCGTATCGCGGGCTTTCCGTCGAAGAGGCGATCCGTAGGGCGCTGATCGACTATCGCCTGCACCTTCCCGCGATCCTGCGGCGAGTGCCCGTGCCGTTGCTGCTGTCGCGCCTCCCGCCTGACGTGGCGCGCGAGGTGTGGCAGGTCGCGGTTCGCGGGGAAACACGGGATGAGGTGGTCAGCGGCGAGCAGTTCCGTCTGTTCGTGCGCACGGCGTTCGAGATCGCGGACGCACTGGATGCGTGGATCGTCGAGCGACCCGTTCTCGACGAAGTGCTGACGGCCTACCGCGCGACGTCGCCTGTGCTTCCCGACTGGAAGCAACCGCGTGCTTTGGCGGAGGCGGTATTCGCGGTGCTCGCGTTCCTCGAGCGGCGCGCGTTCGTGCGAATCGTGTCGTTCAGTGCCCTCCCTCTTGCATCGCTCGAATGGCTCGACGTGGAATGGCTTTCCGCGTCTCTCGAAGCGTGGGCTCGCGGCACCTCACCCGAGGTGATCGCGTCGCGCACGCCCGCCCTGACCGCACTGCAGCAGCGCATCCTCTTCGTCCTGCGCTCGCTTGTCCCCACGATCGCGCTTCCCGACGGCCTCACGTTCACCGAACGCAACGCCCTCGCTGTCTTCGCCGCGCTCGCCGCGGCCGAGCCGCTGCTCGCGGCTCACGCCGCAACCGCGGCGCCCATGATCGAACGCGTGTTAGCAGACGTCTCCGGTGGAGCGGCGGGCTTCAGCCCGCCGGAGGCCGGCGGGCTGAAAGCCCGCCGCTCCACAAGCACCCAAACCATCACGTCCGCGTACGCCGGCATCTTCCTTCTGACGCGCGCAATCCTCGAGGCGCGTGTCGCGCAGTTGGCGGAGGCGTACGGGATCCATGTGCCGACGCTCCTGCGACAGCTCGCGAACGAATGGGCCTGCGACCCGGAAGACGCAGGCGTCATCTTCTGGAGCGGCAGCGAGAAGGAAGAAGAGATCCAGAGCGAAGCGCTCCGCCAGGAAGTCCTCCGCTTCATGCGCGACCGCGCGGCGTTCGCGCCTTCGCTCGACCCCGCTGACGACGCTTCGATCGCCACTTGTCTTGTTCGTTTGTGGACGGCCTGGCTGCCGCGGCTCGGACACTCCAGCGTGGAGTGGGTGCTCGGGCAGTTCATCCTCCGGCGCGGCGTGATCCGCGTCGATGAGGACGCGATCGAGGTCGCGCTGGCGCCGGCGCCGCTCGACGTCGTCCTGGAGATGGCCGGCTATCTCGCGCCGATCGCCGGGGTGCCGTGGCTCGGCGACCGCCGGGTCGCGTTCGTCATCGACCGGAGCCTCGCATGAACCGGCTCCGACTCGAGCTGATCAACGGCGCGTACGCGACCAGCTCCGCGCACCTGCGCGACGAGCTCGCGCGAGTCGACCTGCTCGTGCGCGCGCAGGTCGTGCGCTGGCGGCGCACCATCGCCGCCGCGAAGCCGCCGGGACTCTGGGGCATGATGCAGGTCTCCGACGCCGAGATCGATCAGTACCTCGCCGCCGATCCCGCCCCGCCCGGACGCGTGCCGGAGTCGCTGCTCGCCGAGCTGCGCCCCCACTGGGATCGCGAGATCGACGCGGCCGCGGACATCCGCATCGCCGTCGCCGCGACGCCTGCGAACGTCGAGCTGCGCGTCGAGCGCCTGCGCACGCGGTTCGCGCTCACCGACGCGGAGCTCGACGTCCTGCTGATCGCGCTGCTCCCCGAGCTCGACCAGCGCTATCGCCGGATCTTCGGCTACCTGCAGGACGACGCCTCGCGCGCCTCGCCGCCTCCCGACCTGATCACGCAGATGCTGCATCACAAGGTGCCGACGCTGGAGGAGAAGACGGCGCTGTTCGAGCCGTCGGGGCGTCTGCTGCGGTGGAGGCTGATCGGCGTTGTGGATCGGGCGGTGCGGATCGATCCGAGGATTGCGTCGTATCTGATGGGGCATGGGGAGATGGGAGACGCGCCGGAGGCGCGTACCACTCCGCCGATCATCATGCGGGGGCAGGAGGGGAGCGGGCGCATGGAAGCGGCGCGCGCGATCAGCAGCGAGCGCGGGCTGGGTCTGCTGCGCTACGACGCCGAGGAGGCGCTCCGCGATCCGATGGTCGCGTCCCGCGAGGCCCGCCTGCAGAACGCCGCGCTCTACTTCGCGGACACGGAGAAGGTCGATGAGCTGATCCGCGCGGCCGAATCGATGGACACGCTCACGTTCATCGCCAAAGAAGGACCGGCCGACAGCGCCGCCGAGGCGCGCTGCATCCGCTACGACATCGGCACGCCGCACTACGAGGAGCGCCGCGCCCTCTGGCAGCAGCACCTCGGCGACGAGGACGCGGCCGCCAAGCTCGCCGCCGCGTTCCAGTTCACGCCGGGAAAGATCCGCGAGGCCGTCGAAATGGCGCGCGTCAGCGGCGAGGATCTGTACACCGCCAGCCGGCGTTTGTCGGCCCGCCGCCTGCAGGGCTTCGCGCGGCGCATCGAGCCGGCGTCCGACCTCACCGTCGACAGCGTGATCCTGCCGCGTCCGAACAGAGTGCAACTGCGCGAGCTGCGCGACCGCGTGAAACTGCGTACCCGTCTCGGCGACGAGGGGTTGATCGTCCTGTTCGCCGGTCCCTCCGGCACGGGCAAGACCTTCGCGGCGAAGGCGATCGCCGCCGAACAGGGCGTCGATCTCTACAAAGTCGACGCGTCGGCGATCGTCAGCAAATGGGTCGGCGAGACGGAGAAGAATCTCAGCCGCGTCTTCGCCGACGCCGAAGGATCGAACGCGCTGCTGTTCTTCGACGAATGCGACTCGCTGTTCGGACAGCGCGGCGAGATCAGCGACGCCCAGGATCGCTGGGCGAACCTGCAGGTTAACTACCTGCTCCAGCGCGTCGAGGACTATCCCGGCGTCATCATCCTGGCGACCAACCTCCGCAGCAACATCGACGACGCATTCCTGCGCCGCATCCGCATCATCGTCGAGTTCCCGGTGCCCGATCCCGTGCTGCGGCTCGATCTCTGGAAGCGCAGCGTCGCCGGATGGAAGGGCCTCTTCGACGAAGAGCTGCAGCGCGTTGCCGAGCGCTTCAGCCTCACCGGCGGCAGCATCCGCAACGTCGCCACCGAAGCGACCTTCCGCGCGCTGGCGAAGGATCGCGAGACGCTCGCCATCCGCGACGTGATCGCCTCAGTCGCGCGCGAGTACCAGAAGCTCGGACGCCCGGTGACGAAAGGCGAGTTCGGCGAAGAGTTCTACGCATGGGCCGTCGCCGACGTCATTGCGCCGGCCGCGGACTGACGTCATGAGCGCCCTCGAGCTGCTTCCGCCGCAAGCCGAGCCTCCGCGCCCGCGGCCTCTGCAGCCCGTCCCCGAAGTCGAGCCACCGAAACCTGTAGCGAAGGCTCCGGAACCCGAAGCCGGCATCGCCGCCCGCGCAAAGATGACCGTCGGCCTGCAACAACAAGTCGGCAACGCGCGCGCCGGCGAAATGGCCGCGCCACCTAAAAAAGAAGGGCCCGCAGAAGAAAAACCGAAGCAAGCCGCGGAGCTCGCGCCGAAGAAAGCGGAGGCCGGGAAAGCCGCTCCCGAAAAAGCCGAAAAACCTGCTCCTCCCTCTCCGCGCAAAGCCATCGCTCCCGCCGTGCACGCCGTGAAAGACCGCGCCACGCGCGCGAAGACGAAGAAGATCGGCACGCCGGGCCTCGTCGCATCGACGCAGGAGGCCGCGAAAGATCCGACCACCGAGGAGAAGCGCAAAGCGTCCGTCTCCACGGTTCACAAGCTCGACGACGCCGAGGCGAAGAAAGTCCGCCGCGAGGAATTCAAGAAAGCGCTCACCAAGGCCATGGACGCCCACATGGGCCAGCCCAAGACCAAGGACGAAGCCGACCAGGTCATGAAGTCCGGCGGCAAGAAGGCCAGCGCGGAGATGCACGGCTCCCTGTCCACCGAGCGCGATCAGGCCGCCGGAAGCATGAAGAGCGCAGCCGCGACGGAGGTTGCGCCGCAGGAAGGCGGAAAGCCGCCGGACATGAAGACCGAGGCCGTAGGGGCGCCGCCGGCGCCGGTCTCCGCCGCGCCGGTCGTTCCGCCGCCGCTGCCGCCCGAGCAGCTCGACTACTCCTCCGACCGCGAGCCGACCGACAACGCGATGTCCGAGGCCGGCGTGTCGAAGACGCAGCTCGAGAAAGGCAACGAGCCGGAGTTCAACAAGACCCTTTCGCAACGCGCCGAGGGCGAGAAACACGAAGCCGAGGCCGAGGCGAAGTATCGCAAGAGCGAGACCGTCATCCAGGCGCAGACCCGTGCCGCGGCGAAGGGTGAGCTCGGGGAGGAGCTCGGTGCCATTCACGGCGCCCGCGAGATGCGCATCGGCGATGTCACCGGCCAGCAGAACGCGACCAAGACCAAGGACGCGCAGGAGCGCGAGCGCGTCACCACGAAGATCAATTCGATCAAGGAAGCCACCCGCAAGGAGGTCAACGAAATCCTCGCGGCCATGGAGGCCGACGCCGCCACGACCTTCGAACAGGGTCTGAGTGCCGCGGAGGCCGCGTACGAGAAGGTTTTCGAAGACGAGAAGGGCGGCATCGGTACGTGGCTCACCACCTGGGGCGACGACTGGGACGAGCTGATCGAGAAATCGCTCGCCACCGCGAAACGGCATTACCTCAGCCTCGTCGAGCTGTCCATCGACGACGTCTCGAACGTCGTCGATCTCAAGCTCGTGGCGGCGAAGAAACGGGTCGAACAGGGACGCAAGGAGGTCGACGACTTCGTCCAGGGCCTGGAAGGGAAGGCCAAGGAGTTCGGTGTCGAGGTCCAGAACCAGGTCTCGGCCGAGTTCGACGCCATGGACTCCGAGATCGATTCTCGCCGCGACGCGCTGATCGACAAACTCGCCCAGCAGTTCAAGGCCTCGTACGAACGGATGTCCGCGAAGGAGGAGGCCCTCCGCGAGGCCAACAAGTCGCTCTGGAAGCGGATCTACGACGCCACCGTCGGCCTGATCAAGAAGATCCTCGCGTTCAAGGACATGCTCCTCAACGTGTTGGCGAAGGCCGCCGACGTCATCGTCGACATCATCTCCGACCCGATCGGCTTCCTCGGCAATCTCGTCAGCGGCGTGATGCGCGGCCTCGAAGGCTTCATGAGCCGCATCGGCGAGCATCTCAAGAAGGGACTGATGGAGTGGCTCTTCGGCGCGCTCGCCGGCGCCGGCCTGCAACTGCCGGAGACGTTCGACCTCCAGGGGATCATCAGCATCGTCCTCCAGGTCCTCGGACTGACCTACGCGAACTTCCGCGCGCGCGCCGTGGCCATCGTCGGCGAGCCGGTCGTCTCCGCGCTCGAGCAGGCCGCCGAGATCTTCAAGATCGTGGCGACCGAAGGCATCCCCGGCCTCTGGAAATTCATCAAGGAGAAACTGAACGACCTCAAGTCGATGGTCATGGACGCGATCTTCGACTTCATCAAGGAGCGCGTCATCATCGCCGGCGTCACCTGGGTCATCGGACTCCTGAACCCCGCGTCCGCGTTCTTCAAGGCCTGCAAGGCGATCTACGACATCGTGATGTTCTTCATCAACCGGGGCTCGCAGATCCTCGCGCTGGTGAACGCCATCATCGACTCCATCGCCGCGATCGCGAAAGGCAACCTCGACACCGCCGCGAAGTGGGTCGAGAACGCCCTCGCCAAAGCCATCCCCGTCGCCATCGGTTTCCTGGCCGCCCTCCTCGGCTTAGGCGACATCAGCGGCACGATCCGGAAGACGATCGAAAAGGCCCAGGAGCCGGTGAACAAGGCCATCGACTGGGCGATCGGACTCGCGGTGAAGGCCGTGAAGGCGGTCGGGAAGGCGATCGGCGGACTGTTCGGGAAGAAGGAAGAGAAGGCGCAGGAGCAGAAGGAGAAAGGCGCTGACGAGCAATCGGCGCCGCTGCGCGGTCAGGTCGCCCAGGCGCTCGACGAGCGTCTGACTGCCGAGCACACCCCCGAAGAAGCCGCTGGAATCGTGAAGGCCGTCGAGACTGAATTCAAGCCGCTCGGCCTGAAGTCGCTCGCCCTCGGAGAAGAGAACGAAGAGGGCACCACCCCGATCCTCGCGGAGGCGAGTCCGAAGCTTCCGCTGCGCAGCCTCGCGCGTCAGGTTCCGAAGCCGAGAGGGCGATCGGTCACGTCGAAGGTACAGATCCTCCTCAGCGCGCCGATCGAGGTTCCGGCGACACTCCTCGCGCCTGCCGATCCCACGAAAGCGACCGTTCCCACCGGAGGCGCGGTCTGGACGCCGAGCGTCAAGAAGTCGCAGACATTGAACGCCGTGACGTGGAACACGAGCGACATCGACCCGCCTGGCAACACCTCGCACGCCGAACATCAGTTCGTGACGTATATGGAGTCGAGACAGGACATCTGGCCGCTGGTCGACAAGATCACCATTGTCAACGTCAGCCGCAGTCCGTGCAGTATCTGCGGCGAGGAGCTGGCGGGATTCCTCGAGCAGGTTCAGGCTACGCGTCCGGGCCAGCCGATCGAAGCGGAGATCTACTGGACGAAGCTGCATTCCACGGGGGCGCAGCCCACCTCGTGGCAGACGCTGAAGGAGTTACGCGGTGCGCACTGGCAGCTCCATGCGCCTGCCAACGCGCTTCCTCCCGAGCACACGAACGCGGTCAACCTCGTGAAGATCCTCAAATGATTTAGCGGTTCGTGTAACGTTTTCCGCCTTTCCATCACTACTGGTCTATAACTGTAGACACGGATCAGTACCGTGAGACAAACATCCGTCCCGACCATCCTCATCATCAATGGGAGCGGCTCACCGTCTCTCACCGATCCCAGACTGCTGCCGCGAGGGGCGAGAGTCTCCTACTCGCGCTACCCCGGCCCGCGGGCGGCGGCGGTCGCTACCGTCGCGGCGGTCATCCTCGAGGTCGACCGCGCGGATGCCGAGGCGGCGCTGCAGTTCGTGCGGGCCATGCACCGCTCGACGCGCATCCTGCTCCTCGTCCGGGAGAGCTCGGAGCAGCTCGCCATCGCGGCGCTGAACGCCGGCGCGAAGCGCTACGTCACCTGCCGCGCACCCGCGGACGAGTTCCACGCGGCGCTGGAGGCCGTGCTGACCGAGCCGGGATCGGCGGATCTCGTCCGCGCGTCCGCCGCGGAATGCGTGCAGGCCGAGCGCTTCATCGGCGAGAGCGCGCCGATGCGCCGGCTGCGCGCCGAGATCGCGCGCACCGCCCGCTGCGAAAGCAACGTCCTCATCACCGGCGAGACCGGCACCGGCAAGGAGCTCGTCGCGGAGCTGATTCACGCGAACAGCGCGCGGCGCCACGAGCCGTTCGTCTGTCTCAACAGCACCGCGATCCCCGATCCGCTGATCGAGAGTGAGCTGTTCGGCTACGAGCGCGGCGCGTTCACCGGCGCCTACGCCAGCAGCAGCGGCAAGCTCGCCGCCGCCAATCGCGGCACGGTGTTCTTCGACGAGATCGGCGACATCAGCACCGCGCTCCAGGCCAAGCTGCTCCGCGCGCTCGACGGCAAGCTGGTCTACCGCCTCGGTGGCAACAAGCCCGTCCCCCTCGACGTCCGAGTCGTCGCCGCGACCAATCAGGATCTCGAGAAAGCCGTGCACGCCAGCCAGTTCCGCAACGACCTCTATTACCGCCTCAACGTCATCCGCCTCGAGGTGCCGCCGCTGCGCGAGCGTCCCGACGACATCGTCGCATTGGTCTCGCACTTCATTGGCGCGTTCAACCGCTCATTCGGCATGGACGTCGTCCGCTTCGAAGACGAAGCCCTCGACGCGCTGGTGCGCCACGACTGGCCGGGCAACGTGCGCGAGCTGAAGAACGTCGTCGAGGCCGCGTTCGCGAATCTCACCGACGACGACCGCGCGGTGATGCCGCTGCCGCCTCAGTTCCGCAAGGCCACGGCGACTGCGGATACGGAGCGCGCGCAGATCGTCAGCGCGCTGCTGTCGACGAAGTGGAACAAGAGCCGCGCCGCGGAGCAGTTGCACTGGTCGCGGATGACGCTCTACCGGAAGCTCGCGCGGCTGAAGATCACGACGCCGCGATAGCGGCTTCGACGCGGTCGCGGCCTCCCGACTTCGCGCGATAGAGCGCGGCGTCGGCGGCGGCGACGAGCGAGAGCGGCGTGGGCGCGGCCGTGCCGTTACTGGCGGAGACGCCGAGGCTCGCGGTGACGATGCCGGCGCCGGCGCCGTCATGGCGGATCGCCGCGTCGCGCACCTTGATCCGGAACGCCTCGGCCTCCGCTTTCGCATCGTCGAGCGCCACGCCGGGCAGCAGCCACGCGAACTCCTCGCCGCCGAAGCGTGCCGCGAGGCCGCCGCGCGTCTCGGTGCGCTCGTTGAGCAGCGCGCCGACCGTGCGTAAGGCCTCGTCGCCGTCCTGATGTCCCTGCGAGTCGTTGAGCTGCTTGAAGTGATCGAGATCGATCAGCACCAGCGACACCGGCTCGCCCTGTTCGATCGCCGCGGCGCAGGCTTCCTCGAGCGCCTCGTCGAAGCGGCGGCGGTTCGCGACGCCGGTCAGCCCGTCAATGTATGAGAGCGCGCGCAGGCGCACGTTCGCGACGGCGAGCTGGCGGTTGGCGCTTTCCAGCTCGCCCGCGAGACGGGCCAGCTCCTCGTTCTTGCGCGCGCGCAGCGCCGCGAGGCGAAGCCGCATCGCTCCCCAGATCGCTGCGGCGATGAGCGCGAATCCGAGCAGCCGCGCCCACCACGTCTCGAACCAGCGCGGTCCGACGAGGACGCCGAGGCGCGCCTCGCCGGTGCTGCGCACCCCGTCTTCGTTCGTGGCGACGACGCGGAACGTGTAATTGCCCGGCGCGAGCTTCGTGTAGTGCGCGACGCGCATCGTCCCGGCGTTGACCCAGTCGTGGTCGTAGCCCTCGAGCATGTAGCGGAACGTCACGCGCTCGGGCGCGCGCAGGCTGAGTGCCGTGTAGCGCAGCTCGAGACGCTGCGTCCTCGGCGGAACGCGCAGCGGACCGGCGGGCGCGGGATTGCCGTCGATGAGCACCTCCTCGACGTGCACCGGCGGCGGGACGGTATTGCGCGCGCTGGCGTGCGGATCGACGACGGCGACGCCGCGTGCGGTCGCGATCCAGAGACGCCCGTCCCGCGCGCGGATCGCCGAGGGAAAGCCGGCGTTGCATTCCGCGGACGGCATGCCGTCGGTCGTGCCGTAGACGGTTCCGGTGAGGTCGCTCTTTCTGCCTCCCATCGCGGCCAGGACGTTCTCACGCGCGACGCGATACAAGCCGCGATTGCTCGTCATCCAGAGATCGCCGTCGGCGTCGACGACTTGAAACACGACGTCGTCATGCAGGCCGTCGCGCCGCAGGAGCGATCGCACGGCACCGGTCGCGAGATCGAGACGCGCGAGACCGCCGCCGGACGTGCCGATCCACACGGCGCCGCCGTTTGCGTCCGCCGCCAGGCTGAACACACGGTCGCTTTGAAGGGGGGCGGGCGTCCCGCCCGCCGTGGACGGACGAGACGTCCGCCCCCCGACGCCGGCAATGCGAGCCGCGCCTTTGTCGCTCACGCGCCACAGTCCCGCGCCGTCGGTGCCGACGAGCAGGCTCCCGTCGGGCAGCGCGAGCAGCGGGCGAAGCTGGCGGTCGTCGAGCTCTCTGACGTGCGTCACCGTTCCGTCGCGCACCCGCGCGAGTCCCGCGGTCGTGCTGACCCAGAGACTGCCGTCCGGGGTCTCTGCGAGCGCACGCACGCGATTGTTCGGCAGCGCATCGATCGTCCCGACGAGCTTCCCGTCGCGAAAGCGAGCCACGCCGCCGCCGTCGGTGCCGATCCACAGGCTGCCATCCCGCCCCTCGGCGAGCGCATAGACGGAGTCGTGCGGCAGTCCGTCCTTCTTCGCGACGCAACGTACCGGCGCGGGCAGAATCGTGCAGATCCCGCCGCCTTCGGTGCCGACCCAGACGCGGCCGAGCCGGTCCTCGAGGATCGGACGCACGGCGTCGACCGGCAATCCTTCCTTGCGCGTGTACGAGAGGAAGCGCGTGTCGCTGAGGCGCACCAGCCCGCCGGTGGTCCCGACCCAGAGCGATCCCTCGCGATCCTCGACCACGGTCCGGACGACGGGGCTGGGGAGGCCCTCGGCGACGCCGAGGACCTGGGCGCGCACGCCGCGCCAGCGCGCGAGTCCGCCGTCGGTGCCGATCCAGAGGCTGCCGTCGCGGTCGCGCTGCAGCGCGCGGATGAAATTGCTCGGCAGTCCGTCGCGCGTGGTGATGATGCGCACGATCGTGCCGTTCCGCCATGCGACGAGACCGCCGCCGTCGGTGCCGATCCACAGCGTGCCGTCGGCGTCGCGGAGCATCGTGCGCGCCAGATCGTTGGGCAGTCCTTCGGCCGTGGTGATGCGCTGCTGCACGCGCGAGCCGCGCCACCGCACCACGCCGCCGCCGTGCGTGGCCACCCATAAGCCGCCCTCGCCGTCATGTTCGAGCGCCCAGATGCGATCGCTCGGTAACCCGTCGCGGGTGGTATAGCGCGTGACCTTCTCGCCCTCGATGCGCAGGAGTCCGCCGCCGGCCGTGCCGATGAACAGCCCGTCCGCGGTCGCGACCATCTCCCGCAAACGATCCGCGCCGAGGAGCTCCGGATGAAAGGCCTCGATCCGCCCGCCGCGCAGGCGTGCCAGTCCGCCGCCATACGTTCCGATCCAGAGCGTGCCGTCGGGCGCCTCATATAAAGAGGAGACGAACGAGCTGCGCAGCGCCGGCGCCGTCTGCCGGTCGCTGGCGACGAACCGCGCGCCGTCGAACCGCGCCAGCCCCTCCTCGGTACCCATCCAGAGATACCCGTCCCTGGTCTGCACGATCACATCGATCGTGTTCTGCGGCAGCCCCGACTCACTGGTCCAGACCGAGAGCCGCGCCTGCGTCAGCGCGCGCGTCGGGTCGAGCGCGAACGCGCGTGCGGCGATGAGGAGCGCGGCGATGAGGAGGAGGGGTCGGGACACGGCGTTCGGGCATTTTAGCCGGGCGCTACGGGAAGCCCGTATAATCCCGCCTCCCCCGCGATCACGAAGGAGTGGCACATGAATCAAATCTCGTCGCGCCTTGCTCTCGTCACGGCCGTGCTGATCAGCGCGTCCTTCACCGGAACGGCGTTTGCGCAGGCCGCCTCCGCGGTCATCACCAAGAGCTTCAGCCCGGCGGTGGTCGCGCTCAACGGCCTCTCCGTCGCCACGATCACGGTGACGAATCCCAACGTCGCCCTGCCGCTCACGAACGTTCAGTTCAGCGACACCATGCCGGCGGGGATCGATCTCATCACCCAGACCGGCGGCACGTGCGGCACGCTCGCGACCGGTGGAGGCATGTTCACGATCAATCCCGGAACCGAGTTCTTTTCCAGCACATCGAGCGTGCTCGCCGGCGGCCAGTCCTGCACGATCACCGTCAGCGTGCGGGGAGCCGCCCTCGGCGTCCATCTCAACACCACGTCGCAAGTCACCTCGGCCAACGCGCCCCCCGGCGCCGCCGCGTCGGCAACGCTCACGGTGCAAGCCGTCGGTGGTCCCACCTTGTCGGAGTGGATGTTGTTGACCCTTGCCGTGGGGTTGGCGGTAGCAGCGGCCATCAAACTGCGAGGGTAGGCAGCTCAGCGCGGGCGAAGCTCATTCCGGCTCTTCCTTCTTCTTCTTCCGGCCGCGGAACCGCTGCGTCTTCAGATAGGCGCGTCTCATGTTCTCGTAGTACGGGCGCATGTACGCGTCTTCCCCCGGGCGGTCATGGCGGAAGAAGATACTGAGGATCCGGTAAATCCGCAGGATCGCCTTGCCGAGATGGTGCTTCCGCTTCAGGTTCGCAGCCTCGATCCCGTCGAGGACCGCCCGCATTTCCAGGATGACCTCGTCCCAGCGGCGGATCACCTCGTGCTCCTGCCCGAGCTCCTCACTGCTTCGCCCCGCGATGAGCTTCGTTTTCCGCCAGACGCCGGCCGCGTGCAGACCGCTCTCGACGAACTCCGGATCGAGGTTCGCCGCACGGGCGTGCGATCGCTTTTCCTGCACCGACAAATGGGTGAACTCGGGGATGCGCTGCTGCAGGTAGCGCAGCCCCTCCACGAGCACTTCCGGTTCGGCCAGCGACGGCGGAGCCGTCTGTACCGGCGCGAGAATGTCCGTCACAACCGGTGTGGCCTGAGTCTCGGCCGGCTCGACCGTCACCACGGGAGGAGCGGAGGTCTCCCGATCATCGCTCTGCATGCCTTGATTATGCAGTCGCCGGAGCCACGAGGGAGACGGAGTGACATCGATCCTTCCCTCGTCGACCGCCCGAACGCGTGCGGCGAAGGCGCGATTGATATGGGGCCATATCACTCGTGGCCACGGCGACCGCTCGAACGGGTTCGGCGGAGGCGTGATTGATATGGGGCCATATCAATCGTGACCCCGGCGAGCCCGTGATTGATATGAGGTCATATCAATCGTGGCCACGGCGACCGCTCGGACGGGTGCGACGGACGCGTGATCGATATGGGGCCAAATCAATCGTGGCCACGCCGACTGCTCGAACGCGTTCGGCGGACGTGCGATTGATATGGGGTCATATCAATCGCGACCTCAGCGAGCCCGTGATTGATATGGGGCCATATCAATCGTGGCCACGGCGACTGCTCGAACGGGAGCGCCGGACGCGTGATTGATATGGGGTCATATCAATCGTGGACTCGGCGACTGCCCGGACGGGTGCGGCGGACGTGCGATTGATATGGGGTCATATCAATCGTGATCCCGGCGACCGTGTGATTGAATGGGGGTCATGTCATCGTGGCCACGGCGACGGCTCGAACGGGTGCGTCGGAGGTGCGATTGATTGGGGCCATGTCGATCGTGGCTGCGGCGAGCCTACGAACAAGAGCAGTAGGTTGGGGGCAATTTCTGAGGATCGTGGAACGCCATGATCTGCGGACGAAGGAGCAGTTGTGAAGGACTACCACATCAACATCTTCTACAGCGAAGAAGACGGCGGATACATCGCGGACATCCCCGACCTCGAAGCCTGTTCCGCTTTTGGTCAAACCGCGGATGAAGCCCTTGCAGAGGTCGAACGCGCAAAGGAAGCGTGGATCGCTGCCGCCCGTGCTGCGAGCAAACCGGTACCCCCCACCGCGCTATCGTCCGGCAATCTATCTGGCACGCTGAGCCTCGGGGTATCTTCTACGCGCAGGGAGTGAAGGCGAACGTGCTCTGCGTGTGAGATCGAAAGAGCAGTTCAGCGCGGCACTTCGAGCTTTCGCTCCTCCATCCCCGTTGCGCCGGTCTGCAGGTTGGGGGGGATGTGCCCGGCGTCGCCGATCGAGATCACTTTGAAGCGGCCGTCGGGTTCCACGCGAATCTGGGTCAGGCTTGCGTGGGCGACGGACATCTCCAGCCACGCTTCCGGATCGACGCCGAGGGCGCGGGTGATGAGGTAGCGGATCACGTTGCCGTGGCAGACGAGGATCTCGCGGCGCTCGGTCCCAAGGGCGGGGACGAACAACCGCGCGAACAGGGCGTCGAGTTTCGCGGCACACGCGGCCAGATCCTCCGGCTTGTCTTTGGCGATGGCCTCTTTACGGCGCGTCGAAGGCGTGCACTCCGCGAGCTCCGGGACGATCTCGAGTTGGACGCCCGGGAGCTCGGCGGCGATGACCCTCGCGGTCTCGTGCGCCCGGGTCAGCGGGCTGCTCCGCAACGCGTCGAAGGTTCCCGGCATGCCCGCCAGCCGCGCCGCCGCGAGCTTCGCCTGCGCGATGCCTAGCGGCGAGAGACCGGGACCGGGAGAGGCGTCCTTCGGATCGGCCACGTAGGCGCCGTGCCGGACGAGGATGATCGTTCGTGCCGCCGCCGCGGGAGCATCGGCCGCGTGCAGGATGCCCGGCGACGCGATCGAGAGAGTCGCGAAAACGAACGCGGCGGCGGTTCGCAGGGCGGTTCCACGCATGTGCATGTCGCGCAATCTATACGCAATCGGCACGGGTGATCGTCATCGGATCAAGCCTGCGCGGCCTACTCGGTGGTCTGTCCGTCGAAATGCTCTTCCGCAGCCTGGGCGTCGGCCTTCGTGACGTGCACGGTTCCGTCCGCGTGCTCCGGCGGCGCGTAGAGCGTGTACAGCTTCATCGGCTGGACTCCCGTGTTCCTGACGTTGTGCCGGGCGCCTGCCGGAACGACGATCGCCACATCGCCCGCGATCTTCGTTTCCCGGCCATCGATCCAGACCTCGCCCTCTCCCTTCTCGATCCGGAAGAACTGGTCGCGGTCGTGATGGACCTCTTCGCCGATCTCTTCGCCGGGCTTCAGGGCCATCAGCACGAGTTGCATGTTCCTGCCGGTATAGAGCACATGCCGGAAATCGGAGCCTTCCACCGTACTTTTTTCAATGTCACCGACAAACCCTTTCATGACGTCTCCTTCCTCTACCTCAATGTAACGAGCACGCCGCCGCGCCGGCGTGACCGCTGGGATAGGGACGTGTGATGGCGAACAGTCTGGACTCGCCGCCCGCGGTTGCGGAGAATGGCGGCACAGCATGAGTCCGCATCCAGTCACGGTGCCGATCCCCGGCAGCGGGAAAGAGCTGATCCTCGAAACCGATCCGGCGACCGGCCGAACCTCCGGGCGCGTGGATGGGCGCGCGGTCATGCGGCCTCTGGCCGCGACCGAGGACGAACGGGAGTTCAGCGTCGGACAACGCCGGTACATCCTCCGCCGCCTGGACGGAGGCGGCTTCGACGTCGACATCACGCTGCCGGCGATGGGTGCCGCGCACGTGGCAGAGGTGCCGCCGAAAAGGACGACGTCGCGGTTCGGTGTCGGACCGGCCGTTTTGGGACTCATTCTGGTCCTGGCCGTAGGCGCCGTGTTCAAGGGCATTCGAGTCCTGCTCCGTTCGATCGCAGATCCGATCGAGATCACGAGCTTCACCTGCACGCCCGCGGGGCGTGCGGAATTCGAAGCGGTGGTGATGCTGAAAAACCTCACCTCCGACCCTGTCGACCTGACCGGTCACGTCACGCTCATCGGATTAGGGAGAATGAAAACGCCATTCGAGGCACGGGTCGACCCCGCGCCGCTCCCTCCCGACGCCACCGGCCGCCTGTACATTCGCGAGTACCTGCCCGCCGCCTTCAGCTTCGGCCCCGGAGAGTGCAGGCTGGACCTGTTCACGGACGCGTCAGGCAAACGGCTCGGCTACCGCGAGGCCGGTAAAAAGTGACTTCCGGCCGCGGCGACAGCCCCCGGTAGGGAAACGCGCCGCTGGCGACTCTCCTCCGCAGAGAGGAACGAGAAGATGTCGGAAATCATCAACGACGAAGTCACCCGGCGGAACTTTCTCCAGACCACGATGATCGCGGCGGGCGCGGCGGCGCTTCCGATCGGGAGCGTGTTCGCGCAGAGCGCCGTAGCACCCGCGAAATACACCCGCTACAACGTGATGAGCCCGAACGGGCAGAAGGCGCTGGCGAGCTACGCCAGGGGCGTCGAGGCGATGTTGAGCCTTCCGCCGACGCATCCGCAGAACTGGTTCCGCAATGCGTTCATCCATCTGATGGACTGCCCGCACGGTAACTGGTGGTTCTACGTCTGGCATCGCGGCTTCCTCGGCTACTTCGAAGAGACCATCCGCAATCTGAGCGGCGACAAGACGTTCGCGATTCCCTATTGGGACTGGACGACGCTGCCGCAGATCCCCGACTCGATGTTCGACGGCCCGCTGAATCCGCAGAACCGCCCCTTCGAGCGCTACACCAGCAACCTGGCCGTGTTCACGTCGTTCATCCAGGCGCCCCTGCAGGCGTACTGGAACACGTTGAGCGCGGACCAGCGCTCGCAGCTCAAGACGCGCGGCTATCCCGACTTCGACAGCATGTGGAACGACGTCACCGGATACAACCCGTCTTCGCAAAACGGCATCTCCGGCAACATCGCGTACGCGACCACGTGCGGATCGCGCTATCTCACGCGCGACAATCCGAAGCTCGACAAGAAGACGGCCTACGACGTTTCGCCGTTCGTGATCCTGGCCGGTCTGCTGCCGGTCGATTTCTACAATGTCAACAACGTCCTCAGCTTCACCAGCTCGAAGACGACGTCGCACGAAGTCCAGCCGAACGGCAACACGAAGTTCTCGACGCTGGAGGGCATGCCCCACAACAAAGTCCACAACTACATCGGCGGAGTGGGGCCGCTCGATCCGGGGCCGTACGGCAACATGACGAACTTCCTCTCGCCGGTCGATCCGATCTTCTTCCTGCATCACTCGAACATGGATCGGCTGTGGGACATCTGGACGCGCAAGCAGCAGGCGCTCCAGCTCCCGTATCTCCCGCCCAAGGCGGATTTGCAGACGCTGTCCGACGAGGCGTTCCTCTTCTACGCAAACGGCGAGGGTGGATACGTCGGTCCGAGCAAGGCCGGCGAATACCTCAGCACCGATCGTTTCAACTACGACTACGAGTCCGGCTTCGGCGAGGAGGTGATCCCGTCGCCGGCTGCTGCCGCGCTGAGCGCCGCGAAGAAGCCGTCGGCGAAGGTGTCGGTGAAAGGCGAAGTGAAGGGACGGACCGGTTCGGTGTCGGTGCCGCGCGCGGCGGTCAACGAGCATCTCGCCTCGGAGGCGCCGACGCTGATGGCCGAGGTGACGGTGGAGCGGCCCAGCCCCTTCTCGGTGACGCGCGAGTTCGATGTGATCGTCGGAGCTCCGGACGGCATGACCCAGGTGGACGCGGACAGTCCGTTCTACGCCGGCACGATCGCGTTCTTCGGATTCATGCGCCACGCGATGATGGACATGGAGATGGCGGAGTCGGCGACGTTCGCGGTTCCGCTCCCGAAGCGTCGCGAGGCGTTCAAGGGCCTCGAAGCCGCGCAGGTGTCGGTGAACATCCGCGTCGTGCCGACGCAAGGCAAAGGAAAGCCGACGCCGCTCAAGGCGGTGGCGGTGCGCTCCGTGCAATGACCTGACCCATGCTCGTTGCGTTGGCGTTGCTCTCGACTCTGGCGCAACCGCCCACCGCCCGCTCGGTGACCCTCACCCTCCCGCACGCCCTGCGGGAGGGCGAGGTCGCGTTCCTGTCGGTGACCGTCGGCGTGATCCCACGCGGCGCCGAGATCGAGATCACCACCCCCGCCGGCCGCCCCCTCGGCACCATCTCCCCTCACGGCATCCGCCCCGGCCACGAAGCCGGCACGTACACCATCCCCTTGCCCGCCAACGCGATCTCGGGACGACGCGTGACCGTGCTGCTATCGCTCAGCGCGAACGGGAAGAAGAGGGTGCCGACGAAGAGGGAGGTGAAGAGGGTGGGGGTGGGGGGCTCAGTACGATGATCAGGCGCTCGCACCTCAGCGCGGCGCTTCGAGTTTCCGCTCTTCCATTCCCCTTCTTGCCGAATGCCCAAACTGGGCAGTACTATGCCCAATATGGGCACCGTGGCGACGCAGCGAACTACCGGTCTCGCGGACGCTCTGTTCACCGCGACGCAGCAGCGCGTGCTGGGGGTGCTGTTCGGCCGCCCGGATCGCTCCTTCATCCAGCAGGATTTGATCGAGCAGGCCGGCGGTGGGTCGGGCGCGGTGCGGCGCGAGCTGGCCCGCCTCGTTGAGAGCGGACTGGTGGCGACGACGGTCGTCGGCAAACAGAAACACTTTCAGGCGAACCGCGACGCGCCGATCTTTCACGAGTTGCGCGGAATCGTCCTGAAGACCGTAGCCCTAACCGATCCGTTGCGCATGGCCCTCCGGCCGCTCGCGAAAGGCATCGATCTGGCCCTCGTCTACGGCTCCGTCGCCCGTGGTGAGGACCGCGTGCATAGCGACATCGACCTGCTCGTCGTCGCGGACGACCTCCTGCTCGAAGACCTGTTCGCGCGCCTGGCACCGGCGGAGAAGAAACTCGGGCGAGCGATCCATCCGACGCTCTACACGCGCGCCGACTTCGAAAAACGGCGGGGCACTGGCAATCCGTTCCTGAAGAAGGTGCTGGCGGGTAAGCGCATCATTCTGTTCGGAAGCCTGAACGATGACGATCACTCTCGATAACCTCGTCCGCACCGGGCAGCTCAAGCGCGAGCCGCCGGCGCAGCAGGAGCTGGACGGGCTGATTCGTTCCGGGCTCGCTCGCCTCCGCGATTCAGAAAACACCGCCCTCGCGCTCGAAAGCCGCTTCGACCTCGCCTACAACGCCGCTCATGCCCTCTCTCTCGCAGCATTGCGGTGGCACGGCTTCCGGTCCGAGAATCGGTATCTCGTGTTTCAGACGCTCGCGCACACGCTGAAGCTGCCCGCCGAACAGTGGCGTGTCCTCGCCTCGGCGCACCAGCAGCGCAATCGCATCGAGTACGAAGGCATCGCCGACATCGACGAGCAGCTCGTTGCCGCAACGTTGCGCGTGACACGCGAGGTCGCAGCACGCGTGCAGAAGCTCGGGCCCGCGGAGGAACGCTGACGTGTCCGAGTACCTCCGCGTGAGTCGGTGCGCGCGCTCAATCGGACCGAAGACGGGGAGCCGTGGCTGACGGATCGACAGCTCGACGATCTCCGCGACCAGCTCCTCCGCCATCCGCGCCGCGGCCTGCTCGAAGCGAACGAAGTGGTGCACGGACTCCTGCTGAAGGCACAGGTGGACCGCAACGAACGGACCGGCGAACCCGATCCGGTGGTGAAGCTGATCGACTTCGCGCAGCCTGAGCGCAATCGCTTCCGCGCGATCAATCAGTTCCGCGTCGACACCCCCGGCGCGGTGAAGGCGTTCATCACGCCCGACATCGTGTTGTCGTGAACGGCATCCCGATCGTGGTCATCGGCCGTCTCGCCATTCATTCGAAGTGCATGATGGCCCCGCCGACGAGGTAACCCCTGGATTTAAACGAGTAATTTGTCGGGAGGTGGTAGCGCATACGGGATTCGAACCCGTGTTACCGCCGTGAGAGGGCGGCGTCCTGGACCCCTAGACGAATGCGCCGGAGTGGGTGGGACGCGGAAGATACCGTGAGGCATCTCCTGCGGTCAACGGCAGTTAACGCGTTGGGGGGAGGGTTATTCCGGGCGCGCGTGATACTTTCGAGCAGATGCTGACGATCCATTTCGCGAGTGCGGCGGAGGCCGCGAAGCTGACTCCGACGGGGGTGACCCGCGGTCCGATCACTTCGGCCGACATGCTGTTCTCGAAGCTGGCCCAGGCGCTCGAGTTGCCGGACTACTTCGGCCACAACTGGGACGCGCTCGACGAGTGTCTGCGCGAGGTGCTCGGCGACATCCTGCTCGTGGTGCACGATGCGGAGACGCTCTGGCGCGAGGCTCCGGACGTGGCGTTGGCGCTGGTGGATCTGTGGCTGGCGGCGGCCGAGGAGCATCCCGCGAAGATGGAGCTGGTCTTCGTATGGTCGTGAGCCGCCGGAAGCCGCATCCGCTGATCTGGATCGCCGCGCTGCTGGCCATCGCCGCCGGCACCTTCTGGCAGCAGCGCCACCGCACCGGGAATCCCGCGCAATCGCGGACTCCGGCGCAATCGCAAAAGAGCGTCGAGATCGTTCGCGATGCCGCAGAGCGCGCGGAGTTGCAAAAGACGCTCGATCTCATCGCGCGCGGCGGGCCGTTTCCCTACCGGAACGACGGCGGGGTGTTCGCCAATCGGGAGCGGCGCCTGCCGCAACAGGAGCGCGGGTATTACCGCGAATACACCGTGGCCACGCCCGGCGCGCAGGACCGCGGCGCGCGGCGGGTCATACGAGGGAACGGCGGCGAGACGTACTACACGCGCGACCATTACCGGACGTTCGTGCGGATCGACTGACCGGGTGGCGGGGTCTTTGCGTGTCCCTCGGGGCATGCAGGGGATGGAGTTACGGTCGCGGCGGATTCGGATCGGGTGCAGCCGGGATCAGGTCGCGCATGCGCTTGGCGTGGACGCGCCGACGGTGCAGGCCTGGGAGAGCGACGGGGAGCCGATCGCGTGTCCGACGGCGCTGGAGCAGGTGTTGCGGAAGCTCGAGGCGCAGCATGACGTCGAGGAGCGGCTGCACGCGCATCCGAACTGAGCGGCGCCGGGACGGCGCCTGACCAGCCGGCGGGACGCCGGCGTTCCGGCTCAGCGGGGGATGGCGATGTCGGCCACCTGCGCGTTGGGCAGCTTCAGCAGCTCGCGGGGATCGAGGCGGGCTTTGCTGGTGCGGTTGCCGCCGCCGATGATGACCTTTGGTTGCTCCATCACCTTTTCGTCGAGGTAGAGCGGCATGGTGCCGGGGAGGCCGGCGACGGTGACGCCGCCGATCAGCATGCCGGTCAGCGCCGCGGTCTCGTCCGCCGATGCGAATGAGAGGCGCTTCACGCCTACCAGCTTGCTGAGTTTCTTGTTGACGTCGAGTTTCGTGTCGGCTCGTACGAGGCACGCGACGTGGCGAGGGGGATCCGTCTTCAGCACGACGACGATGGCGTTGCAGGCCTCCGTCGGCTCGATGCCGTAGTGCGCGCAGAACTGGGCGGTGTCGGCAAGCTCGGGCTCGCACGCTAGCACTTCGTAGCTCATTCCATTCGATTGCAACGCAACGCGAACGCGGTCGTCGAGAATGTCGTCATCGGGCATGCATCGCGTATTTTATGCGGTGTATGCGCCGCCTTCTCCTCATCCTTCTTCTCGCGACGGCGGCCGAAGCGGCCGCCGCTCCACACGCCGCCACGGCCACGTTCGCGGGCGGGTGCTTTTGGTGCATGGAGTCGGACTTCGAGAAAGTTCCCGGCGTGACGTCGGTCGTTTCCGGCTACACCGGCGGGCGCGCGGCCGAGCCATCGTACGAGCAGGTCTCCGGCGGCGGTACCGGGCATCGCGAGTCGGTCGAGATCACGTTCGATCCGGCGAAGGTGACCTACGGGCAGCTCGTCGACATCTTCTGGCACAACATCGACCCGCTCGACGCGTCGGGACAGTTCTGCGACAAGGGCGAGCAGTACACGGCAGCGATCTTCTGGCACGACGCGGAGCAGCGCCGCATCGCCGAGCTGTCGCTGCGCAACGCGCGGAAGCGGTTCGGCGACCGCGTCGCCACGGTCGTCCTTCCGGCGGGTCCGTTCTATCGCGCCGAGGAGTACCATCAGGATTACTACAGGAAAAATCCGGTGAGATACCGCTTCTACCGCGCGAGCTGCGGCAGGGACGCGCGTCTGAAGGCGGTCTGGGGGCGGTAATGGATCTTCAGGACACGCTGCTGCAACTCCATCACGGACTGCAGGCGGCCGGCGGTGTCGGCCGCACGCTCATCCCCGCAAGGCCGGATGACTCGCATACGAGCTTCTCGTGGTCGCAGACACACGGCGCGCTGGTGCAGGACTGCGTGGACGGACGCTTTCGCGCGGGACTGCGGCTGTGCGATCTGGCGCTGCTGCTGATCGACGCGGACGACCGCGTCATCGAGTCGTACTGCCTGCGCGGGCATACTCTCGACGATGGTTTTCGTTTCTATGAAGAGCGCGTCGGCAAAATGCTGGCGCGTCCGGGCGAGGGGATTCCCGAGCATGCGGTCGCGAACGGCGCGTGCTTTTCGGCGCTGGACGAGCTGCTCTCGCGGCTCGCGAAGATGTACGGCGAGGCGGCGGCGATTCTCGAGCGCCTGCGCGCCAAGCATCCCACCGCGAGCCCGGTGCGTGCCTGGCCGCATCACTTCGACATCGCCACGCTGATCGCGCTTCCCGGGAACCGCTCGATCGGCGCCGGCTTTCTCGGCGGCGACGCGAACATCCCCGAGCCTTACTGGTACGTCTACGCGCATCCGGTGCCGGAGAAAACGATGGCGCCGCTGTCGGTCGGGCGCTGGTATGCGGGCGCGTGGGTCGGCGCCGTGCTGACCGGCGACAACGACGCGGCGGCGACGGAGCGTTTTCTGGACGAGGCGATCGAGAACCTCGGCTAACCGACGCGCAGGACGCGGCTGCCGGGATGCTCGTCGAAGGCGCGCGCGGCCTCGCGCATGCGCGACTCGGCGCGCTTGAGGATCTCGATGAAGCGCGCGTCTGCGCGCAGCGGATCGAGCCAGGGATCGCTGGCGAAGAACGGATAGCAGAAGAAGCCGCCCTCCTCCGCGCGATCGAGACGCGTCAGCGCGCGGTCGGGTGCGCCGGCGCGGACCAGCGCGCGGGCCATGTAGTACTGCCCCTCGGGATCGGCGAAGTCCCAATGTTTTTCGAGCAGCTCGATCGCCTCGGGGCGACGGTGCAGCGCGGCCAGGAAGGCGTCGAAGAAGCTCTGCGTCTGCATGCTCTGCAGGCGGCGCCGGCGGTCCTCGAACGCGGCGACCGCGTCGTCGAAGCGGCCCATGCTCTCGTAGATGAACGCGGCGTCTCCGAAGTCGCGGTTCGCATCGACGGCGGCGAGCGCATCTTCGTAGCGCCCCATCATCCAGTAGGTATGCGCCGCGCTGGTCGACGTCGTCGGATCGAGCTGCCGCGCGTATTCGTGCGCCGCGGCCGACGCCTCGAGGAGGCCGCAGAAGCGCAGTGCGGTCACGAGTCCGGCGAAGACGGCCGGCTCGCTGCTGCCGCGCGCGACGCGGTCGAGCAGGCGCACCATGGCCTCGCGCGAGCGCCCCTTCGACACGGCGATGTGCGCGAAGGCCTGGTGCGCGACCGGCAGGTCGGGATTCAGCTCCAGCGCGTGGTGCACGGCCGACTCGGCGAGATCGTAGTTGCGATCGGTGTCGCCGGTGTATTTGCCGAGGAGGAGGTAGATGCGGCCGAGGCGCGCCCAGGCGGGGGCGTAGCGCGGGTCTTCGTCGAGCGCGCGGAGATAGAGATCGCGGGCGATGCTCCAGCCGTCGGGAGTCTCGTGCTGCTGCGTGGCGCGGAGATAGAACTCGTGCGCGCGCGGCGTCGCGGGCACGTCGCGTTTCACGAGGCGCTCCTCGCGGTCGCTGAGCGGCAGTTGCAGCGACTCGACGATCCGCTGCGTGAGGCGGTCCTGCAGCTCGAAGATGTCGGCCATGGCCATCTGCGCGGAATGCGACCAGATCACCGTGCCGCCGGGCAGCTCCACGAGCTGCGAGGTGACGCGGATCTGATCGCCGGCGCGCAGCAGCGTGCCGGTCAGTGCGACGTCGACGTCGGCTTCTTCGGCGAGCCGCTTCGGATCGAAGTCGGGGATGCGCGCGGCCGCGGCCGACGAGCGGACGATGAGCGAGCCGACGCCGGCGAGCGTCGTGGTGATGGCCTCGGGCAGCGCGAACGCGAGGAAGTCGGTCTCCGGATCGCCGCGCAGGATGCGCAGCGGCAGCGCGATGAGGCGGGTGATGCGCCGCGCCACGACCGGCGAGCCGGCGTCGGAGATCAGCATCACGTCGCGAAGGTCCTGCGCCATCGCGTCGGCGCCGGCGTAGCGGTCGTCGGGACGCTTGGCCATGGCGCGGTGGATGATGCGGTTGAGCGCAGTGATGGCCGCGGAGCCGGTGAGGTTCGGCGGGTTCTCGTAGACGACCGCGTGGAAGAGGCGCATGGCGTTCTCTTCGTCGAACGGCGGCTTGCCGCTGAGCATCTCGAACAGCAGCGCGCCGGCGGCGAAGAGATCGGTGCGGGCATCGACCGGCGCGCTCAGGAGCTGCTCCGGCGCCATGTAGCGCGGCGTGCCGACGATCATCCCCGAAAGCGTCAGCGGATTGCCGCCGCCGGCGACGGTCGTCGCCTCGGAGGTCAGACCCACGGGACGCGCCTCGCGCGCGAGACCGAAGTCGAGGAGCTTCACGCCGTGCTTCGTGATGAAGACGTTCGACGGCTTGAGGTCGCGATGGACGAAGCCGCGCGCGTGCAGCGCGTCGAGCGCGGTGAGGATCGCCAGCGCGGTCTGCGACGCTTCCTGCAGCGGCAGCGCGCCGCTCCTGAGGCGGTCGGCCAGCGACTCGCCGTCGAGCAGCTCCATGACCAGGAACGGCTTCCCCTCTTCGTCGCCGATGTCGAAGAGTTGACAGACGTTGGGATGGCTGAGACTGGCCGCGGCGCGGGCCTCGCGGAGGAAGCGCTCCCGCGCGGAGCCGTCGCCGGCATCGCGGATGGTCTTGATGGCGACGGCGCGGTTGAGCCGCTCGTCCTCGGCCGCGTAGACCACGCCCATCCCGCCCTCGCCCAGCTTCCGGACGATGCGGTACGGACCGATGCGCTCCATGTTTTTCAGTGTAACGCGTACGATTGTGCGCCATGAAGCGCAACTGCTCGATCGCGATCATCATCTGGCTCGCGCTGGCCGTCGGTTACTGGTACGTGATGCGCGAGATTGCGGGAAGCGGCAAATACATCGCGGCGCTGGCGATGGCGACGGTGGTCTCGATGGGGCTCGCGCTGATTCACGGCGTGCGTTTCTCGATCGCCGACTGGAAGGCGAAGAAGCGGCTGGCGCGCGGCGAGCGTCCGCGCGACGGCGAGCTCGCTGCAGCGACGGGTCCGGTGGCCGCGGCGTTCGAGCCGCTGCAGGCGCCGTTCAGCGGACGGCCGTGCGTGCTCTATGCGTACGAGATCGGAGCGCCGCAAAGGGGTGACGCGCGGCAGGCGCGCGACTATGTCGGATTCGGCATGATCCGCTGCAACGTGCGCACTCCCTACGGCGAGATCGCGCTCGGATCGTTTCCCGTGCTCGAGCATTTCTACGAAACCGAGGTCGATCGCGCGGCGGCGATCGCGTACGTCGAGGGCACGAACTTTACCGAGCCGGACGGAGTGACCGGCATGATCAAGTCGATGTTCGGCGTGCATACCACCGCACCGCCGCTGAAGCAGGACTGGAAGATCGGCAAGCCGTCGGATCTTCACCACGCGGAAGTGAGCGAGAAGATCCTCGCGCCCGGCGACACGATCACCGCGATCGGGCGCTACGTCGCGGCGTCGAACGCGATCGTCAGCGACACCAAGGAGAAGGGATTTCTGCGCGTGCGGCGCGGCGGCGAGGCGTTGAAGGTGCCGGCGGTGCCGTGGAATGCGATCGGGGGGTTCTTCGGAGGGATCGCGATCGTGGCGGTGGCGAACTTTGTGTTCTGGCTGGTGCTGCAGAACCAGGCGGGCTAAAGCCCGCCGCTCCACGGGTTACCGCGGGGGCTTCTGGGATTGCTGCGGCTCGATGTTTTTGGCCGTCGATTCCGGCTCCTTCAGCATCTCCGTCATCCTCGGCGAGAGCGTGACCGGCGGGACGTCTTCGGCCATGAAGTCGATGTCTTGTTCCGTGAGCCGGCCTTCGTCGTAGCGCATCGCGTCGGGGACGCGCCGCGCGGCCTTTTTCGCCGCTTCCGGAGTCTCGCCGATCGTCGTGACCTTCGGCGCCGCCTTCGGCTGTTCCTGCGGCGGCAGCACGATCGGCGGCTGCACGGCGGTCGTGCTGATACGGCCGCCGTCCTTCGACAGCGTCTCGTTGGTGATTTTGATCTTCGCCTTGACCTTCGAGTTCTTGCGGCTCTTCGCCGCCGCGACGAGCGGCGAGTCTTCGGCGGCGAGCGTGCCGGCGAAGAGGACGAGGAGGATCAGCGCGGCGCGGTGCATGAAGTCATCCTACGCCTGATTGACGTCGATGACGATGCGCCCGCGGACGTGTCCGGCAAGGATTTCATCCGACAGCTCGAAGACGCGTGCTAGAGGCTCGGTGCGCGAGAGCGCGGCGAGTTTCTCGAAGTCGACGTCCTGCGCGAGGCGCGACCAGGTGGCGATGCGTTTGGGCTTCGAGGTGCGAATCGAGCTCACGCCGAGGAGGGAGACATTGCGGAGAATCAGCGGCCAGACGGTGACCGCGAGCTCGTGCGCCGAGGCCATGCCGCAGCAGGCGATCGCGCCTTCGTAGGCGGTCTGCGCGAAGAGATTCGCGAGGATCGCGCCGCCGACGGTGTCGACGCCGCCGGCCCATCGCTCCGACTGCAGCGGCCCGCCCTTCTTCTCCAGCTCTTCGCGCGGCACGATCGACGTCGCGCCGAGCTCGCGAAGGTACGGCTCGAGCTCCGCGCGTCCGGTCGAGGCCGCGACACGATAGCCGCGCCGCGCGAGCAGCATCACCGCCAGCGAGCCGACGCCGCCGGCCGCGCCGGTGACGACGACTTCGCGCTCGTCCGGAACGACGCCGTTCTGCTCGAGCGCGAGCACGCACAACATCGCCGTGAATCCCGCGGTGCCGATCTGCATCGCCTGCTCGAACGAGATGCCCTCCGGCAGCGGCTGGATTGCGTCCGCCTTCACGCGCTCGCGCTGCGAATACCCGCCCCAATCCATTTCGCCGATTCCTTGGCCGTGTCCGACTATGCGATCGCCCGGCTTGAACCGATCACTCGACGACTCGACGACGGTCCCGGCGAGATCGATCCCGAGGACCATCGGAAAACGCCGCACGATCCGCCCTTTCCCGGTGACCGCCAGCGCGTCTTTGTAGTTGAGCGAGGAGTACGCGACGTCGACGAGCACCTCGCCGTCGCGCGGCAGGTCGTCGTCCGTGAGCTGTTCGATGGCGGTCTTGTATTCGCCGCCGTTGCGGGCGAGCAAGCCATGAAAGGTCATGCGTCGCATGATATCGATCTCAGTCAGCCTCCGGCTCGCGAACGGCGCTCAACTCGCTCGCGTCGATCAGCTGCGCGAAATTGCGGACCGTGAGAATGGACACACGTGTCTTCTCGAGACGATAGATGACCCGGTAGGCCTTGCGGTACACAACTTCACGAAACTCCGGCAAACCGATCTCCGGCACGATACGACCCGACTCGGGAAACGTCTCGAGGCGGTCAGTGACCTGAAACAAGCCGTCGAGCCAGCGCAGGGCGGCGCCGGGTTTGTCTCCCGCGATGTACGCTGCCGCTTCGGATGCACGTTCGATCGCGAGCGGCGACCAGACGACCTTCACCTGCTGAATCGTCTCCGCAGCTCAGCCTTGGCGTCCCGGTTCGAGACTGCCTCGCCGGCGTCGATCTGTTGAACGGCTGTGCGGACGTCGCTCAGAAGCTCAATCTTCTCGACCATGCGTTCGTACTCGCCGACATCGAGGACAACGGCAGCGGAATGTCCGCGTTGGGTCAGGACCAATGGTCGCCCGCTGTTCTTCACGTGTTCGATGAGCTCGGCCGCGTTGGCGCGGAATTCGGAGACCGGTTTGATATCGGTGTTCAGGTTTACTCGTCGACCCATCGTACCCCCAGATGTACGTGCGATTGTACTCTTATGTGATATCTATCGTTCCGATGAATACCCCAACTCTTCCCCTGGAACGCCCGGCCATCGACAGGCGAGTGATCGTCATCTGCGCGCTGGCGGTCGCGCTGGCGATCGTGACCGGGCTCGTGGCGCAGCTGCTGGTGGCGATCATCGGGCTGGTCACGAATGTCGCGTTCTACGGCCGCGTCTCCACGCAGTTCGTCTCGCCCGCGCACAATCACCTCGGGTGGCTGGTGCTGTTCGTGCCGGTGATCGGCGGCGTGATCGTCGGACTGATGGCGCGCTATGGATCGAAGGCGATTCGCGGACATGGCATCCCCGAGGCGATGGAGCAGGTGCTGCTCAATGAAAGCCGCATCCCGGCGCGCGTCACGATTCTGAAGCCGCTGTCGGCGGCGATCTCGATCGGCACCGGCGGTCCGTTCGGCGCGGAAGGTCCGATCATCGCCACCGGCGGCGCGATGGGATCGCTGATCGGACAGGTGCTGCGCACGACGGCGATGGAGCGCAAGACGCTGCTGGCCGCGGGCGCGGCGGCGGGCATGGCCGCGACGTTCGGCAGCCCGGTGTCGGCGGTGCTGCTGGCGATCGAGCTGCTGCTGTTCGAGTTCCGCACGCGGTCGCTGGTGCCGGTGGCGCTCGCGGCGGCGGCGGCGACGGCGGTGCGGATCGCGTTCGTCGGCGTGACGCCCGCGTTCGCGATGCCGCGCCTCGGCACGCCAACCGAGGAGGCGCTGGTGGCGTACGTCGTCGTCGGCGCGCTGGTGGGATTGCTCTCGGTGTACGTGACGCGCGCGGTCTACTGGGTCGAGGATCTGTTCGAGCATCTACCGGTTCACTGGATGTGGTGGCCGGCGCTCGGCGGGCTCGCGGTCGGCGCGATCGGCATCTTCGCGCCCCGGACGCTCGGCGTGGGCTACGACAACATCGACGATCTCGTCTCCGGACGCCTGATCGGCATGACCGCGCTGATTCTGTGCGCGCTGAAGTTTCTCTCCTGGTCGATCTCCCTCGGCAGCGGCACCTCGGGCGGCACGCTGGCGCCGCTGTTCACGATCGGCGGCGGCTGCGGCGTCGTGCTTGGCGGCGTGGCCTCGCGCGCGCTGCCGAATCACGGCATCGACGTCCGCATCTGCGCCCTGGTCGGCATGGCGGCGATGTTTGCCGGCGCGTCGCGCGCGCTGCTGGCGTCGGTCGTGTTCGCGTTCGAGACCACGCTGCAGCCTCTCGGCCTCCTGCCGCTGCTCGGCGGATGCACGGCCGGCTATCTGGTCTCGTCGCTGCTGATGCGCAACACGATCATGACCGAGAAGCTCGCGCGGCGCGGCGTGCGCGTACCGTACGAGTACGCGGCGGATTTTCTCGACCTGATCAATGTCAGCGACGCCTGCACGAAGGACGTGGCCACGGTGCGCGCCGACGAGCCGATCTCCTCGCTGCGCGCGCGTGCGGCCACGCATCAGGGATTTCCGGTCGTCGACGCGGACGACCGCCTCCTCGGCGTGATCACGCGGCGCGACGTCCTGGATCCAGCCAAACCCGAAACGACGCGCGCCGCCGATCTGATCACGCGCGCGCCGGCGGTCATCTTCCTCGACAATTCGTTGAGAGAAGCGGCGGATCACATGGTGCGCGAGAACGTCGGCCGGCTTCCGGTCGTCGAGCGCCACGATCCGCGGCACGTGGTGGGCTTCATCACGCGCAGCGATCTGCTGAGCGCTCACGAGCGGCGGCTGGCGGAGGCGGAGGCGTAGAGCCCGGCGGGCTAAAGCCCGCCGCTCCACAAGGACGACGCACGATGCCCGGTTCCTGTGGAGCGGCGGGCTTTAGCCCGCCGGCAAACTACTTCCGAACGGTTTTCTCCAAGTACTCGCGAATGCGCGCGTGCGTCGCCGGATCGCTCCAGGTCTCGCGCACTTCGTCGTCGAATTCGTTCGCGTAGTGTTTGGCGCGGCTGATGGTTTTGTCGCGCAGCTGGCGTTTGGTGCGGGCGAAGTTTTCGGGCGCGTAGGAGGCGAGGCTGCGGGCGACTTCTTCCGCGCGCGATGCGAGCGCGTCGGGCGCGACGATCTCGTCGATCACGCCGAGGCGGAGCGCTTCGGCGGGCGGCAGACGCTTGCCGGTGTACATCAGCGACTGCAGGTACTGCTGCGGCACCGCGAAGCGGACGATCTCGATCACCGCGGCCGGGAAGGGGACGCCGACGAGCAGCTCGGGGATGCCGATCAATCCGTTGCCGTCGGCCATGAGACGGTAGTCGCCGGCGAGGGTCATGATGCAGCCGCCGGCGATGGCGTGACCGTTGACCGCGACGACCAGCGGCTTCGGGAACGCGAAGACTTCGAGGAGCATGCTCGCCAGCGCGGGGACGAAACGCTCGGCGTAGTCGCGGCCCGACCTGGTGAGGCGGAAGAGATCGACGCCCGCGGAGAAGATCGAGCCGCTGCCGGTGAGCACGACCGCCCCGGCATCGGACTGCGCCGCCTCGGCGAACGCCAGCGCGAGCGCCTCGACGAGCTCGAGATCCATCGCGCTCGCTTTTCCGTGCGCGAGGCGGATGGTGAGGATGTTGTCTGTGCGTGTGACTTCAATCATTCTGCGGCACCTGTCATCAGCGTTCGGTAAAACCGGATGGACTCGAAGTAATCATCAACCGAGATCCGCTCGTTCGTGCCGTGAAAGCGCGCGAGATCGCTCTCGCCGAGGCGGATCGGGACGAAGCGGTAGACATTCGCGGTGAGCGGCGCGAAGTGGCGCGCGTCGGTGGCGCCGACGACGAGATAGGGCGCGACGATCGCGGACGGATAGACCTGCGAGATCGCGGTCTGCATCCGGCGGAACTGCGGCGCGCGCGCGTCCGACACGCTGGACGGATTCTGCCCGTCGTGCAGCAGGAGCCGGAGGCGCTCTCCCTTCGTTGCGCGGCTGACGTGCTCGAAGACCGAGTCGACGGTGTCGCCCGGCAGGATGCGGAAGTTGATCACCGCGCGCGCCTCGGACGGAATGACATTGTCCTTCACGCCGCCGCGGATGATCGTCGGCGCGGTGGTGGTGCGCAGCGTGGCGTTGAGCGAATTCGATTCTCTCGCCTGCGCCTTGACCAGCGGCGCGAAGAGCCAGAGGTTCGACATCACGACGCGTTTGCCGAACGGCAGCTCCGGCGCAATCCAGCGGAAGAGCTCCGCCGTCGCGCCGCGGATGCTCGCCGGAAACGGGCGGCGCTGGACGCGGTCGACGGCGCCGGCGATGACGCCGACTTCGGTGCGCGGCGGCGGCATCGACGAGTGTCCGCCGCTGCCGGAGGCGATCAGCTCGATGCTGGCCGTGCCTTTTTCGGCGATGCCGACGACGGCGAGCGGACGCGTGAGGCCGAGAGTCGGGCCCATGATCAGGCCGCCCTCGTCGATCACCGCGTCGAGCGTCACGCCGCGCGACGCGAGCAGTTTCGCGGTCTGGCTGGCGCCTTCGGCTCCTCCGAGCTCTTCGTCGTGGCCGAAGGCGAAGAGCAGCGTGCGCCGCGGCTGAAAGCCTTCGGCGAGCAGCGACTCGGCGGACTCGAGGATCGAGATCACGGTGATCTTGTCGTCGAGCGTGCCGCGGCCCCAGACGAAGCCGCCGCTAACGGTGCCGCTGAAAGGAGGCTGCTCCCACTTCGAGTCCGTCCCCGGCTCGACCGGCACGACGTCGTAGTGGCCCATGAGCAGCACCGGCGGGAGCGCGGCGTTGCTGCCGCGCCAGGTGTAGAGCAGGCTCTTGCCGTTCACCACTTCGCGCTGCAGCGAGGCGTGGACGCGCGGGTAGGCTTCGGCGAGCCAGGAGAGGAGGGTGGGCGTCTCGCCCGCCTGGCGGGCAGGATGCCCGCCCCCCTCGGAGACGGTGCGGAACTGGATGGCGCGCGAGAAACGCGCGAGCGCCGCGGCGCGGTCGATGCGCAACGGCGGCGCCGCCTTCGCGGCGAGCTGCATCGACGTCGTCGAGAACGTGCGCGCGAGGAGGATGGCCGCGAGCAGGACGATCATCCCGCCGATGGCGAGAAGGACTCGCTTCATCGGCGGGATGATACGACGCTACGTCATTTCACCGCTTTCGCGATCTGCGCGCTCGGGTCGTTCGTGTTGTTGTCGATGATCGAGCCGTAGACGAACGCGCGGCCGCTGCGCTGGACAACGGTGATCGAGTCGCCGGGCTGGAAGTCGCCGCCGAAGAGCGAGCGGAAATCGAACTGCTGGAAGTAATTCGCCGGGTAGTTGCCGACCACCGACGAGCGTACGCCGCCGCTCTGGTTGTACAGGACCCACTCGACCTGCGTGTCGCCGTCGAGCGTGCGCACGCCGACGTTCATCCGATACTTCGCCGTGTCGTTGGGCACCGCCAGCGTTCCGGCCTCGCCGGTCTGCAGCGCCTCGCGCTCGGACATCGCGTCGAGCTGAAAGCCCTTCGTGCCGGCGCTGCTGTCGTCGTAGACGCGCGCGGTGACGCTGGGCGCCTCGAAGCCCATCCGCGTGTAGACGTCGATGCTCCCTTTTCCGGAGATGCCGAGCTTGTCGAACACGAAGTTGGGATAGGTGAGGGTCGTGTGCGGATCGACAGTGAACGGGAACTGCGGATCGGCGGTGGTGCCGCTGGTCTCTTCGCGGTGATAGATGAGCAGCCCCGAGGAGCGCATGCTGCGCGCGTTGGAGAGGAAGACATCGGTCTTGAACGACGCGCCGTTCGCGCCCTGCGCCGCGCCGGCGGCTGGGATGGTCTGCGTGCGGATGTGCACGTTGGAGCTCACCGCGCCGAACGCGGCGAGCGCGAAGTTCGGGATCACGCCCGAGGCCGACGCCAGCGTGAGCGAGCTGTTGACGTCGCCGCTGAACTGCGCGGCGTTCTTGAACAGCAGCGGTACCTGGCCGAGCACCTGCGCGCAGTCGACGAGCGAGACCAGTCCGATCAGGTCACCGGCGGTCACGGCGACCGGCGGCGACATCTGCACGACCGTGATCGGGAAGGTGATGTCGAACGGTCCGCGGTCGGCGTAAGGCTGATAGACGGATCCGTTGACGTGGAAGAACTTCACTTTGAAGGCGCCGGTGCAGGGCTGGTTGCCGCGGATGGCCACCGCGCCGATGGTGCCGTTGGCCGTCGCCGGCGAGCTGAGGTCGAGGACGGTGAACGGAACCGTGAGGCCGGTCGTGCTCGCATTCGGCGCGAGCACGTAGTTGCCGATCGTCTGCGCGGACGCGCCCGCGGCAACGACGAGCAACGTCACCAGGAGTGACACAAAACGGGACTGCATTTCGAGAACCTCCAGCGAATCAGGTGTTCTGGTGAGAGCGCCAGAACCAGTACGCCGGGAGGCCTGCGAAGAGGATGCCGAAGCCGATCGCACTGTTGAGCGGCGAACGGATGACCGTGCCGGCCACGACCAGCCAGCAGGCGAGGGTGAAGATGGCGGTGGTGATGGGGTGGCCGGGGGCGCGGAAACCGCGGTCGCCCGGTTGCCCGGTCGCCCGGTGGCGGAAGACGAAGAGGGCCAGGCCGGTGAGGCCGAAGAAGATGAAGTCGACGGAGACGACGTAGCTCAGGATCTGTTCGTACGTTCCCGAGAGCGCGATGATCACGGCGACGATTCCCTGCAGTGCGATCGCCACGACGGGGACGCGCGTTTTCGGATGGACTTTGCCGATCGCGCGGAAGAAGAGTCCATCCTCGGCCATCGCGTAGTAGACGCGCGGCGCGGTGAGCATGCCCTGGCTGAGAAAGCCGAGCGTAGAGATGGCGATGCCGGCGGCGATGAGCATCGCGCCGCGCTCGCCCATCACCATGCGCATCACCGTCGACGCCGGCGTGGTCGTCAGCGAGAGTCCGTTCGCGCCGAGCACGCGCAGGCAGACGATGTTGACGAGCAGGTAGACCGCGATCACGCCCGCGACGCCGGCCAGCAGTCCCACCGCGAGATCGCGCCGCGGATTTTTCAGCTCTCCCGACATGAAGCTCGCGGTCTGCCAGCCGCCGTACGCGAACATGACCGGAGTCATCGCCGCGGCGAAGCCGCCGGGCAGCGACGCAGGCATGCCGGAGAATCCGGCCGTCAGCGGCCTCGCGAACGCGAAGCCGGCGATGACCAGCATCGCGATCGCGGCGAGCTTGAGCAGCATCAGCAGCGTCTGCGTGTTCGTGCCGCTGCGCACGCCGAGGCAGTTGATGAGCGTGAGCGCGAGGAGTGTGAGCGTTGCCAGCAGCCAGTCCGGCATCGGCGAGCCGGTGAGCTCGGTCGCGTAGCGCGCGAACGTCACCGCCACCGCGGCCATCCCTCCGCTCTGCACCACGAGCAGCAGCGCCCAGCCGTAGAGGAACGCGACCGCCGGATGCCAGGCGTCGCGGAGATACGCGTACTGCCCGCCGACCTCGGGGCGCAGCGCCGCGAGCTCCGCGTAGACGAATGCGCCGAGGAGCGCGATCGCGCCGCCGGCCGCCCACGCGCCGAGGATCAACAGCGGCGTGTGCACGTGCCGCGCGACGACGTACGGGTTGATGAAGATGCCCGAGCCGATGATCCCGCCCATCACGATCATCGCGGCGTCGAACGCGCCGAGGCGGCGGGCGAGAGTGGTCACGCGGCTACAGCCAATCCATCTTGTACGCGATGACCAGCAGGTTCGCGGCGATCACCAGGCCGGGGATGATCGACGCGCGGATGCCGGCGCCGAGGCGGCCGCGCAGCTCGCCGTTGGGCTCGAACTCGGGCCGCGCGGGGATCTCGTCGAAGACGTAGGCGGTCGACGGATTGTTGGGATCGTAGAGCAGCGGCTCCTGCCCCTCGTCTTCGAGGCGATCGGTGTCGGTGGTGCTCGCGGAGGCCTCGTGTTTCTGGCCGTCGCGCGCGGTGTACTCGAAGATCAGCTTCCAGACCGGGCGGTCGTTGATGGTGACGTTGGTGCGCTCGCGGCCGACCAGCGTGCCGCTGGCCAGGAGGCCGTTGCGCAGGAGGTGATTGCGGCGGAAGCCGCTGCGCGTCGCGAAGTACACGATCAGCGCGCCGATGAGCGGAAAGATCGACACGAACATCACGGCCGGTCCGAACTGCGCGCGGCGCATCCCCTCGATGCGCGAGCGCTCGGGATGGTCCTCGTCGTACTCGATCGTCACCTCTTCGCCTTCGGCCTTCCTTCCGCCGGTGCTGTACGAGACGCCCTGGTAGCGCGTGCCGGCGACGGAGAACTCGTAGTGATTCGCGACCACCGCCGAGTGGTTGACCGACGCGCCGGTCTCGGCGACGCGGATCACTTTGCCGCGGGACTGCGGGTGCTCGCCGCGGAACGTGACCGACGAGAAGTCGGCGTGGCCGACGAAGATCCAGGCGAAGATCATCCCGAATCCGAAGACGATCCAGCCGATCTGGGAGAAGCCGTTGAAGACGTTTGCGAGCGAGATCGAAGTCGGGACGCGCCGCGGCGGCGGCGCCAGCATCACCGGCATGTTTTGCATGCGTGTATGATAAAGGCTCCGCTTCGGATGATGAAGAAGGTGCTGCTGGGCGTAGCCGCCCTCGTTCTGCTCGCGGCGACCGTCGTGGTCGCCAAGATCGGGCCGCGCAACGTCATCGGGATGATCCGCTACGACCAGCGCCGCGACGGCGACCTGAAGGTCGGCGACCGCGCGCCCGAGGCGATGCTGATGTCGCTGGACGGCAAGCTGAACGTGCCGCTGCTGCGCGGGCGCACCAAGCCGCTGGTCCTGATTTTCGGCAGCTTCACGTGACCGCCCTTCAGGCGGTCGGTCGACCGCCTCACGAAGATGCACGAGCGCTACCGCGACCGCGTCGATTTTCAGACGGTCTACATCCGCGAGGCGCACCCGCTCGACGAATGGCAGATGGACTCGAACGAGAAAGAGGACGTCTGCTACCGCCAGCCGAAGTCGATGGGCGACCGCGTCCTGATCGCGAACGACTTCGTGAAGCGCTTCAAGTACTCCGTCCCGATCGCCGTCGACACGATGGACGACAAGACCGAGCACGTCTACGCCGGCTGGCCGGAGCGCTTCTACATCATCGACGCGAACGGCACGATCGTCTACAAAGGCGAGCCGGGGCCGTTCGGGTACCACCCGGAGCAGGTGGAGGGGTGGCTGGCGAAGAACGCCGGTTAGTTACTTTCACCGGAGGCTGCTGGTCTAATGGACCGACATGCTCCGCCATCTGATCGCCCTCGTCACCTTCCTCCTCCTCTCCACCACCCCTCCGTACGACGCGCTGAAGAGTGAGGCGGAGAAGTTTTACGAAGAGAAGTCGTATGCGCGGGCGCATGAGATTTACGAGCAGGCGGGCAAGCTCTCGCTACCCGAAGAGGAGCGGCGGTGGGTGGAGCTCCGGCTGGCGGATACGGCGTGGCGCGCGAAGGATGGCAACCGCGACGCGTCGCCGCTCCTGGAAGTCATCCGCAAGAGCGGCGAGAACCACGACCGGGTGTGGGCCGAGGCCAATGAGTCGCTCGCCGATCTGACGTCGAACATCAGCTACTACCTCGCGGCGCTCGACTATTGGGCGGGCAGCGACAACATCGAGCTCGCGCGGCAGCGGTACCTGGCCATCGTATGGCGGATCGCGGAGCAGCCGTATCGCGGGATGCAGCTCCCGCGCGAGGTGCTCGTCAACGCGATCGCCATCGCGCAGTCGCCGAAGGACGTCCTGCACGCGCGGTATCTCCTCGCGCAGCAACTGATGAATCAGGGCGACGCGGTGAGCGTCGAGCGCGCGTTCGAGCATCTCGAGGCGATCATCGCCGCGGGCAAGACGACCGAGTGGTATGACGACGCGCTCATCCTCGCGGCCTACAACTACGCATCCGGCCGCTCGCTCATCCTGGTCAACGGCGAGCCCGGAAAGCGCACGCACTTCACGCGCGCGCTCGAGCTCTACCGCAAGCTCGTCAGCGAGTTCGCGAAGGGGGAGTCGCGATACCGCGACGCCGCCGAAAACGCCATCACCGGGATCACCGCTCCCTCGGTCTCCCTCGGCGTGGCCGGTACGTTCCTGCCCGACTCGGAGCAGGAAGCCCATCTGACGTGGCGCAACACGAAGCGGGTCGAGCTCGCGCTGATCCCGGTCGACCTGACCGCGTTTCAGGTGCGCAGGCAAAGCAACTGGATCGACGGGCTGCGGACGGATGCGAAGCCGGTCCGTACCTGGACGTTCGAGACCAGCGACAGCGGCGATCACGTTCCGGGATTGGAGCGCATCGCGCTCACGCCGCGCCTCGAGCCGGGCGCCTACATGATGACGGCGTCCGCGGACGGCAAGAGCGCGAAGCAGCTGCTGCTCGTTACCGACGCCCACATCCTTCTGCACGCGTCGCCGAAGCGGCTGCAGGTCTTCGTCTCCAGCGTGCTGACCGGCGAGCCGATCGCCGGCGCGCGCGTGCGCGTGTGGCAGCAGCGCGGCGAGGACGGCGTGGCCGAGGATGTGACGACGAACGCGGACGGCCTCGCGCTGGTGAAGAGAATCGAGAACTACGGCTCGGTGACGATCGCCGCCGCCGCGGGGAAGGGGCGGCAGGCGTGGCACTCGACGTACGCCTACTCGTACGGCGGCGCTGATCAGCGAGAGGCGTGGAGCATCTACGCGTTCACCGATCGCCCGGCGTACCGGCCCGGAGAGACGGTGCAGTGGAAGATCATCGCGCGCACGCGCTCCGAGGATGTCTGGGCCACGCCGGCCGGGCAGCGCATCGCGTACGAGATCACCAGTCCGCGCGGCGAGAAGGTGGCGTCGGGCGAGGCGAAGCTGAACGCGTTCGGCAGTTTCTGGGCGTCGCTTCCATTGACCGAGTCGATGCCCCTCGGCCAGTACCAGGTGCTGTTCAAGGTGCCGGGCAAGGATGAGGAGCAGCTCGGCCAGGCGGTGCTGTTCCGGCTCGAGGAGTACAAGCTGCCGGAGTTTCTCGTGCGCGTCACGACGCCCGAGAAGAAGCTCTACCGTCTCGGCGAGACCATCGAGGCCACGATCGAGGCCGAGTATTACTTCGGCGGTCCGGTCGCGAACGCGACGGTCGAGGCGGTGATCTATCGCGAGCCGTTCTATCGCTACTGGTTCCCGTGGCGGAAGTACCCCTGGTACTACGAAGACAACGCGCGGAACGGCAACGAGAACGTGTTCCGGCGCGAGACGCTGAAGACCGACGCGAACGGACGCGCGGTGGTGCGCATCGAGACGACCGCCGACGGGAACGACACGCGGTTCCGCATCGAGGCGCGCGTGGTCGATGCGTCGCGGCGCGAGGTGCGCGGCGAGGGCGAGGTCGCGGTGACGAAGCAGCGCTACTCCGTCATCGCCCATCCCGAGCATTATGTGATTCAGCCCGGCGACCCGGTGGACATTGAGCTGAAGGCGCTCGACGCGAACGATCAGCCGGTCGAGACCACCGGACGCGTGAAGGTCATCCGCCGCGAGTGGCGCCACAAAGAGCGCGTCTACGCGGACGAGCAAATGATCGAGACCAGCGTGACCACGAACGCGAACGGCGAGGCGACGTTTACGTTCACGCCGAGACGCGAGGGCTACTACACCATCCGCTGGGCCAGCGAAGACCGCGATCCGAAGCAGCCGCTCCGCGCGCGCGACGTCGTCACCGCCGAGACCTCGGTATGGGTCGCCGACCGCTCCACGAAAGACGTCGGCTACCTCGCCAGCGGCCTCGAAGTCATCGTCGACAAGGACACGCTGCGCGCCGGCGAGACCGCGGCGGTGATGGTGGTGTCGCCGGTCAGCGGCCGCTGGGTGGTGTTCAACACCGCCGGCAGCGACATTCTCGACACGCAGGTGCTGCATCTCGACGGCACGGCGAAGCTGGTGCGGATTCCGATCGACAGCCGCCACTCGCCGAACTTCTCGGTGACCGCGACCTCGGTGCTCAACCGCGAGATCGCCACCGACACCGAGCGCGTGGTCGTGCCGCCGGTCGAGCATTTCATCGACGTCGAGGTGAAGAGCGATCGGGAGCAGTACCAGCCGCGCGACGAGGGCACGGTCACGATCACGACGCGCGACGCGGACGGAAAGCCGGTCGCGGCGGAAGTGGCGCTCTCGGTTTCCGACGAGGCGGTGACGGCGATCCAGCAGGATCCGGCCGGCGATCCGCGCCAGTTTTTCTTCGGCGATACGCGTCCCCACGTGCTGGTGATGAGCGGCAGCCTGCACACGCAGCAGTACGTGCGGCTGGTGCCGGGGAAGATCAAGGATCAGCTCATCGACGACCGGTACCTCGACCGCGCCGATCTCTTTGAAAAGGACGAAGCCGAGAGCGGAGTGGAGGGCGGCGTGCAGGGCGGCGTGGTCGGCGGTGTCGTCGGCGGCATGCCCGGCGGTTTCATGGACCAGACGGCCATGCGCAGCATGGCGCCGGCGCCTCCTCCGCCGCCCCCGATGGCCTCGCCGGTGCCGCAGGCGGTCACGGAGGCCATCACCGTGACGGCCCAGGCTGCGAAGCTCGAGGTCAACGGGGTCGCGACGGTGGACCTCGAGGCCTTGCAGGTGCGCAACGACTTCCGCTCGACCGCGTTCTGGCAGCCGGACGTCGTCACCGACGCGGGCGGTGTCGCCAAGGTGACGTTCAAGTATCCGGAGGCGCTGACGACGTGGCGCGCGACCGCGCGCGCGGCGACGGCGGGCACGCAGTTCGGGATCGGCTCGTCGACCGCGAAGACGAACATGCCGCTGATCGTGCGGCTGCAGTCGCCGCGCTTCTTCGTCGCCGGCGACCGGTCGACGGTGTCGGCGGTGATCAACAACAACACCGATGAGGCGATGCGCGTGGAGCCGAAGCTCGAAGTGGAAGGCTTAACGCTGAACATGACCACGAATGCGCCGTTGACCGTGCCCGCGCATGGCGAGGCGCGCTACGACTGGAGCGTCGTCGCCGACCGTCCCGGTCAGGCGAAGCTGCGCGTGTCCGGAAGAGGCGCGAAGTACGGCGATGCGATGGAGAAGTCGTTCACCGTCTACGAGCACGGCATCGACAAGCTGATCGCGCGCTCCGGAAAGATGCGCGGCAGCGAGGCCACGGTGCGTCTCGACCTGCCGCGCGAGCGCCGCGCCACCGACTTGGTCGTGCAGGTCGCGCCGAGCCTAGCGGTGACGATGCTCGATGCGCTGCCGTACCTGATCGACTATCCGTACGGCTGCACGGAGCAGACGATGAGCCGCTTCCTCCCCGCGGCGATCGTCGCCAAGACACTGAATGCGATGGGACTCGACGCGCGCAAGCGCATCCCGAAGCTCGACGACGTCACCCGCGCGTCGATCGCGCGGCTCTACGACTTCCAGCATGAGGATGAGGGGTGGGGCTGGTGGAAGGAAGACGACAGCGACGCGTTCATGACCGCGTACGTGGTCTGGGGACTCGCGATCGCGCGCGACGCGGGGATGAAGATCGACGAGGAGCGCGTCGAAAACGGATCCGACTGGCTCGACGACCATCTCAGCGAATACGCCGACGACTGGAACCAGCAGGCGTGGATGCTTCACGCGATGTCGGCGTGGGACAAGGCGCCGTCGGCGGCCGCGACCAAGGCGTTCGACAACGTCTGGGCGCATCGCGATCGATTGACGTCGTACTCGCGGGCGCTGCTCGCGCTGGCCGCGCATCGCTACGGGATGAAGGAGCGCACCGCGGTGCTGCTGCGCAATCTCGAGAACGGCGCGAAGCTCGACCGCGACACTTCGACTGCCGAGAGCATGTCCACGGTGCACTGGGGCGAGGATCGCTTCTGGTGGCACTGGCACGACGGTCCGGTCGAGACGACCGCGTTCGTGCTGCAGGCGCTGGTGACGATCGATCCGAAGCACAAGTACGTCGAGCCGGCGATGAACTGGCTGGTGAAGAACCGCCGCGGCGCGCAGTGGAGCAATACCCGCGACACCGCCATCACCGTGCTGGCGCTGAACGACTACCTCCGCGCCAGCGGCGAGACCGTTCGCGACGTGGACTACGAGGTGTCGGTGAACGGGAAGGTGATCGCGACGAAGTCGATCAAGGCGAAGGACGTCCTCGACGCGCCGAGCCGCTTCAGCGTCGATCCATCGATCGTGAACGAGACCGGCCAGGAGATTCACATTCGCGCGAGCTCGCCGCTCTATTTCTCGGCAGAGGCGCGGTTCGTGTCGCTCGAGGAGCCGGTGAAGGCGGCGGGCAACGAGCTGTTCGTGAAGCGCGAGTACTTCCGCCTCGCGCCGAAGCCGACGCTGCTCAAGGGCGTGGCCTACGACCGCCTCCCGCTGCGCGACGGCGACTCGATCGTGAGCGGCGAGCGGGTCGAGGTCGTGGCCACCATCGAGACGAAGAACGACTACGAGTACCTCCTGTTCGAAGACCTCAAGCCCGCCGGCTTCGAAGCCGTCGAGCTGCAGAGCGGCGACTCGCTGGTCGCGACGAACAAGGAGCACGCCATGCAGTGGATCTACCAGGAGCTCCGCGACCGCAAAGTCGCCATGTTCGCCGGCAAGCTGACGCAGGGGACGTGGGAGATCCGCTACACGCTGCGGGCGGAAACGCCCGGGTCATTCCACGCGCTGCCGTTGCTGGGGCAGGCGATGTATGTGCCGGACGTGCGCGCGAACTCGGATGAGGTGCGCGTTGTGGTGAAGGAGCGATGATGCGGGTTGCCCGGTTTCCCGGTCGCCCGGTTTCCCGGCGGGTTGCTGGGTGACCGGGTAACTGGGAAACCGGGTGACCTTTCACCTTTTCAGGAACACGAGCGTCACATCATCCGTAGTTTTCCCAATCTGCGCCGGGTTCTGGAAGTTTGCTCCTGCCTGGCTAACCTGTTTGGTCCCGACCACGACGTGGTAGGGAAACTCCGCGCCGCGTCACTCCTAATACGAAGCGTTCTAGGGAGAGATCGATGAAATTAAAGATCGCCGCGACCTTGGTAATCGTGTGTCTCGCACTTCCGCTCATGGCCGCGGAGATTCCGGTCAACCTGCAGAAAGCGGCGCCTTCATCGCCGCTGGTATTTGGAGTCGATCCGGCGAGTTTCGACATCAAGATCGTGAATGCCATCCCCGGGCAAACCTACGAGATCACCGACGAGTCAAAGACCGTCAAGTTCGATGAGTTGGGCAACCCTCCCGCGACTGCCGCGCCTTGTACCGACGCGGCCGGCCGCGCCACGGCGGCGCTCCGCGGGAAGACGACTGAGGCGGACATCGCGAAGGCGGTCGACGCGAGCGAGGTTACGAGTTGCAATGCGGAGCAGCAGACGGCGATTAAGACGGAAATCGGCAGGCTCACTAGCAAGGTCATCGGGACCGGCTACAAGATCCCGACATCTGGTGAGCTGAAGAAAACTCTCAAGCGACTGAACTCCGACGCCGTCTGGCTGCTGTCGTTCCGGCCGCAGGGCCAGCCCGCTCCCGAGCCGCCACCGCCGGACAATCTGACCCGGCTCCGGGATTTGACCGCGAAACAGCCGTCTCTCACGGTCATGAGGTGTTCGTACGCCGACGACAAATGCCTCACCGACGCGCTGTACGTCAACGCCGATCAGATATCCACGCTCACGATCACGGACATTCCCAAGGGGCGCCCGCTGACTGTAAAGGCGACCGCCGGCGAGTATTTTCCGTGCGCGCTGCACCGCTACAACCTCGCGAAGTTCGCCGAGTCGCCGGACGTGATCTCTGTGTCGATGTACGTAAAGCGGGGCGGCTTCGGGTTGTTCGGAGGCCAGAACGCACAGAGCACGGCGCGGGCGGCCTCGCTGTATGGACTTGGCACAGACTGTACGACCGATCCGAGATTGAACGACAGCCAACCCTCCCAACCATCTCCACCCAATCTTCCCCTTCTCCTGCGCGGGAAGTCCGAGGTCGTCGAGGTTCAATTCAGCTTCGGCCCAGCCGAGAAGAAAACCTTCACCATCCCGATTCGCTATCAGCGCTTCTGGCTCGACGCCGGTGGCTTCTTTGTGTTCGCGCGTCACGTCGATGAGCAACTCGAGTTTGAGGACTTCAGCTCGACGCAGACGACGCGCACGGTCCGGCGAATCCTCAAAGACACGTCCACCGATCCGGTCACCGGGATCGTCATCAATGTCCATCCCGGCAACACCCCCGTCATCGCGGTGCAGTTCGGAATCGCCGCGAATCAAGGGAAATTACCATCCTACTATCTCGGTCTTGGCGTTCGAGCACGAGAGATCGGCAAGCGCGGATTGGCAACGCTCGGAATCGGGGTCGCGATGCAGCAGGAGAATCGCTTCAACCTCGTCGACCCGGGAGAAACGCTTCCGAGTGATTCACCCCGACTACAGGCGTCCAAGAAATACGGTTTCAATCCCTACCTGTCGATCAGCCTCGGATTCAGTTTTGGCGGTGTGTCCGAAGGGACCAATGTTGCGGCGGCGGTGTCGAGGAATTAGCGCTTCACGAACACCAGCGTTACGTCGTCAGTAGTCTTCCCGATCTGCGCGAGCACTTCCTCCGGCGTCCGCGCGGTCTCGAGCACGCGCTTGAGACCCGCGACGCCGAGGTCGGCGCAGGACTCGATCACACCGTCGCTGTAGAGGACGAGCGTTTCGCCGGGCGCCAGACGGGTCGTGAACGAGCGCCACTTCGCGTTTGACAGGATGCCGAGGAGCGGGCCGGTGGATCCGATCTCCTCGATCGTGCCGTCGCGGCGGATGATCAGCGGCGGGCAGTGGCCGCCGTTGGCGATCGTCAGGGTGCCGTCGGCGCGCAGCCAGCCGATGACGCCCGTCGCGAAGCGGTTGTTCGGCAGCAGCGGGCGGAGGAACTCGTGCAGCCGCGTCATCGTCACCGCCGGATCGCACTGCGTCGCCGCGCATGCGGTGATGCGATGCTCCAGCTCTTCCTGGATCATCGCCATCACGATCGCCGCCGGCAGCCCCTTCCCCGCGACGTCGCCGTGCGCGAGCCACAGCCGGTCGCCATGGCGATGCGTGAAGTAGAAGTCGCCGGTGAACGTGCGCGCCGGCCGCGAGAGCGCCGTTACCTCAGCGATCGGGCGGATTGCGCTCGGGCGGAAGAGCGGGATCTGGATGACGTTGGCGTCGCGAACGGCTGACATCTCCTGCATGGCCTGAACCCCTTCTTCTGCGCTGCCTCCGCGTCGACGAAAGGGACGCGGTTGTCCTCACGAATCCGGCGCGCGTCTTTGCACGTCGGGAAGCAAACGATCTTGGTGGTCTTCGATCCGATGAAGCGGACGTGCTTGCGCGCGAGGGCGTCGAGCGCGTCGACGTCGACGCCCTCGCGGCGCAGCAGCTCACGCTTGAGCGCGCTGCCGAACGCGTAGTTGCCGACTCCGCCGGATGCCGGGACGACGCGGTGGCAGGGCACGACGAACGGCACGTAGTTGCGCGCGCAGATGTTGCCGACCGCGCGGACAGCCTTCGGATGTCCGACCTGCTGCGCGATCCAGGAGTAGGTGCGCACTTCGCCGCGCGGGATGCGGGTGAGCATCTTCAGCACGTCGCTCTCGATGCCGGTGGCCTCGTCGTCCCAGTCGACCTGCGGATCGTCGACGCCTTCGCCGCGCAGCGCCGCGGCGACCTGCTTGCGGTAACGCTCCGGCAGCTTGGCCTGCGTCAGCGTGCGGCCGTGGCGGCGCGCGTAGCGCTCGCGGACGTCGTCGAGCGTGCCGCCGCGATGGATCATCCGCAGCCCGCGGTCGGTGAAGGCGACGAAGACGGTCTCTCCGCGCTCGGTGATGGTGTCGACCGAGTCGCTGCACTTGCCGGTGACGGAGTCGCGGCAGGAGCGCGGCGGCGCGGGGGCGAGCGATTTGATGGCCTGGGCGAACAGGTCGACGTCGGCGACGGACTCGTTGCAGCTGGAGCAGCGTCCGAGGTGTTCGTGCAGCGGCGCGTGCTCCACGGGAGCGAGCTCGCCGGTGCGCATCGCATCGATGCGAGTCAGAACAGTTCTACACCGCATGGGTGACTCCTTTTTTCTCCAGCGCATCCCTCAGGAGCTTCAGGGAGCGGAAGACTTTGCCGCGCAGCGACGACTCGGTCGCGCCGACGGTCTTGGCGATTTCTCCGTAGGACATGTCCTCCATGAAGCGGAGGACGATCAGCTCGCGCGCCTCGACGGGAAGCGAGCCCATGGCGCGGCGCAGTAGCTCCGCGTCTTCGCGGCGCTCGACGTCGTCGCCGTGATGCGGGACCAGCGGGCCGATGCGGCCGTCGTCGAAGGTCTCGAGCGGCTGCTCGAGCGCGCGCGTTTTCGAGCGGCGTTTGTTGAGACAGAGGTTGCGGGTCATGCGGAACAGCCACGGCCGCAGCGCGAGGTCGGCACAGCGCTGCTCGTCGTACTGCCGGGTGAGGGCGCGGTGTGCGCGAAGCATCGCGTCCTGCACGACTTCCTGCGCGTCGAAGGTGTTCTGCAGGATGCCGTAGGCGTAGCTGTAGAGCGCGCCCTCGTAGCGGTCGATGAGCCGCTCCAGCGCGCCGGTCTCAGAGCGGTGGACGGCGACCGCCAGGTTTTCTTCGGCAGGCTCCGATCGCCACACGGCCTCGCCGCCGGTCCACGAGTTCTTCATGCATGAGCATAAACACACCCGGGGGCGTTTTCGTTCGCGCGCGGGCGCGTAGAATGCACGCGTATCTGGCCATGGCACGAGGCTTCGAGAGCAAATCCGTCGAGTCGCAGCAGTTGGACGAGCGGGGCACGTTCAAACGGGGCGATCAGCCGAGCCGCGAGGAGATCGAGCGGCGGGCCAGACGCGAGAGCCTGGAGCTGTCGAAGCGGCGGGTGACCAACGAGCTCGCCAACGCGCGCTCGGCGGTGCACCGGGCGGCGTTGGAGAATGCGTTGGCGCACCTCGATAAGGAGCTGCGGTTGCTGAGTTCCTGAGTTGCTTGGTTGCTAAAAGCTCAGTAACTCAGCAACCTAGCAACCCAGCAACATGCCTGTCCTCCTCACCGCCGAATCCCTCACCAAATCCTACGGTTCGCGTCCTCTGTTCGCGAACCTGTCCTTCGCCCTCAACGACGGCGATCACGTCGGGCTGGTCGGGCCGAACGGCTCGGGCAAGTCGACGCTGCTGAAGATTCTCGCGGGGACGGAGGATCCCGACTCCGGCGCGCGCGTGGTGCGCAAGAGCGTGCGCATCGGCTATGTGCCGCAGGATCCGGTGTTCGCGCCCGGCAAGTCGGTCGAGGAGGTGCTGCTCGAGGCGCTCTCCGGCGATCACTCTCTCGAAGAGCACGAGAAGTTCGCGCGCGTCGCCCTGACCCTCGGCAAGGCCGGCTTCACCGATCGCGATCAGAAAACGGACACGCTCTCCGGCGGCTGGCGCAAGCGCCTCGCCATCGCGCACGAGCTCGCGCGCGAGCCGGACGTGCTGCTCCTCGACGAGCCGACCAACCACCTCGACATCGAGGCCATCCTCTGGCTCGAGGCGCTGCTGCGCGAGGAGCCGAAGGCGTTCGTCGTGGTCAGCCACGACCGCTACTTTCTCGAGAACATCGCCAAGCGGATGCTGGAGCTGAACCGCGCCTACGCCGGCGGACTGCTGCAGGTCAGCGGCACGTACAGCGATCTGCTGGAGAAGCGCGACGAGGTGCTGCGCAACGAGGCCGCGTATCAGGAGACGCTCGCGAACCTCGTGCGGCGCGAGATGGAGTGGCTGCGCCGCGGCCCGAAGGCGCGCGCGACGAAGGCGAAGGCGCGAATCCAGAACGCCGATCGCCTGATCGAGGAGCTCGACGAGAGCCGCGAGCGCGCCGCGACGTCTTCGGCGAGCATCGAGTTCGCGGCGTCGCAGCGCAAGACCAAACGGCTCTGGTCCGCGCGCGGCCTGACGAAGTCTCCGCTCTTCACGAATCTCGAGGTGCTCCTCACTCCCGGCGCGCGCCTGGGAGTCATCGGTCCGAACGGCTCGGGGAAGACGACGCTGCTGCGCATCATCGTCGGCGAGCTGGCGCCCGACGCCGGCACGATCGAGCGCGCCGACGGGCTGCGCGTCGTCTACTTCGAGCAGAACCGCGAGAGCCTCGACCCGAACCTCACGCTCAAACGCGCGCTCGCACCCGAGGGAGACAGTGTGCTGCATCAGGGGCGGTCGGTGCACGTCGCCGGCTGGGCGAAGCGCTTCCTGTTCCGACCGGAGCAGCTCGAGACGTCGGTGTCGAAGCTCTCCGGCGGCGAGAAAGCGCGCATCGTCCTCGCGCGACTGATGCTGCAGCCGGCCGACCTGCTGGTGATGGACGAGCCGACGAACGACCTCGACATTCCGACGCTCGACGTGCTCGAAGAATCGCTGCTCGAGTTTCCCGGCGCGCTGGTGCTCGTGACCCACGACCGCTACCTGCTCGACCGCGTCTCAACGCGCGTGCTGGCGTTGGATGGGCGGGGAGGGAGCGAGTATTTCGCGGATTATGGGCAGTGGGAAACCGAGGGGGGCGGGCGTCCCGCCCGCCAGGCGGCCGAGGCGGCCGCCCCCCTCGTTTCACGCGCGAAGCCCAAACGCCTGTCGTACTTAGAGCAACGCGAGCTGGATCAGATGGAAACCGCGTTGCTCGAAGCCGAGGAGACGCTCGCGGAAGCGAAGCGACGCGCGGAAGATCCGCTCATCGCCACCGACGCTCTTGCCTTGCAGGAGCGTTACGCGGCGCTGGACGCTGCGCAGGGCGCGGTGGATCGGCTTTACGCGCGTTGGGCCGAGCTCGAGGCGAAGCTGGCTTGAACGAGACGATCGGTGCGTGGTCCGTGTAATCGAACCCGGGCATCCTCTTCCGCACGATCGTCTTCTTGATCATCTTCTCCAGCAGGCGCACGTACTCCTCGTCGTCGGGCGTCACGAAGCTCACGGCGTCGCCGGTCGCGGCGGCGCGACCGGTGCGGCCGATGCGGTGCACGTAGTCCTCGGGGTGCATCGGGAAGTCGAAGTTGACGACGTGCGAGATGCCCTCGACGTCGATGCCGCGCGAGGCGATGTCGGTCGCGACGAGCACGCGCGCGTGTCCGCGCTTGAACGCGTCGAGCGCCTGGATGCGCTGGCTCTGGCTGCGGTTCGAGTGAATCGTCGCCGCGTCGACGCCGGCCTGCTTGAGCTTGCGCGCGATCTTGTCGGCGCCGTGCTTGGTGCGCGAGAAGATCAGCACCGAGTCGAGCGATTCGTCGCGGAGCAGATGCAGCAGGAGGTCGATCTTGCGGCTCTTCGGCACGGGGTAGAGCACCTGCTCGACTGACTCGGCGGGATTGGCGCGGCGGCCGATCTCGACGGTCTCCGGCGCGCGGAGGAACTCTTTCGTCACGCGCTCGATGTCGGGCGAGAGCGTCGCCGAGAAGAGCAGCGTCTGGCGCTGTTTCGGAAGCGCGCTGACGACGCGGCGGATCTGCGGGAGGAAGCCCATGTCGAGCATGCGGTCGGCTTCATCGAGCACCGCGATCTCGACGTTGCGAAGCGAGACGTGGCCGGCGCCCATGAGGTCGAGCAGGCGGCCGGGCGTGGCCACGACGATGTCGACGCCGCGGCGCACCGCGTCGATCTGCGGCCGCTCACCGACGCCGCCGAAGATCACCGCGCAGCGGACGCGCATCGTTTTTCCGAGGAGGCGGACGTTCTCTTCGATCTGCGCGGCGAGCTCGCGGGTCGGGGCGACGACGAGCGCGCGCGGGCCGCGGCCGTTGGCGGCGGGTTTCTTGGCGAGCAGCTCGAGAATCGGGAGCACGAACGCGGCGGTCTTGCCGGTGCCGGTCTGGGCGATGCCGATGAGGTCGCGGCCGTCGAGCACGCGCGGGATCGCCGCGGACTGGATCGGCGTCGGGGTGGTGTAGCCGGCATTGCTGACGGCCTCGAGAATTTGTGGACAGAGATTCAGTTTGCTGAAAGGCATGAAGATCAGCACAACCGGAACAACGCGGAAGTTATTCTGCTGGAATCACTTCCCGGCGCGAACGAGCTCGCGCGCGTCGTCGATCTGGCGGTCGACCTGCTCCTGCCGCTGCACGATGTCCTGCCCCGGCGAGGTGCCGCCGCGGATGGCGGTGTCGAGGTCGGAAACGAGCCCGCGCAGGTCGCCCATCGCGCTCCTTGCCTTCCGGCACGAGTCCTCGGTGCACGAACAGTCCGACTCCGCCTGGCCGATCTTCGAGTCGATGTCGCTCTTGAAGCTCGACCACGCGCCGAGGTCGTAGGGCGGATTGACGTAGCGCCCCAGGCCGCCGCCCCACGCGCTCGAGGCGCGCTCGGCGCTGCTGATGCAGGGCGAGCTCGCGCTCGCGGAGCCGACCGCGTTCGACGACCTGCCGAACGAATCCGCCTCCCCCTTGATCCACGGAATCACATACTTCCAGATCACGAAGACGACCAGGAGAATGACGATCCACTTGAAGGTGCGCCCCATATCCATGGGCTCGATTGTACGCCTTACGCGTGCACGCCCGGGGCTTCGCGGCCGGTGCGCTCGACGTACTCGACGTACGAGCCGCCGTAGGTCATCGGCTGCGGATGTTCGTCGCTCGACAGCTCGAGCACGCGCGTGGAGAGACCGCGCAGGAACGTGCGGTCGTGCGAGACGAAGAGCATCGTTCCGGCGAAGTCCTTCAGCGCCTCGACCAGCATCTCCTTCGTGGCGAGGTCGAGGTGGTTCGTCGGCTCGTCGAGGACGAGGAAGTTCGGCGGGTCGAGCAGCATCCGCGCGAGCACGAGCCGCGACTTCTCGCCGCCGGAGAGCGAGCGGATCTTCTTGTCGACCTCGTCGCCCGAGAACTGGAACGCGCCGAGGAGGCTGCGGAGGACGCCGATGCTCTCGAGCGGAAAGTCTTTCTGGATCTGCTCCCACACCGTGAGCTCGGGATCGAGCAGGTCGAGCGACTGCTGCGCGAAGTAGCCCATCTTCAGGCTCGCGCCGAGGCGTACCGAGCCGCCGTCCGGACTCAGCGCGCCGGCGATCATCTTCAGCAGCGTCGACTTGCCCGCGCCGTTCTTGCCCATCACGCACCACCGCTCGCCGCGGCGGATGTGAAAGTCGAAGCCGTCGTAGATCGTGCGCGCGCCGAAGGCCTTCTGCACGCGGCTGAGCTGCACCACGTCTTCGCCGGAGCGCTGCGGCGAGCGGAAGTCGAACTTCATCACCCGTCGCTTCTTCGGCGGCTCGACGCGCTCCTGCTTCTCCAGCATCTTGATGCGGCTCTGCACCTGCGCCGCCTTGGCCGCGTGCGCGGTGAAGCGCTCGATGAAGCGCTGCTCTTTCGCCAGCTTCGCCTGCTGCCGCGCGTAGGCGGCCTCCTGGTTCGCGTCGCGCTGCTCGCGCTCGCGGACGTAGAAGTCGTAGTCGCCGGAGTAGGTGAGGATGTCGCCGTCGTCGATCTCGATGATCTTGGTGACGATGCGGTTCATGAAGTCGCGGTCGTGCGAGGTCATGAGGATCGTCGCGGGGATGCTCTTGAGGAAGCGCTCGAGCCAGACGATCGATTCGATGTCGAGATGGTTCGTCGGCTCGTCGAGCAGCAGCACGTCGAACGTGCCGAGGAGCACCTTGGCCATCGAGACGCGCATCTTCCAGCCGCCGGAGAGCGCGCCGACGTCGCCGTCGATCTGGTCGTCGGAAAAGCCGAGGCCGTGCAGCACTTCGCGGGCGCGCGCCTCGAGCTCGTAACCGCCGTGGTGCTGATACTCCTCCTGCACCTCGCCGTACCGCGCCAAGGCCTTCTCGTCGTGGAGGTTCTGCTCGAGCTCGATCAGCTCGTGGTGCAGCTCGCCGAGGCGGCCGCTGCCGGCGATCGCTTCGTCGAGCACCGGCCGGCCCTGCATTTCGTCCACTTCCTGCTTGAAGTAGCCGATGGCGATCTTCTTCGGGACATTGATGACGCCGTCATCGGCATCTTCTTCGCCGGCGATCATCCGGAAAAGCGTCGACTTGCCTGAGCCGTTCGGCCCGACCAGCCCCGCCTTCTCACCCGGATTGAGCTGGAACGAGGCCTCGACGAAGAGGACCTGCTTTCCATACTGCTTGCTGACGCCGGCGAACGAGATCATGTTCGCGGCGGAACAGCGGAGGCGCGCGGTGTCTTCCTGCCGCTGGCGCGGGACGGCGAGCCGAGAAGTCCGTGCACGGTGGATTCACGCTGGAAGATTGGCAAGCGGACGGCGCGTTACACACGCCCGACATGAAATGGATGCTGCTCGCCCTCTCCCTGGCCGCTGTTTCCCTCAACGCGCAGGAAACCGACCACAAGCAGGAAGTCTCGAAGTATTTCGCCGGTCTCACCCTGACCGATCAGGACGGAAAGCGCGTGGACCTGGCTGACCTGATGAAAGGCCACACCGTCGTCATCTACACGTTCTTCGCCGGCTGCAAGGCCTCCTGCCCGGTGATGGCGCATTCGCTGGCGGAGTTGCAGCCGCGTTTCGCGGACCGCCTCGGCAAGGACCTCCGCTTCATCTCCATCACTGTCGATCCCGAAAATGACACGCCGGAGAAGCTGAAGGCCTACGCCACGCGCAACCTGGCGAAGCGGGGCTGGTCGTTCCTCACCGGATCGCGCGCCGAAGTCGACGCGACGCTCCGCAGGATCGGCCAGTACGCGCCGTCGCCCGACGAGCACCAGAACACGATGCTGATCGGCAACGACACGACCGGCCTCTGGATGAAAGCCCAGGGCCTCGCCAAGCCGAAAGACCTCGGCGACATCATTCAGAAGGTCGCGGACGGCGAACAGCCGTAGCTACTTCGATGCGCCGGCGTGCGCGCTCTGCACGTTCGCGTCGCGCGCGGCGATGTAGTTGAGGTGGTCGACGAAGGTCTTGAAGATCTTCTCGCTCTCTTGCGGCGTGGTCTGTTCCTTCGACAGCTCCTCGGTGTAGTCGTTCGCGTGGAGCTGCAGCTCCGGATCGCGGAGCATCATCATGATCAGGATCTCGGAGACGGCGAACTGCTTCGGCAGCTTGACCTCGTGCTCCTTCGCCGCGGCCGTCAGCGCGTCGCGCGTCGCGGGCGCGAGCTCGCGCACCGAGCCGACCAGTGTGTTCTCGATGTGGCTCGACTTCGGCGTGATCACCATGACCTTCGTGCGCGACGGATCGAAGGCGTCCGTGGCGTCGATGATGCCGAGGGTGGGCGGGAGGAAGAGCGGATCGCCGGGGTTGCGATTCAGCTTGAGATAGATCTCGGGACGGACCAGGCGTCCGGAGTTGCAGGCACTGATGATGATGTGCCTCACGCCGACCGGCTCGACCCACTCCTGCAGCGCGCCGACCGAGATGTACGAGCGGTCGTCCTCCGGCTTCTTGCTCTTCTGCAGACGCAGGCCGTGGCCGTTCGTGCCGTGCGTCTCGAGGATCAGCGTGCGGATGCGATTGCTCGGGTGATCCATGTTCCAGGCGTGGATCTCGCCGAGGACCTGCAGCCAGTCCGCGCTCTCGAAGCAGGCGAAGCCGAGGGCTTTGTAGAAGCGGCAGTTGCCGGGCACGCTGAGGTCGGGCGTGAAGATGATCCCGACGCCAGTGCCGATGTTGGCGAGACTCGCGTACGGCGCCCCCGGCCACGCCCGCGCCAGCAGCGACTCCGTGCGATCGGCGGCATAGGCCGAGGTCGCCAGGAGCAGCGTGATGACGAGGATGCGCGCGCGGTTCACGTAGCTGAGCCTATTCAAAAGTCGAACCTTGTGGAGTAATGAGGTCTCGGCCCACCGGACTCTTCCTTGCGAGGTAGGAAATCTCATCAGTGAGACACTCCTACAGTAAAGGGAGATCGTCCATGTCCACAATCAGCGTTACTCCGCCCGTGGTAGCGGCGCGTCCGCGTTTCGCGCGAGTCAGGGAGTCGATCCGCTTCTTCGTGCGGTGGTTCGCGACATTTCCGGTGCTTGGTTTCGCCGCGGCGCTGCTGGTGGGATTCGTGGCGTTCGATCTCGTCGCGGGATTCGGCATTCCGGATCTCTTTTGGCGCCTCACCGCGTGGAAGATGCTGCTCGTGGGCGCATCAGTCGCCGGCGTGTTCGCGCTGATCTGCTTCGTCGGCTATCTGCTGGAGTCGTACTCGAACTCGATCTCTCCGGCCGTCTACTTCGTGCGCATATATCCGGTCCTGACGCTGCTCTACCTCTTCGGCGCGGCGCGCAGCGACTACGAGCCGGGCGTGAACATTCACTATGCGCGCCCCTGGGTGGGAGTGGTTGGATACGCGATTGGAGTCGTGCTGGTCCTGCTGATGGCATACGTGATCGTGCCGGCGATCTGGCGTTTCGCGACCGCGATCGCGCCCAACTTCGTCAAAGCGAGAGTGGAAAAGCAATATGAGCAGGTATCGAACCCCGCGCAGCACGGATACGCCGCGATCGTCATGGCCATCCTCGCGCTCGCCTACCTGTTGTTGTCGGTGTTCCTACCGAGGATTCCGGCGGCGACGGCGATCTGCATCGTGTTCTCCATCGTGGTCATGACCTATGGATTCGTGCGCTTCGTGGCGCATGACTACCGCTTCGGCGTGCTGCTGATCGTGGTGCTGATCAGCGGCATCGTGAATTTCGCCAGTCCGTACAAGCATCGCTATCCGCAATACGGCGCGGCGTACGCCGCGCCGGCCGCGATTCCGCCGTCGGGAGGGAATCCGAACTCAAGCCTGATCTCGAACAAGGACGCGTTCGACGCGTGGGTGAAGAGCGCGCATACGGGAGCGGAGAAGCCTCGGCTGGCGATCATCGCGACCAGCGGCGGTGGCATCCGCGCGGCGGTGTGGACGGCGTCGGTGCTGAAGCGCCTGAGCGCCGGTGACATCGAGGATTTCCCGACGCACATCCGGGTGATCACCGGCGCCTCGGGCGGCATGCTCGGCGCCGCGTTCTACGTCGGCAGCCTGCGCCAGAAAGGCGAGAACCAGGTCATCAACTTCTCGGAGATGGCCGCCGACAGCCTCGAGCCGGTGGCACTCGCGCTGGCGTTGCGCGACGCGCCGGCACTCTTGATCCCGGGACACTTTGCAGATCGCGGCGTCGCTCTCGAGGAGGCGTGGGAGCGGAACGCGGAAGTGATGCGCACGCCCCTCGGCAAGCTCGCGCCGGGCGAGCGCGCGGGCTGGCGGCCGTCGCTGATCTTCACGCCGGTGTTCGTCGAAGACGGCCGCCGTGCGCTGGTGAGCAATCTCGATCTGTCGTTCCTGTCGAAGAACAGCGGCCCGCAGATCGGCGAGGGGATGGCGGCGTATTCGATTCCGGCGGTCGAGCTGCAGCGCGTGTTGCCGTCGACGTCGAAGCTGTCGCTGGCTAGCATCTCGCGCATGAGCGCGTCGTTTCCGTACGTCGCGTCGGCGGCCGAAATCCCGACGAACCCCCGCCGTCATCTCGTCGACGCCGGCTATTGGGACAACTACGGCGTGTCTGTGGCGGTGGCGTGGCTCGCGCAGAATTTTCAGCGCGTCGCGGCGGAGACTTCAGGCGTGGTGCTGATTCAGATCCGCGACACGGTGCAGCAGCCGGCGAATCTCGACGCGTCGCGCCCGGCGAAGCCGGGATTGCCGCTGGCCGGATTCAGCGAGTTCGTCGCGCCAGTCATCGGCGCGTTGCGGGCCCGCGAGTCGGTGATGATGCTCCGCAACGACAATGACGTGCAGCAGATCGCCAACGCGTTCAACCAGACTGACAAACAGTTCTTCACGACGGTCGTACTGGAGAATCCGGAGACGTCGGTGTTGAGCTGGTCGCTCACCGACAAGCAGGCCGCCGACATGCTCGACTACTTTGACAAGCACGCCGACGGCGTTCCGTCAGGCCGCGTGAAGGCACTGCGCGCCTGGTGGAACGCGCCGCGCGCCGCGGCGACGATGAAGGCGATGACGGCGGTGTTACCGTAGTCAGCGGGTCAACTGCCGCAGCGCGGCTTTGAGGACGGCCGAGAATTCGGCGTCCTTGCCGAGATCCTTGCGGGCGTTGTCGAGGGCGACGTCGGCGTCTTTCGGGCGGTAGCCGAGGTTGACCAGCGCGGAGTGGACGTCGTCGTCGATCGATGGGCCGGGGGCGGGGAGGGCGGAGGTGGAGACAGGGACGGCGACGAGCTTGTCGCGCAGCTCGAGGCAGATGCGCTCGGCGGTCTTCTTGCCGACGCCGGGGATCGACGAGAGCTTGCGCGCGTCGGCGCGCGCGATGGCGTCGGCGAGATCATTCGCGTCGATGCCGGAGAGGATCTTCTGCGCGAGCGTCGGCCCGATGCCGGAGATCGAGATCAGCTTCTCGAACGCCAGCTTCTCCTCCGCGGTCGCGAAGCCGTACAGCGCGAGCGTGTCTTCGCGGACGTGCGTGTAGATGTCGAGCGCGGCGTCACGCTTCCCCTCGAGGCGGTAGTAAGTCGAGAGCGAGATGTGGATCTCGTAGCCGACGCCGCCCGCGACGAGGAGCGCGCGCGTGGCGTCGAGCTGGCGCAATGTGCCTTCGAGGTACCCGATCACTTGCGGCGCCACCTCGTGCCGCCGGGCGTGTCCTCCAGCAGGATGCCGCGCGCCAGCAGCTCGTCGCGGATGCGGTCGCTCTCGGCGAAGTTGCGGGCTTTCCGCGCGGCGATACGCGCCTCGATCATCCGCTCGATGTCGGCGTCGAGCACTTCGTCGCGTTTCGGGAAGATGTCGAGCACCGGATCGATCTTCATCAGCGCGGTCTTGATGCCGTTGGCGTCGCCCGCCGAGAGCTTGCCGGCATCGATGGCCGTGTTGGCGTCGCGGATCAGCGTGAAGAGCGCGGCCAGCGCGCCGGCGGTGTTGAGGTCGTCGTCCATCGCCTCCTGGAACTCGCCGAGGAAGCGGCCGATCATCGCGTCGCCCGCGTCGTCGGCGTGCGCCGCGTCTTTCGGCGCGGACGCGATCGCGTCTTCGAGCCGCAGCAGGAACGACTCGATGCGGCCGAGGGCGTTCTTCGCGTCGTCGAGCGACGCGTTCGTGAAGTTGAGTTTCGTGCGGTACGGCACCGACATCAGCGCGTAGCGCAGCGAGAGCGGGTCGTAGCCCATCTCCTCGATCTCGCGCAGCGTGTAGATGTTGCCGAGCGACTTCGACATCTTCTGCGCGTCGATGTTGAGGTGCTCGCCGTGCAGCCAGTAGCGGACGAACGTCCTGCCGGTCGCGCCCTCGCTCTGCGCGATCTCGTTCTCGTGATGCGGAAAGATGAGATCGACCGCGCCAGTGTGGATGTCGAACGTCTCGCCGAGGAGCTTCATCGACATCGCCGAGCACTCCAGGTGCCATCCCGGGCGTCCCTCGCCGAGGGACGTCTCCCACGACGGCTCGTTCTCTTTCTTCGCCTTCCAGAGCACGAAGTCGCGCGCCGACTCCTTCTCGTATTCGTCGGACTCGATGCGGCTGTAGTCGCTGGTGGTGTCGATCTCGACGCGCGAGAGCTTCCCGTAGCCCGGCAGCGTCGACACGCGAAAATACGTCGAGCCCTCGGCGACGTAGGTGTGGCCGCGCGCCTCGAGCTGCTTCACCAGGTCCACCATCTGCGGGATGAACTCCGTCGCGCGCGGATAGTGATCGGCGGCCCGGATGCGCAGCCGCTTCAGCCCCTCGTAGAACGCGTCGATGTACGGCGCGACGTAGGTGCGGATGTCCTGGCCGGCCTTGTTCGCGTCGCGGATGATCTTGTCCTCGACGTCGGTGATGTTCATGACCTGCACGACGCGCAGCCCGCGATACTCCAGATAGCGGCGCAACAGGTCGCTCCAGAGGAAGGTCCGGAGGTTGCCGATGTGCGGATGGCTGTAGACCGTCGGCCCGCACGAGTAGATCCGCGCCTCGCCGGGGCTGAGGGGGATGAACGTTTCTTTCTCGCGCGTGAGGGTGTTGAACAGCTTCAAATCCGACATTGGGGCGAGATTATAGTGGGCCGCGCATGCTCACCCGATCCGCCCTCGGCCCGCGCACTCTCTTCGGGATGGTGCACTTGCTCCCGCTGCCGGGCGCGCCTTTGTTCGTGTCGCTCGACGAGGTCATCGAACGCGCGCTGCATGATGCACGCGCGCTCGTCGCCGGCGGCTGCGACGGATTCGCGATCGAAAACTACGGCGACCGTCCGTTCACGCGCGGGCGCGTCGAGGCGGAGACCGTCGCGGCAATGACGCGCGTCATCACCGTCATTCAGCAGCAGGTGCAGGTTCCGTTCGGCGTGAATGTGTTGCGCAACGATCCGCTCTCGGCCCTCGGCATCGCCGCCGCGACCGGCGCGGCCTTCATTCGCGTCAACGTGCACACTGGCGCCATGGTCACCGATCAGGGGATCATTGAAGGCGACGCCTACGCCACGCTGCGCAAACGCGCCGCGCTCGCGCCGAACGTCTTGATCTTCGCAGACTACCTCGTCAAACACGCCACGCCCCTCGGCGAGATGTCGCCGAAGGACCTGCGCGAGCGCGGCCTCGCCGATGCCATCATCATCACTGGCTCCGAGACCGGCGCGGCCGCCGATCCGGCATCGCTGCGCCTTCTGCGCGAGGCCATCCCCGATGCGCCGCTCATCGTCGGCAGCGGCCTGACCCGCGAGAACGCGCATCGCTTCGACGAAGCCGACGCCGCGATCGTCGGAACGTCGCTCAAGGGCGAAGACGGGCTCGTCGACGTGAGCCGGGTGAAGGCGCTCGCGCGCGCGTTCAAGTCCGGCGTCTGAACAGCAACGCGTCGAGCGACCAGGGACCGGGTCCGGCGAAGGCGAGATAGAGGAAGACGAAGCAGTACAGCACCGCCATCTCGCCCTGATTCATCGTCGGCCAGAAGCCGTTCGGTGCGTGCACCTTGAAGTAGGCGATCGCCATCTCGCCCGAGGCGAGGATCGCGGCGATGCTCGTGAGCAGGCCGACCGCGACCAGCGCGCCGCACACGAGCTCGATGATGCCGGCCACTTTCAGGAACGCCGGCCCGTTCGGGTTGACCGGCATGCTCGGATCGGGAAAGGAGAGCAGCTTCTGAGTCCCGTGAAGCATGAACATCAGTCCCACGACGATGCGCAGAATGCTGCGAAGCTGGGGCGCCCACGCGGTAGAGAAAGCAACTGCCATTGCGCACTCCTTCGTGCGCAATGGCGTGCACGAAATAGGCCCGCGGCCGCTACAAGACTCTTCGGCCGCTGACGAGGCGCACGATCAAAACGATCAGTGCGATCACCAGGAGGATGTGAATCAACCCTCCGCCGATATGCAGCGCGAATCCGCCGAGCCACATGATGATGAGAATGATGATGATCAACCAAAGTAAGTTGCCCATGAGTGGCGGACTGTGCAAAGGCGTTGCCCACCCCTGCCGAAAGTCATGCTCGCCCCACCCTCCCTCCGGCACATGTGCGCCTGACCCGCGGCGCCTACATTGCCTGCATGAACAAGCAATCAGTCGTGCAACTCACTTCGATCGACAAGTCCTACCGCCTCGGGCGGGTGGTCGTGCCCGCGCTCAGCGGCGTCAGCGTCGACATCGGGCGCGGCGACTTCATCGCGCTGGCCGGTCCCTCCGGCAGCGGGAAGACCACGCTCCTCAACCTCATCGGCTGCGTCGATAAGCCCGACGCCGGCCGCGTGGTGATCGACGGCGTCGACGTCACCGCGACGCCGCTGCACCGCCTCGCCGAAACGCGCCGCGACGTCCTCGGCTTCGTGTTCCAGACCTTCAACCTCATCCCCGTGCTCACCGCGTACGAGAACGTCGAGTACCCGCTGCTGCTGCGCGGCGTCTCCCGCGGCGAGCGTCGCGAGCGCGTGGAGCGCTGGCTCGAGCTGGTCGGGATCGCCGATCAGGCGCGCCAGCGGCCGGACCAGCTCTCCGGCGGCCAGCGCCAGCGCGTGGCCATCGCCCGCGCCATGGCCGGCGATCCGAAGCTGGTCATCGCCGACGAGCCGACCGCGAATCTCGATTCCGAGACCGGCGCGCGCATCCTCGATCTCCTCGGCGAGATCAACACCACCACCCACTGCACGTTCGTCTTCTCCACCCACGACCCGGCGCTCATCGCCCGCGCCGAGCGCGTCGTGCGGATCCGCGACGGACGCATCGCATCACACGAGACGGCCACCGTCGCCGCGTAAGGAGCCATCGATGTTCACGAAAATCGCACTGCGCAACATCTTCCGCAACCGCCGCCGCTCCGCGATTACGCTGGCCGTGATCGTCTTCGGCGCGGTCGGCCTCATTCTCTTCGGCGGCTACAAAGCCATCACCTTCCGCGGCCTGCGCGAGAGCACGATCCGCCGCATCGGCCACCTGCAGCTCTTCAAGGCCGGCTACTCGAAGGCGGAGTCGCAGAAGCCGCTCGAATACGGACTCGAAAATGCCGCGGCGATCCGCAAGGAGATCGAGCGCGATCCGCGCGTCCGCACCACCGCGGCGCAGATCACGCTGATGGGTCTCATCAGCAACGGCGACAAGTCGGAGACCTACATCGCCACCGCCGTCGAGCCGCAAAAGGAACGCACCAGCAGCGCGCATCGCCTCGTCAGCGGCAGCGAGCTGCCGGACCGCGAGCTCGACGCGATCCTCATCGGCGCCGGCCTCGCGAAGTCGATGAACGCCAAGCCGGGCGACTACCTGACGCTGATGACGACGACCGTGACCGGCTCGCTGAACGCGATGGACGTCCGCGTCGCCGGCGTGATCACGACCGGCGTCCGCGAGTACGACGACCGCGCGATCAAGATGCCGATCGCCGGCGCGCAGCAACTGCTGCAGACGACGAAGATCGAGAAGCTGCTGGTGTTCCTGAACAAGACCGAGGATACGGCGGCGGTGGATGCGGCGATCAAGGCGAAGTACGCGTCGACGCTGGAGACGAAGGCCTGGCCGGAGCTGGCGAGCTTCTACCACCAGGTGGTGATGCTCTACAACGGCATCTTCGGCTTCCTCGGATTGATCGTCTTCGGCACGGTGGTCTTCAGCGTCGCCAACACGATCGTGATGTCGGTGTTCGAGCGGACGCGCGAGATCGGCACGCTGCTCGCCGTCGGCACGACGCGCAACAAAGTGTGGCGCATGTTCTTCGCCGAGGGATTCCTGATCGGCGTGATCGGCGGACTGCTCGGCATCGCCGCCGGCGTCGCCCTCGCGCAGCTGATCAACAGCGGCAACGTCATGCTCCCGCCGCCTCCCGGCTACACCCGCGGCTACCCGCTGCACATCCTCCTGCAAACGCCCGTGCTCATCACCTCGTTCGTGATCTCCGTCCTCACCGCCACCCTGTCCGCAATCCTCCCGGCGTGGAAAGCGTCGCGGATGAAGATCGTCGATGCATTGGGGCATATATGAAAAAAGCGCTTTTCGTTCTGCTGTTCTCTCTGTCTCTCCGCGCCGAAGACGCGGCCTCACTGCTCGCTCACAGCGACGAGTTCCGCAATCCGCTCGGGAGTTTCGCCATGGACGTCGAGCTGACCAGCTACGTCGGGACGCAGGCGGAGACTTCGAAGTTTCGCGTTTACGGGAAAGGTACCGATCGCAGCGTGGTCGAGTTCACCGCGCCGGCGACGGAGAAGGGGAAGTTTCTGCTGATGCTGCGCGACGCGATGTGGATCTACATGCCCTCCGCGAGCCGGCCGATCCGCATCTCGCCATTGCAGCGGCTGATGGGGCAGGCGTCCAACGGCGACGTCGCGCGCACCAGCTTCACCATCGACTACACGCCGAAGTCCGCCAGTGACGACGGCGCGGCGTACGTGCTCGAGCTGGAGGCGAAGGATCCGTCGCTGTCGTACAAGCGCGTCCGTCTCTGGATCGACAAGACCTCCTATGAGCCGCTCCGCGCCGACTTCTATGTCGCATCGGGGAAGCTGCTCAAGCGCGCCCACTACCGCAAGTTCACGACGATGGCCGGCCGCCGCGTGGTCAGCGACATCGAGATCGAAGACCTCGTGCGCCCGAATCGCCGTACGGTCATGCGCTACGCGAACCTCGCCGTGCGTGAGAACCCCGACAAGATGTTCATGAAGGACGCTCTCGGCAAATGGTAAACGCGCCCGTTCTCCTGCTCGCTGCGACGCTGCGCCTCTTCGGCTCGGGAGGCGCGGAGTCGCAGCTGGTGCCGTCTCGGATGACGAACGCCGCCGACGTCAGCGCGTTCGGCGACCTGACCTCGGACAAGTGGAAGCTGCACGTGAAGCTCCGCGCCGACGCGTCCGATCGCGGCGCCGACCGCGTGCGCGCCGGCGAGGCGTACGTGCAGTGGCGTCCGGCGAAATGGCTCGACGTCACCGCGGGGCGGGTGATCGAGAAGTGGGGAACCGGCTACGCCTTCAATCCGACCGCGTTCGTCGGGCCGGCGAAGGATCCGACCGATCCAAGCGACCGCCGCTCCGCCTATCGCGGCGTCGACATGATCCGCGCCGATGTTTTCGTGAAGGACACGAACATCTCGCTGTACGCGCTCGAAGACGGCAAGTACGCGGCCCGCGTCTACAAGCTCATCCGCGGCACCGACGTGTCGCTGGTCTGGAGAAGTGGAGACGTGGGCGTCAACGTCGCGCGCGTGTTCGGCGACGCGCTCGAGCTGCATGCCGAGGCGACGCCGCATCGCGTGCTCGTGGGCACGCAGTACACGTTCGCGAGCGACGTCAACGTCGTCTTCGAGGTCTATCGCGACCGGAAGACCTACGCGTTCGCGCGCGTGTATCGCCCGTTCACGAGTGTGAAGCTCGACGCGGAGCTGATCGCGATCGCCAGCGACGGTCTGACCGTCGTCCGCGCGTCGCTGACGCGCAAGCTGTGGCCGAACATCAGCGCCTATCTCATCCACACCGAGCTCTCCGGCCGCGAGAAACCGGTCGCGCGCGTGACGACCGCGGGCGTACGCTATTACTTCTGACATGCGCAGCCTGATCGCAGTCGGCCTGCTGACGTGGGTCATCGTCGCCATTCCCCACACGATGTGGAGCTACCAGAACGGGGAGCTCTTCACCGCGGCCGGCTACGCCTGGATGGTCTGCATGGTCGCGTTCCTGGCCTGCTTCTGGTTCGCGACGCGCGAGTGGTGCAGCAACTCGATGCACACCGCCCTGCTGATCGCGCAGACGCTGCTGGCGCTCACGTGCACCGCGCTGCAGCCGCGCGGATTCCTCGAGGTGATGCTGGTCATCGTCGCGGGGCAGCTCGGCAGGATCCCGACCCTCTACGCGCTCATCTGGCTCGTGGCGCAGACGCTGGTGCTCTTCCTTTTCGGGCCGAAAAACATCGACGGCCTGTTGAAGATGCTCGCGTACTTTGCGTTCCAGCTCTTCGGGATGTTCACCGCCCGCGTCGCGCACGACGAGCGCGAGGCGAAACAGGCGCTGGCCGAGGCCAACGCGGAGCTGCGCGTGGCGACGGGACTCCTGGACATGAGCAGCCGCGCCGAGGAGCGGCTCAGGATCGCGCGGGACCTGCACGACCTGATCGGACATCACCTCACCGCGCTCAGCCTGAACCTCGAAGTGGCGAGCCATCTCGCCAGCGGCGAGTCGCGCGAGTACATCCACAAGGGCCACGCCATCACCAAGACGCTGCTCGCGGACGTGCGCGACGTCGTGAGCCGGCTGCGCGAGAACGAGCCGGTCGATCTCGCCGCGTCGCTGCGCTCGCTGAGCGACGTCGTCAAGTCGCCGGCCATCCAGATCGAAGCGGAGGGCCTCGCGGTCACCGACTCCGCGGTCGCCGAGACGGCGCTGCGCGCCGCGCAGGAGATCGTCACCAACGCCGTGCGCCACTCCAACGCGCGCAATCTCTGGCTGAAGGTCGCGCATGCCGGTCACGCGCTGGCCATCGACGCGCGCGACGACGGCGTCGGCACCGATCGCGTCACCTTCGGCAACGGTCTCCTCGGCATGCGCGAGCGTGTCACGCAGTCCGGCGGCACGCTGGAAGTGCAGTCGATGCGCGGCCGCGGATTCGAGGTCCACATCCGCCTGCCGCTGGAGAGCCCGGCTTGATTCGCGTCTGTCTCGTCGAGGATCAGACCATCGTCCGCGAGGGACTGCGCGCGCTCCTGAAACTGAATCCCGACATCGCCGTCATCGCCGAAGCGGGCGACGGCGATGAAGCGATCGAAGTGATCGAGCGCGAGAAGCCCGACGTCGTGCTGCTCGACCTGCGCATGCCGAAGCGCGACGGCATCGGCGTGCTGCGCGCGCTGCGCGACCGCGGCACGCTCATTCCCGCATTGATCCTGACGACCTTCGACGACGACCTGATGCTCTTCGAAGCCGTGCGCGCCGGCGCGAAGGGATGGCTGCTCAAGGACGTGTCGCTCGAGCGGCTCACCTCCGCGATCCGCACGCTGGCCGCGGGAGGGACGTGCATCGAGCCGGTGATCACCGAGCGCATCGTCCGCGCGCTCGACGGCAGCGCGGTTTCGTTCGACTCCGCCGAGCTCCCCGAGCCGCTCACCGACCGCGAGAAAACGATCCTCCGATTTCTCGCCGGCGGCTACAGCAACCGCGAGATCTCCGAACTGCTGAAGATCTCCGACGGCACGGTCAAGAATCACATCTCCAGCGTGCTCGCCAAGCTCGGAGTGCGCGACCGGACGCGCGCCGTGTTGAAGGCGCTCGACATGGGATTGATCTAGGAGTGCGGCGGCAAAGCCGCCGCCGCACCCCGCGCGTTCTCAGGGGTAATTCGTGACGCCGCACTCCGCGCTGCCCACTCCCTCGACGATATTGTCATCCGCGCCGGGGATGTACAGGCAATCCGGCGGCCCCTTCACCGGGTCCTTCGGAACGTTGATGGGGTAGGAGTAGTCCGTTCCGTTCATCAGGTAATACCAGCCGTAATGCTCGGCGCCGGGATTGTTCGATTTGGCGTCCACGTGATGAGCCGTGGCTTTGTTCTCGATCGCGATGATTGCGCCTGTTGTGAGAGCGAGACGCACCGTTCGTTCTGCTTGCTGCACGTAGAGAACGCCGTCGCTCGTGGCCGTCTCCATCTTCGTGACGTAGGCCTGGCCGTTTCGATTGCAGCCGCTGATTCTTCCTCCCTTGATGTCGAACCGCAGCGCGACGAGTTTTTCGTTGGGCTCGCCGGTGTACGACGACGAAAGGTCCCTGGCCTGCGGACAGTATTTGAGGAATGACGGGATCTTCCGTGCCCAGGCGTCTTCGCTGAGCGGCTCGGCGGGAAGCACCCACGCCTTCGCGCCTTTCAGCGGGGCGCTGCAGACCGTGCCGTTCGCGTCGAGCGTTCCGTTGATTTTCGGACAGTCTTCGTCGGGGTTTTCGAGCCCGCGCACGTACAGCGTCGTCTGATGCGGCGTCAGCTCGATGCCGTTATACCAGCCGCCCTCCGCCGCCATGGGGAAGACCACCGCCTTGGTCACGTTGTTGTGCGGCGCCACGTTGACGACCGCGGCAATACCGATGAAATAGATGGTCACCAAGACCTTCTGCAAGGGGTCCATAAAAAGCTCCTTTTTGTCTAAAGCGTTCGGACCACAATCTGGGCAAAGGCCCAGTCGGACGGATGTCGCCCGCGGTGCTGAAGCAAGGACCGCTGGGCGTCACCTAACGCGGCGACAGAGTCGCCGCTCACTGCGTTCAACTCGTGGAACCGCGTGAAGAACGTCGCGGCGGCCGCGTCATCGACGTCCCACGTGTTTCCGACCACTGCGCGCGCGCCTGCGAGCAGGAACGCGCGCGCAAGACTGGTAGCGAGATCTTCCCGCCGCGAGCCGCCGCGCAATGTGCGGCAGCCCGCGAGTACGACCAGCGGCGCGCCGCGCAGCTGTTGCGCGGCGACGTCCGCTCCGTAGAGCAGCTCAAGCCCTTCTTTTCCCGCACGGAGCAGCAGCCCCGCCTCGTTCGCGCTGTTCGTGTGGCCGGCATAGTGCACGATGTCTGCGTCGCGCATGGCATCGAGGACCGACGTGACCGTGAGGTCGCGTCCCTCCATCTTCGTCGCCTGTGGATAGCGCGCGACGATCGCTGCCACCTCGGCGGTGGTCTGCGGCAGATCGACGCCGCCCGCCGCCGGACGGATCACCACCACGCGTGACGATCGATCGTGTTGCGTTGCGTCGCGATAGAGCGCGCTCGGGACGACGCTCACGTCGTGGTCTTCGACGAGCCAGCGCCCTGCCGCGGCGTCGAAGAGCGCGGCGAACGGCACCGTGGCGACGAGCGGATCGGGCACGAACGTGATCGCGGTGCCCGGCCGCAGCAGGCCGCGCACCGGCGCAATGAGGACCGCATCGAGCTGCGACGACGCATCCTGCACCGCGGGCAGCGGCGCGTGCGTGCTCAAGGCTTTGTCCAGCGCATGGACGAGGCGCGCAACCTCGGTGGAGGCGATCGCCCGTTCGCGCGCTTCGAAGCTTCCGGAGCCGGCCACGAACACGATCGTTCTTCGCGGCAGGACCAGGTATTCGACGACGGCGGCGGACGGGCCGAGGCGCTGCTGCAGCGCGTCGAGCGTCGTCACCGATCGCGTCGCGCCGGCGCCATAAAAGGCATGCGCGGCGGCGCGGTCGGCGGTGAGGAACGCTTCGCGGTTTTTCCCGCGCTCCAGCAGCGACTCGGCCAGGGCGATGTAGATCTCGTCGACGCCGTCCAGGGCGCCCGACTTCATGTCCCGCCATGGAATCGGCTCGCGCTGTGCCTCGACCGCGACGATTGCCGACTCAAGATCGGCGATGGATTCGCCGGGGCGTCCGAGGGCGCGGAGCACGCGCGAGCGATAGTAGAGCGTCGCCGGCAGCAGCATCTGCCGCGTCTCTTCGCGCTGGTTGACGGCGCGGGTGAGCGAGACCAGCGCGCGCTGCGGGTCGCTCGACGCGAACGCGATTCCCTCGTACACGTCGAGATCGGCCAGTGCGTTCTCGCGCGCGATCTCGTTCGGAATCGTGGCCGCGGCGGTCTTTCCCTCGGCGATGAATCGCGCGGCATCGGCCGTGTCGCCGGCCCTCGCGCTCAGAATCGCGCGCCGGAAAAGGATCTCGGAGCGCAGCGCCGGCGAGAGACCCGGCTGCTCCACTTCGAGATCGAACAACGACATCGCGATCTCGGGATGGCCGGAGAGGTTCTCGGCGTTGGCGGCCATGTTCAGCCACTTGAAGACGTCTCTCTCATCACCCGACTCGCTGACGCCGCGCAGCGCGTCCGACCAGGCGCTCCAGGCTTCGTCGCGACGCCCGAGGTACGACCAGCTCTCGGCCATCATCCCCGACACGTCGGCGACGTTCGGACGTTCCCTGAGATCGGTGTACAGCGACAACGCGGTCTTGTAGTGCTCGATCATTTCGGACCAGTGCAGCAGCTTTCCTTCCGCCCACCCGCGGCTGCGCGCGATCTGCGCACGCAGCGCCTTGTAACGCGGATGGGCGTCGGCGAGCGGCGACAAGTCCTGCAGCTCCCGCAGCGCGAGCTCGTCGTCGCCGGCCTTGTTGCTCGCATTCGCGGCCTGGTAGCGCGCGTTCAGCGCGGCCGGCGCGTTTCCGAAGAGACTCGCCGCGTGCAGATATCCCTTGCGCGCCGCCGCGTAGTCCTCGCGTTTGAGCGCGGCGTAGGCGGCGCTTTCGGCGATGTACGCCTCGGCGAGGCGGGCGCGTTCAGCTGGACTTGCGCGATCGATCGTCGCAACTAAGTCGGAGAGCAGCTGTTCTCCTGAATGCGCGCGCAACGCCGCTCCGATCGCGCGCGCGATCGAGAGCCGCCTCTCCGCCTCCGCGGCATCACCCTTGGTATGCGCAGCGGCCCACTGGCCGAGCGTCGCCAGTTCGGCAATCCGCCGCGAGTCCTCGGGGAATCCCGCGACGAACCGCGTGTCGCCCGCCGCCGCTCTCTTCTCCAACTCCGGCCGTTCCTTCGTGAACTGCTCCCGCGTGCTGGTCGTCGGGAGCGCATCGCGCTTCGTGCGCGCTTCGCCGGCCCACTCCGATGTCGAGTCGAGCTCGAGATACTTCGTCCATTCGTCGCGCGCCTGGTGGAGCAGTCCCAGCTTCTCGAGGATCAGCGCGCGATTGAATCGCGCCTCGGGCGATTTCGGATCGAGCTTCAGCGCGCGCTCGACGGAGGCATAGGCGTCGGCATCCTCCTGAGGCTCGCCATATCGCACCGCGGCGTAGTGATGTGCCGCGGCGAGATCGTTCCATGCGTTTGCGTCATCGGGATGTTCGCGCGTCAGCTTCGTCAGCCGCTCGATCGCGTCGCGCGGCTCGTCGATGAGCAGCGAGGCAATCGCCGCCGCGTGCTGCACGCCGGCGCTCGGATCGGACTCCGCGCGCTCGAGCACCTCGCCCGCCGCGCCCTGCAGCTTCAGCTTCTTCGGATCGTTGGAGGTCTCAGCCGAGGACCGGACGGCGCCGTGGAGTTCGGCCCAGCGGCCGAAATTGCCGCTCAGCCGCGCCTCTACCGTACGGTATTCGAGACGCGAGCTGGCGGCGACGAGAGATTCGACGGGTAGCCTGTTCCGGCGTGCGATTACAACAGCCTGCTGGACGGTCACAGCACCGACGATCGTCACCAGCGAAGCAGCCGCCGCCAGCCACCAGCGAGACGGTGTTGCGCGTTCGGGGACCGGCGCAGCCGCGAAATTCGACAGCGCCACGACCTCTTCGCGGCAGGCTTCACATCGATCCAGGTGTTCCGTCATCTTCCGTCGCTCCGAGGCGCCGAGCCGGCCCTCGACAAAGGCTCCAACCACTTCCGAGTCGGGGCATGCGGTGGTGTGTGTCGTCGTCATTCCGGTACTCCATGACTTCCGCTCCCCCTCGCATCCATAGCCTGCCGCGAGGTCTCGATTTCCGGGTCGCTCAAACCAAAATCGAGATGGGAGCCGGTCCCTCCCGTCAATTCGCGCGCCTCGGCGGCGTTGATGCCGGCGTCGACGAGCGCCTGCCGCAGCCGCCGCTCGATGGTCTCGAGCCGGCGATAGAGCTTCTTCTGATCGCGGAACTGCGCGCGGGCGATGTTTGCCACGCTCATCGGCGGGTCATGAAAGCGGAGACGGAACGCGACGCGGTCGTCGAGCGGAAACGCCGCGAGCGTCTCCTCGACGACGCGGTTCACCATGGCCGCCTTCTTGGCGCGCTCGTGATCGATCGCTTCTTCCTCGACGGTGTCCGCGGTCACGGCCGGTTCCGCCTGGTCCTCGAGCGCGACCAGACGCGGACGCGGACCGCGCGGCGGCAAACGCGCGGCGATCGCGGCGGCTTCTTCTTTCGAGATCGGATAGAGCCGCTGCACCGCCGGCAGCGCTTCCTCGAACGAGGTGTGCTCGCGGTGCAGCAACCCCTCCAGCAGCACGGCTGCCTCGCCGAGGCGTTTGGCCTCGGCGGAAGGACGCCAGCGTCCATGCACGTGCATGCGCTCGTCGACGAAGAGGCGATGCGCGATCGAGGCGACGTACGTGGCCAGCGAACAGCGGCCTTCGAACTTGCGAAGCACCGCGTAGTCGTTTTCGATCAGCCGGATCTGCAGCGTGGAAAGGAGATCGTCCGCGTCCTCGGGCGAGAGTCGAGCGCGGCGCGCGACGAAGCGCGCTGCGCGCTCGATCTCATCGAGATTCGACAGAAACAGATCTTCGCCTGACATGAACGCGGGACCGGGAATCTGGTGACGACTCTTACTTAGGAGTGTCGTGAAGCCGGAATTCCATACCCGCGAGGAGAAAACCTTCGGTTACCGCCGCCGCATCTGCGCGATCTCGCGATACACCGCCCACTTGGCCTTCTGATCGGGATCGAGCATCGCCGTGAACGACGAGTCGAACGCCGCAGCCGCGGCCCTGATCTGCTCGCGAAGCTCGCGGGCGTTCTCCGCCTCCGGCTTCGCGCGCAGTTGCTCGCGAAGCGGCGCGACCGTCTCCCGCATCGTCGCGCGCAGCGCCTTGGCCTGCTCGACCTGCGCCTCGCTCAACGACAGAAACTCCGCCAGCCTCCCCGGCGGCAACAACGCGTGGTGCGCCCCTCCGGCGCGCCTCTCCGGCCCCGCCCCCGCCACCATCGCCACGAGCATCAACAGAGTGAAAATCACCGTCCGTTTCATCGAGCTACCTCCTTGCCCCATCCGACGGCGGCGCGAGCGCGGCGTTTACGTGCATCACGGCGGGGTGTGACGGAGAGGCTCATCAAGGCGACGCGAACTCACTGGCCTCCCGTGGCTCTCCTATTGCAAGACGCGCTCGTTACGAGTTTGCAGCGCTCGCTGCAGGAGGAACAAATGGGACTCTTCAAGAACATGATGAACAAGATTTTTCACGCCAGTGCCAACGCCGAAGCTCCGGAGGGACTGAGCAAACCCCACGTCGTGGTCACGGGAGTTCCGGCGGGCGGAGCGCAGCCGGCGGGAGCGGGCGCGGGCGCGGGCGCTGCGACAGCGGCGGGTCCGGTCGACGTCGCGGCGGTCCTCGACCGCATGGCCGCGACGCATCACGAGAAGCTCGATTGGAAACACTCCATCGTCGACCTCATGAAGCTCCTCGGGATGGACAGCAGCCTCGCCGAGCGGAAAGAGCTCGCCGAGGATCTGAAGTACCCCGGCGACATGCATGACTCGGCGGCGATGAACATGTGGCTGCACAAGGAAGTGATGCGCAAGCTGGCGGAGAACGGCGGGAAAGTCCCGGCGGACCTCCTGGCCCACTGAGGCGCGACGTCGATGACCTCAATTCTCGACGCAGTTCGCAGCCAGCTTGGACCCGACACGATTCAACAGATGAGCGGCGCGCTGGGCGCCGATCCCGCGGCCACGTCCGACGCGGTCTCTCTCGCCTTGCCGGCCATTCTCGCCGGCCTGTCGCACAACGCGGCGCAGCCGCAGGGCGCGGCCGCACTCGACAACGCCCTCAATGCGCATGACGGCAGCATCCTCGACAACCTCGGCGGTCTGCTCGGCGGTGCCGGCGGCGGCGGAGGCATCGGCGGCGCCATCCTCGGCCACATCTTCGGCGGCCGCCGGGCCACCGTGGAGCAGGGAGTCGGCCGCAGCTCGGGCCTGGACGCGGGGCAGGTCGCGCAGCTGATGGCGATGCTCGCGCCGATCGTCATGGGCGTCCTTGGGCGGATGAAGCAATCCAAACAGCTCGACTCCAATCGTCTGCCCGACGTGCTGCAGCAGAGTCGCGAGCAGGGCGAAAAAGAAATCCCCGGCCTTGGCGGCCTGCTGGACGCCAATCACGACGGCAGCGTCGCGGATGACCTGCTGCGCATGGGGAGCTCCGCACTCGGAGGGATGTTCGGTAACAAGCGCTGAAGGATGTCGGCAGATCGGTAGTTTCTGGCGCCTCGCGCTGCAACTTCACGACGCGCGCCTGCGTAGTTGCCTGCATGCGTATCGCGATCGCGACCTTTCTCCTCGTCATTGCTGCATTCGCCGGGCGCGCCGAAGGGCTGGATGAGCGGGCGGTGCAGCTTCCTGCTTACGCGTCCATTCCGAGGATCGGGTGGTATGCGACGCCGGAGGAATTCGAGAAGGCGCGCCGCGACGCGCGATTCCGATTCACGCGGGTCAGCTACAAGAGCGACGAGCTCACGGTCTTCGCGTACGTCTACGCGCCGGCTGAAACGCCGAAGGTCAAGCTGCCGGTCATCGTGTACAACCGCGGGAGTTACCTCTGGAAAGAGTTCGCGGGCGAATACCTCACGCTCTTCCATCGCCTGGCGTCGGCGGGATTCGTGGTCGTCGCCCCGATGTACCGCGAAAGCGGCGGCGCGGCCGGACGCGACGAGATGGGCGGCGCCGATCTCAACGATCTGTTGAACATCACGTCCGTGATCCGGCAGCTGCCCGCGGCCAACCCCGAGCTCGTCTTCATGTACGGCGAGTCGCGCGGCGGGATGATGACGTATCAAGCCATCCGCGAGCACTTCCCGATGCTGGCCGCGGCGGTGTACGGCGGTTTCACGGACCTGCGGCCGCTGGCGGATCCGGGCGGGCCGGGCGCGCAGATCGCCCTCAAGTTGTGGCCCGATTACGCGGAGCGTCGAAACGAGATCGCGAAGCGGCGCTCGGCGATCGAATGGGCCGACAAGTTCGAGACGCCGGTGCTGATCATGCACGGCGGGGCCGACGGGAACGTCTCGCCGTCGCACGCGCTGGCACTCGCGGCGAAGCTCCAGGAGCTCGGGAAGCCGTATCAGTTGATCATCCGCGCGGGAGGCGATCATCATCTGGGCGGCTGGCTCGCGGAGCGCGACGCGCAGGCGGTGGAGTGGTTCCGGCGGCACATGCCCAAATAGGCTTGGAGTTTGATGTAACCTGCGTCCCGGGAGGCTTGCGATGCGGACGTTGCGAGTCACGGTGCTCCTGCTCCCGGTACTCCTTCTGGCCGCGCGCGAGCTCGGAGCCGAAGACCGCGCGCTGCTCGTGGCGGGCGTCTTTGCCGACTCCTCCATCGTCGGGCCGGTGCTGCGATTCACGGCCGGCGATCCCGACTCCAGCGAATACTCCCTGATCCTGCTCGGCGGAACGCTGGACGGACAGTGGATCAAGCACCGCTCCCGCCGGCAGGCCTGGCTCCTCTCCGCGGACGTCACGCCGTTCAATGCGCACCTCAGCAATCGGATCTACGTCGAGGGCGATCGCGCGCACGAGCTCGAGTACGAGGCGGCGTCGCATCGCGTCCGCGCCGGACTGCGCTTCACGCCCAACGCTCACTCGACCACCGACGTGCACCTGGTCGGCCTGTTCGAACAGATCACCGACATCGACGACGCGCACGTGCGGAACTTCTGGGAAGGTCCGTTCCTCGGCGTCGACGCCTCGCATACCTACAGCCGGGTCGTGCAAGACCGCCCGCTGATCGCGTCGTTCGACGGCTTCGCCGTCAGCGCGCGCGTCGAAGTTTTCTCGGGGCCGGAAACGTGGTCGCGCGCGACCGTGAGCCAGCGCTCCGGCGTTCAGAAAGGGAAGTTTCACTTCCGCCAGTCCGTGCTGGCGGTCGGCGGGAAAGGCCTGAACGTCGTCAGCCGCGTGCTCGTCGGCGGCTCCTGGGACGTCCTCGGCGAAACCGCTCTGTACGGACACCGCTTCGGCGAGTTCCGCGTGGCGCGGGGAGCGCTCGCGAATGCCGGCGTCGATTACTCGCTGCCGCGGAACTGGCGCGTCGGCGTGCGCGGGAGCTACCTGCACAGCGATGCCGCGCACGTTTACGGAACGGCGTTGAACGTGAGCAAGCTCCGGAGGGTTCTCGGCTTCAATTTCGGCGTCGGCTTTCCGCAGCCGCGCGGCGGTGAGTCCGACCCGGTCTTCTATCTGTCGGTGATCGCGCCGTTGTACGCAAGAGGACTATGAGTGCCGCGATTTTCCCACGCCGCCACGAATCGGGTGTAGTCTCCATCCTTACGCATCAATGCAGAGAAGGATGTGCTGATGAAAAACTCCATCCGGAACACGATGGCGCGCAATCTGGTGGTGTTCGTCCTGACGCTGTTAGGCCTGGCGGCTCCGGCCGCCGCCCAGCGTGTCAAGGATAGCGACACCTACAAGGTCACCGGGGTCGCCGGCGCCGGTTCCCGTTCGGCCATCGCCGCCACCGGCGCGGGTATCTTCGAAGTCGGCCATGACTACGTCCTCGTCGAGGCCACGCCGGAGGAAGCCGCGGCCTTGACGCGATTGGGCTTCAAGCTCGAGAAGCTCGCGATTGCGGATGCCTTTCCGCCGGCCGACTCGGCCTATCACGACTATGCCGAGATGGTGACCGAGCTGCAGCAGGTCGCGCTCGACCATCCCTCGATCTTCTCGCTGTTCAGCCTCGGCATCTCGTACCAGGGGCGCACGATCTGGGCCGGCAAGATCTCCGACAACGTGAATGTCGACGAGGACGAGCCCGAAGTGCTGTTCACGCACCACCAGCACGCGCGCGAGCACCTCACCGTCGAGATGGCCCTCTATACCCTGCACATGCTCACCGACGAATACGGCACCAACCCTCAGATCACCTCCCTGGTGGACGGCCGCGAGATCTGGATGGTCTTCGACATGAATCCGGATGGCGGCGAGTACGACATCTCTACCGGGAGCTATGCCTCATGGCGCAAGAACCGCCAGCCGAATCCCGGCTTCACCGCCATCGGCACGGACCTGAACCGCAACTGGGGCTACAACTGGGGCTGCTGCGGCGGCAGCAGCGGCACGCCGAGCAGCGAGACCTACCGCGGCCCCTCGCTCTTCTCCGCCCCCGAGACGCAGGTCGTGCGCGACTTCGTCGCCAGCCGCGTCGTCGGCGGTACGCAGCAGATCAAGACCCACATCGACTTTCACACCTTTGCTGAGCTGGTGATGTGGCCCTACGGCTACACGCTCACCAACCTGCCGGCCGACATGACCCAGGACGATCTCGATACGTTCGTGACCATGGGTCAGGCCATGGCCGCCACCAACGGCTACACGCCGCAGCAGATGAGCGATCTGTACATCACCGACGGCACGATCAACGACTGGCTGTACGGCGTCCATCACATCTTCACCTTCATCTTCGAGATGTATCCGGTCACCTCCGCACAGGGCGGCTTCTATCCGCCGGACGAAGTGATCCCGGCCCAGACCTCACGCAACCGCGCCGCGGTCCTCTACCTGCTCGAGCAGTCGCCCTGCGTGTATGCCGTGATCGGCAAGCAGGGCCAGTACTGCAACCAGCCGCCGGCGGCGCCGGGCTCGCTCTCGGCCACGGCAGGCAATGGGCAGGTCGGCCTGACCTGGACAGCCGCGAGCGGCGCGACCATGTACAACATCCACCGCGCCACAGTGAGCGGCGGGCCCTACACGCCCATCCAGATCGACTGGCCGTCGACGAGCTTCACCGACACCGGCCTGACCAACGGAACTCCTTATTACTATGTAGTGACCGCCACCAACGCGGCGGGTGAGGGCCCTGCCTCGAACGAAGCCTCGGCCACGCCGAACCTGGCTCCCACCACCGTGACCTTCATCTCCGCGGGCGCCGAGGACGGCTGGGTGCTGGAATCGGGCGAGAACACGAACGCCGGCGGCTCGCTCAACGACAACGGCAGCAACAACAGCGCACTGCGGGTGGGCGACAACAACCAGGACCGCCAGTACCGGACGGTGGTGTCGTTCAACACCGCGTCGATTCCCGACGGCGCGACGATCGTGTCGGTGACCCTGCGCCTGCTGCGCGGCTCGCTCACCGGTACCAACCCCTTCACCACCCACGGCACCTGCTGGGTGGACGTGCAGAACGGCAGCGGCTTCTCCGGGTCGACGACGCTCCAGAACGGAGACTTCCAGGCCGCGGCGACGGCCGTCCAGGCGGCGAGCCTGAGCAACGCGGCATCCAACGGCACCTGGTCCACCGGCAGCCTCAACGCCGCGGGCCTGGCGGCGCTGAACAAGACCGGAACGACGCAACTGCGCGTCTACTTCAACCTCGACGACAACGACGACACGAACAACGACTACCTCGGCTACTACTCGGGCGAAAACGGGACCGCCGCCAACCGCCCGCAGCTCGTCGTGACGTACCAGTAATCGCGGAGTTGTGATCGTCAGCCGAACATCGCCTTGCGTGTGCTGCGTTGGTCGTACGTGATTCCTTTGAGGAATTCGTAGGCGAAGATTGTGTCGAACGACACGGCCAGCCAGACCAGCAGCGCCTCGATCGGATAAGGACGGGGCGGCAGCGACCCGAAGGCCGGAATCGTCCAGCCGATGACGGCTGGTGGCGGTTGATACCACCACCAGCTGCGAGCGATCCCCAGGGTCACCTCCCAGATGCACGATGTGACGAGCACGTACAGACAGGTGAACGAAAACGCTCGCCAGTTCACGACCTGCTTGACGTTGCGGTAGACGAGGACGGCCGGCACGAAGGACATGACGATCAGGAACGTGAAGTAGTACGGCGGCGGCCAGAGCTCTCCTGTGAACCGCCATTTGAGGATCATCCCGAGGACGAACAGGCCCGTACCGACGGCCAGCGCCTGCGGCGAGAACTCGATCAGCTTGAACGCGCCGAAAAGATCCTGATTGGTGCGTTGCTGCCGCACGTTGTACGCCTTCATCCAGTACTCATCAGCCCAGATGTAGACCAGCACGATGGCCATCCCGCCGAGGACGTAGAAGAGGATCTCCTCGATCGGAATGTGCTGTCCGAAAGGGAAGCGCCATACGTATTGATGGGGCGTCACGTCGTCGAACGCCAGAATCCATGCCCCGAAGACAAAATCGAGCGCGACGCCGGCTACTGCGATGAACCCGGCGGTCATCCAGAACGCCCTCCGCCGCCGGCCGCCCGCGTCGGTCTCGTGATACAGCCGCGGCAGGAGCAGCAGTACCGGCACGACCCAGAACGCAAGACTGGTGAAATAGGTGGCCCGGATGCCGAGCAGCTCGAGGGGAATGATCCACGAGACCAGTACCGCCGCAAGCCAATCCGTCGGATGCCGCAGTAACCGGGCTGCGATGGTTGGAGCTGCGATTGTGGCAGGCGAAGGTGCGTCGTCAAGAGCGCTCATACCTAAGGAGAGCCATCGGCACCGCGTTCCCTACCCGTGTCCGTTCATTCACAACGTTCACGGGTCCGTTTCCGGAGCACTTCAATCATCCGCGCGCGTATCACGGGTTTCTGAATCGGAAGCCCGCGACGTGCGCGGTTTCCCTGCGGCGCGCGGGTGGCATCCCGTTCGAAGTGTGTGCGGCGCGGAGGGACGGTCCATGCGAATCGGTGCGGCGCTCCAGGTGCTCGGCGTATTCGTGCTCGTGTCGTCTGCCGGTGCGGCGGGGAAGCCGCTGCTGCCCACTCTCACCGTCGCAACCGACGACGGGCAGCACGCGCTCGAACTGGTGGCGGTTCGCATCGACGCGACCATCCGCGGCCATCTCGCGCGGACCGAGTGCGAGCTGACGTACCGCAACGATCTCGATCGCGTGGTCGAGGGAGACTTCTCCTTTCCGCTTCCCGCCGGTGCGGAGCTGACCGGACTCGGGCTCTACTTCAACGGCCGGCTGCGGCAAGCCGTCGCCGTGGAACGGGAACGTGCGCGTGTCGCTTACGAGCAGACCGTGCATCAGCGCGTCGATCCGGCGCTGGCGGAGTGGTCGAGCGGCAACCGCGCCACGCTGCGCGTCTACCCGATCCCCGCAAAAGGGGAGAAGAAAGTCTGGCTCGCGTACGACCAGGAGATCGTCAGCGGCGATTACGTGCTCGACCTCCGCTGGGGAGGCCGCCTCCGCTCGGCGGACGTTCGGATCGACGCCGACGGCCGCTTCATTCGCGAGGGCCTCGACGTCTCGTACGAGCGGCCGTACCGGCTGCAGCTCTCCAACACCGTCCTCGACCGCGTCTTCACCGCCGAAGCCGACGCGCGCTCGGAGGTCCTCGCCGCGCGCGATGACACCGCGCACCGCTGGTATCTCGCCGCGGCGCCGCGCGTGACTTCGGCGGGAGGTGCCGTTCCTCCCGCGCGCGAGCTGGTCGTCTTCTGGGACACCTCCGGCAGCGCGATGCATCAGGATTCCGCGGCGCTTCTCGAATTCATCGACCTCCTCGCCGCACGCCAGACGGCCGGCGCGCGCGTTTCGTTCATCCCCTTCGACGCGACGGTCGGGGACGCGGTGGCAACCGTCGACGCCCTGCACGCCATCGGCGCGACGAACTATCCCGCGCTCTTCGCGCGCATGCGCCGGATGATGGCGGAGGCGCCCGCCGGGACGCGCTTCCTGCTCGTCACCGACGGCATCACATCCCTCGGCAGCCGGCGCGAGATCGTGCGTGCGGCCGGCGAGCTGCGCTCGCTGAACCGCCCGCTGACGGTGATCCACGGCTCGCCGCGTGTCGACGACATCCTGCTCACGCAGATCGCCGGCGCGACGAACGGCTGGCTCCTCGATCTCGGTCAGCTCACTCCCCGTGACGCCGCCGAGGCGGCGATGCGCGTTCCGCCGCGAACGCCGCTCGCGGCGGAGGAGATCCCGCTCGCCGTTTCCGCGCGGATCGCGCAACCCGGCGAGCGCATCGCACTCGCCGCGGAGATGGAATTCAAACCGTTCATCCTGCCGGTGCGCCTCGGCGACGAAACACGCTCGCTGCCCATCCGCGAGCTCCGGCAGCCGCGCGAGATCGCCATGGTTCGCAGCGCGTACGCACGCGCGAAGCTGCGGGAGCTCCTCCTGTCCGGCGCCACCGACGCCGAGCTTCTCGAGCACGGCCGGCGCTTCCAGCAGATGACGCCGCGCACGTCCCTGCTCGTCCTCGAGTCGTGGCGCGACTATGAGCGTTGGGATGCCCCGATGCCGGACGACGTGCGCCGCGAGAAGGCCTCGGAACTGAGAGCTCAGGAACTGGAGCGGCGGAGCGCCACTCTCGAAGAGACGCGGCCGGCCGTGATTCAGCCTCCGCCGCCATCCGCCGCTCCCCAGTCCGGGGGCGTATGGGAGATCGACGGCCTGACGACGGTCGACGGAGACGTCCTCCCGGGCGCCACCGTCACACTCAGGACCGGCAATGAGACGCACACTACGGTCAGCGACAGCAACGGGCGCGTGCAGTTCCGGCTCGCCGGCGCGCCGTCACACTTCACCATGCGCGCCGAGCTGCCGGGCCTCTCGACGCTCAATATGCAGGGGCGGGGCAGCGTGCCCACCGGATCGACGGTGGTGATGGATCTCCACCTCGTCACGGTGAGCGAGACGATCACCGTCACGGCGGAGGCGCCGGCGTTCGACACCGCGCGCTCGATGGGCGCGGCGTCGTTCATCACGGGCGAGCGGCCGGTGGACGATGCGCTCGTGGCCGGCCTGTTCGCCGATCCCGGTTCCGAGGATGTGCTGGCGCGGAGGCGACAGACGCTCGATGCCGTCGCGGCGAAGATGGCCACGATCGTCTCCGTCGAAGAGCGCGTGCGGTACTACCTCGCGGCGCGCGCCGCGTTCGGCGGTGACAAGGCCTTCCATCTGCAGGCCGCGACGCTGTTTCATGACGACGCGCCGCAGCTCGCGGTGCGGATCCTTTCCGAGCTGGCCGAGGCCTATCCGGACGACTCCGCGCTGCTGCGGATCCTGGCCCGGATTCTCGACGGCTGGAACGAGAGCGAGCTCGCCCGGCTCCTGCTGCAGCACGCCATCGAAGTGGCCGCCGGCGAGCGGCAGACGTGGCGCGAGCTCGTGCTGCTCGAGGCGCGCCTCGGCAACGACGACGCCATCGAGCAGATCGCGGCGGCCGCCGCGGCGACCGACCCGCTCGTGCGCGACGGGATCGCCGCGGAGATCGCTCCGCTCCTGGCGCGCTGGCGCACCCTCCCACGCGGGACGTCCCACGACCTTCGCCTCGAGGACGGCGCCGCGCTGCAGGTCGATCTGATGTGGGACACGAATTTCAGCGACGTCGATCTCTACGTCACCGAGCCGGGCGGCGAGCAGGTCATGTATCAGCACACAGCAAGCGCCCGGGGCGGCCGGCTGCATGCGGACATCACCACCGGCTACGGCCCGGAGATCTACACGATCGCCCGGCCGGTTCCCGGCTCGTACGAGATCGCCGTGGACTATTACGCCGCCGACCAGACCGAAATCGCCATCGAGACGCTCGTCCACGCCGTCGTCCATCAGCGCACCCGTTCCGGCGTCGACCGCCGGGAGTTCATCCTCCTGCTGACGAAAGGCAAGGAGCACCGCACCGTCACGACGATCGCGGTGGACGGGAGGTGAGATGCCGTTGGACCGGGAGGGGGACAGGCAATCCAACGATGACAAGGCCTCTTGGGCATTCGAGTCCACAGACCGAATGCTGATTGCCCGGGAGTAAGCCGGACAGCACCACGAGCTTCCCGTCCGGCGACCACGCGGGATGGTTTGCATGTAAAACGTGCGGCGTAATTTGTGTTGCTGCGCCGCCCGTCCGCCGCATGATGAATATGGCGTAGAGGTGCTCGAGACTGGCGCGTTCGGACTCGAACGCCAGCCACTCTCCGTCGGGAGACCAGGCAGGAGCTCTACCCTGCTTCGGGTCGAGCACGTGCAGCTTGCCGGTATCGTCGCGAAGCCAGATCGAGTTTTTCGTCTGGTCGTAGGTCTGCCCGCGGTTCTCCTGGCCGGCAAACGCAACCCATCTGCCGTTCGGACTCACCCTGGGCATGCCGGCGAGCACCTGCTGACGATTCGTCAGGGGCGTTGCAGCATGACGGTCAAGATCCACCAGCTTGACGACACCGCCGTCGCCGCCGCCGAAGTCGACCACGGCCAAACGCTCGCCCGTGGGATACCACGACGGATAGAACACGCCATCGGACAGGCTGCTTGCCTGAATCTGGCGTGGCTCGTTGCCGTCGGAGTTGATCAGCCATAGCGAAGTTCCACCGGCCGATGCCAGTCCGGTGAATGCGATCAGGCCATTGGCGACCGACCAGTTGGCCCGCGTCGCCGACACCGGCAACGGCGCGGCCGACAGCGGTCTGGGCTCGCCTCCGGACGTACGGACCACCAGGAGATCCCAGGTCCGTCCCTTGTCCATGCTCCGGCTGAACAGAATTGTCTTTCCGTCAGGCGCAAAGCACGGCCATAAGTCGATTGCTCCCGGCGTGTGAGTGAGGAAGTGGTATTTGAATGATGACGATTCCGGCCGCGTCGTGCAGCACCAGAGCAGTGAACACAGCGCGAGCACTGCCATCATCACGCGACGCATCACGTGCATCCTATGCCGTGAACGGCCGCTTCGGGCCACGATTGTCGGCGATGAAATATCGCACGAGGAAAGACGATGCGACGCCGGCGGGCCCGGGAGTGCTACAGATCACACGTTCGTGTGACGGCGGCCAGCGCGTCAGCGCACCGCGGGCTTATGCTGAAGAGGTGGTGGACCGATCACGTCTGCTGCAGGCAGTTCCGCAACTGATCCTGCTCCCGCTGCTGTTTTACGCGGGCGCCAGATTGAGTCTCGCCCTGGCGATCCTGCCGGAGCTGGTGATGCTCTGGTTGCCCAACGGCATCCTGCTGGCGGGCCTGCTTCACTACGGGACGCGGCGCTACGGTGCCTTCGCGGTGATGATTCTCCTCGCGGAGATTGCCGCGGACTATCCAACCTTCAGCATCCTCCAAGCGACTCTCTTCGGCCTGATCAACCTGCTCGAGGTCACGATCGCCTACGCGCTGCTGCGGCGATGGCGCTTCGATCCACGTTTCAGTACGCCGGCCGACATGGCGCGATTCGTCTTCGCCGGCCCGATCATCGCGGCATGCGTCGCCGCATGCGGCGGCGCGGCGGTGAACGGCGGTCTGCGGAGCGAAGGCATCGCCCTGCAGGAGTTGATCCGCGTGTGGTGGTTCAGCGACGGGCTCGGGCTCCTGATCGTGACGCCGCTCGTGCTCAGCGCGTGGTCTCCGTTGCCGCGCGATCGCGAGCCGCCGGTCAGCCTGCGCTGGTACGACTTCGTCGCGGCGGCGTTGACTCTGGCCGTCGGACTGGCATTCGCGCTCGGGCAGGACCGCATGTTTCACGGCGTGACCATTCGTCCCTTCCTGCTCATTCCGCCGGCGTTGTATGCCGCCGCCCGGCTCAGTCTGCGCGTCACGACCGTCGTGGTCGCCGCGATCACGACATTGGTCCTGTTCGTGACCAGGAACGGCCAGCAGCCGTTCGGGGACATACCGCTGCGCGAGACGGTGATCTCCGTGCAGGAGTTGATCTTCGTGATGAGCACGATGGCCCTCGGCATCGCCGCGCTCCTCGCCCAACATCGGCGGCGCGAATCCGATCTCGAGTCACGCGTGGTCGAGCGAACGGCCGACCTGAACGTCGCCAACGCCAGGCTCCTCGAGATGGCGACCACGGACGCGCTCACCGGTGCCCTCAATCGCAGGGCGATGTTCGACCTGCTGCAGCGGGAGATCGACCGCGATCGCCGGTACACCCACACACTCTCGCTGATCGTGTTCGACGTCGATCACTTCAAGCAGGTCAACGACCGCCATGGCCACGCGGCCGGCGACGCGGTGCTTCGACACGTGGCAGAGCTGGCGAGAGCGGCGATCCGCTCGTCCGATTCGCTCGCGCGATACGGGGGCGAGGAGTTCGTCGTCATCGCGACCGAGACCAGCGAAGAGCAGGCATCGCACCTGGCGGAACGGATTCGCCTCGCGCTGCGGTCTCATGACATCCCGGTGGACGGGAGCAGCTTGCGGCTCACCGCGAGCTTTGGCATCGCCGCGCTCCGGCCAGCGGACGACGACGCCGAGCACGTCCTGCGCCGTGCGGATCGCGCGCTGTATGCGGCGAAGGCAGCCGGACGGGATCGTGTCGAGCGCGCCGCGATTGCGGGATGCGTCACGCGTTAGACTCGCCGCATGGGACTCTTGACCTTCAGCATCAACGTCACCCTGGACGGCTGCGTCGACCACCAGGAGGGAATCGCCGACGACGAGACACACGCCTTCTTCACCCGGCTCATGGACGAGGGCGGGGCGATGCTGTGGGGCCGCGTCACCTACGAGATGATGGAGAGCTACTGGCCGTTGGTCGCCCGCGGCGACGAGGAGGCGCCGCCGGCGATGCGCGAGTGGGCGGTCAAGCTGGAGGCCAAGCCGAAGTACGTGGTGTCGTCGACGCGAAAGGACTTCCCGTGGACCAACAGCCA
>Ga0070675_100000020_pt1 | contig 168778 bp, 156 predicted proteins | sample KBSM43metaG_FD_65343 | JGI IMG/M metagenome (GOLD analysis project Ga0070675, IMG submission 65343) | Miscanthus rhizosphere microbial communities from Kellogg Biological Station, Michigan, USA - KBS M4-3 metaG | ecosystem: Host-associated > Plants > Roots > Rhizosphere > Soil ... | reverse complement strand
CAGTCGGGGAACCCCTCAGCGACGCGGTTGCGGAACATCACGCTCGCGGTCGGGATGAAGTTGCCGCGCTCGATGAGATCGCGCAGCGTGGAGCGCGCCTTCATCCGCTCGCGCGGGAGATGTCCGCGCTCGCCGTCGTCGTGAAGCTCGCGCACCGGATGAAAGCAGATGGCGTGATCGGGATGCGCCTCCAGAAAATCGTGCTGCAATTGCAGCTTCCCGTCGTCGATCCAGTAGTCGTCGCCCTCGAGCAGCGCGATGTACCTGCCGCGGCACTCCTGCAGCGTTTTCGCGAGATTGCGGTTGACGCCGAGGTTCGCGGGGCGGGCGAGCACGCGCAGGCGCGGCGCGTGGAGACGTTCGAGCTCGGCGAGGATGCGCGGGGTCGCGTCATCCGAGGCGTCGTCGCCGGCGACGATCTCGAAGTCGAAGGAAGTCTTCTGCCGCAGCGCGCTCTCGATCGCCTTGGCGATGAACGCCGCATGGTTGTAAGTGATGACGCAGACGCTGACGCTGACGGTTGCCGAGTCGCTCACCGGCGTCCCGACACCGCCGCGCGGATGAAGCGGCAGATGAAGTCGATGTCCTCCTCGCCGACGGCCGTGCCGGTCGGCAGCACCAGCGTCCGCTCCACCAGCGCCTCCGTTTTCGGCAGGAGCATCCGCGTGTACGGCGCGAGCGAGCGATACGGCTCCATCCGGTGGCAGCCGGGATAGAAGTAGCGGCGCGCGACGACGTCCTGCTCCCAGAGCGCTTCCATGATCGCGTCGCGCGTCGCCGCGGAGCGCGCGTTGTCGATCTCGATCACCACATATTGATAGTTCGTCCGCTCGTCCTCGTCGAATTCGAGGACGCGGATCGCGGGAACGCCGTAGAGTCCCGCGCGATACAGCTCGTAATTGCGGCGATTGACGGCGATGAACGTCTCGAGACTGTCGAGGTTCGTCAGCCCCATCGCCGCGGAGATCTCGCTCATCTTCCCGTTCGTGCCGACCGAGACCACGTCGTCGTAGCCGGCGAATCCGAAGTTCCGCATGAGGCGCATCTTCTGCGCGAGCACGCCGTCGTTCGTCGCCACCGCGCCGCCCTCGAACGTGTTGAAGAACTTCGTCGCGTGAAAGCTGAAGACCTCCGCCGCGCCGAAGTTGCCCACCATCACGCCGCCGCGCGAGCAGCCGAACGCATGCGCCGCGTCGAAGAGCAGCGTGAGCTGATGGCTGTCCGCGACCTCCCGCAGCGCCTCGACGTCGCACGTGTGTCCCCACAGATGCACGCCCATGATCCCGGTCGTGCGCGGCGTGATGCGCATCTCCACCTGCGCCGCGTCGAGCATGTGTGTTTGCGGATCGATGTCGCAGAAGACCGGCGTGATCTCCTGCCACTGCAGCGCGTGCGCGGTGGCGACAAACGTGAACGACGGCACGATCACCTCGCCGCGCAGCTCCAGCGCCTTGATCGCGATCTCCAGCGCGATGGTGGCGTTGCAGACCGCCACGACGTGCTGCACGCCGAGATAGGCGGCCAGGCGCTGTTCGAGCTCGCCCACGAACGGACCGCCGTTGGTCAGCCAGCGGCTGTCGAGCAGATCGTTGACACGCGCCAGCAGCGCCTCGCGGTCGCCGATGTTCGGGCGGCCGACGTGCAGCTTCTCCTTCGAGGCGCGCTCCAGCTTCGGCGTCACGCGTTCCTCCGCGTCACGCGGGCGGGAACACCGAACGCGACCACGCCGCCGGGGATGTCTTCGACGACGACCGCGCCCGCGCCGATGATCGTGCCGCCGCCGATCGTCCGCCCGTCCGCCACCGTCGCGCCGATGCCGATCCACGACGCCTCGCCGACGCGCACGTTTCCCGCGAGATGCACGCCGGGACAGATGTGCACGCCGTCGCCGATCACGCAGTCGTGATCGACGCTCGCCGCGGTGTTGATGATGGCGTTCTCGCCGACGACCGCTCCGGGATTCACGACCGCGTTCGCTGCAACGACGCTGCCCGCGCCGATGCGCGCGCTCGCGGCGATGACCGCGCTCGGATGAATCGCCGTCGCCAGCTCCAGGCCTTTCGCGATCACGAAGCGCGCAGCCTCGAGCCGCGCCGTGCAGTCGCCGAAGGCGATGATCACGAGGGGGGCGGGCGTCCCGCCCGCCTGGCGGGCGAGACGCCCGCCCCCCTTTTCGAGCTGCTCGCGGCCGCCGAGGATCGGCGCGCCTTCGAACGTCTCACCGGCGCGCTCCGGGTGCAGATCGTCGAGGAATCCCGCGATGCGATAGCGGTTTTCACAGCGCACGATGTCCGCGACGACGCGTGCGTGTCCCGACGCGCCCCAGATGATCAATTCAGATTCCACGCGTGCGAGAATACGACGTTCGATGACCAAAGTATGTGCGGGCTGACAGGATTCCTCGGCGGATGTCTCGGCGGCGACGAGCGGCGTGCCGCGATTGCGGCGATGATGGACCGCATCGTCCATCGCGGGCCCGACGACTCCGGCGAATGGCTCGATGACCGCGACGGCGTCGCGCTCGGCTTTCGGCGCCTCTCCATCGTCGACCTCTCGCCCGCGGGCCATCAGCCGATGTTCTCCGCGTCGGGGCGCTACGTCCTCACGTTCAACGGCGAGGTCTACAACTTCGAGGCGATCCGGTGCGAGCTGCTCGAGAACGGCCTGGCGCCGGCGTTCCGCGGACATTCCGATACCGAGGTGATGCTCGCGGCGATCGAGGCGTGGGGAATCGAGAGCGCGGTGAAGCGCTTCATCGGCATGTTCGCGATCGCGCTGTGGGATCGCGAAGAGCGCGAGCTGTTTCTCATCCGCGACCGCGTCGGCGTGAAGCCGTTCTACTACGGCACCTGCGGACAGACCTTCTTCTACGCCTCGGAACTGAAGGCGCTGCACGCGCATCCGGAGTTCGAGCCGGAGATCGACCGCGACGCGCTCGCGCTCTACTTCCGCTACACCTACGTCCCGGCGCCGTTCACGATCTACCAGGGCATCCGCAAGGTGATGCCGGGAACGATCGTCGCGGTGAAGCCCGGCCGCGCGCCGCGCGAGATCACCTACTGGTCGGCGGCCGCGGTCGCGGAGCAGGGCGTCGCGCATCGCTTCACCGGCAGCGAGGACGAGGCCGCGGACCAGCTCGACGCGCTGCTGCGCGATGCCGTCGGTCTGCGCATGATCGCCGACGTCCCCCTCGGCGTGTTTCTCTCCGGCGGCATCGACTCCTCGCTGGTCACGGCGATGATGCAGGCGCAGAGCAGCGCGCCCGTGAAGACGTTCTCGATCGGCTTCGTCGAAGAGGAGTACAACGAAGCGGAGCACGCGAAGAAAGTCGCGCAGCACCTCGGCACGCTGCACACCGAGCTGTACGTGAAAGCCGAGGAGGCGATGGCGGTGATCCCGAAACTGCCGTCGATGTACGACGAGCCGTTCGCCGACTCCTCGCAGATCCCGACCCATCTCGTCTCCGCGCTCGCGCGCAAGCACGTCACCGTCAGCCTGTCCGGCGACGGCGGCGACGAGCTGTTCGGCGGCTATTACCGCTACTTCCTCGGGCAGAAGGCCTTCAACTACATCTCGCGCGTGCCGCGCCCGCTGCGCGGCGTGGCCGGCGGCGTGATGTCATCGATCCCGAAGACGGTGTGGGATCGCGCGCTGCGCCGCCAGAACCGCGCCGGCGAGCGGATTCACAAGCTCGCGCGGATCATGTCGACGTCCGACCAGGACGCGATGTACTTCGAGCTCGTCTCGCACTGGAAGGGCCTCGTCGCCGGGGCGCGCGAGCGCGAGCTGCCGCTGACCGACAAGTCGCGCTGGCCGCGGCTCGACGACGCCATCGAGCGGATGATGTACTTCGACCTCATCTCGTATCTGCCGGACGACATCCTCGCGAAAGTCGACCGCGCGAGCATGGCCGTGAGCCTCGAGGCGCGCGAGCCGCTGCTCGATCATCGCCTCATCGAGTTCGCCTGGACGCTGCCGCTGTCGATGAAAGTGCGCGACGGGAAAGGGAAGTGGCTGCTGCGCAAGGTGCTCTACCGCTACGTGCCGGAGGCGCTCATCGAGCGGCCGAAGATGGGCTTCGGCATGCCGGTCGGCGCGTGGACGCGGGGGCCGCTGAGGGCGTGGGCGGAGTCGCTGCTCGACGAGCGGCGGCTGCGCGAAGACGGGTTGCTCGACGCGGAGCGCATTCGCGAAATGTGGCGCGCGCATCTCGCCGGCGAAGGCGACTGGCAGCAGTACATCTGGACGGTGCTCATGTTCCAAGCGTGGCAGGAAGAGTGGCGTGGAGCGGGCGCTATACATCAGCTACTTCGGCCTGCGTGAGCCGCTGGTGCAGACGCAGGTGCTTCCGTACCTGCGCGCGCTCGCGGCCGGCGGCACGACGATCTTTCTCCTGACGTTCGAGCCGGAGCGGCGGAAGCGATGGGATCGCGCGTCGCTCGCGCGGACGCGCGAACAGTTGCGCGGCGAAGGGATCGAGTGGCTCACGTCCGCGTATCACAAGCGCCCGTCGCTGCCGGCGACGCTGTTCGACGTCGCGGCCGGCGCGCTGCGCACCATCGCGCTCGTGCGCAGGCACGGCATCGACATCATCCACGCGCGCAGCCACGTGCCGGCGCTGATGGGCGCGATCGCGAAGCCGTTCACGCGCGCGAAGCTGCTCTTCGACATCCGCGGCCTCATGGCCGATGAGTACGCCGACTCCGGCCACTGGCGCGCCGGCGGCCTGCTCTACCGGCTCACCAAGTACGTCGAGCGATGGCTGTTTCGCTCGACGGACGGTTTCGTCATCCTCACCGAACGCGCGAGACGCGAGCTCTTCGCCAACGAAACGCGCCCGGTTGAAGTGATCCCCACCTGCATCGACCCCGCGCGGTTTGCAAGGGGGGCGGGCGTCCCGCCCGCCGGGCGGGCGAGACGCCCGCCCCCCTCCACAACCGTCGTCTACGCCGGCTCCCTCGGCGGCGCGTACCTCGTCAAGGAGCTCGCCGAGTTCTTCGCCGTCGCCAAAGAGTGCGACCCGCGCGTCTATCCGATGATCCTCACGCACAGCGATCCATCGCTGATCGACGTCGACGGCTTCGTGGGCTTCGTCGAGCCGGACGAGCTGCCGTCGTATCTCGCGTCCGCGGACATCGCGGTCTCGATCGTGAAGCCGGGCTACTCGAAGATCGCGACGTCGCCGACGAAGTTCGCCGAGTATCTAGCGGCCGGCCTGCCGGTGATCTCCACGCGCGGCATCGGCGACATCGAGGCGCAGATCGAGCGCGAGCGCGTCGGCGTGCTGCTCGACGGATTGGACCGCGACAGCTACCGCCGCGCCTTCGACGAGATCCGCGAGCTGCGGCGCGATCCGTCGCTGCCGGAGCGCTGCCGCGCGCTGGCGCTGCGCGAATACGATCTCCACTCCGTCGGCGCCGTGCGTTACGGGCGCATCTACGCGAAGCTGGGGGAGCGATGACCCGGCGGCTGCGCGTGCTCGCGCTGGCGACGTATCCCATCGAGGCCGCGGCCTCGCGCTACCGGATCGTGCAGTTCATCAAGCCGCTGGCCGCGCGCGGCATCGACGTCACCTTCTCCCCGTTCCTCGACGCGCCGCTCTTCAACGCGCTCTACGAGCCGCGGCGGCTGCTGCGTCGTCTGCCGCGCCTGATCTGGCGGCTTCTCCGCCGCCTCGCCGACGTCGTGCGCGCCTCGCGCGCGGACGTGGTCTGGATCCAGCGCGAGGCGATGCTCTTCGGCCCGCCGGTCATCGAGTGGCTCGTCGCGCGCGTGCTCCGGAAGCCGGTCGTGCTCGACCTCGACGATCCGACGTATGTCCCGTACGTCAGTCCCGTCTACGGCCGCTTCGCGACCTGGCTCAAGTGGCCTTCGAAGGCGGACACGCTGATCCGGTGGTCGCAATCCGTCATCGCCGGCAGCAGGACCGTCGCCGATTACGCCGGCCCCAAGGCCGTCGTCGTTCCCACCATCGTCGATCTCGACGTCTTCAAACCCAGTGGGGCGGCGGGCTCTCAGCCCGCCGTCATCGGCTGGATCGGCACCCACGGCACCTTCCCATATCTCGAGCCCATCCTGCCCACACTGGCGAAACTCGCCCGCGAGCACGACTTCCTCTTGCGCATCATCGGATCCGGACAGACAACCGTCGCTGTCCCGCGCGCCGAGCTGAAACCGTGGCGGCTCGAAGACGAGCTCACGGATGTGCAGTCGTTCGACATCGGGCTCTATCCCATCACCGAGGATCGGTGGAGCGTGGGGAAATCGGGCTTCAAGGCCGTGCAATACATGGCAGCCGGAGTTCCGTTTGTCATGAGCCCCGTGGGCGTCTCCGCGTCCATCGGCATGGATGGATCGACGCACTTTCTCGCGCGTACGCCCGAGGAATGGTATGCGCGATTGAGCGCGCTCCTCGGCGACGCCGCATTGCGCCGCACAATGGGGGAGGCGGCGCGGAAATTCGCCGAGGAGCATTACGGGGTGGAACAGCACGCCGGCAAAGTCGCGGAAGTGCTGCTGGCGGCCGCGCCGGCTTGACGGTTGCGCCTGCCGCAAATAATCTGGCGTCGCTGTCACAACGGAGGTGTGTGTGTTCCTGGTCGTCGCGCAGACGATTCTGGCGGCGTTTGCCTGTTTCGGTCTCTGGCGGTTGCTGAAGAGCGTGATGGCGTACGGCCGTGCTCCGGCATGGATCGTCGCCGGTGGATTCCTCGCGCGCGCGCTCCTCGGGCAACTGCTCTTCTGGATCTCGTACCTCCGTCTTCCCTACGGACGCTCGCTCCAGCTCGGACCCGGCTTCTGGTTCTTCGGCGTCGACGCCCAGTTCTATTACAAGTACGCGGCGCAGGCCGCGGAGCAGGGGCCGCGGGCGATCCTGCAGGTCTCCGATTCGATCAAGGCCCGCTTCTTCGTACAGGCGATCGCCGTGTTCGTCGAGCTGTTCGGCACCGTTCCCTCGGTCGGCATCCTGCTCAATTGTTTTCTCTATGCGGGCATCTGCGTGCTGATCGCCCGCATGGGCGCGCGTGACGGCCGGCTGCCGTTCCCCGCGCTGATCGCCCTCGCGGCGGTGAGCTTCAGTCCCGCCGGCGTGCTCTGGTCGACGCAGACGCTCAAGGATCCGTTCTTCCTTTTCCTGATTCTGGCGGCGATCGCGCTGTCGCTGAAATGGCACGAGCTCTGGACGTCAGAGCGTACCGGCGTCCGCGTCGCCGCGGCGCTCGCGGGAATCGCGCTGCTGATGGCCGCGCTGGTCTACGGCATCTCGACGATCCGCTGGTATTTCGGCTTGTTGTTCCTGATGTCGTGCATCGTGATGTTCGCGTGGCAGGCGATCGCCTCGAAGCGCCGGCTGGCCGCGCTCGCCGCGAACGTGCTGATGTTTGTGGTGCTGACGAAGTCCGCGGCTCTCGGCGCGTCGACCGATCTGCCGCCGTTTCTGCGCGACACGTTTCATTTCCGCGCCGGTCCCGCGAACGTCGTCGCGATTCCGTCGGAGGCCGCGGCCATGGTGCAGGACGCGAAGCGCGGCTTCGAACAGACTCCCGGCGCGACGAACATCCTTCCCGGCGTCGCGCTCGACGAGAAGGCGGCCCCCGCGCCGGTGCCGGCGATCGCCGCCGCCAGGGAACCGGAGCCGCCTCCCGCTCCTGAGCCCAAAGCCGTGGAACCGCCGCCGGTGCCGGCCGTTATCGAGACCACGGCGACGATGGCGCCGGTTCCCGCGCCCGCAGTCGTCGAGACGGCGCCGGCGCACATCCCCGCAACTACTGAAACCGCGGTGCCGCCGGCGCACGCTCCGGTCACGGATACCGCTGCAGCCACGCACCAGACCACCAGCGCGGAAGTGGTCCCGCCGCCGCAACCCGAGCCGTCCAAACCCGTTCCGCCGAAGCGTGCCGCGAAGAAAAAACCCGTCGCAAAGTCACCCGTCGCCGCACCCGCGCAGCTTCCCGTCGCCACATCCACCCAGGCCCCCGCGCCCCAAACTCCCGCACCCCCGACTCCCGCACCCCCGACTCCCGCCGTCCAAACCCCAGCCCCCGACCCCGTCCCCGCGCCGCCCGCTCCGGACGAATACGTCCCCGCATCCTTTACCGACCGCCTCATCACCGGCGTCACGGCGACGTTGATTCCGCGCGCGATTGCGCAGAAGGCGGGGCTCATTCGCGTCGGCGGAGGCCGCGGATTCTGGTTCTTCGCCGACATCGACACGATCGTGTTCGACATCGTGCTGGTGTTCTCGGTCGTCTACTGCGTGCGCCGCCTCGTGCGCACGCGCGGCCGCATGACCCCGATGTTCGTGCAGGTGATGCTGGTGTTCATGATCGTGGCCGTGCCGCTGATCTACGCGATCTCGAACTTCGGGACGCTGTTCCGCCACCGCCAGATGATCTACCTCGGCCTCTGCCTGCTGCCGATGGCGCTGGCGGGGCGCGGCGGCGAGGAGCGCGAGACCGGCGATCCGGCGACCGCGATGTAGAATCCGCGCCCGATGCGAAAAGGAATCATTCTCGCCGGCGGCTCGGGCACGCGCCTCTACCCGATCACGTCGGTCGTCTCGAAGCAGCTCCTGCCGGTTTACGACAAGCCGATGATCTATTACCCCCTGACGACGCTGATGCTCGCCGGGGTGACGGATTTCCTGGTCATCACCACGCCTCACGATCAGCCGCTGTTCCGGGACCTCCTCGGCGACGGCAGCCAGTGGGGATTGCGGATCTCGTACGCGCAGCAGGCCACGCCGCGCGGCCTCGCCGACGCCTTCATCGTCGGACGCGACTTCGTCGGCGACGATCCGAGCTGCCTGATCCTCGGCGACAACATCTTCTACGGCCACGGCCTCACCGAGTCGCTGCAGCGCGCCGCGAAGCGCGACGACGGCGCGACGGTGTTCGCCTACCGCGTCCACGATCCCGAGCGTTACGGCGTGGTCGAGATCGGCGAGAACGGCCGCGCGCTGTCGATCGAGGAGAAGCCGGCCGATCCGAAGTCGAACTTCGCCGTGACCGGCCTGTACTTCTACGACCGCGAAGTCGCCGACATCGCCGCGAACCTCAAGCCCTCGAAGCGGGGAGAGCTCGAGATCACGGACGTGAACCGCATCTACCTCGAGCGCGGAAAGCTGCAGGTCGAACAACTCGGCCGCGGCTACGCCTGGTTCGACACCGGCACCCAGGAATCCCTCCTCGCCGCCGCCAGCTTCGTCGGCGCCGTCGAGCTCCGCCAGGGCCTCAAGATCGCCTGCCCCGAAGAAGTCGCCTACTACATGGGCGGCATCGACGCCGCCCGCGTCCGCGAGCTCGCCGCAAAACTGAAGAACAGCGCCTACGGCCGGTACCTGCTGTCGATTGTGGAGGAGTAGGGGCGGGGCCGGCGTCCTGTGGAGCGGCGGGCTTCAGCCCGCCGGGGCGCACACATGGGCATACTGTGTATATGCGCGCCGCACGTGTGAACCGCGAGTTCACGCGTGCGGACCACGAGTTCACGCGTGCGGACCACGAGTTCACGCGTGTGATTCACGAGTTCTCGGGTGTGAACCGCGAGTTCACGCGCGTGATTCACGAGTTTTCGGGTGTGAACCGCGAGTTCACGTGTGCGAACTGCGAGTTCGCGCGTGCGGACTGCGAGTTCACGCGTGCGAACCGCGAGTTCACACATGTGAACCTCATGTCTTCGTCCTCGAAAGAGGACGACGGCATGTGGGCGAGCCAGTCCGCCCACGCGTGAACTGGACCCCTATAATCCGCGACTCATTGTGAAAATCCTGCTCAGGATCGCGCTTCTTGGCGCAGCCATCACAGCGGCGATCTGGGGTGTCGCCGAAGTGCTGGCGCGCAGCTATCTGCAGCGAGCGATCTCGGAGGGATGGCCGGTCCCGTCGGGTCGCCTGGAAGCGATTCGGGACGTCTTTCCCAGGAAAACGGCAACACCTTCTGCCCGCCGGCTCGAAATCGAAGTCAGTCAGATCGGGATCGAAATGCTCCCGCGCGCAGATCGTGGAAAGAATACGCCGCCACCGGCGGGCCAAAAGGCCTGGAAGGCAATCGAAGGCGACACCAAGAATTACGTTCGTGACCGCCTTGCGATGGCGATGCGAATTCCGGCGCCGCCGTCTCCGCCTGTCGTTGACTATCTGAGGGCGAACGCGCTGCAAATTCAGCGCATCGAAGATCACCTGATTTCCAATCCACCCCCGCAATGGGCCGTCGACCTGGGAAAGGGTTTCGAGGCACCTGTGCCGAACCTGCTGGGCCACATCTCGCTTGCCCGGCTTCTGGTCACGTCGGCCTTGCATCACGACAGCGAGAACAACGCAGATGCTGCATGGCGTGACCTGCACGCCGCTTCCAGGTTGCCGGAAGGTTTAGTTCAGCGGCCGGAGCTCATCTCGCAGATCATCGCGCAAGTCGAAGTCACGATGATCACCGGTGCGATGCGCCAACTGGCGGGCGCTCCACCGCAATGGGCATCGATGTGGCCGGAGGAGGATCTGCTGGCGCGGATGGAGAGAGCCGAGACGGCCGACGCCTGGCTGTTCTATGCACCGTTCGACACGCCGCCAAACGCGGATCTCTTTCGGGCATTCTCGGGAAACGATCAGCGGTCGACCTTTGGCGGCAGGGTCCTGTCATTGATCATGAGCCCCTACCTGAGAGCGTCGGCCGCGAATACCGCGATGGCTCACCGGCAGTTGCTCCGGGAGTATGCACGCCTTCCGGTCTGCTCTCAGGTCATTCCGCGGAAATCGCCTGCACAGCTGATTCCGGAATGGAACGCTTTCGGGCGCGTGGCTTTACCGAGCGAGGCAATCGGCTCGTCCTATCAGCGGGCGCACCAGCTGCTCGCGCAACTGGACGGAACGAGTCTGGTGATTGCGGCGCGAAGCTTCAGGCAACGCAATGGAATGTGGCCCTCGGCGGCGCCACAAATCCGATCCCGATGTTCGCAACCGATGTGGATCTACGCGCGTACGGATTCAACCAGCGTGTTGATGGCGACAACTACTCCCCTGGTTACCGTCGGGGCTCCGGGAGCATTGAATCTGCCGCAGCGATACATCGATCATTAGCGCGATGACGGACCACGATCGCGATTTCGGTCACGCCGATCGTGAGGCCCCATCCCAGGCCGAGGGATAAGACGAAGACGTCCTCGAGCGGCCAGCCGCGCGGCGTCAGGGTCAGGTCGGCGACGGCGGCCACGAGGCGGACGGTGGAGATGCCGATGGCCGCGGCGAACGCGCGAGTCATCCACGCCCGGTGACGGCGGACGTCGTGCCGCCGGATGGCGCGTGCGCCGTTCACCAGCGAGACCACAAAGTACGTGCCGGCGGCCGCGATGATCACGGCCTCGCGGATGCCGGCTGCCGGAATGAGGACTCCGTAGTACATGCCGGTGAGCGAACGCCGCGCGAAGTTAACCGGTTTGCCATGACATCGTGATGGTGCGGGACTAGTTTAGGCGCATGCAGAAGCTCACGCTGGCGCTCGTGATCGTCCTGGCCACCGCCCGCTCCAATCAGGCCGGCGCCGGCAAGGTCGACTTCGAGCAGCAGGTCAGGCCGATCCTCCAGGCCAAGTGCCAGCCTTGCCACTTCGCGGGCGGGAAGATGTACGCGAAGATGCCGTTCGACCGGGCGGAGACGGTTTTGACGCTGCGGGAGAAGCTGTTCACGCGCATCAAGGACGAGCCGAGCCGCGCGGTCATCCGCAAGTTTCTCGCTGCACGATAGAATCCGCGCGCCTTGAAGATTCTCGTCACCGGCGCGGCCGGGTTCATCGGGTATCACGTCGCCCGCCGGCTCCTGGAGCGCGGCGACGAGGTCGTGGGCGTGGACATCGTCAACGACTACTACGACCCGGCCCTGAAAGAGTCGCGGCTCGCGCTGCTGCGGGAGTTTCCGCGCTTCGCGTTCGAGCGGATCGACATTGCCGATCAGGCGGCGATGCAGGCGTGCTTCGCGACCCACCGCCCCGCGCGGGTCGTGCATCTCGCGGCGCAGGCGGGCGTGCGCTACTCGCTCACGCATCCGCACGCCTACACCGACAGCAACATCAGCGGGTTCCTAAACATCCTCGAAGGCTGCCGCCACCACGCCGTCGAGCATCTCGTGTACGCGTCATCGAGCTCCGTGTACGGCGCGAACACGCGGCAGCCGTTCTCGGAGCATCACAACGTCGATCACCCGGTCTCGCTGTACGCGGCGACGAAGAAGGCCAACGAGCTGATGGCGCACACGTACGCGCATCTCTTCGGAGTTCCGACCACCGGGCTGCGCTTCTTCACGGTGTACGGACCGTGGGGACGTCCGGACATGGCGCTCTTCAAGTTCACGCGCGGGATTCTGGCGGGCGAGCCGATTCCGGTGTTCAACCACGGCCGGATGGTGCGCGACTTCACGTATGTCGATGACGTGGCCGAAGGAGTGGTGCGCGTGGTCGACAAGATCGCGGCGCCGGATCCGGAGTGGAGCTCGGACGATCCCGACCCCGCGCGCAGCCGCGCGCCGTATCGCGTCTACAACATCGGCAACAACCAGCCGGTCGAGCTGCTCGAATACATCGCCGTCCTCGAAGAGCAGCTTGGCAAGAAAGCGCAGATGGAACTGCTCCCGATCCAGCCCGGCGACGTCCCCTCGACCATGGCCGACGTGAGCGAGCTCGAGCGCGCCGTCGGCTTCCGGCCGTCCACGTCGGTGCGGGACGGAATTGGGGCGTTTGTGAAGTGGTACAAGGAGTATTACAACGTGAATTGATGGTTGCCTGGCCGCCCAGTCACCCGGTCACCCGGCAATGGGAAACCGGGAGACCGGGCAACCGGGCAACCGGGCAACCAAGGAAACAATGACCACGGAACTCACAGAAACCACCCAACTCACCCAGTTCATCGAGAAAGTGCACGCCCGCACCCTCCGCATCGGCGTGATCGGGCTCGGGTATGTCGGGCTGCCGCTCGTGTTGTTGTTCGAGGAGAACGGGTTTCCCGTGCTCGGCTTCGACGTGGATCCGAAGAAGGCGGAGATGCTCAACTCGGGGCACACGTACATCCGGCACATCGGCGAGGAGCGGATCGGGAAGGCGTTCAGCAGCGGGCGGGTCGAGGCGACGACGAACTTCGACCGCCTGCCCGAATGCGACGCGATCATCATCTGCGTCCCCACGCCCCTCGGCGCGCATCGCGAGCCCGACCTCAAGTACATCCGCATCACCGGCGAGACCATCGCCTCGCACCTGCGCCGCGGGCAGCTCATCGTCCTCGAGTCGACCACCTATCCCGGCACGACGCGCGAGGAGCTGCTGACGCGGTTCGACAAGGCGGGATTCGAGTGCGGGACGGATTACTTCCTGGCATTCTCGCCGGAGCGCGAGGATCCCGGCAACGAGCGCTTCAACACCAAGACCATCCCGAAGGTCGTCGGCGGCGTCGACGAGGCGTCGCTGCGCGCGGCCACGGCGCTTTACGGCTCGTCGATCGACAGCGTGGTCCCGGTGTCGTCGCCGGAAGTCGCCGAGGCGTCGAAGCTGCTCGAGAACATCTTCCGCGCGGTGAACATCGCGCTCGTGAACGAGATGAAGGTCGTCTTCGAGCGGATGGGCATCGACGTGTGGGAAGTGATCGAGGCCGCGAAAACCAAGCCGTTCGGTTTCATGGCCTTCTATCCCGGCCCCGGCCTCGGCGGGCACTGCATCCCGCTCGATCCGTTTTACCTGACCTGGAAGGCGGCCGAGTATGGGACGTGGGCGCGCTTCATCGAGCTCGCCGGCGAGGTGAACACCGGCATGCCGCGCTACGTCGTCGACCGCGTGGTCGAGGCGGTGAACCGCGAGGGCCGCAGCATCGTCGGCGCGCGCGTCCTGGTCCTCGGCCTCTCGTACAAGCCCGACATCGACGACGACCGGGAGTCGCCGTCGTTCGAGCTCATCGAGCTGCTGCAGGAGCGCGGCGCGGAGGTGGCGTACTGCGATCCGTACGTGCCGGTCGCGCGCCCCGGCCGCAAGCACGACGTCGGGCTCCGGTCGGTGCCGTGCACGGCCGAGGAGTTCGCGCGGTATGACGCGGTCCTGGTCTCGACGCCGCATACGCAGTTCAAGGACCGCTCGCTCTACGCCGATGTGAAGGTCGTCATCGACACGCGCAACATCGTTCCCAACGGCGCCGCCCGCCGCGTCGTGCGCGCCTGATGAAGAGCGGCGCCAGGAACCTCGACGACGAGGTCGTCCGCGCATTCGGCGACGAGTGGCAGCGCTTCGATCAGCGCGAGCTCTCGCGCGCGGAGCTCGAGGCGATCTTCGACGCCTACTTTCACATTTTTCCGTGGGATGAGCTGCCGCCCGATGCGCGCGGCTTCGACGCCGGCTGCGGCAGCGGGCGATGGGCGGCCCTCGTCGCGCCGCGCGTGGGACGGCTGCACTGCGTCGACGCCAGCTCGCAGGCGCTGAACGTGGCGCGCCGCAATCTGAGCGCGCTGCCGAACTGCGAGTTCCACCACGCCGCCGTCGACACGATGCCGCTGCCCGACGCCTCGCTCGACTTCGGCTACTCCCTCGGCGTGCTGCATCACATCCCCGACACCGCCGCGGGCATCGCCGCATGCGTGGCGAAGCTGAAGGCGGGCGCGCCCTTTCTCCTCTATCTCTATTACGCGTTCGACAACCGCCCGCCGTGGTATCGCGCGCTCTGGAAGGCCTCGGAGGCCGGGCGCGCGCTGCTCTCGCGCGCACCGCGCTTCATCCGCCACACCGGCGCCGACATCGCCGCGGCGCTGGTTTACCTCCCGCTCGCGAGAATGGCGCGGCTGCTGGAAAAGATGGGGAAGAACGTCGAGTCGTTCCCGCTGGCGTTCTATCGCCATCGCGATTTCTACGTGATGCGCACCGACGCGCTCGACCGGTTCGGAACGCGCCTCGAGAAGCGATTCAAGCGGGCCCAGATCGCGGCGATGATGGAGCAGGCCGGATTGCGCGACATTGTCTTCAGCGAGCGTGCGCCGTACTGGTGTGCGGTGGGAAGGCGGCGGGACGCCGCCTGACAGCCGCCGGGACGGCGGCGTTCCGGAGCGCTGGCGTCTCGCCGGCTGGACGGGCGCCGTCTCGGCGCCCCGCGGCTAGTGACCGGCGGCCGGTTGCTTCGGTGACGGGCGAAGCAGCGGGACGGCGATGACGCGCGCGGCAGGCTCGGCGGCTTCGGCGCCGGCGCTCGGCAGGACCCATCCCAGCTCGGGGTCGGCGACGCGCTCGAGCTCCATCTTCATCCGCGTCACCGGCACGCCGGCGAGCGCGCACGACTCCACGACTTCGCGCAGGCGCTCCGGCGAGATCCTCGCGGTCGACAGCACGACCTCGTCGATGCGCAGCTTCGTGCAGAGCGCCGAGATCGACTGCTCGCCCGAATAGACGCGCAGCCCGTGCAGCAGCTTGCCGAACTTCCGGACGTCGTCGTCGATGAACGCCACCGGCGCGTACTGCAGCTCGGCGTTGTTGCGCATCTCGCGGAACAGCAGCTCGCCGCCGTCGCCGGCGCCGAAGATCAGCGCGCGGCGGCCGGTGCGCGCGTGCGGCGCGGGCATGAGGCGGCGCATGAAGCGGAACGCGAAGCGGCTGCCGGTCACGAGCAGCAGCAGCATGCAGCCGTCGATGACGAATACCGTGCGCGAGTAGCCCTCGAAGCGGAAGAGGAACAGGATCGCCAGGATGCTGGCGACGGAGCTGACCATGACCGCCTTCACGTAGACGACCACGTTGGCGAGGCTCGCGTAGCGCCACAGGCCGCGATAGACGCCGGCACCGAGGAACGCCGCGAGCTTGATGAAGACGATCACCGGAAGGGTCTTGCGGAACAGCGCCCAGTCGGCCGACGACGCGGAAACGGGGCCGAACATCAGTCCGTACGCGCCGTAGTAGGCGAGGCCGATCAGGATCAGGTCGAGCGCGACCTCGAAGATGCGCCGCTTGTAGGATAGGTCGATCAGGAACGCCACCAGCGGCTTCTGTTTCGCGGCGTCGACCTCTTCCTGGTTGTAGACGCGCACGCCGGCGAGATAGACGCCGAGGATGCCCAGGACGATCGCGAAGCCGGCGATGGCGGCGAGACTCACGTCCACCTGCAGCTTGCGGACGACGACCGAGAGGCCGCCGCCGAGGACCGCGAACGCGTAGAGCATCCAGACGGCGTTGCGCTCGGAGAGGCCGAGCGCGACGAGGCGGTGCGACGTGTGATCGCGCCCGCCCTGCGACGCCGAGCGCCCGGCCAGCTTGCGCGCCAGCGTCACGAACGTCGTGTCGAAGATCGGGATGCAGAAGACCAGCACCGGGACCGCGAGCACGGCCACGACGCTGCGCGAGCGGCCGCCGCCTTCGCCGCTGAGCAGCGCCGACGACGCCAGGAAGAAGCCGATGAACATCGACCCGCAGTCGCCCATGAAGATCGAGGCCGGGTTGTGGTTGTAGATCAGGAAGCCGGTCAGCGCGCCGAAGAACGCGGCCAGCATCAGCGCCTCGTTGGTCATCCCGTTCAACATGAAGTTGACGGCCAGCGAGAGCGACGCGATCGCGGCGACGCCGGCCGAGAGGCCGTCCATGTTGTCGAGCATGTTCACGGCGTTGGTGACGCCGACCAGCCAGAAGAACGTGATCAGCATGTTCAGCGGCAGCGAGCCGGTCCACGGCAGCACCAGGCCGAGGTAGACCACGGCCGCGGCGGCGAGCAGCTGCCCGCAGAGCTTCTGGTACGGCTTGAGGCTGATGAAGTCGTCGATCAGGCCGACGAGAAAGAGCGCCGTCGAGCCGCCGATGACCACCCAGAGCTCGCGGCTGTGGCGGACGCGCAGCAGCACGGCGGCCACGACCGCGACGTAGATCGCCACGCCGCCCATCATCGCGGTCGGCGCCTGGTGCCAGCGGTCGCTCTTCGGCTCGGCGACCGCGCCGATGCGGCGCGCGAGAGCGCGCACGACAGGCGTCGCGATGGCCGTGAGCACGAGGCCGGCGGCGGCGTTGAACAGGAGGTCGGCGTTAATAGTTATTGGATTGTATCCCGTTTTGCGTCTAACGAAAACCGGTTGTGCGGCCGGGTGCTTTTCTGATCAACTCGAAATCCATGAGCTGGTGGCGTGATCGGCGCGTCTTTCTGACCGGAGGCGGCGGCTTTCTCGGTGGTTTCATCAGGGAGAAACTCGCACAACAACAGCCGGAGGCGTTGCATGCCCCGCGGCGCACGGAGCTCGACCTGCGCGACGCCGCCGCGACGCGCGCCTACATCGAGCGGACGCGGCCGAACCTGATCATCCACGCCGCGGGCGTCGTCGGCGGCATCGGCGCGAACCGCGTGCATCCCGGGCTCTTCTTTTACGAGAACGCGATCATGGGCATCCAGCTGATCGAGGAGGCCCGCCGGGCTGGCGTCGAGAAGCTGGTCTGCCTCGGCACCATCTGCGCCTATCCGAAGTTCACCCCGCCGCCGTTTCACGAAGACGATTTATGGAACGGCTATCCCGAGGAGACCAACGCGCCGTACGGAATCGCCAAGAAGGCGCTGCTCGTCCAGCTGCAGGCGTATCGTGACGAGTACGGCTTCAACGGGGTCTTCCTGCTGCCGGTGAATCTCTACGGCCCGCGCGACAACTTCGACCTCGAGACAAGCCACGTGATCCCGGCGATGATCCGCAAGTTCATCGAGGCGAAACGGCGCGGTGACGATGAAGTCGTGCTGTGGGGCGACGGTTCGCCGACGCGCGAGTTTCTGTACGTCGAAGACGCGGCGGCCGCGATCGTGCTCGCGTCGGAGCGCTACGACGGCGCGCTGCCGGTGAACGTCGGCGCGGGGCGGGAGATCTCGATCCGCGACCTCGCGCAGCAGGTGGCGCGCGCGACGGACTACAGCGGGCGGATCACCTGGGACACCACGAAGCCGAACGGCCAGCCGCGCCGCGCGCTCGACGTGACGCGCGCGGAGGAGGAGTTCGGCTTCCGCGCCGAAACGCCGTTCGACGAGGGACTGCGCAAGACGATCGAGTGGTATCTGGCTTCAGGATGACGCGTGATACGCGATCACTTCTTTGAGGATCCCATCCAGTGAGGTCTTCGGCTTGAAGCCGACCAGCGCGCCGATCTTGGAGATGTCGGGCACGCGCCGCGGCATATCTTCGAATCCCTCTTCGTACGCCTCGGCATACGGGACGTAGACGATCTCCGAGCTCGAGCCGGTGAGCGTGCGGATGCGCTCGGCCAGCTCCGCGATCGACACTTCCTCGTTCGAGCCGATGTTGAAGACCTGCCCGACCGCGTCCTCGTGATCCATCACCTTCACCAGCGCCTCGACTACGTCGCCGACGAAGCCGAAGCAGCGCGTCTGCCTGCCGTCGCCGAAGACCGTGAGCGGCCGTCCGGCGAGCGCCTGCTTGACCAGCGTCGGGATGACCATGCCGTACTGGCCGGTCTGGCGCGGGCCGACGGTGTTGAAGAGCCGGACCACGACCGTCGGCAGCTTCTTCTCGCGCCAGTAGGCGAGCGCCAGGAACTCGTCGATCGCCTTCGAGCAGGCGTAGCTCCAGCGTCCCTTCGTCGTCGCGCCCATCACCAGGTTGCCGTCCTCGCGGAACGGCACCTGGTCGCTGAGCCCGTAGACCTCGGAGGTCGACGCGATCAGCACCTTCTTCTTTTTCTTGTTCGCGGCGTCGAGCACGACCTCCGTGCCGCGCACGTTCGTCTCGATCGTGCGCACCGGGCTCTCGACGATCAGCTTCACGCCGACGGCGGCGGCGAGGTGGTAGACGACGTCGCATTCGTCGACCAGCTCGGCGACGATCGGGTAGTTCTGCACCGTGTCGATGGTGTAGTGGAAGCGGGGGTTCTTCTTGATGTGCTCGATGTTGTGGATGCTGCCGGTGGAGAGGTCGTCGATGATGAAGACCTCGTCGCCGCGGCCGAGGTAGGCGTCCGCCAGGTGCGATCCGATGAACCCCGCCCCGCCGGTGATGAGAACTCGCAAGATCGCTCCTTTTGATCCTCAGAAATCGCGATAGATGCGGATGATATCCGCGATCAAACGTTCTTTGGAGTAAGTCGTGCGTGCATACGCGCGGCCGCGCTCCGCGAGCGTTTGCCGCAGCGCGGCGTCGGTGAGGAGGCGGCGCAGGCCGGCGGCGAATCCGGCGTCGTCGTTGGAGGCGGCAGTGATGCCGCGCTCGCGGATCTCGTAGCCTTCGCTCGTGCGCTCCCCGAGCCGCTCCACGACCGCGCCGAGGACGTCGACCACGCCGCCGACGACGGTGCTGATCGACGGCACGCCGGTGGCCATCGCCTCGATGAGCGTGAGCGGCGTGCCCTCGTTGAGCGAGGTGAGCGCGGCGACGTCGATCGAGGCGTAGATCTCGGAGGCCGCGCGCGTGCCGGCGAAGACGACGCGGTCTTCGAGCCCGAGCTCTTTCACCCGCGCCTCGATCGCGTTGCGCTCCGTGCCGTCCCCGTAGATGACGAACTGCACGTCCTGCATATCGCGCAAACGCGCCGCGGCGCGGAGAAAGAGGTCGTGGTTTTTGATAGGAGCCAGCCGCCCGATGATGGCGACGGTCTCCAGTGGAGCGGCGGGCTTTAGCCCGCCGACCCCGTCCGGCGGGCTAAAGCCCGCCGCTCCACTGAGCTCGTCGAGATCGAGGCCCAGGGGCACGATGCGGAACTGGGCCGCCCTTCCCACCCCGAACTGTTCGTGAATCTCGCGGCGCTGCTGTTCGCTGAGGACGATGATCACGTCGGTGACCCGCGCGAGCAGCTTCTCGATCATCAGAAACACCCGCGTCTTCAGGCGGCCGTAATAGCTGTGAAAGATGTGGCCGTGGTAGGTGTGGACGAACTTCACGCGCGCGCCGGGCGTGAGCAGGCGATAGAGAAAGCCGGCGGCGCGGCCGGCGGCGCCGGCTTTGGCGGTGTGGGTGTGCACGATGTCGGGGCGGTAGCGGCGGAAAAAGCGGAAGAGCTTCCAGATCGTGATCACGTCGCGCGGCGAGATCTCCCGGCTCATCTCCGGAATCACGACCGGCTCGATGCCGCGGCCGATCGCGTAGGCGCTCATGTCCTCTTCGCCCGGCGGCACGACGCCGGTGATGAGCGCGGTCTCGAACTCGCCGCCTCGCAAAGCCTCCGACAGCCACGTCACATGCCGTGCGGGACCGCCGACGTTGAGCCGCGCGATGATGCGCGCGACGCGAATGGGCTTCTTCACTTCGGGCGCGCCGCGGCGATCTCCCGCAGCCTCCTCTGCACCCGCTCCGCGGCCTCGGGGCTCGGGATCTCGTCCGCCGGCCGGATCCGCGCGCTGGTGACGTACGCGTCCACCGCCTCGTCCATCCGTCCGAGCTCGACGAGGAGCGTGCCGATGTTGAAGTAGAGCTCCGGGCGCTGATCGACGGTGAGCGCGCGGCGCAGCGCGGCCAGCGCCTCTTCCTTCTGGTCGAGGATGTCTTCGTTCTCGGCCTCGAGCACGTAGACGTGAACCGAGGTGCAGCACTTCGACTCGATGCGGCGCAGATCGGCGAGATTCGCGCGCGCCGCCAGCGTCGCGCGGTACGAGTCCGCGGTGTCGCGCGCCAGTTCCGTCCGCGCGCGCAGCTCGTTGAGCTGCCAGTTGCAGGCGAGCGGGCGATAGACGAACGCGTAGAGCGCCCACACGCAGATCGCGGCCACGAGCGCGAGCGCGGCGATCCGCCTCACGTTCGCCTCCAGCCGATGAGCAGCGCGGAGACGGTGATCAGCAGGTGCCGCGTCGCGGCGATCTGCAGCGGAAAGAACGCCAGCGCCAGCACGGCGACCATGATCACCAGCGGCAGCCCGAGCCAGCGGTCGCGCCGCGCCAGGATCACGCACGCGGCCACGAAGAGCGCGTAGCCCGGCAGTCCCGTCTCCGCGAGCAGCTGCAGATGATCGTTGTGCGTCTCGGCGAAGTTCACCCCGGCGCCGCGCATCACCGCTTCCGGATAGATCCCGGTCATCCGGATCCGATAGGGGAGATAGAAGAACTTGTACGCGCCGGGGCCGACGCCGAAGAGCGGGTGCTCGCGAAACATCCCGGCCGCGGCGGCGAAGGCGGGGAGGCGGTCGGAGAGCACGACGTTCCAGTTGCCCTTGGCGATCTCCGATGGGATCTTCGTGAGACGCGTCAGCGCCGGCAGCTCGACCTGCGTCGCGACGAGCAGCGCCAGCACGATCACGGCGGCGCTCACCAGCACCGCCTTGTACGAGCGGCGCGCCGCGAGGAATACCGCCGTTGCGGCGATCGCCAGCACGGCCGTGCGCGTCTGCGAGACGAACACGCCGGCGATGGCCACCGCGCAGCCGGCGGCCGCGATCCAGCGCAGGCGTCCGTGCAGGACCTCGGCGGCCGCGAAGAGCACGATCGCGCAGAGCGCGAGATAGCCGCCGACGTCGTTCGGATTGCCGAGCAGCGCGGTGGCCTCGAGATGCTGCACCTCGACGACGGAAACGTGGAACGGATTCCAGATCGCGTACTCCTGCAGCGTTGCCAGCGCGGTGTTGATGAGGACTCCCGGCACGAGCACGAGCAGCGCGGCCACCGGAATCGCGCGCGCGACGTACCAGACCGCCACGAAGAGCATCGCCGAACAGACGACCGTCACGAGGCTGTCCACGCTCAGCAGCCGGTGTCCCGAGGTGAGCGTGGTGATCGCCGTCCAGACGACGGAGCCGGCGAGCACCGCGGCGACGGCGCGGTCGCGAAAGAGCTCGCGCAGCCGCTCCGTTCCGCCGTAGGCCACGGCCATCGCCAGCGCGAACGCGCTCACGATCGCCTGCAGGCGCATCAGCGCCTCTTTGCCGGAGCGGAAGATCTCCAGACCGGGGGCGAACACCAGGGCGATGGCGACCAGTCCGGCGACGGCGGAGACGACCAGGAAACGTTCGGCACGAGCTGCCAAGGCGCGGAGTTTATAGCAGCGGGGGAACGCGTTAATGTTGTCCGGAGGTCATGAAACACGAACGGATGCTGGCGCTCAAGCGCGCCAACGCGGAGGAGCTGGCCGAGGTCGTCGCCGAGCATGGCGCGGCGCTGCTCGAAGAGGAAGCGCTGGCGATTCTCGCGAATCCGTTCGTCACGCCGCAGATCCTCGGCAAGATCGCGCAGACACAGCGGCTGGCCGCGCTCTACTCCGTTCGCCTGGCGCTGGTCGCGCACCGGCAGACGCCGCTGCCGCACTCGGTCAAGTTCATTCACTACCTCTACTGGTTCGATCTCCTGCGGCTGTCGGTCGACGTGCGCATCCCCGCGCCGGTGCGCCGCGCGATCGAGACGCAACTGCTCCTCCGCGCCGAGAAGCTGACCACCGGCGAGCGCGTCGCCTCAGCGCACCGCTGCAGCCACGCGCTCATCCTCTTCTTTCTGTACGACCCGCATCCGAAGGTGTTCGAGTCGCTGCTGCTGAACAAATGGCTGCGCGAGGACGACCTGCTGACGCTGATCACCTCGGAGCGGGCCACGGCGGAGCAGCTCCGGCTGATCGCCGCCGACACGCGGTGGTCCTACCGGTACGCGATCCGGAAGGCGCTGGTCCTCAATCCCGGCACGCCGCGCGCCGCGGCGGCCTCGCAGCTGCGCTATCTCTCGCCGCGCGATCTGGCGCGGATCCACGCGGCGCCGGGGACGTCCGTCTATCTGCGGCGCTGCATCGAACGGCTGAGGGGGCGCGATTCTGCCGCGGCGGCGGATTGACTACAATGGCCCTACGGATGCCTGACCAGGAATCGCCCCCTTCAGGAGGTGCGTCAGAGCTCGCCTCCTTCGGCGAGGAGCTTCGCCGCGAGCGCGAGATACGGGGCATTTCGCTCAAAGAGATCGCCGATGCCACGAAGATCAGCAAGCGCTTCCTGGACGCCCTCGAGCACAACGATCACAACGCCCTCCCGGCGCCCGTTTTCACCCGCGGATTCGTCCGCGAGTACTCGCGCTACGTCGGCCTGAACGCCGAGGACATGGTGAATCGCTACAACTTCGCGGCCGCGAACGACGACCGCATCGAGAAGCCGCCGCAGATCGAAAAGTATCCGGTCACGCCGGTGCGCGACATCACCCCGAAGCCGAAGCCGAAGCGCGGCATCCCGCCGGCCTACGCGCTCGTGAATCGCAGCGCGATCGCCATCTTCGTGATCGTGCTCGCGCTCTCGGCCGTGGCCTGGTGGGCCGTGCAGCACAAGCTCGTCGAGCGCGAGAACGCGGCCGAGCCGCCGGTGACCGTCGCGTCGAAGTCGGTCACGCTGCCTCCGCCCGCGGCGACGGCGCCGCCGGTCGATGATACGAAGCTGCGTCTCGAGATCGAGGCGGCCGAAAACTCGTGGGTCACGCTCAAAGCCGACGACAGAACCGTGCTCAACGCGGAGATGACGCGCGGCCAGAAGCAGGCATTCGAGGCTGCCGGCGAGTTCCGCTTCGACACCATCGGCAACGCCGCCGGCGTGGTGCTGCGTCTGAACGGCCTCGAGGTGCCCCAGCTCGGCGATGATGGCGAAGTGATTCACAAGCTCGTGTTCAATCGCGAGTCGCTCGAGCGTCTGCGGGCCGGCCAGCCGAAGGGACAGCAGCCATGACCGCGGCTCCCTCGGGCGAGCTCACCGCGGCCGCGGTGATCGGCTTGATCGAATCGGGCGTGTATCCGCGCGACGTCGTGGCCACGATCGCGCGCGGCTTCCTGCCGCTGCCGCAGGACGATCTGGTCACGGTCCTCGCGTACCTCGGCATCTCGGAGGACGCGGAGATCGCGAACTACGCGCGCGCGGCGCTGGCCGACGTCCCGCCGCGCATCCTTCTCGAGTTCGCGATGCGCGAGGACACCGACGCCGCCACCCTGGCGCGGCTGATGCGCGTTTCCAGCGACGATCAGCTCGTCGAGGCCCTGATCCGCAACAAGTCCGTTCCCGACGACGCGGTCGTCGCGCTCGCGCGCGACGCGGACGCGCACCTGCAGGAAGTCATCGTCATCAATCAGGCCCGCATCCTCCGCGCGCCGGAGATCCTCGACGCGCTGCTGGAGAACCCGTCGCTCACACAGGAGGCGCGGCGGCGCGCGCTCGAGACGCGCGAGGAGTTCTTCGAGAAGAAGGCGCGGGTGGAGCTGCCGGGCGAGCCGGCGCCGGAAGACGAGCCGGAGCTGCTCGATCTGCCGCTCGAGCCGATCGCCGATCTTCTCGACCGCGCCGCGGAGCTGGACGTGCTCCCGCCGAAGCAGACCGTCGCGCTGACCGAGGTGGAAAAGAAAGACAGCAGAGCCTCCGCGGTCTGGTCGAAGCTCGCCTACATGTCGGTCTCGGAGAAGGTGCAGCTGGCGTTCAAGGGCGACCGGATGCTGCGCATGCTGCTGGTGCGCGAGCGCATCAAGCTCGTGGCCGTGGCCGTGTTGCGCAACCCGCGCATCGGCGAGCAGGAGATCGAGAACATCGCCAGCATGCGCAACGTGGAAGAAGAAGTTCTGCGGGTCATCGGCACCAGGCAGGAGTGGGCGTCGAAGTACGCCATCATGGTGATCCTCTGCCGCAATCCGAAGACGCCGGTGGGGGTTGTCCTGCCGTTCATCAATCGTTTAACCTTACGAGATTTGAAAGGGTTGAAGGACGACAAAGGCGTCTCGCAGGTCGTGCGCGAGAACGCTAAGAGGATCTATTTGTCGCGAACCCAGAAGACGGGATGAAGGTCAATTACTACGAGATTCTGGGCGTCGAACGGTCGGCCAGCGAAGCTGAGATCCGCGACCGCTTCCGGAAGCTCGCGCGCGAGAACCATCCCGACCGCTACCGCGGCTCCGACAAGGCCGACGCCGAGCGGAACTTCCAGACCCTCACCGAGGCCCTCAACGTGCTGACCAATCCCGCGAAGCGGAAGCAGCACGACTCCGAGATCGCCAGCGGCGCGAAGGGGCCGGCGGACTACGCGCAGGTCGCGAAGGCGTACATGGCCAAGGGCGTCAAGGCCTTCAAGGAAAACGATCTTCGCGGCGCGTACGAAAACTTCGACATGGCCGTGAAGCACAATCCGAACGACGCGAAGGCCTTTCACTATCTGGCCATCGCCGCCACGCGCATTCCGGCCTACGCGCGCCAGGCCGTGCAGGCCATCGAGGGCGCGCTCCAGCGCGAGCCGATGAATCCTCTCTTTCTCAAAGACGCGGGGATGATCTGCAGACAGGCCGGACTGGTCGCCAAGGCGGAGCGGTATCTCGAAGAGGCGCTGAAGTGGGACGCCTCCAACGCCGAAATCCAGGGAGCACTCGCGGAGCTGCGTCAGACGAAGGAGGCGAAGGGCGGCTTCTCGATCTTCGGGAAACGCTGATGCAAATGGAAGTCTCCGCACACGGTCTCACCCACGTCGGGCGCCAGCGGCAGCACAACGAGGACGCGTTTCTCGTCGAGAGCACCGCCGGATTGTTCCTGGTCGCCGACGGCATGGGCGGACACGCGGCCGGGGAGATCGCCTCGCGCATCGCCGTCGACTCCATCTCCGAGTTCATCCTTCACACGAAAGAAGACGACGGCACCTGGCCGCACGCCTACGACGAGCAGTACACGCGCACCACGAACCGGCTGATGGCCGCGCTGCGGATGGCCAATCAGCGCGTGCTCGAGGCGATGAAGAAGGACGCGCGGCTTCGGGGCATGGGCACGACCGTGGTGGCGTGCATGGCCGACGACGAGAAGATGTCGGTGGCGCACGTGGGCGATTCGCGCGCCTACCTGATCCGCGACGGCCAGCTCTCGCGCATCACCAACGATCACTCCTGGGTGTTCGAGCAGGTGCAGGCGGGGATGCTCACCGAGGCCGAGGCGGAGAAGCATCCGCTCCGCAACGTCATCACCCGCGCCCTCGGCGGCGCGCTGCAGGTGACGCCGGACGCGTCGGAGATCGCCTCGCAGCCCGGCGACGTCTATCTCCTCTGTTCCGACGGTCTCACTGGCATGGTTCCGGAAAACGAGATTCTGCGTCTGGTGACTGCGAACAACGGCGATCTCAAGGCAGCCTGCCAGCAGCTCATCGACGCGGCCAATGAACGGGGCGGCCTCGATAACGTCACGGCCGTTCTGGTGAGGACGGTCTGAGACTCGTGCACGTTCGAATCGACTACTGCGGCGTTTGAAACTACCTTCCCCGGGCCTCCAGTCTGGCGGCCGCGATCAGGAAGAACCTTGGCATCGACTCGGAGCTCGTCCGCGGAAGCGGCGGCATCTTCGTCGTCGCCGCCGACAACGAAGTCCTCTTCTCGAAGAAAGAGGAGGGGCGTTTCCCCACCGAGGCCGAGATCATCGGAAAGCTGCGCAAACAAAAAGACCTCCGCGCCTGAGCGCGGAGGTCTTTCGTTGACTGCGTGGGATTCGATTTTACGGGTGAGCTGCCGTGATGACTGCGGCGCCGTTGACGTCGGTGTTGTTGCCACCGATCCCGCTGTTGCCGAACGAAAACACGCTGCCGCCGGTGTTGTTGAGAATACCGGTGTTGTTTCCGTTGATCGTGCAGCCGTCGAGCGTCGACGCGGCGGTCGAGCCGTTGATGAGACCGGTGCCGTTGTTGTTCGAAAAGACCGTCTCGATGAAGAACGGGAAGACCGTGTTCGCGACGACGTTCACGCCGTTGTTGTTGCCTTCGAACAGCGACTGGTTGACCGTGGCCGAGGTGTTGTTGGCCAGGCGGAGACCATCGCCCGCGGACTGGCGCGAGCGGACGTCGTGGAAGTTGAGCTTCAGGAGCACGCCCGCGCCGGCGACCGGACGCGCGTCGATGCCGTGCGTGGTGGTGTGGCGAATGTCGACGTCCTTCATGAACACGCGGCTGCCGGCGTTGTTCGTGTTGATGTCGACTCCGCGCAGCTGATGCGCGATGTCCACGTGCTCGATGTGCAGGCTGTGCGCGACCGTGCTGATGTCGCGGACGGCCGCAGCGCCGAACGAGCCGGTGGAGCTGCCGCCGTTGATCGACAGCCAGCGCAGGATGACGGTGTTGCAGACGTCAGCCGGGTTGGTGAGGTTGACGATGACGCCGCTGATGCCGCCGCTGTTGAGGATCGACGCCATCGTGCCCATGCCGTTGATGGTCATCGACTTGGTGATCGTCACCGTGCCGTAGCCGCCCGGATCGAGGGCATCGATCTCACCGCACATCGCGGTTTTGCTGATCGCGCCTGCGAACGTCTTGCAGGGAGCCGTGCGGCTGCACGGATTCACATCGTCACCGACGCCGGAGACCCACGTGCGCGTAGCCTGCGCGCTCACCGTCGTGGCAAGTAAGAAACAACAGAGAATAGTGAGGACAAAAACGAGTTTCCGCATTCTGGTTACACCCTCCTTTTGGGACCTGTTGGGACCTGTGGCCTGCGCTCATTTCCGCCGCAACGCGCGGCGCGAATCTCGATCTCGGATGAGGCGCGAATAATAGCACTTTTGCGTTCCGATGGAAGTCCCGTCGAGCACCAGCTCACCGTGGTTACGACTCCGTCGGAGTTGAGGTTCGGATTCCGCGCAAGATGGGATCAGACTCGCATCCGCGCCGTGACGCAGCTCACATTTTGACACCGTACTTCTGGAACCGGCCGGACTCGCATGAATCGAACTCCTTCCCCGCGAACGGCTTACAATCTCGCGCGTGCACCCGGACGTGGAGGAGCTTCGGCCGAAACTGAAGGAGATTCTGTACGACTGCGCGGTCGAGATCCGCGCAAACAAGGCGGCGCTTTACCTTTTCGACGGGACCAGCCGTTTCGAGCTGGTCACCGAGTACGGGTTTCGCGGCGGCATCCGGCAGATCGCCGACGTCAACGATCCTCTGGCAGACCGCTGCGGACGGGGACGGACGCCGTTTTTCGTGAACGGAATGGCCGTCGAGCCGCGTTTTTCGGAGCTTCTCTACGAGTCGTCGACTGACCGCCTCCTCGCCGCGCCGCTCTTCTCGCGCGGAAAGATGATCGGCTTCATCGACATGCGCGACAAGGCCGGGAAGGCGCCATTCGATGAGACCGACATCCCGAAGGCGCAGGACATCGCCGACCGGATGGTGGCGCTGTTCGGGAACAAGAATCTCTTCGGCCAGCGCTACATCACGCTCTCGAAGCTGAGCGGCGCGCATCAGAAGTTCGAGCACGAGAACGCCGAGCGCTCGGTCGTCATCGAAAAGCCGCCTGTTCCTCCGCCGCCTCCACCACCTGTAGCGGCGTTGCCGGCGCCGAAGCCGCCGCCGCCGCGCAGCCATCTGCCGCGCCTGGCGACGCTGATCATCGAGGCGCGAGCCGCGACGAGCATGATCGGCGCGGAGCCGCCGGTCGAGTCGCTGAGCGACGCCGACGTGACCGCGGCGCGCGAGGTGCTGCGCTCGGTGCTGCTGATCCCCGGCGCCGTCGCGGCGATGTTCTCCGCGTTCGGCCACCTCGGCGGAGTCCAGGAGATCGCCGCGCGCTCGTCGCTGACCGATGAGGCGCGCAACATGCTGCAGTCGAAGCTCACGGTCTGGCTGAGCAAACGCGGCGAGTCCGGCGGCTACGCGAAGGCCGCGGTCTCGACTCCGTTCGGAACGTCCGGTCTCTCCATCGCCCCGAACGATCTGCAGAAAGTCTTCACGGCGCCTCTCCTCGTCGGCTCGATGCGCGGGCTCTATCTCACCGTCGGTTTCGCCGGAGTTCCCGACCGCGTCGCGCACGAATTGCTGGCGGCGCTGCACGGTCATCTGCAGGTGGTGCTCGAACAGTCGGTGCATCGCGGCGCGGCCTCGGCGCTGCGGCTGAAGGTCGCGGAGAAGCTGGTCGAGCCGGAATTCACGAAGTTTCCCGAGCTCCGCCGCCACACCGACCTCGTGGCCAATCTCGCCGAAGGCTTCGCGCGGTTTCTCGCGCTGACGCCGGCGGAGGTGGAGAACGCGCGCATCACGGCGATCGTGCACGACGCCGGCATGCGCCTCCTCGAGTACGACCGCCTTTATCGCAAGAAGGACATCACGGAGGAGGAGCTCTCGTTCCTCCGCGAGCACCCCACGGTCGGCGCGGCGATGGTCGATCCGCTCCTCGGCAGCGAGATCGCGCGGGCCGTGCTCTGCCACCACGAGCGGCCCGACGGCCGCGGCTATCCGAACGAGCTGCGCGGCGAGGAGATCCCGATGCTCGCGCGCATCCTCGCGCTCTGCGACGCCTACATCGCCATCACCGATGCCGCCAGCTACCAGCCGCCCGAGCCCCCGCAGGCCGGCCTCGCCACCATCTCCCGCGCCTCCGGCTCGCAGTTCGACGCCGAACTGGCCATGCGCTTCATCGACTACATCCGCACTTCCGGGAGGATGTGAGGCTTGCTGATAGACTCCGCGGCCGATGAAGATCGATCGCGCTGAGGCGCGGCGGGTCGCGGATCTGGCGCATCTCGAGTTCGACGACGCGGGGCTCGACCGCATGGCGTCGGAGATGACCAGGATCCTGTCGTACATCGATCAGCTCCGCGAGGTGGACGTCGCGGGATTCGAGGAGCGCGGTGACGCCGTCACGCCCATGCGCGACGACGAGCCGCGTCCTTCCGTCGATCGTGAGCTGGTCGCGCGCAATGCCCCGGCGTGGCGCGACGGCCTCTTCGTCGTCCCGAAGGTCATCGGCGGTGACTGAGCTTCTCGACCTGCCGTGGACCGAGGCGCGCGGCCAGGTTTCACCGCGCGAGTATGTCGACGCGTGCATGCGCGCGATCGAGGCGCGCGATGAAAACGTGCACGCCTTTCTGCACGTCAACGCGGACGCCGACGCCGGCGCGCTCCCGATCGCGATCAAGGACAACATCGTCGCCGCCGGCATGCCGACCACCTGCGGCTCGCAGATCCTGCGCGACTTCGTCTCGCCGTTCGACGCCACCGTGGTCACGCGCCTGCGCGCGGCCGGCGCCAGCATCGTCGGCAAGACCAATCTCGACGAGTTCGCGATGGGCTCGTCCACCGAGCACTCCGCATTCGGCGTCACGCGCAATCCGTGGGATCACGCCCGCGTCGCCGGTGGCTCCTCGGGCGGCTCCGCCGCCGCCGTCGCCGCGCGCATGGTTCCCGCGGCGCTCGGGTCGGAGACCGGCGGCTCGGTGCGGCAGCCGGCCGCGCTCTGCGGCGTCGTCGGACTGAAGCCGACCTACGGACGCGTGAGCCGCTGGGGACTCGTGGCCTTCGCGTCGGGACTCGACCAGATCGGCGTGGTCACGAAGACGGTGCGCGATTGCGCGGAGGTGTTCTCGATCATCGCCGGACACGACCCGCTCGATTCCACCTCGAACACGCAGGCCGTCGACGACTACGCGGCCGACGTCGGCGCCGGCGTGAAGGGACTGCGCTTCGGTATCGTGCGTGAGGCGGTCGAGCAGCTCGGCGGCGAGGTGCGCACGAATTTCGATGCGGGGATCGACGTGCTTCGCCGCGGCGGCGCGATCGTGGAAGAGGCGAGCGTGCCGTCGGTCGGATACGCGATCGCGATCTACTACATCGTCGCGAATGCCGAGGCCAGCGCCAACCTGTCGCGGTTCGACGGCATCCGGTACGGGCATCGCAGCGAGCGAGCGCGAACGCTCGACGAGGTCTACTTCGACTCGCGCGGCGAAGGCTTCGGCGCCGAGGTCAAGCGACGGATCATGCTCGGCACGTTCGCGCTCTCGTCGGGTTACTACGACGCGTATTACGGACGCGCGCAGCGCGTGCGCGCGAAGCTGCGCCACGAATTCGCGGAGGCGTTCAGGAGCTTCGACTATCTCGTCACGCCGACCACGCCAGAGCCGGCGTTTCCGATCGGCGCGAAAACCGAGGACCCGCTGTCGATGTATCTCAGCGACGTCTTCACCGCGCCCGCGAATCTCGTCGGAATCCCCGCGATCGCGGTGCCGTCGGGTTTCAGCGCCGAGGGATTGCCGCTGTCGCTGCAGCTCATGGCGCCGCATTTCGGGGAGCGCGCGCTGTTCCGCGCGGGCGGATTCTTCGAAGGCGAGACGAACTACTGGAAGCGATGGAGCTCAGTCGCGGATCGTTCTTGATGGCCGGTGTGTCATCGCGTACCAATACCAGCGCAGATAGCGCGGTAGCCAGGCCCACAACCGGAACGCCGTCTCTCCCGCCACGCGGTCCCGCCACGTCGCGGGGACCTCGGTAATTCTGTATCCGGCCGCGTGCGCCTTCGCGGTCAGCTCGAGCGAATACTCGAACCCGCCCGTGCTCTCGATCGGGAACCGTTCCAGGACCGATCGCCGGTATGCGCGAAACGCGTTCGTCGCGTCATGCGTGGGAAATCCGGCCAGAAGATGGAGCGAGACCCCGGCGAGACGCGACAGCATCGACTTCAGCCACGGCCCGCCGATCTGCCGCCCGCCGCGCATGTACCGTGAGGCGCAGACGACGTCGGCGCGGTTCTCCTCGATCAGGCGGACCATGTCCGGCGCCACGGCCACGTCATCCGAGAGGTCTGCCATAGTGACGATCACCACGCCGGCGGTGGCGTTGGCGAATCCCGCGCGGATCGCGTTGAGGACGCCGCGGCCGATCGTGTTCCGGACCAGCGTCAGCCCCGGATGCGCCGCCATCAGCTCTCTCGCGACGGGAAGCGTGTCGTCGTCCTCGGAGTCGTAGACGATCAGGACGCGCTTCGCGATCGGGACTTTCTCGTACAGCTCCGCGAGTGCGCGGGCGATGTTCGGTCCCTCGTTGCGGACCGGCATGACGAAGTCGACGCGTGCTCCGCCGCTCATTCTTCCGGCGTGGCGACGATCAGAAACTGCTTCCCGAACAGCCACTGGGCGGGCGGCAGCGCGAGGTAGAGGCGCAGGATCCACGGCGGTTTCGGAACGCCGCTTTTCGTCGTGTACGGAAGGAAGCGCGCCTTGCAGGAGGTCGTACGGAAGCCCGCCACCGCAAGCGCCTCCTGCATCCCGGCCTCCGTCAGCGGCAGCGTGTGATCGAAGAAGTCCCAGAAGCGCCCGCCGACGAGACGCACATTCGGCTGAAGAATGATGATGTGTCCGCCCGGCCGCAGGATCGTCCGGATCGCGGCGAGAACTTTCAGCAGCTCGTCGCCGTTCGGCAGGTGCTCGAAGATGTTCGACGCGAATGCGACGTCGACGCTTCGCGCGCCGAGAAGAGCGGGCAGCGCCGCGATGTCGGCGACGTGCGTCTCGACTTCCGGCGCGGCGCGCTGTTTCACGCCGGGGTCGAGATCGACCGCGATGCGGCGCTTCGCGCGGATGTGATTGATGAAGCCGCAATTTCCCGCGCCGACGTCGATGACGGTCGCATCGGGAGGGATGAACCGCGAGAGATAGCTCTCGCAGAGCACCCGCCACAGCCGTTCGTTCGTCGCGCGCTCCTCCGCCGAGAAGCGATGCTCGTACAGACGCTGCAGCGTCAGATCGTTCCCTGTTCGATCTGTTTCTGAACCCATGGAACGATCTCGTCCAGCGCTTCGTCGAGAGTGGTGGTGGCCTCGAAGCCGAGGATGGCCTTCGCTTTTTCGACCGACGGCACGCGCAGCTTCACGTCGTAGGGATACGGCTTGTCGTGGACGACGCGCAACGGCTCGTCGGGGTGCACGCGGCGCCAGATCTTCTCCGCCAGCTCGAGCACCGTCGTGCGCGTGGCGGTCGAGAGATTGAAATCCGTATTCAGAGCCGCTTCCGACTCGATCGCGAGCCGGATGCCGCGCGCGAGATCCCCGCCGTAGGTGTAATGGCGCACCTGCGATCCGTCGCCCAGGATGTGCAGCGGGTCCTGGCCCTTCAGAACCTTCTGCACGAGGTCCGGAACGACGTGGCTCATCGCCAGGCGGACATTTCCGGACATCACTTCCTTGTCGTAGACCGCGCGCCGTTCACCGACGCCGACGCAATTGAACGGCCGGATGATGGTGTAGGGGAGCTGGTACTGCTCCCACGCGCCCTGCGCGAAATATTCGGTGGCCAGCTTCTGAAAGCCGTAGGTCGATTTCGGAGGCGGTGAGCTGCGCTCGTCGCCTTCGGCGGTCGGGAAGTTCGTCGCGCTTTCGAACACCATCGACGACGACATGACGGTGATCTTCCGCAGCCGTCCGTCGCGCCGCGCCGCGATCGCCGCGTCGAACGCTGCCGCCGTGATGCGCTCGTTCTCCGCGAGCAGGTCGTACGCCAGCTCGTGAAAGAGCGAGATGCCGCCGATGATGGCCGCTCCGGCGAGGAAGTGGTCGCAGTCGCGAAGCAGCCCGTGCAACAGACCGGCGTCTTTCGCATCCGCCTCCACGAGCTGGTAGCTCGGATTCGAATCGTACGAATGCTCGACGCGCCCGTACTTCGAGAAATTGTCGATGCCGACGACTTCATGCCCGGCGGCAAGAAGCTCTTCCACGACGTAGCCGCCGATGAACCCGGCCGAGCCGGTAATGAGAATTTTCACGCGAGCATGGTCCCCTTGCCGTAGATGTTCCAGATGTCCACGACATGCTGTCCGCCGCCGAAGCGCAGGTCGCGATACTGCTTGTGTGGCGCCGCGATGATGACGGCGTCGGCCTGCTCCATGACTTCTTCGAGAGGCAGCAGCGCCTCGTCGCGGACGTACGGGTCGGTGCAGAGCACCTGCGCCGCCTCGTACTCCAGGATTTTTCGGAGTTTGTAGCTGAGCGACTCGCGCGGATCGTCGCTGTCGGCCTTGAAGGCCATGCCCAGCACGCCGATGGTCATGCGCGACAGATCGTGCCGCTCCTTGAGCTGGCGGACGATGAAGTTCGGCATTCCCTCGTTGATGAGCATCGCCGCGTGCCCGAGGGCGAAGGTGTTGTCGGTGGCGGCGGCGAGCTGCATCGTGTCCTTGAGCAGGCAGGGACCCGCGGCGAAGCCTCCCGTCGGCAGGCCGGCCATGCGCGGGTAGTCGCGCGTCAGCGCGTCGTGGATGCGGTAGAAGTCGACGTCGTGATCGGTTGCGATCATGAGGAACTGATTCGCGGTCGCGAACTGGATGTAGCGCCAGGCGTTCGCGAAGACCTTGGTCAGCTCCGCTTCGACCGGCTTGAGCCGGATGATCGAGCGCGCGATCGTCCGGTACAGCTCCTCGGCAATCCGCGTCGCGGTCTCGTCGCATCCGGCGACGATCTGCGGGAGCGTTTTCAACTCCTCGATCGCCTTCCCCTCGGCCACGCGCTCCGGGCAATACGCCACGTGCACGTTGAGGCCCTTCGACGCGAGGAAGTCCCGCATTTTCTCGGTCGATCCCGGATAGACCGTGCTGCGCAGGATGATGCACTGACCGTCGCGCAGGTGCGGCACGAGCCGGCTGAAAAACCTCCGCATCGCATGGAAGGTCGGGTTGAGATGCTCGTCGACCGGCGTGCCGATCACGACCACGACACAGCGCGCCTGGGACACCACCTCGGGCGAGGTGCTCGGCTGAACCGGATTCTTGCCGCTCTGGACGCTTCGGATCAGCTCCTGGGCGCCGGTCTCGCGAAACGGCATCTCGCCGTTGCGTACCTTCTCCACCGAGGCCTCGTTGATGTCGTAGATCGAGACTTTCAGGCCGTGGTTGGCGAAGGTGAGGGCGAGGGGCAGACCGACATGGCCGCACCCGCCCACGATGCAGGCGTCGTAAGCAAAGGGCATCGAAAAGGTGGCGGGACTATCTCACATGCTGCTTTCCCGCATCAACCGCGCTAATTGACGGTGACCGGGACCTCGAGCTGTTCCGCTCCTTTCGTATCGAACCAGGCGATGAGTTCCTGCACGAGTTCGAAGACGACCACGAATCGGCCGCGCGTCGTGGGCGCCGACAGCGGAACGTCGAGCGTCACCGACTGACCGGGCCGGAGCGGCCCCGGCAGATCGACGCGGGCGCCATTCTTCTGCACCCTCAGATCGGATCCGGCGGGATACCAGTCGTACGCCAGCCGTACCGCGAACGTGCCGTCGGTCTTCGCAGGATGTGCCGTCAGCGGATCCGGCCATACGCTGTCGCCCATGTTCGTGAACGTGACCCGGACATGGGTGATGGAACCGGCGGCGACCACCGGCGGCGTGGTCTGCCTGTCCCAATGGACCCTGAACCCTGCGCTGTCCAGAGGCGGCGCCACCACATAGCCGTGATATCCGGTGACCTCGATGCGGAAATTCAGCGTGCCTTTCCTCTCCAGGGTTGCAAACGCCTGAATGGTGCCGTCTTTCCGCGAAAGGGGGATCGCCACAGGCCCTATGGTCCGGGGCAGCCTGCCGGCTTCGATTTTCGTGAACGGTCCGCCCGCGTGAGGTCCAATGAAGAGATGACCGGATGCGGCTGCGTCGGACGTCGTAATGAACCCGACCACGGATGCGGCTGAATCCGGGATTCCGCACTTTCCAGCCATAGGAATCGCTCGCATTCCAGTCGTGCTTTCGAGGAGCCAGGGATTGGGTCCACGCGTGTCGTAGGCGGTGCATCGCGCGAGCGGGATGAACGTCACCGGGCGCGGTTTGACTGTCATCTCGGGTGGCGGCGGATCTCCGAGGGCGCGAACCGCCCAGAGAACCTCGTGCGGCGAGATCGGATTGCGCGCTTCGATGACGAACGGAAGCCGGTCGAGAGCCCAGAAATTGTGCGTGTCATACGGGTCATCGGATTTGAAGAGGATGTCATTGCTCACCGCGTTGTAATGAAACGCACCGATGTACTGGACGGAGACCGAGAACACCAGAAGCGCGGCGTAGACCACTCGCTGCCCCCGGTTGAGCGAGGCGATGATCGGAACCATGAGCCAGAACATGAACGGCAACAGGTCGACGAGGTAGCGCGGGCCGTACGAGTGTCCGCCTCGCCAATCGATCCGCGCAAGAAACACGACATGCAGGCACATGCCGATCACCAGTAATGCCGAGAGCAGCCGGTCCTGCCGCTCGCGGAAGGCGCGGTTGATGAACAACGGCAGAAAAAGCAGGAACGGAGTAAACAGGAAAAGGCCGCGGCCCGGACTCACCAGGAGCCCGGCCGCACCCTCGTAAACCGAAAACAATTTGAAGTACTCCGGGCGGAAGAAAAGGCCCCACGCGCCGAGAGGGTGACCGAATGTATGCAGGTTGAAAGCGAGAACGAGCCCGCCCGGAACGAGTCCGCCGAGGGCGAGCCAGCCGAACGCCCGGCGCGCCCAGACGACGGCGTACAGTCCGACGGCGGCACCGATGAAGACGTCCGCCGGGCGGTTCGACACGAGCAAAGCGATCGCCGCTCCCGCAATCAGAGCTCTGGTTCTCGTCGGTGTCGAGGTGATCGCCCAAAGCGCGACGGCGCCGCACAATTCGGCAACGCCATGCAGCCAGAGACTCTGACTGCTCGTCGACCAGGTACTCGTGCCAAACGCAAAACTCGCCGTCAGAAGCAACGCATCGCCCAGCGGAAGCCGGCGGCGAATGACGAGGAACATGATCGCCACCGCGAGGCTCGTGATGAACGAGGCCGAGACCTTGTCCATCACCAACGCGACTCGTTCGAGATCTTCCTGCTTCCAATCGTGCAACTGCAGATACCCGACCGCCGGGGCGTACAGCGGTGTGATCAGAACGGGCGTGACGATCGGGAAGAGAGAACTGCGTCGTCCGTCCTTGGTGGGGAATACCCAGTACGGGTGGATCTGGCGCTGCAGCGCCGCGTCGAGGATCGGCTCGTAGTCGAGCGTTCCCGCCTTCCAGATCGAGAAAGGAAGGAACCGCGCGGCATAGGAATCCTGGGAGCCGACGACGTGCAGGTTTGCGTTGTAGACCAGGAACGACAGGAGGAAAACGGCAAGGGGCGCGAAGCGGTTCCAAGGCATGTGCGGTGGCGGACTCTATCCTGAAGCGCCTTCCGGCTTCCATTGCGCCTGGGTGATCTTCCACTTCCCGCCTTCCTCCACCAGCCAGACGTCGAAGCGATACGTCGCCGACGAGGGCAGCAGCTGATCGAGTCCGCCGATCTCTTTCGGCACGCCCGCGAAGACCACGACGAATTTCGCCTCCGCCGTCGGCCCGGTATGGAACGTCTGCAGGTCGCGGATCGACATCTTGATGCTGCGGTAGCCGAAGAAGTACCGCCGCAGCGTCTCCTCGGCTTCGCGGCGTCCGCCGTTCTCGTCGGCGTAATTCGCCGCCAGCTGCTCGACGACCGCCGCCGCGTCCTTTGCCTCCGCGGCTTTCGCGACGTTGTTGACCGTCGTGGCGATCGGGTCCGCCTGTTTACAGGTCAGTAACAGCAGGAACGCGATTGAAACGGCGTATCGCATGGATGGATCTTATCTTTACATGGGAGGTTCGCCATGATTCGCAGAGTCATTCTCACCTCCATGCTGTTTCTCCTCGCCGCGTCGTGTTACTCGCCTGTGCTCGTCGAGAAGGGCTTCGGCGGGCAGTCGATGCCGTGCCGCGAGGTGAGCCGCTCGCGCTGCGATACCGACCAATGCGGCGGTTCGAGCATGGACTACGTGACCTATCAATGCGGTACCTCGCAGCCGACGTCGCGCTGTGTCGCGAATTTCCGCTGCAGAACGAAGTAGGCGTACAATTTTCATCGTGCGTAAGTGGTGGGTGTGGTCCTTCCTCATGGTTGCGGCTCCGGTTCTCTGTGCGGAAGCCCCCATCGCCCCTGCAATCGCAATCGCCCAGATCTCGCCTGAAGTGCGCGCCGCGCTGACGCGCGACTACGAACTGGAGATCACCGTGCAGCCGCATCGCGGCGACGCCTGGACCCGGCTCGCGAAACGTGTCACCGGCGACGCCTCGAACTGGGAAGACCTCGCGGCGCTCAATCAATCGGACGACAAGCTCGAAAGCGAGCGCGCGATCCGCGTGCCGTTCACGCTCCTGCGCGCGGCTCTGCAGCGCGACGTGATGCGCATCCTCTTTCCGCTCGACAAGGCGACGCCGGACGGCTGGCAGCACGTCGTCGTCGGCTCGCGCGGCGTCGAAGGGGAGTCGCTCTGGAAGCTCGCGGAGTGGTTCACCGGCGACGGCGCGAACTACAGCCTCATTCGCAAAGCCAATCCCAACCAGGGTCTCTCAACGCGTAAAGGTGACGTAATCCTCGTTCCCAAACGGCTGCTCACCGCCGCATTCGGCGGGAGCTCGGAGGAAGAGAATGCACCGAAGACTGCAGCGGAGGTTCGGCGGCAACAGGACGATTCGGCTCAGCGTGCAACAGCGGATGAAGATGTACAGGAGGCGGCTGCGAGCGCGCTTCCTCTGGCATCGTCCGCTCTGACGTACGAGCGAACCGCCGCCGAACCGTATGCCGTATACCGGCTGCAGAAAGGCGAAGCGCTCTATTCATCCGTGGCCATCCGCTTCACCGGCCGCGTCTACTCGAAAGACGTCGGCGACGTGCTCGACCGCATCGTGAAGTTCAACGAGATCGAGGACGTGGCGCGGCTGCCGGTCAGCTTCGCGGTGAAGGTCCCGATGGACCTGTTGCTCCCCGAGTATCTGCCGCAGGACGATCCCGAGCGCGTGGCGCGCGAGACCACGCGTGCCGAGAGCGCGCGTGCCGCGCGCCGTGCGCGGGCGGCCGGACTGGCCGGCGTGCACGTGATCCTCGACGCGGGGCACGGCGGCCGCGACGTCGGCACCGAGCACGAGGACGTGTGGGAGTCGACGTACGTCTACGACGTCGCCTGCCGCCTCAAGCGCATCCTGGAGAAACAGAGCGCGGCGCGGGTGTCGATGACCACGCGGTCGAAGGGCAACGGCTACTCGGTCGTCGAGAAAAACGTGCTGTCCGGCGAGCGCGATCACTTCGTGCAGACCACGCCGAAGTACCTGCTCGACGACGCCATCGTCGGCGTGAACCTGCGCTGGTATCTCGCGAACTCGATGTTCCGCCGCGCGATGAAGACCGGCGTGCCGCGCGAGAAGGTGGTGTTTCTCTCGATCCACGCCGACTCGCTCCACCCGTCGTTGCGCGGCGCGATGGCCTACATCCCCGGCGCCGGCTTCACCACCGGCACGTATCAGAAAAAGGGCGACATCTACCTGACGCGCGAGGAAGTGCGCGAGCAGCCGAAAGTCACGCTCTCGCGCGAGCAGGCGCTGGCCGCGGAAGGACTCTCGCGCGATCTCGCCGAGTCGCTGATTGGCTCGTTCCAGCACAAGGGACTCCGCGTCCATCCGTTCGACCCGGTGCGCGACAACGTCGTCCGCAACGGCCGCGAATGGGTCCCCGCGGTCATCCGCTACAACCAGGTCCCCACGCGCCTCCTCCTGGAGATCTGCAACCTCGGCAACAGCAAAGACCGCGAGCTGGTCACTACGAAGAAGTACCGCCAGCAGGTCGCCGAGGCGATTTATCGCGGGATCGTGGAGTTCTACGATGGGCGCGATGCGAAGCCGGGGATGGTGGCGAGCGGGTTGAAATAGTTGCTGAGTTGCTAGGTTGCTGAGTTACTAGCAACCCAGTAACCCAGCAACTTAGCAACCCATATAATCCCCCGTCGAATGCCCCGCTCTTTCGAAGGCGATCTCGACGCGCGCGATCTCACGTTCGCGATCGTGGCGTCGCGATTCAATGACGAGATCGTGTCGGGTCTGCTCGACGGCGCGCTGCAGTGTCTGCAGCGGCACGGGGCGGACGATGATGCGGTCGCGGTCTATCGCGTGCCCGGCGCGTTCGAGATTCCGACGCTCGCGGCGAAGCTCGCCGGTTCCTGCGACGCGGTCATCACCCTCGGCTGTCTGCTTCGCGGCGACACGCCGCACTTCGACTTCATCTCCGCGCAGGTGACCAACGATCTCTCGCGCGTCGCCGTCGACGCGAAGTTCCCGGTCGCCTTCGGCGTCATCACCTGCAACACCTACGAGCAGGCCGTCGAGCGCTCGTCGGCGGGGACGAAAAACAAAGGCTGGGAAGCGGCGCTGGCGGCCATCGAGATGGCCAACCTCTGGCGCGCGCTTCGCAGCAGGGAGTCGTAAATGGGTGCCCGCCGTAAAGCGCGCGAGCTCGCGCTGCAGATGCTCTTCCAGCACGACATGTCCGGCAACGCCCCGGATCAGATCATCGACACGTTCGAGGAACTGCAGAAGTCGAAGCCGAACACGCGCGAGTTCGCGACCAAGATCTTCCGCGGCACGATCGATCACATGAGCGGCATCGACGAGATGATCCAGAACCAGGCCGAGAACTGGCGCCTCTCGCGCATGGCCGCGGTCGACCGCAACATCATCAGAATGTCGATCTACGAATTCATGCACGAGACCGACACGCCGAAGCTGGTGATCATCGACGAGGCCATCGAGATCGCGAAAAAGTACGGGACGCAAAAGTCCAGTCAATTTATCAACGGCATCCTCGACGGCATCCTGAAGCGATATAACCTCGCGGGAGCGTGAAGCGGCTCGCACTCGCCATCATCATTCTCCTCGCGGCCTTTCCCACCGCGGCGCAGAAGCGCCGCGCAGTAATTCCGGGACTCGAGCGCGAGCAGCGCATTCTCTTCATCGGCAACAGCCTCACCGACTTCAACAATCTGCCGGACATCGTCTGCCGGCTCGCGGCCGGCAGGCACAAGGCAAGCTGCGAGTCGGTGACCGGCGGCGGCTTCGCACTCGAGGATCACTTCTCCGACGGCCGCGCGGTGCGGCGGCTCGAAGAGGAGCGCTGGTCGGTCGTGGTGCTGCAGCAGGGACCGTCGGCGCTGGCATCGAGCCGCGTCAATCTCCGCGAATGGACGGCGAGGTTCGCCCCGCTGATCGCGGCGGCCGGCGCGCGGCCGGCGCTCTACGCGGTCTGGCCGGAGAAGGCGCGCTCGTTCGATTTCGCGCGCGTCTCCGAGTCGTACCGCCTCGCTGCCTCGGATGTCGGCGGACTTTTCTTTCCGGCCGGCGACGCCTGGCTCGCCGCGTGGCGGCGCGATTCCGCGCTGCCGCTGTACGGCGGCGACGACTTTCATCCGTCGGCGGCGGGCTCGTATCTCGCGGCGCTGGTGATCTACCGCGTGCTCTGGGGCGAGCTGCCGCCGCTCTTCGCCGACCCCGCTTTCGCCGCCGCCGCGGCGGGCGGCGATCCCGGACTCGACGCGTTGCAACTGGCGACGCTCGTCTCCGCCGCGGAAGAAGCGGTGGCATCCTCGACTACAATTTCGTCGGCGCAGTGAAGCGCCGCGATTCGTAATGAGCCTTCTCGGCCGCTTAGAGGATCTCTCCCTCACCGACATCATCCAGATCGTCTATCTCTCGCGCCGCACCGGCGTGCTGGAGATCATCAACGACAGCGGGCGTCACACGGTGCTGTTTCGCGGCGGCCTGGTGGTCAACGCATCGTCGCCCGGGCGGCATGACCTCCTTTCGTTCCTCACCGCGGACGGCCTGATCCCGCCCGCCAGCGCGCCGATGATCGTGCGGATGGAAGAGCAGGGGATTCCCCCCGGCACCGCGGTCGTGGAGATGAACCTCCTCTCGAAAGACGATCTCGCGAACGCGATCCGCCGCCGCGTGCTGACCGTCGTCACGCCGCTGTTGCAGAGCAAAGAGGGTGAGTTCAACTTCATCCTCAGCGACTCGATGAGCCCCGTCGACGTCGAATACGACCCCGACCAGGTCTTCAAGGACGGCGGCTTCTCGCCGAGCCGGATCGTCGGCACGCCGGAGGGAGAGAAGCTCAAGCCGCTGAAGGGACTCGAGGAGTCGCTGAAAGTCGGCAAGGCGCTGCTGCGCGGCACTGCCGCTCCCGAGGCGACGCCGGCGTCGCTGAATCTCGGACTGGGACAGCCGCTGGAAACGGACAACATCCTGCCGTTCCCCGCGCGCGACGAGAAACCATTCACGCCGATCGAAGAGTTGCCCGAGCCATCCGCGCCTCCGCCTCCGCGTCCCGCCGCCCCTCCGCCGCCTGCGGGGAGCGGACAGTTCAAAGTCGCGGGAGGGTTGTTCGAAGTCGAGACCCCCGAGGCGGCGTATCGCAACGTCGTGCTCTTCGAGCGCAACCCGCTCGTGCGCGTCGCCGCGCGGCGCGCCTTCACGCGCGAGGGCGCGAAGATCTTTCAGTTCGGAACGCTCGAGGACGTCCGCGTCGCGCTCACCGATCTCTTCGCCGCGAACAGCTTCTTCGTCACCTTCCTCGAAGTCACCGCCGACGACGCGTCGCAGCGGCTGATGCAGCAGATCAAGCGCAAGAACCAGCGGCTGCCGGTGGTGATGATCGACGGCGACACCGATCTCCGCCGCCGCCACAACCTGCTGCGCGCCGGCGCGGACCTCTACGTCACCAAGCCCGCCGCGGCGCGGCTGCAGCCCGGCCTCATCGAAGAAGAGCTCGCGCTCTTCGCCGACGAGCTGGTGCTGTTCGCGAGCCGCGCGTTCGAGCAGTGGGAGCGCCTCACCAGCGGACTCGGCCCGGAGGCGGGGAAGAAGTTCTACGAGATGGGGACGAAGGAGACGATCGACCGCTCCTTCAATCTGCTCCGGCAGCTGATCAACGAGCTCTCGAACCCGAACGACATCGGCCAGGTGTCGGCGACGATCCTCCGTCTCTCCGCCGAATACCTCGACCGCGGCGCGCTCTTCATGGCCGGACGCGACGCCTTCGTCGGGCTCGGCGGATTCGGAGTCGCGGGCGACGGCGACGACCTCGACGCGCGCGTGCGCAGGCTGCGCATCGCCGCCGGCCAGCCCTCGATCCTCGGCGACGTCGCGCAGAAAGGGGAGGCCCATCACGGCAAGATGCGCCGCACGCCCGCCAACGTCGAGCTGATCGACGGCCTCGGCGGTCTCCTGCCGACCGAAGTCGTTGCACTTCCGATCATGCACGGACAGCGGGCCATTGGTATCCTGTACGGCGATAACGCCGAACATCGGGCGCCGATCGACAGCATGACGGGACTGGAGATCTTCTTGTCGCAGGCCGGCTACGCGTTCGGCAACGCCGTCTTCGCATCGGAGAAAACAAGGCGATGAAAATCCTCGTCGTCGAAGACTCTTCCTCGATGCGCGCGTATCTCACGACCATCATCGAGAGCGGCACCGAGAGCTACGACCTCGAGATCGTCGAGGCGGCCAGCGGATTCGAGGCGCTCAAGACGCTCCCGCATCACAAGTTCGACGCCATCCTCACCGACATCAACATGCCCGACATCAACGGCCTGGAGCTGGTGAGCTTCCTCAAGAATCACCCGGTCTACCGCAACATCCCGATCATGGTGATCTCGACGGAGTCGACCGAGGAAGACCGCCGCCGCGCCGCCGCCCTCGGCGCGGAGGAGTATCTGGTCAAGCCGTTTCAGGCGGGCGAGCTGGTGGAGAAGCTGCGCAGCCTGCTCAAAGTCGCGTCATAGCGGCCGCTGCGGCGTTACCAGCGTCACCTGCTGCGTGATGTTGTTCGTGACCGAGATGAATCCCCACACCGGAACGTCGTGCGGATCGATCTGCACACGCACGTTCTCGATGCCGGCGTGGCGCGCGGTATCGAGCAGGTCGCCGATCTCCGCGTAGCCGGGCAACAGCGGGCGCTCGAGGAATCCGTAGTCGCTCGCCGTCAGAAACACCTCGCGGTCTCCAATCGATTGTCCGTTCGGCGCGAAGATCCGCACGCGTACGCTGGTAGCGGTGCGTGCGGCGTGATAGAGCCGCAGCGTCGAGCGATACGGCGGCTGCACCGGGATGTTCAGCAGCGAGATGGTCGTCGTGCGGAAGTCGGATGCGCGCACCACCGGAACCTCGGTGCCGAACGTGTCGTCGATGCGCGAGATGTCCTTCGCGACGAGATTGAAGTGAATGTCGTTGACGGCTGACGCCGGGACATAAACGAAGCTGCTCTTCGAGAAGAAGGGCGTTTCGGGCGCGCTGTTCTTTCCGAAAGACCAGACCACGCCGGGATGGATCGGCAGCGGGACGCACGGACTGATGAGCGTCGGGCAGTAGGGCGGGTCCAGGTGCACCGATTGGCTGCCGGAGTTGTGAATCGACAGCTCGGTGACCCACTGTGATCCGAATGCGCCCTGCTCGACGCCGTGGAGGAAGACCGGAAGAAGAACGCGCTCGTAATCGGCGGCCAGGGCGGGGAGGGAAAGGAGGAGAGAGAGCACCAGGAACACCGGGAGCGTTTTCATGTGCGGAACCACGTTACTATGACTCCGGTCCATGGCACGCGAAGACGACCGCGCCAGAGAAGAGTTCACCAGCGAGGCCGAGGAGCTGCTCGACACGCTCTCGCGCGACCTCGTCGACTTCGAGTCGCAGGGCACGAGCGTCAGGCCGGAGCTGGTCAACAAGATCTTCCGCGAGGTGCACTCGCTCAAGGGTCTCGCGGGCATGCTCGGCTTCACCGAGATCTCCGAGCTCTCGCACAGCCTCGAGGACATGCTCGACCGCCTGCGGATGGGACGCATCGCCATCTCCAAGGATCTCGTCGACCTGCTCTATGACTCCGTCGACAGCCTGAACCGCCTGGTCATCGCCATCAACGATCCCTCGCTCGGCGGCCTGGTCGACATGACCGGCCTCACGCGGCGCATCCATCAAATCATTACCAACCAGCCGCAGCAGAAGCAGGGCGACGCGTTCGCCGAATTGACGCTCGACGACCAGACGCGCAAGTCGCTGACCGAGTACGAAGAGCATCGCCTGCTCGAGAACGTGCGCGCCGGGAAACACATCCTCTCGCTCGAAGTCACGTTCGACTTCTCCGACTTCGACGAGCGCCTGCGCTCGCTGACGTCGAATCTCAGCGAAGCTGGAGAAGTGATCTCCACGCTGCCGGCGATTCCGACCGGCAACGTGAACGGCATCGCCTTCCGCCTGCTTTACGGCTCGACGCTCGACGCCGCCGCCGTGGCGGTCCTCGCTCCCGAAGCCGGAGTCTCATCGCTCCGCAAAAGTGGAGCGGCGGCCGCTTCGGCCGCCGTTGCACCCGCGCCAGCCGAGCCCGAAGAAGAGATGTCGCTCCGCTCGCTCTCGCAGACGGTGCGCGTCGACATCTCCCGGCTCGATCACGTGATGAACATCGTCGGCGAGCTGATCATCGAGAAGACGCAGCTCGAGTCGCTGGCGCGGATGATGGCGGTGCAGCAGGCGCGGATGGCCTCGCACGAGCTGGGCAAGATCTCGCGCAATCTCGACCGCAAGCTCAACGAGCTGCAGAAGTCGGTCATCGAGATCCGCATGGTGCCGGTGGGGCAGATCTACTCGAAGCTGTCGAGAACCGTGCGCAAAGTCGCGCGCGAGCTGAACAAGGAGATCGAGCTCATTCTGCGCGGCGAGGACACGGAGCTCGACAAGATGATGGTCGAGGAGCTGACCGATCCGCTGATGCACATCATCCGCAACGCGCTCGATCACGGCATCGAGCCGGCCGAGGAGCGGCGGGCGAAGGGAAAGAACCCGGTCGGCCGCGTGACGCTGACCGCGTACCAGCAGGGCAACTCGGTGGTCCTCGACGTCACCGACGACGGCCGCGGGATCGATCCGGAGATCATCCGCCGCGTGGCCCTGGAGCGCGGATTGATCGGCGAGAAAGACGTGGTCGATCAGTCGCGCGCGTACGAGCTGATGTTCACGCCGGGATTCTCCACCGCGGCCGCGGTGAGCGAGATCTCCGGACGCGGCGTCGGCCTCGACGTGGTGAAGAAGAACATCCAGGAGCTCAAGGGCTCGATCGAGGTGATCTCGCGCACCGGCGAGGGCTCGACGTTCCGCATCTCGCTGCCGATCACCCTGGCGATCATCCAGGCGCTGATCGTCGAAGCCGGCGGGGACAAGTTCGCGATTCCCCTCACCTCGGTCGAGGAATCGCTGCGCATCTACTCGCGCGACATCCGGACCGTCGAACGGAAGGAAGTCTTCACCCTGCGCGACTTCACGCTCCCGCTGCTCCGCCTCGCCGATGCCTTCGGCCTCGACGACGATCACGACCACGGCCCCGACACGAAGTGGTTCGTGGTCGTGACGCGCGCGGGGGAGAAGACCATCGGCATCCTCGTGAACGCGCTCGTCCGGCAGCAGGAAGTGGTGATCAAATCGATCGGCGAGCGGCTCAAGACCATCCCCGGCATCGCCGGCGCGACGGAGATCGGGGAGAGCGAGATCGTGCTGGTCGTCGACGTCGGCTCGCTAATTGACCATTTTGGAGGGCGTGCGCGTGAAGTTCGTGCAGCGACAGTTGGTTGAAGGTTGCTGAGTTGCTGAGTTGCTGGGCGGAGCAGTAACCCAGCAACCCAGCAACCCAGCAACCATGTTCGAAGAATTTTTTGGTTTACTGAGCAAGCCGTTCGGCAAGACGCCCGATCCGTCCTTTCTCTACGAATCGCGCCAGCACAAAGAGGCGCTGGCGCGGCTCGAGTATTCGGTCGAAGAGAAAGAGCTGGCGCTGCTCGTCGGCGACATCGGCTCGGGAAAGACGACGCTCAGCCGCGCGCTGATCGACCGGATCGGTGAGTCGCGGCCGGTGATCCTGCTCATCAATCCGCGCCTCACGCCGACGCAGCTCCTGCGCGCGATCGCCCGGGGCCTCGGCGTCGAGCCGGCGCGCTTCCGCAACGACCTCCTCGATCAGATTCACACGCGCCTCTACGAGCTGTACGAAGAAAAGCGCGAGCCGATCCTGATGATCGACGAGGCCCAGCTGATCCCGAGCAAGGCCACGTTCGACGAGATCCGCCTGCTGACCAACTTTCAGCTCGACGATCAGAACCTGCTCTCGGTGATCCTCATCGGCCAGCCGGAGCTCGAGAAGCGAATCGAGCGCGAGCACTACGCGCCGCTGCGCCAGCGCATCGGCATGCGTTACTCTCTCGGCCCCTTGACGCTCGACGAGACCATCGAATACATCGAGCACCGCATCCGAGTCGCCGGCGGCACGCGGAACCCGTTCGATCGCAAAGCCATGGAAGAAATGCACCTCCTCAGCGGCGGCATCCCCCGCCTCATCAACACCCTCGCCACCACCGCCCTCCTCGACGCCTTCGGCGAAGACGCCGAGACCATCGACCCCGCCCGCATCGTCTCCGCCGCGAAAGACCACCACATGGCGGTGGCGCATGGTTGACCTGGTCAAGATCCGGAAGAAGAAGGCGGAGCAGAAAGCCGAGCAGAAAGCTGAAAGCACAAAGCTGAAAGCTGAAAGTGAGTCGCCCGGTCTCCCAGTCGCCCAGTCTCCCAGTGAGGTTCCTCCAGCAACCCAGCAACCCAGCAACTCAGCAACTCAGCAACCCGAGGCACCCACCGGGCAACCGGGCGACCGGGAACCCGGGCAACCCACAAAACTCGACAAGTTCAAAGAAGTGGCCGGCAAAAAACGCACCGCCGAAGCCACAAAACTCGAAGAAACGCAGCCAACGCAACAACTGGAGCTCCTCACCTTCGTCATCGCCGGCGAGCACTACGCGGTCGACATCGAGCGTATCGTCGAGATCGTCACGCCGCGCGCGGTCACGCGCATCCCCAACGCCGAGTTCTCCGTGGTCGGGATCATCTCGCTGCGCGGCACGATCGTCACGCTCGTCGACGTGCGGCGGAAGCTGCGCCATCCGGCCGCCGGCGAGCCGACCGCCGACACGCGCATCGTGGTCATCGACTACGAGAAAGAGATGATCGGCTTCGTCGTCGACCGCGTTTTGCGCGTCGTCAAACCGGGCGCCGGCGAGATCGAGGCCCATCCCGTCGTCCACGCCACGGAGCTCGACGAATCGATCCGCGGCGTCTTCCGCGTCTCGGGCGCGTTGACGATCCTCCTCGATTTGGACAAGCTGTTGGACAGCCGGGCTCTCGCGGCGACCTGACGATGGACCTGACCTGCAAAAAATGCGGCTCGACGTTTCGCGCCGCCGTCACGCTGCCGCTCATCACGCCCGTGCGCGTGGCCTGCCCGAGTTGCGAATACCAGATGGTAGTCAAGCCGCGCACCGCCAGCGGCATGCACCCGATTCCCGAGAGCGCGCTCGCGCCGCCGCAGCAGCTCCCGCGCCGCCGCTTCGCCGTCATCGCCGACGAGCCGCGTCCCTTCCGCCAGTTTCTCGGCGACCATCTCCGCCGCCTCGGGTTCGACGTGCAGTACTTCGAGACCGGCGAGCCGGCGCTCGAATACGTCCGCTCCACGCGCGCCGACCTCGTCATCGTCAACGTCTATCTCAAGAACAAGCTCGGCGTCGAAGTCACCGAGGACATCAAGGCCGATCCCTCGCTCGAGCACACGCGGGTCATCCTCATCGGCGCGCTGTTTCGCGCGAACCGCTTCCGCGCCAATCCGACGAACCTCTACGGCGCGGACGAGTACATCGAAGAGCAGATCCCCGAGAAAGAGTTCCGGCAGATCCTGCACAAGCTCTTCCCGCAGATTGGCGAGGCCATCGACGACGTCCCGCTCGAGCCCCGCGAGTACGATGACGCGCGGCGTCTGGCGCGCCTGATCCTCTCCGACATCATCATCTACCACGCGGTGAAAGTGGACCAGGGCATCCGCCACGACAACTTCTTCGAGATCCTGCACGAGGAGATCGAGGAGGGCCGCCAGTATTACGACTCGCGCGTGCCGCTGCGCGTGCGCCGCGACACCGAGATCTACATGGAAACGCTCCAGCAGTTCGTGCAGATGAAGCGCGAGGAGCTGGAGAAGCTGCGGACGGGGACGGGATCGCCATGACCGCCGATCCCCAGATCATCGAGCAGGCCCGCTCCGCCGATCCCGACGCGCGGCAGAAGGCCGCGTACCTGGTCGCGCAGTCGACCGACGAGCGGAATCTGCCGCTGATGTTCGAGCTCCTCGGCGACAAGGACTGGCGCGTGCGCAAGACCATCGTCGACGGTCTCGTGCGCGACGCGCGTGCGGTGATCGTCACCGGCCTCCTCGACGCGCTCACCGACGCCGAGAACGCGGGCAAGCGCAACTCGGCCACCGAGGCGCTGATGCGGATCGGCGAGCCCGCGATCGAGCCGATCGTCGAGCGTCTGCGCGGCGAACAGGACGTCGACGTCCGGCTCTCGCTGGTCAATCTCCTCGGCGATCTGCGCAGTCCCGCCGGATTCGCGATCCTGCTCGACCTGCTGGCTCGCGACCGCGACATCAACGTCGCCTCGTCCGTCGTCTCCTCTCTCGGCAAGTACCGCGACGCCGCGGCGCTGCCGCATCTCATGCGGACGCTGCGCGAGCGCGAAGACCTCTGGCTGAAGTTTCACGTCGTCGAGGCGGTCGGCGAGATCGGCGACCGCGCCGCGCTGCCGGCGATCCTGCCGCTGTACGCGGAGAAGTCGCTGCGCAAGCCGGTGCTCGAGGCCATCGGCAAGATCGCCGACGTCGGCACGGTCAACTTCCTCCTGCGCGTCATCGCCGGCGAAGAGAAGCTCAACCTCACCGCGCTGCGCGCGCTGGTGCGCATCGCCGAGGCCAGCAAGCCGCGGATCGTCGAACAGACCGAAAGGCAGCTGATCCAGCATCGCTTCCGCGAGTCGTTCCCGCGCGAGAAGGTCGCGCCGCTCGTCGAGCATCTGCACACCACGCCCAAACGCGAGGTCAAGGCGTTCATCCTGAAGTTTCTCGGCTGGTCGGCCGACGAGCGCGTGCTGCCGGTGCTGATCGCGCATCTCGAGCATCCCGACACCTCGGAGATCGCCGCGCAGGCGCTGATCGACTTCGGCCCGGGCGCGGTGCCGCGCATTCTCGAGGCGCTGCGCAACGCCGACGAGGACGAGATCGTGGCGCTGCTCCTGCGCGTGGTGAACGTCGCCGGCAGCAAGACCTCGATCCCGAGCATCCTGCCGTTCCTCGATCACGACAACGCCATGATCCGGCGCCTGGCCATCGAGACCCTCGGCGAGATTCCCGATCCGGCCTCGATCGACTACCTGCTGGCCAAGCTCGACGACCCCGACATCGCCTCGCAGCAGGCCGCCGTCAACTCGATCTCGGCGCTCGTGGCCGCGTTCCCCGAGATCGGGAACGACGTGCTGGCGAAGATCCGCAAGCTGCTGCAGTCGCAGTCCGTCCCGATCAAGCTCAATTCGCTCTCGGTCTACGTGAACATCCAGGGCGAGGGGTATCACGACGAGCTGCTGCTGGCGTCGAAGGACAGCGACCCGACGATCCGGCAGAAGGCGGTGTCGCTGATGGGCAAGTTCGGCGAGGACCGCTTCGCCGACCAACTCGTGCTCTCGCTGGCCGACGAGGCCACGGCGGTGCGGCTGGCGGCCATCAACGCGATCGTCCGCCTGCGCCCGGAGACCGGGCTCGATCCGCTGATCGCCTCGCTCGACGACAACGACATCTGGATCCGCACCGCGGCCGCTCAGGCCCTCGGCGAGTATCGCCATCCCGACTCGATCGAGCCGCTGATGCGGCACCTCGTGCACGATCCCGCGCCGGTGCGCATCGCCGTCATCGACGCGCTCGGAAAATCGGAGAACGCGCAGGTCAAGGACATCCTCTTCCAATGCCTCGAGGAGCCGGATCCGGAGATCCAGCGCGCGGCCATGCTCGCCCTGGCGCGGATTCCCGGAAGCGACGCGTTCGAGCGGCTGACCGCGGCGCTCGGCAGTCCCGACTGGCGCATCCGTGCCGCGGCGGCCGCGGCCCTCGGCGTGCGCGGCGACCGCGCGGCATTGCCGTTGCTCCACCGCGCGCTCGAGGACGCCGATACCTACGTGCAGCAGTCGGCGGTGCTCGCGCTCGACAAGGTCGCGGACCGCTCGTCGTTCCCGTTCCTGTTCAAGGCTCTCGAAAACGCGGCCATTCTCGACGACGTTTCGGAAGTGTTCGTGCGGCACAAGGACATGTATCGCGACCTGCTGGAAGAGGCGTGGCGGACGGCGGACAGCAGGCGCGAGGTAGTGATTGCGGCGATTCTGGCCGCGATGCGAGAGAAAGGTTCATAGGCGCAGAGGCTCAAAGTCTCAAAGGCTCAAAGCGCCGTGCTCCTTTGAGCCTCTGAGACTTTGAGCCTCTGAGCCTCTGACTCATGACCAGCTTCGGCTTCGGCTTGAACCATCACATCGAGCTTCCTGACGACGTGTTCAGGCTGCTGAGGGACCAGATCTACAAACGCTCCGGGATCTGGTTCGCCGACACCTCGAAGTACCTGCTGCAGAAACGCCTCTCGCCGCGCGCGCGCGAGCTGAACTTCGACTCGTTCCAGAAGTACTTCTACTTCCTGCAATACGACCCGCGCGCCGACGCCGAGTTCGATCAGATCTTCGACCTCGTCACCACGAACGAGACCTATTTCTTCCGCGAGCCCGCGCAGCTGACGGCGTTCATCGAGGAGATCGTGCCCGACCTGCTCTCGCGCAAGACGGTGAAGAAGATCCGCATCTGGTCGGCGGGCTGCTCGTCGGGGGAGGAGCCGTACTCGATCGCGATGCTGCTGCAGGAGGCCGGCTGGTACGAGCACGCCGCGTTCGAGATCTTCGCCAGCGACATCAACCAGCAGGTGCTGTCGAAGGCGCGCAAGGGCCAATACCGCGAGAGCGCCTTCCGCGCCACCGACCCGAGGATGCGCGACCGGTACTTCACGAAGGAGTCCGACAACTCCTGGCGCGTGGTCGACGAGATCCGCAACCGCATCTCCTTCGGCCGCCTGAATCTCTACGACGAGTCCCGCGTCTCCCTCCTCGGCCACCTCGACGTCGTCTTCTGCCGCAACGTCATCATCTACTTCGACGACGCGTCGAAGAAGGTGGTGGTCCAGAACTTCTACAACCGCCTCGTCGACGGCGGCTACCTCCTGTTAGGCCACTCCGAGTCCCTGATCTCCCTCTCGGCCCAGTTCAAACTGCGGCACTTGAAGAATGACATGGTGTATCAGAGGTAGGGGGGCTCTCCTGCTTGAGACGACCCCGATCGACTACTTCGATCAGGTGGACGCCCGGCCCTCTTCGCCATCGCCGCGACCCGCCCGCACCGACCTATGCCCCGACACGAAGTGAGTAAACGTGAAACCGTCGGCTACTCGCAGATGCAAGGCGGCGGTGCACTATTTCAACCGTGAGGGCGGGAGCTAGGGGGTGGGGAAACTGTTCGCGGGCAGTCAGAGGCCTTCGTTCACGAACCAGGTTCCCGGTTGCCGATATGGCCTATACAGCCTGAGGCATATCAATTGGGATGGTTCGGGAGAGTCCGGCAATTGGGCCGCCAAAAGAGCGAGGCTATTTTTTGCCAGTAGCCGCTTCAATGATTTTCGCGACGTCACGCAGAATGATGAGCGGGTCGGTTTCACCGGCGACGACGGACGTCTTGCTCGCTTCTCGCACTTGCTGTGGCGGTGAAGGAATGGCGTCGCGTTCGGCGAATCGCGTCAACAACATTCTTGTGGCCTCACTATCTTTCAGCTCCGTGGCGACAGTCAGTGCCAGCGTTTTCATTTCCACCCGGGTGATCTCAGTTTGAAAGTACTTAATGTCGTCTAGACTTTCCTTATACAGGCGCAAAAAGAAGTAGGCGAACACCTCCACCAGTATTACCAGTGAGACGCGCGGAAGAAAGTGCTCGAGGAAAATCCACGGCATCTCGTCTTTCTTACCGGGAACCTGCGTCGTGACAAAATAAAAGAGTGCACCGATGCCTATCGAAGTGATAGCAATACCGAGTACGAGATTAAGATTGCCGCGCCAGCCGAGACGAGCAACCTCAGCGTTCATTCGCCCAAGAATGTGACTGGCTCGGCTAACGCTCATCGCAGGAGTGGTATATTTATCACCGGCGACTTCCGCCCCGGGCCGAACCAGATTTTCAGGCGCCGGCGATGCGTCCTCATCTGCTACGATTGTGGTCGCGCCCACGTCGCGGGGCGCTCTTTCTGCGGCTGTAAACGTTTCATCGGAATACACTGGCATAGCCTGCTCGACGTGACGTCGCTCCCGCTCCCGCAGCATGCGGAATGCTGATTCGTGTTCAACGCGCCGCCTAAAGCCGGTCTGCAGGTACATCATCATCGCAGCCAAAATCGATATGCCGCCCAGCACTACCATCCACGTTGTCGTCCGGCGCAAGAATCGGAATGTGAGGGTTTCGTGACCGAACGTACTCGCGCGGGCAGTCTGAAAATAAAAATACGAAATCGAGAAGAGCAGGAGGGCGATTACCAGCGGTAAAAGGATGGTGACAATGCGCAGCCGCCATTGTCGGTCGCCGAGTAATCGTGCCTCCTCGAAGAGGTGCTCTACGTCGCTTAAAGATGGCGCGGCCGGTAGGCTATCGATCTCGTCTGTCACTGCTCATAGGAGTGACAGCCAACGGGAAATCCCTACCTAGACATCGTCGCCAACCTCGTGTGAAGTTATTCGCGGCCCGGTACTGGCTCGGCAGCCGAGCTGCCTACCTCGTCGTCAGCATCACGGCGTCACGCCCCAAATCTTCGCGTATGATTACGACCCATGCAGCGCATCGCAAAACACGCAAAATTTGTCGACGCACTTCGCGAGGCTCAGGGTCGATCCGAATTTGTGATCACTGCTGTCGCCGACATCCGTGGCTTCTCAGATTTTAGCACTCGAAACGAGTCGCCCGATATAGCGATGTTTATCAAGCGTTTCTATTTGCAGTTGATCGAGAAATATTTCCCTTCGGCCAACTTCGTTAAACCCACGGGCGACGGCTTACTGATGACCTTTAGCTATTCCGAAAAAGATCTCTATGAAGTCGCCCGAGATGTCATCGAAGCGTGCATAACTTGCGTGGCGGACTTTCCGACGATCTGTGCTAATGATCCCATGATCAACTTTCAGGTACCGCAGGCGATTGGGTTTGGCATAGCGCGCGGAACGGCCTGTTGTCTCTTCTCCGGATCCGACATACTCGATTACTCTGGTCATCTTCTCAACCTCACGGCGCGCTTAAACGACTTGGCGAGGCCGAGTGGCGTCGTCATTGATGGTGATTTCTTGCGTGCGGTCATTCCCGAATCAGTGCGTACATCCTTTAAGGAACAACAAGTCTACATCCGTGGGATTGCGGAGGAAGCGCCGATATCCGTGTTCTACCTCGATAACGCGGTTCAGATCTCCGAACAGGCGCTCTCACCGCTCAGATCAGAGAATTGGGTCACCGTAGTGCGCCAGTATACTCGGTCAGCTCTGGGAAAGCTTTCATCCCACTATCGTATCCAATTAGACGCGCCGGTGAAGTCCAAAGATAAGTTGCGTATCACCGTGTCGTTCCGTCGAAAGGGTTTCAGGTCGGTTGTGGATGTGATACGCATCAAACCCTCCGAATATAACGAGAACGAGCCACTTCCAGAAGTGATGATAGACGTGGCCGAGATTCGTGCGGCACTTGAGGCTGCAGGTACGCCACAAAACGCAAAGATAACAATCAAACTGGAATACGTTCCGCGTTCACTGACACGGAAATAGGCTGACGAGTACGAACGCACCTATCCATATTGAGGGATCGCGCCTTCCTGCTACCTTGAAGTTGCCAGACAGCAGGCCCAGAAGGAGCGGCTGCCATGAATAACGAGTAAGTCGGTATGTGGCTCTGGACCTCCGCCAGGCAGCGCTGGTGGTGAGCGTACGCGACGAACAGGGTTCGATCGTGATGCGGGCGGGCGACCGTCGCAATCGAGGTGAGGCGGATCGTCGGGCTGATGCGTGGTCTTGGCTCTCGGTGATGTGGCCTTCGAAGAAGGAATGCAGGCGCGGGTGGCTGCACGATCTGCTGAAGCCGCATGCCGAGCGCGTGCCTTCGCCGCGGCTTGTGAGTTGTTGAAACTCGTGGCGCACGCGACCATGTTGAGGCAAAGAACAATCACCATCAGATGTCGATCGTAACTTCTCCATGGGCATCGTAGGCGTTCACAACCCTCTCGCGGAGCGGAGTGACTCTCGAGATATGCCGGCTTGGCGAAGACAGAATACTTGCTCGGAATGTCCTGACGCGCCCACTTTTGATGACACCGCTGGCGCGCTTCACAGCCTTCGTCCTCTTTAAATGACAAGTAGTGTTTACGAATGCACGGCCCGTGTTTGTGAGTGCACGGTCCGTGTTTACGAATGCAGGACCCGTGTTCGGGAATGCAGAACCCGTGTTTACGTGCGCAGGGCCGGTGTTTGCGAATGCAGGGCGCGTGTTTGCGAAGGCAACATCCGTGTTCACGAAGGTAGGAGCCGTGTTCACGAATGCAGGAGTCGTATCAACGAAATGCAGGAGCCGTGTACCCGAAGACACGACCGGTGTTTACGAAGACACGCTCCGTGTATGTGAAGACCAATCGGCGTATCCGAAGGGAAGACCTTCCCGTTCCTGCGCTTCCGGCACGGTTACAATCAGGCCGTTGACTCGACCTCGACACATTGTGCTGCTCGCCGCCGCGGCCATGGGAAGCATCGTCATTCTCATCGCGGCGACGGCAGAGCTCCGGCCGGTCCTGATCAGTATTTCGCCGGATCCGGGCATGATACGGCCTCGCAATTACTGCGTGATGAATCCCTTCCGTAACCGGTCGGCCGAACGGGCGGCGGATCAGTTTCTCCGCCAGCTGCGCCGCCATGACCTCAGTGTCTTGAACGTCGCCGAATCGCCTCGAGAGCGCTACACCGTCAACGAGGCGAAGTGGCCCGTCGAGGAATGGCGGATCGGCCGGCGTAAGGATGCCGGCCGTCGAGTTGAGCTCATGTACTGGGTTCGACGCGGGAACGGCTACTCGCGCGACGGCTACGAGGAAGAGGTTTACCTGACCGTGGATCGATCCCGGGATCCCGCACGAGTCGTCTCCTTCAGCGCGATTTACTGACGTATCGTCTGACGTGAGCCAACGAACACGCTGACATGCGAAGCAAACTCGCTTGCGGCGGAAGCAAGTTCGCTTGCGACGGAAGCAAGATCACTTGTCACGGAGGCAAGATCGCTTGCGGCGGAAGCAAGATCGCTGAGAAGTGAAGCAATCTCCCCTTACTTTTCCAAAAAACTCTTTTGGAAATGAAGCAAACTTACCAGCCTCGGAAGCGAGACTGCTTCACTTGCAAGTGAAATGACCTCCGTTGCAAGGGAGCTCGCTTCCGCTGCAAGCGAGGTTGCTTCATTCGCAACCGAATCTGCCTCCGTCGTCAGCGGTATTCCTTTGTTCCTCAGCGAGATTGCTGGGCGCCGCAGTGAGATCGTTAACGAGTTTGCTTACTTTGCAAGCCCACCAGGTATCCGATGTAGTCTTGCGACCGAGAAAGTCACCATGACTACGACGTTCCTATGAAGCGGCCTCAGTCAGCGGTTTGACTTTTCTCGCGACTTTTTCGAGATCCTCTTTGCGCTCGATCCAGGTCTCCATGAATCCACAGGAGGCGCAGACGAACCACGATGAATAAACAGCGCCGAGAGTGCGCCCCCGGGATGAATAGATCGCTCCGAAAAATTTCCCGAGGGGGATTACCGTTCCCCACGTTCGTTGCCGTATGACACGGATCTCGGTCGACGTGCATTTTGGACAAACGCCGGTGTTCTTCAATGAGACTCTCCTCTCGCCAATCTTACTAGAGCCGCGACGGCGCGTCGGCTATGCTGAACCGATGCAGATTGATATTCGTGATATCGAGCCGGGCGATGTCCCGGCGGTGCTCGAGCTCATGCGGGATCTGGCGGATCACGAAGGCTTGATCGCGTATTTCCTGCTCACCGAGGACGCGCTGGCCGAATATTGCCTTCGCGAGCCGAAACGGTTCCACGTCCTGGTCGCGGTCTCGGGAGCGGCGGTCGTTGGATATGCGACGTACATGTTTCAGTTCTCTCCCTGGGCGGGGCGCGAATACATGTTCCTGGATGACCTCTATGTCGCCGAGGCGGCCCGCAAGGCAGGCGCCGGCAGTCGATTGATGCAGCGAGTGGGGAAAGTTGCGATCGAGCGCGACGTCGACGTTCGCTGGCATGTCGAGACCGTCAATCAGCCGGCACAGAAGTTTTATTCAGGTCTCGGCGCCGAGCTACGTGACAGATTGATCGCCTATTGGACGCCGGATGCCATACGCGCCCAGCTCGAGAGCCAATGATCGTCCGCCGGCACGGCAGTGCCCGCTTTTGATATCCTTCCGGCATGACACCAAAGACGGCTTTATTGATCGCGGTATCCATCGTGGTGGCTTTGGTGGCGGCGGATGCGTTCGTCGTCTACCGGCTCCAGGATCCGCAACGATACGTGGCGCATACCTCGCTGCGCGCTCTCGCGCAATGCATCGCCGCCGTCGCCGCGGGAGTCACGGCGGCCCGGTTCCACTGGGTCAGCGAGTACGTAGGCCGCGGCTGGACGCTGTTATTCGTGCTGTACGCGCTCCTCGCCGTCTCGTATGTGCTGAACCGCTCCGGCCTCGGGACGCCGGCGCTGTCGGATGTCCTGACGATCGTCGCGAACGTGGCGGCGATCGGGGCATTCTGGCTGTTTGGCAGGGCCCTTCGCGTGGCCGGACTCCGATTCTATGGACCGGCCATCGTCAAAGCCGGAGTGTTCATCGCGGCCATCACGGTCGCGTGCGTGCTCGTGATGCCGACCGTCGTCGAGGTGTGGCGGAGCAATGCCGGCGGCCTTTCACGCGCGGCTGACTTCGTGTCGGCTGTGGCGGACATGTTGACCTTCATCCTCGTCGCGCCGCTGCTGCTGACCCTCTGGTCGTTTCGCGGCGGACAGCTCTCCTGGGTCTACGGCTGTCTCGCACTCTCGACGATCGGCTGGATGATCAATCAGGCGGCGAACGACCTGCTTCCCGCCGTGGCGGTCCGCGATGCGCAGATGACCGGTCTTTTCCTTGCCTGTCTCGCGGTTGCCGCCGCGGCGTACTCGCAGCTTGCGGCGTCGCGGTCGGGAGTCGCCAGTGTCTGAGACGACCTCGGTTGCGGCGGTCTTCACGCGACACCTGGCGACCTATATCGGACAGCACACGGCGCCGATGGCGATCAGGGCGTTCGCCAAGCAGGCACTCGGCATGGCGCCCGATCAGCTGCGTGTGCCCGACACGTTGAAGCTTCTCGACGCGATGCGTCCGATGCTGAGCACTCTGATCGGCAGGCAGAGCGCGGACGAAGTCGCATTGCTGATCCAGCGCGATCTGGGCGTTTAGTACACTTCCGCGATCGAAGAGCCGGGGGTGATCCGATGAGGCGAGCCGTTCTCGCGGTCGCGTTGTTTTTCCTGTGCACTGCATCGGTCGATGCGGCGATGACCAGGGCCGAGGCGAAGAAGCTGATCGCCGAGTTCGGACTGCCGGAGACGTTCGACGGAGTCCTGTCCATCCTCAACACCTCCATGGCCGAGGGGCCGAAGCTGGTCGAGGCCTACCTGGTCCTCGGGCTTCGGGCCGACAAGGAGATCACCTACCAGGCCGACGGTGGCCAGACGCTGACCCGCTATCCGCTGACCTACCTGCTCACGTTCAGCTGCAGCGACGCCACCACGCCGACCATGGCCAAGCTTCTACTCGACGCCGGGGCCGATCCCAACACGACCGATCCCGAGAACGACTGGGCCGCGCTGGCCCAGGCCCACGCCTGCCCGGACGTCATCCGCGTGCTCCTCGCCGCCCCGAAGAAGCCGGACGTCAATCGCGTGGATCGCAACGGCAACACCGCCATGCACTACGTGGCAACGATCGGAGGCGACCGGCAGTTGGAGTCGATCCGGATGCTGCTCGATGCCGGATTCGACATCGCGCGCTGGCGCAACGCCCTGGTGAAGGAAGCGCGGCACAACCCCCAGGTCGTGGCGGCTTTGGGAGGGAAGCCTGTTGCGGCAACCAGCCCGAGTCCCGCGGCTGGCCGTACGGACTGGAAGGCTCTGCCGCCATATCCGGCGCGGACTGCCGCGGAAGCGAAGAAGATGCTCGAGCGTCCCGGCGCGGCGACGACCATCGACGAGCACATGTGGGACGGGATCACGCATCGCGAGCCGCTCCGCCTGGCGATGGCGCTCCAGGCGGGGGCTGACATCCATCAGACCCGAGCCGTGACCGGCTACCCGCCGCTGCTTCTGCTGGCCGATCGTTGCGACGAGAAGGACGCGGAGATCCAGACGGCCAATGCCCAGCTGCTGATCGCCGCCGGCGCCGATCTGAAGGGGAGCGACTCGAACGGCGCCAACGCGCTGATCCTCGCGGCGAGTCACTGCCCGTTCGGCGTGGTGCGCGCGTTGATCGACGCCGGCGTGTCCCCTCATGTTCGCGCCAAAAACGAAACGACGGCGCTTCGCAACGCCATCAGCGAAGGGCGGGCCGACGTCGTGGCGGCGCTGCTCGATGCCGGTGTCGATCCAAAGAAGGAGCCCTACAACGCGCGCGCGCTTGCGTCAGGCAATCGCGAGATCGAGGCGCTGCTCAGGAAAGGGCCGCGTAAGACCAGGTAAAGGACGGCAAAGCGTCGTGGTATCGTTTTTTCGTGACCATCAGCGACACGACGCCGCGTGCGGCTGCGATACAGCTCGAGCTGTATCGGCAGGCGGGTCCTGCGCGTCGCGTGCAGATTGCCGTCGAGCTCAGTGACGCCGTTCGAGCGACGGCACTGTCGGGGATTCGCCGGCGTCACCCCGAGTACTCCGAACGCGAGGTCGCCCGATCGTTCCTCCGCCTTGTTTACGGTATGGACGGGTAGCGGTGTCGGTCCAGATCGTCTTTGAGAAACTGCGCTCCGCTCTGGAAGCCGTCGACATACCCTATTTCGTCACGGGCTCTTTTGCCAGCTCAGCCCATGGCATTCCACGTTCCACGAATGACATTGACATCGTCATCGCACCCTCCAGAGAGCAACTGCGGCTACTACTTCAACATCTCTCGGACTCGGAATTCGCGACCGATCTGGAGGATGTATTCGACGCATTCGAACGGCAGTCGCTGTTCAACATCGTCGATTACTCCACTTTGTGGAAAATCGATTTCATTTTCAAGCAGCACACACCGTTCGACGCTTCCCGATTTAACCGGCGAGGGATTATAGAAATAGCAGGGGTGCTCCTTTATACGGCGAGTCCGGAGGACATCCTCCTCGCAAAATTGCGGTGGGCCAAGCTGGGTGAATCCGAGCGGCAGATGAATGATGCCGTGGGAATCATCCAGGTTCAGCGTGAGAACCTGGATGTCGAGTACGTAAGTCGATGGGTCGTGGCGCTGGAGCTCGACGAGCAGTGGGCGACAGCTCAGGAGCGAGCGGGGTAAGCGCAGATGTTTTGGCCGAGCACGAAGAGATATTCGATGGTGTTGTTGGCGCTCTCGCTGTGCGCGGCCGCAATGCTCGCGGCGCCAACGGTGCGGCTCCCGGCACCGACCGGACCGTTTCGCGTCGGCACGACCACGCTCGACGTCAATACCGATCGGCTGGAGAGCCTGACCGCCGATCCTGATGACCATCGGCGGTTCGTGGTGCAGTTCTGGTATCCGGCGGGGAAGGGGCATTGCGCGCCGGTGCAGTACATGGACGCGGCAACCTCGGCGGCGGTAGCCGAGGATCTGCCGGCGGATTTCGGGGTGCACGTGAAAGTGGAGGCCTGTGGCGGTGTGCCGCTGGCGCGGGGCGGGCGGTTGCCGGTGGTGCTTTACTCGCACGGCGCGGGCGCGACGCGGTTCGGCAATACCAGCCTGCTGACTGACCTGGCGAGCCGCGGCTATCTCGTCGCGGCGATGCATCACACTTACGGTTCCGTCCTCACCGTCTTCACCGATGGCAAGGCGGTGCCATGGAACGAGGATCAGTGGGGAACACCCGAGGCGGCGCGCGGGCATCTGGGCGTCTGGGTCGACGATGCGCGCTCGACGCTGGATCTGATTCGCGAGCTCGATCGGAAGCTGGGGTCGCTACTGTACGGACGTGTCGATCTCGCGCGGATCGCCTACGCCGGTCATTCGATGGGCGGCGCGACGGCGGTGGCCGCGGCTTTAAAAGAACCGCGCATTCGTGCGGCTGTCGATCTGGACGGAGGGCTACCTCCGGGTGCGGTTCCGCTGCCGGTGAGTTTGCCTGTCCCGCTGCTGGTGCTGCTCAGCGAGCCGAGCCAGCGCGCGAGCTCCTTTGCGCCGGGCGAGCATGTGTATCTGGCGCGGATCGCCGGGACGACCCACACGTCATTCACGGATAGCGCGCCGATCGAAGCGAAGACGATGACCAGATCGGCGGTCGGCGACTTTCTCGATTGCACGCTGCGCAACGTCAAGAGCGCGTGCGATCGTCTGACTACTCGTATTTCTTCCGGTCTTCGATGAGCTGGTCGTAAAAGTATTTCGCGGCGCCGACGGGATCTCTCCAGCCGGGATGTTGTTCGACCTCGATCGGGCGTCCTGTGAGCACGTTCCGGATCATCGCGGCGGTGAGCCTGGTGGGATTCACGACCGCGACGACCTTGCCTTCGCGGTCGAAGACATAGGTCATCGGAATGCCCCAGGCGATGAGCGACTTGAACGTCGCCAGCTCCTGATCCAGCCCGACGGTGGTCGTCATCGGGTGCTTCTCCAGAAACGCCACCGCCTTCGCTTTCGGCTCGTAGGTGATCGAGTAGAACAGCACGCGTTCGCCGGCCAGTTCCTGTTTCAGGGCATCGAGGTGCGGAATCGACGCGACGCAGGGCGCGCACCACGTCGCCCAGAAATCGAGCACGACCACCTGTCCGCGCATCCGCGGCCACGACGGCGGCCGCGAGCCATCGAGAAGCCGGAAATCGAGCTTCGGTCTGCGCGTGCCGAGCGGCAGCTTCGTCGCCGGCGCATCCGCGGCGCTGACGTGGAAGGCGATACACAAAGCGATAGCAGCGAATGCCAGTTTTCGGCGCATGTCTCATCTGACGCCGCGATTCGCTCGAGGTTAGAGCCGGCGCCGCGCCCAGAACGGCGAGTCGGGCCAGCGCTTTTCGATCGCGTAGTACGCGTGGCGGCGCGAGAGGTACGCGTCGTAATGGCGGCGGACGTCGGCGGCGTAGAGGTCCGCGCATTCGGTGTCGCCGGCGAGCGTTCCCGCGGCGATGCGCGCGGCCTGGATGCCGGAGGCGATCGCGTAGCCGATGCCCATCGAGGAGAGGGGATCGAATGCGGCCGCGGCTTCGCCGGCGGCGATCCAATCGGTGCCGTTCGGCGGATCGAGGATCTGGGAATGCGCGGGACAGACGGTTGGGCCGCGCTCGAGCGTCGCTTGGGCAATGCGCGCGCGGGTGCGCGGGGCATCGCCGAGGCGTTCGAGCCAGGCGGCTGAGTCATGAAGATGCGCGGCGCGGACGACGTCGGCGTCGGTCATGAACGCGACCACGGTGCGGTTCGCGGGGAGGCGCGCGGAGTACCACCAGCCGTCTTCGACCGCCTCGACGAGCGTGGCCGTTCCGGTGTCGTCGCCGCCTTCGAAGAGCGCGACCAGGCCGGTCAGGTGATCGTCGATCGACGCACGCGCGCCCTGCGTGCGCGCATAGACGGCGTGCCGGCCGCTGGCGTCGATGACGAATCGGGACGTGAGATCGAGCGGCCAGGTGGTATTGGTCAGCAGCGTGCCGCCGCGCTCGACGACCAGTTGCGCGAGCGAGGCGTCGAAGCGCGCGCGATCGAGATGCCACGCATCGCCGCCGCCGGTGAAGAGGAAATCGCGCGACACGACGTCGGCGCTGCCCCACGCCGCACTGGTCGCATACGCGCGGCGCTGCTCCTGAGCGGTCAGCACGTTTTCCGCGCCGAGGTAGGTGAGCAATGGAACGACGCCCGGCGAAAGCGTTTCGCCGACGCGCCAGGCGTCGTACGACGATCGCTCGATGATCACCGGACGGAGGCGCGAGTAGCGCAGCAGCGTCAGCGCGGCGGCGGCACCGGCCGGGCCGCCGCCGATGATCGCTACGTCATGCTCAGTCATCGTCCTTCGGACACTTCCCTTTGACCGGCACGTGCCCGTCGCACACGGCGATCTTCTCTTCGTCCTTCAGATACCACGCGAGCGTGAAGTAGTTCGTCGGCGTGGCGTAGCTGCCGGTCGCGGACATCTGGTTGACCGGATGGCCGACCGCGACCGCGGCCGGCACGAACTCGGCGTGGTTGCGCTCTTTCTCGACGAAGTACGGATAGACGCGTCCTTCGGGCGATTCGTTTTCGTTGACGATGAATCCCATGTACGACCACGCCACCACGAGATTGCCGATGTTGTTCGCGCCGCGCGCGTAATAGACCTGGAACCCCGCCGGCACGCCGGCGTCGGCCTGGTCCTCGGGCGTCATCGCGCCGGTGAGCACGTGCATCGGCGCCTGCGGCGGCCACCAGTACGTGTAGTACGTCGGCGGCGTGGGGATCTCGGTGATGTCGGTGGTGTTCTTCGCCGGCTTCTTCGGGTCGCTGAAGTTCACGTACTCGACCGAGCACTGATAGAAGTCGGACATCCACGGTCCGGACATCCGCTTGGTGAGATCGCCCGGCTCGCAGCCGTCCTGTTTCACGACCCACTCCGGTCCCTGAAGGTCGGGCGCGTACTTGCTGCCGTACCACCCGCCGGTCTCGTCGCCGAGCGTGCTGAGTCCGTGCTCGCGGTACCAGGCCTCGTCCTTGTGGATCCTGATGCGATACGGCGACGCATAGACGAGCGGATTGCGCATCGTCCACGTCGTCTCGATGCCCGGCGACATCGGATGGCCGACGCAGTTGCCGGCCGAGGCGCGGTCGAGCGGATGCACGCTGTTCGGCCACGGCCTGAAGCGGCCGGTGGTGAATTTTCCTTCCGCCCACTGGCCGAGGAGGAAGTACTGCGTGCGGGTGAGCCCCATGTACTTGTCCTGATCCTCGTTGGTGACGGAGTTGGAGCCGGAGTTGAGCGGCACCATCGGGACGCCTTTCCTGAAGAGCGCCTGGTGCGGCTCGGAGAGCTCGTTGCCGGAGGAGTCGCGGAAGTAGGAGAAGAAGATCCGGCGATTGGCCAGGTTCGCCGGCGACGCGTCGCGGGCGTTGAAGCGGGGCGACATGAACGCGACCATCGACTGCACGTTGGCGACCCAGATGTAGTCGCCGATGCGGTCGAGGATCGGCTCGACGTCGCGCTCGTAGCTGGCGACGTAGCCGGGGTTGTAGCCGCCGTAGCGGGCCTGGTTGTAGAGGTCGGGGACGAGGTCGTAGTAGCGCACGCCGACGTCGAACATCAGGTCGTCGAGCGTGGAGATGTTGCGCAGCTCCGGCGCGTATTTCGGCGAGCCGACCAGCGTCCAGGCATTGAGCTCGATCGGCTCGGCCGTTCCCTTGAGCTTGAGCCGGCACCACACCGGCCCGTCGGAGATGTCGTCGAACCAGGTGTCCGCGCCGGTGTAGGTGGCGATGGGAGTCTCGCCGCCGGCCTTGCCGTAACCGCCGAGGACGACCAGGCGGCCGGAGGGCGCCATCATCATCTCGCCGAGCGTGTCGATGTCGTAGGGAACGCGCTCGTTGTCGCCGCCCTTCGGCGGGAAGGATCCAAACGGGTAGTCGGAGGGGATGGTGTTGCGCGAGAAGTGCTGCTTCGCGCCCGGCCGCTTCACCGTGCGCGGTCCGGGATCGATGATCAGCTCCTTGCGGCGCACCGCCTGGTCGTGCCCGCCGCCCGGCTGCAGCCCGATGTTCCAGTTGCGCAGACTGGCGTCGACGAGCGGCGAGGGCGGCTGCATCGGACTCGGGTAGTAGTTCGCGTGTTTCTTCTCGGCGTGCTGGTCGCCGGCGAGATACGTGCAGCCGATGAATTCGGCGTTGTTGTACCAGACCGCCTTCTTGTTCGCGAGGTGGACGGTCCACTCGATCGACTCGACGTCGGAGTCATACAACGTGACCTCGCGTCCGGGATCGTTCGGGTCGTTCGAGTCGAACGCGAAGACTCGGAACTGTGCGCCCTGGCGGCGGATGCGGCCATCGGCATCCTTGAACCGCCGCGTCAGCTCCGGCTTGCCGTCTTTCGTCTTCGGCGTGCCGTCGCCGGTGCATTCGACCGGCAGTCCGCCGATCGTTTCGGGCTCGAGATAGAACTCGTTCTCGCTGTTGCCGAGCCTGGCGACGCCGAGCGAGGGATGGATCTGGTAACGCGTGGGTCCTTTTTTTCCGGGAGGCCTGGAAGTGTCGGCAGCGAGCTGCGTGGCGGCCACTCCGGCGACGGTGGTGACGGTGATGAAGTCACGTCGGGTCCAGTCGGACATAGAGCACCTCTCTCAGATTCAGGAGTATTGAATTCGAACACTTTCCAGATTCACGACGCCCTCGTCAACGGTTTGTAGAGGGAAAGCCGCTGGTCCCCCGCTTGCGCTGAGGGCGGCCATGTCGCTCGAAGCACTTCTTCGCAAAGCCGCCGATGCCGGGGGGCACGAGATCCATCTCGCGTCGTCGCGGCGCATCACCATCGTGACCGCGGACGGGGAGCGCGAGATGCGCGGCCCCGAGGTCACGCCGCAGCTGATCGATCAGTTCATCGCGCCGGTCGTGTCGCCGGCGGCGCGCGACGCGCTGGCCGGAGGGCACGCGGAATGGACGGTGCGCCATCAGGAGCTCGGGCAGATCCGCGTCGTGGCCGACCGCGAGGCGAACGCCGCGAGAGCGTCGTTCTATCTCGTGCGAAGCGACGACGGGATCGACTCGCTGTTCCGGCAGATGTTCGAGCTGAAGGCCTCCGATCTTCATCTCTCCTCGGGATCGGTTCCGATGCTCCGGCACGACGGCGAGATGAAGGAGATGCCGGGGCGGGTCACGCTCACCGCCGCCGACGTCGAGCGGCTGATCTGGTCGATCGCGCCCGACCGCAACCGCGAGGAGTTCGCGGAGAAGCACGACACCGACTTCGCGTACGAGCTCGAAGGCGTGGCGCGTTTCCGCTGCAACGTCTTCATGGACCGCAAGGGTCCCGGCGCGGTGTTCCGCGTCATCCCGTCGAAGATCATCACCGCCGAGGAGATGGGGCTGTCGAAGGAAATCCTCGACCTCTGTTTTCTCTCCAAGGGACTCGTGCTCGTCACCGGACCGACCGGCTCGGGGAAGTCGACCACGCTCACCGCGCTGATCGACCACATCAACCGCAACCGCACCGACCACATCATCACCATCGAAGACCCGATCGAGTTCGTGCACGAGAACAAGAAGTGCCTCGTGAATCAGCGCCAGGTCGGCGAGCACACCGGCTCGTTCAAGCACGCGCTGCGCGCGGCGCTGCGCGAGGATCCCGACATCGTGCTGGTCGGCGAGATGCGCGACCTCGAGACCATCGCCATCGCCGTCGAGACCGCGGAGACGGGGCACCTCGTCTTCGGCACGCTGCACACCTCGTCCGCGGCGACGACGGTCGATCGCATCATCGATCAGTTTCCGGCGGCCCAGCAGGAGCAGATCCGGGTGATGCTCGCCTCGAGTCTGAAAGGCGTCATCAGCCAGGTGCTCTGCAGGAAGATCGGAGGCGGGCGCGTGCCGGCGATGGAAGTGCTGATCGGTACGCCGCCGGTGTCGAATCTCATTCGCGAGGCCAAGGTCTTCCAGATCCCGTCGGTCATGCAGACCTCGAAGAAGTACGGCATGTGTCTGATGAACGACAGCCTGGCCGATCTGGTGCGCCGCGGCGTGGTCGAGCCGCAGGAGGCGCTCGCGAAGGCGGTCGATAAAACGGGATTGACGGGAATGTTGAACGGCTAGAATTGCCGCGGTGTCGTCCGCTACTCCTCCAATTCGCGCCGTCGTCATCGACGACTCGGCCTACAACCGCGTGACGCTCACGCGCATGCTGGAGGCGGATCCGCGCATCCGCGTGGTGGCCACGGCGGTCAACGGCGAGGACGGGATCAAGCAGGTGATGAAGCATCGTCCCGACGTGATCACGCTCGATCTCGAGATGCCGATCATGGACGGCTTCGCGTTCCTGCGCTGGCTGATGGTGAATCTGCCGACCGCGGTCATCGCCGTCTCGTCGCGCGCGAGCGACCGCAGCGTGTTCAAGGCCCTCGAGCTCGGCGCGCTCGACTTCATCGCCAAGCCCGGCGGCCGCGTCTCCCCGCGGCTCGAGGAGATCCAGAAAGACCTCGTCGCGAAGGTGATGCAGGTCGCCGAGCTGCGGATGGAGAACCTCCGCCGCCGGCTGCAGGAAGAAGCACCGCAGGCCGAAGGAGCGGCGCCTGCGCCGGCTGTCAGTCCGCAGGGCATCGAGCTGGTCGCGATCGGCTGCTCCACCGGCGGACCGCCGGCGCTGCAGCATCTCTTCCAGTCGCTGGCGGTGCTGCCGGTACCGTTCGTGGTCGCGCAGCACATGCCGCCGGCGTTCACGCGCCTCTTCGCCGAGCGGATGAACAAGCTGTCGATGTATGAAGTCAAAGAGGCGCGCGACGGCGAGATGCTCGTGCCCGGCTCGGTCTACATCGCGCCCGGCGGGATGCAGAGCGAAGTGCGGCGCATCGCCGAGGGATTGCAGGTTCGCGTGTTTCCCGCGGGAATGGCCGACCTCTACGCGCCGTCGGTCGACCGGCTGTTCAAGAGCGCGAGCGATGCCTGCGCGGAGCGGATGATCGCCGTGATCATGACCGGCATGGGCGACGACGGATCGGAGGCGATCCGCGAGGTCCACGCGCGCGGCGGCAGGACCATCGCCGAGTCTTCGCAGAGCGCGATCATCTTCGGCATGCCCGCCGAGGCCATCAAAACGGGCGCGGTGGACGAAGTGTTGCCACTCAGCGAGATACCTCAGGCGATACGGAAGTTATGCATGTAGAACATGTGCTACATTCAGCCGGTTTGCTGGGTCCGCGGAAATCATGAGCGACGAACAGAAAGCTGAGAAGTTTCTGGAGCTGTTCAACAAGGGCAAGGAGTTCACCGAGGAGCTCCTGCGCGAGAACCAGCGCCTCCGTTTTCGCGTCGCCTCGCTGGAGACCGACCATCCGTCGCCGGAAGAAGTCCAGCGGATGAAGGAGCAGATCGCCCAGCTCGCCGAGGAGAACCGGCGCCTCCAGCAGCGCTTCCGCGAAGTCGAGGAAGAGAACAAGGACTTCGCGGTCCGCTACATCGAGATCGAGGAGCAGAACAACAATCTCGCGAACCTCTACGTCGCCAGCTATCAGCTGCACTCGACGCTCGACTTCCGCGAGGTCATCCAGATCGTCCAGGAGATCGTCATCAACCTGATCGGCGCGGAGGCGTTCGCGATCCTCCTGCTCGACGAGAAGACCAACGAGCTGAAGACGATCGCCTACGAGGGCGACGACGTGATGCCGGGCATCGAGCAGATCTCGACGCGCCTCGGCGAGGGCGTCCTCGGCAACGTCGCCAAGACCGGCGAGAGCTACTACGTGAACCAGGACGTGGAGGGCAGCGCGATCTCGATCGAGAAGCCGCTGGCCGCGGTGCCGCTCAAGATCAAGGAGCACGTGATCGGCCTCATCGTGATCTACCGGCTCCTGCAGCAGAAGGACGCATTCTCGGCCGTCGACTACGAGCTGTTCTCACTGCTCGCGGCGCACGCCGCGACGGCGATCTTCTCATCGAAACTCTACTCGCAGTCCGAGCGGAAGCTGAACACGATTCAGAGCTTCCTCGACCTGCTCACCACCTCAGGCTAGGAGCGTAACGAGAACGTGGGGATGGAGAACGCAAACTTTCTGGTCGTCGAGGACTCGCCGACCATGCGTCAGTTGATCTCGTTTTCGCTCAAGCGATTCAAGAACGCGAAGATCATCGAGGCGGTCGACGGCGTCGACGCGCTGAAGAAGCTGTCCGGCCCCGAGAAGATCGACCTGATCCTCACGGACATCAACATGCCGGTGATGGACGGCCTCAAGCTGGTCTCGCTGGTACGCCAGAACGCGCAGCTGAAGAACATCCCGATCATCATCATCACCACCGAGGGGGCGGAGGAGGATCGCGAGCGCGGCCTGGCCCTCGGCGCGAACGCCTACATCTCCAAGCCCATCCAGAGCTCGCACCTGATCAAGACGATCTCCGAATTGCTGTCCGTTTAGCCTCCGCTATTTGACCTCGCCTTTTTCCACGACCTTCACCGTGGCGGTCGATCCCGGCATGCGCTCGCCCTGCATCGGTTCGGCGCGCCCGCCCAGGCACTGCCCGAGGAAGACCTCGGTGCGGGCGTTGAAGTCGGTGCGGTTCTCCGGCCGCGCGAAACCGTGGCCTTCATCGCTGTAGATCACGTACGTGACCGAGCCCTTGTTCTTCTGGATTGCGTCGACGATCTGCTCCGACTCGGCCTTGTTCACGCGCGGATCATTCGCGCCCTGGCCGATCAGCAGCGGCCTCTTGATCCGATCCGCCTTGAACAGCGGCGACGCGTTCTTGATCAGCTCTTCGTCTTTCGGATCGTTGATGTTTCCCATCCGCTTGTCGAACACGGCGCGGAACGCTTTCCAGTACGGGGGAATCGAGTTGAGCAGCGTTCTCAGGTTGGACGGTCCGACGATGTCGACGCCGCACGCGAAGTAATCGGGAGTGAACGTCAGCCCCGCCAGCGTGGCGTATCCGCCGTACGAGCCGCCCATGATGGCGATCTTCTTCGCATCGGCGTAGCCCTGCTTCACCGCCCAGTTCGAGGCATCGATCAGATCGTCGTGCATCGTCAGGCCCCACTGCTTGTCGCCCGCGTTCAGCCACTTCTTCCCGTATCCGGTCGAGGCGCGGAAGTTCGGCTGCAACACGGCGTAGCCGCGATTGGCGAGCCACTGCACGGTTCCGTCGTATCCCCAGCTGTCGCGTCCCCACGGTCCGCCATGGACAAGGAGCACCAGCGGCAGATTCTTCGGCGGCACGCCTGCCGGCAGCGTGAGGTACGCGTGCATGTTGAATCCGTCGCGCGTCCTGATGGTGACCGGCTTCATCTCCGCGAGCTGCACGTTTTCGAGCTTCGGGCGCGTGGAGAAGAGATACGTGCCCTTCTTCTCGTCGCGATTCCAGACGTAATAACGCGCCGGTCCGTGGTCGGACGTGAAGAGGACGAGCCAGTTCTTGTCGGCGCGATCGCGATTGGTGATGGTGAAGTCCCCGTCGTTGAGCTTCGCGATCCCTTCGAAATCCGCTTTCACCGACGGATCGATGATCTTCCAGTTGCGGCGGCCGGGCTCGAACGAGATGGCCTCGACGCTCTTCGTGTTGGGATTGATCTCCGTGATTCCGGCGTCCACTTCATCGGAGAAGCCGATGACCTTCTCCGCGCCGCCGGCGATGTCTTTCTGGATGACGCGAGTGGTGTCCGAGCCGAGGGACGACTCGATGATCAGCGACTTCCCGTCGGCGCTCACCTTGTGAGCGACGAGGTTCTCGTCGGGACCGGCGGTCATCCACGAGCGCCACTCCGACTGCGGGGTGTTGCGCACGCGGATCTCCGTGCCGCCGTCGGGTGTGGTCACGATCCCGACGACGACGTTCAGTCTGCTGTCGGCGAGCCATCCGAGGACGTCGCCCGGATTCGTCGTGTCGAGCACCATCGCACCGGTCTCGAGATTGACGCGGTAGACGTCGAACAGCTCGCGGTTGCGCGCGTTCAGGGTGACCAGGATCTCGTTCGGAAGCGACGGCTCGACGGCGACGATGTCCGCGCGCGTGCCCTGCACCGGCGTGTAGTCGCGCACGTTGCCGCTTTCGAGGTCGGCGCCGTAGACGTGATAGTTCTCGTCGCCGTCGTTGTCCTGCAGGTAGAGCAGGTTCTTGTTGTCGAGCGCCCACTCGTAGATGCGAATGCCGCGCTTCTTGTCGGCGGTGACGATCCTGTCGTCGTCCTTGCCGATGGTCTTGACCCACACCTGCAGCACGTTTTTCTTATCCGGAGCGAGCCAGGCCATGCGCGTGCCGTCCGGGGAGAGCTGCGGAGCCGTGCGCTCCGGATTGCTGAAGAGAACGTCGCGCGGGATGAGCGGAGGAAGCTCGGCGCTGACGGCGAGCGACAACAGGAACAACGCCGCCGGTGCGGCGAAACGAATGCGTTTCATGACTTCTCCTTGTGATGCGTCCGGGATTCTACTGTTTAGGAATGACTCCGCGGATGCGGCGCTGATTCGCCGAGTTCTCGATCAGCGTCTTCAGCCGCCGCTCACGCGTCTCTTCCTTCTTCGCGTTCGTCACCCAGTACGTGCACACCCGCCGGTACCACGGGGCCTGGTTGCTCCAGAACTCCCACGCCTTCCTGTTTGCCTTGAAGCGCTTTTCGTATTCGCGCGGCAGCTCGCGCGGCGCGTTTTCGTACGCGTAGATCGCCGACTTCGCCTCGCTGCGCAGCGCGAATGCCGCACGGCCGGCATCGGTCATGAGGCCGAGCTTCTCCAGCTCCGCGACGCGCCTGATGTTGATCGCGCTCCAGTTGCTGCCGCGTTTGCGCGGCGTGAAGCGGATCGTGTAGCTCTCGTCGTCGATCCGTTTGCGCACGCCGTCGATCCAGCCGAACGAGAGCGCGGCGTCGACCGACTCCGGCCAGGTGATCGACTTCTTTCCCGAGCCGACCTTGTAGAAGCCGACCAGGAGCTCGGCGGCGGTATCGTGATGCTTCTGGAGCCACTTGCGGAACGCGGCGGGCGTGGCGAAGAACGTCGGCTGCATGCGGCAATTCCCCTCTTGACGCACACGTTACACTGACCCGACGCTATGCCCCACTTCATCACTGACGCCTGCATCGGCTGCTCGGTCTGCGAGATCAAGTGCCCGACCAACACGATCTGGGGAGAGGCCAAGGGCCAGTACTACATTCACCCGGAACGCTGCATCGACTGCTCGGTCTGCGGCATCTACTGCCCGGTCGACGCGATCCAGAACCAGCACGGTGAGCTGATCCCGCGCATCAAGCCGAAGGACATCCCGAAAGCCGAGGTCATCAAGGATCTCTGCACCGGGTGCGAGTTCTGCGTCGACATCTGCCCGTTCGAGTGCATCAAGATGGTGGACGCGAACGACGAGACGCTGGCGAATCACTACAAGATCGCCTTCGTCGAGAAAAACAAATGCGTCGCCTGCCGCCTCTGCGAGAGCGTCTGCGACAAGGACGCGATCGTGGTGCCGGAAGCGCCGACGCAGTTGAAGACGTATCTGCCTGATTTCGTCGTGGCCGGCACCGGAAGATGACCGACGTCCCCAAAGAATCGTCGAAAACGATCCTCTTCCAGTTCGTGCTCTTCCCCCTCGGGATCGTCGCAATCGCCGTCGGCATTTTCTTTCTCTTCGGCAAGCTCGCCTCGGATGAGCAGACCGTTCCCGACTACCTGAACGAGGTTCGTTCGGGCGGGCGGCGCGAGCGGTGGCAGGCGGCGTATCAGCTCTCGCAGCTGATCAACGCCGGGCAGGCCAAGAAGTATCCGCATCTCGTCGACGACGTGAGCAAGGCCTATCGCGACGCGAAGGAAGACGATCCGCGCATCCGCCAGTACCTCAGCATGGTCCTCGGCAATCTCGGCGACCGCCGCGCGACGCCGCTTCTCACCGACGCCCTCGGCGACGCCAGTCCCGAGACGCGCATCTACGCCGCGCTCGCGCTGGGACGCCTCCGCGATCCCGCCGCCGTGCCGGCGCTCCTCACCGCCGCGTCCTCCGACGAGCACGACGTCCGCAAAGCCGCGATCTACGCGCTGGGCGAGATCGGCGATCCCCGCGCGATTCCGGCGCTCGCGCAGGCGACGAACGACCAGATCCCGGACGTCCGCTACAACGCCGCCATCGCGCTGTCGCGCTTCGGCGACACCCGCGCCATCGGCGTCATCCGCGAGATGCTCGACCGCTCGCGCCTCGACCGCGTTCCGAACATGCGCCCCGACCAGAAGGAAGCGACCATGCTCGCGGCGATTCCGGCGCTGATGAAGATCGCGCCGGAAGAGGCGCCGAAGCTGCTCGCGCCGCTCGCTCGCGCGGACGCCTCGCTGCGGGTACGCGCCGCGGCGGCCGAGGCGCTAAAGCCTCATTGAGTTAGACGGCAGAAGGACGTCGGTTTCGCGGTCCCTCCGCAGGGCACGGCCGTGACCACGCCAGTGGCGACGTCGTAATAGGCCGTCTTGATCGGCACGTCTTTCAGGGTGGGACTCCAGTTCCGGAGCTGCATCGCGGTGTAGCAGATGTTCTCGATCGTCCGGGGGCGAAGGGTGTTGTCGGCGCCGACGAACGAGCTCCGGATGCGCAGGATCAGATCGTAGAGCGAAGGCGTCGGCTGCCCCGGCTTCGGTGGCGCGAGCGACGCATCGACCGCGCCGCACTCGCTGTGTCCCATCACCACGAGCAGCTTCGTCCAGCCCTTGCTCACCGCGTATTCGAGGCTGGCGACGTTGAATTCGTCTTCGACGTTTCCGGCCGTGCGCACGACGAACAGCTCGCCGACCGTTCGCTGAAAGACGAGCTCCACGGGCACGCGGCTGTCCGCGCACGAGAGGATCGCCACGGGAGGATTCTGTCCTTTGGCCCACATCGCCCGGGTCGAGCGGAGGCTTCCGTAGACCACCTGGCCCTCGACGAACAGCTGGTTGCCGGCCATCAGATCGGCCCAGAGCTCGTCGGCGGTTTGGGCGGACGCCGGGACGGAAAGCAATGCGACGAATGCCGCGACGATGAATTTGCGCATGGGCAATTCTACGCCCGCGCCTTCACGGCGCTGATTCCTCACAGCCTCCTATAAGGAAATGATGCTTTGACGGCACTCCATTCATAGGGGATGCCGTCTTTTTTTGTGCGGCACTGAAACGTTCCACGGCCTGACCGCACTACCAGAACGAGGCATTATGAAAAACGCGGCGCCCGCGCTGTTGCTCGGCATCCTGGTCGTGAGCTGTGCACCACGGCAGCAGCCTGCCGTGACGCCGCCGGTCACGCCGAGCGAGAGCGATCAGGATCTGCGCGAGCTTCCGCAGTCGCCGCAGTGGAAGCCGGGCGATCCGGTGCGGGAGATGCCGGATCTCAGGGAGTCGCCGGACGTCCACGCATTCGAGTCGCTCTGGTCCCCGAGCTCGCCGTGCCGCACGGGTGCGTCGCCGCTGTCCGTTCTCGAGGACGCCGCCGCGAAGCGCCGGCTCCTCAGCCGCTGGGCTCCCGGAAATCACTTCTGCATCGCCATTTCCCGTACCGCCGATCCAGTCACCGGCGGCTGGTACCTGTACGAGTTTTCTCTGCCGCTCGATGGCGCCGGCTCGGCGCTGGAGATCGCGGAGAACGCCTACGTGCTCCGAATCGACCTGGGAGGTGCCCGGGCCGTGTTTGCCTTCGACCGCATGCGGATGCTCGAAGGCGCTCCGGCGGCTTATACGCGGATGCCGCCCGGAGCAACAGGACCGCCCTAACTGGAGGCAGACCATGAAGAACCACACTCGATGGTTGATCGCCGCCGTTGCCGTACTGCTGCTCGCGGCAACTGCAGGTCCGATGAACGCGCAGCAGCAACAGGGACCGCCCGGCGTCAACGGCCCCAACTTCTTCGAACCGGTTCCGGCCAGCGTCTTCGAAGGAGACCTGCGCCGGCTCCCGAAGACGCCGGCGTGGCGCGAGGGAGAGCCGTACCGCGAAGTGCCGGACATGAGGCGCAGCGAGGGCGTCGCCGCGCCGGATGGTGATGAGCGCGAGTTCTTCGCCGAGGCGGCGGCGGAGGGAGGAGCGGGACCGTCGATGGGCGCGAGCGCCTCGCCGGTTTCGTTCGACGGCATTCCGGCGACGGGATGGGTGCCTCCCGACACGGTCGGAGACATCGGCCCGAATCACTACATCCAGGCGGTCAACATCTCGTTCGCGATTTACGACCGCGCCGGGAACACGCTCGTCGGTCCGTCGCCGATCAACGCGCTGTTCACGGGCTTCGGCGGCCCCTGCGAGACGACCAACAACGGCGATCCGATCGTGCGCTACGACGAGCTCGCCGATCGCTGGCTGGTCAGCCAGTTCGCCATCGGCGCGCACATCCAGTGCGTGGCCATCTCCCGCACCGCCGATCCCGTCGCCGGCGGCTGGTTCCGTTATGCGTTCCCGACCGTGGGCACGCCCGACTATCCGAAGATCGGCGTCTGGCCGGACGGCTACTACATGGGCACGCAGCGCGGATTTCCGGGCAGCGGCACCGACGTCTACGCGTTCGACCGCCTGCGCATGCTGGCCGGTCTTCCCGCGGCGGCGGTGCAGTTCTTCGTTGCGCCGCCGTCGCTGTTCCTGCAGCCGAGCGACCTCGATGGCCCCTCGCCGCCGACCGGGACGCCGAACTTCTTCGTGCGCATGGTCGACGGCGGGCAGTTCGGCGGCGCGGACCGGCTCGAGGTCTTCGCGTTCAGCGTGAACTGGCTCGGACCGAGCGCGAGCTTCACTCCCGCCGCGACGCTGCCGACCGCGCCCTTCAGCGCGATCCTCTGCGGCAGCAATTTCTTCGGCACCTGCGTGCCGCAGCCCGGCACCGCGCAGAAGCTCGAGACCCTGCCGGCCTGGCTGATGTGGCGGCTGCAATACCGCAACTTCGGCACGCACGAGGCCATGGTCACGAATCACACCATCAACATGGGAGCGGATCAGGCCGGGATCCGATGGTACGAGCTGCGCCGCACCGGCGGCGGCCCGTGGACGATCTTCCAGCAGGGCGACTACTCGCCCGAGCCGACGACGCATCGCTGGATGGGAAGCATCGCGGCGAACAAGGACGGCTGCATCGCCCTCGGATACAGCGCCGCGAGCGGCGCTCTCTTCCCGAGCATCCGCGTGAACGGCCGCGCCGCCGCCAGTCCACTCGGAACGCTGCCGAACGGCGAGACCACGTTGACCCCCGGTGCGGGCTCGCAGACCGGCGCGGTGCGCTGGGGCAACTACAGCACGCTCGACGTCGATCCGACGGACGACACCACGTTCTGGTACACGACCGAGTATTACTCGGCGACCTCCGCGGCCGGCTGGCGGACGCGCGTCTCATCGTTCACGCTGCCGGTATGCGCCGGCGCACCGGTGCCACCTCCGCCTCCGCCGCCGCACCAGGTCGCGCTGCTCATCGGCGGCCTGCTCACCGACAACTCACTGCCTCTCAACGCCGGCTTCGACACGACGTTCCTCTACCGCAGACATCGCTTCGTGCCGCTGTGGAGCTGGGAGCTCGAGGCGGGGCTGACCTTCACCGACGACGGCATCGATGACGGCCTGCTCGCGAACGGCGAGTTCCACATCGTCCGCCATCTGAACGCGCCGCCGGCGACGGTGCGGCCGTTCCTTCTCGCGGGCGTGGGCGTCTCGCACTTCAGCACGCTCGGCTTCTCCGACAGCGCGCCTTTGTTCAACCTCGGCGTCGGAAGCGATTTCGCCTGGACGCAGAAAATCGGCTTCCGCGTCGACCTGCGCGCGGTCTGGCTGCACGACATGGTCAATCCGGGATGGACGACCAACTGGCAGATTCTCTGGGGTCCGACCTTCTCGTTCTGAGGGAAACTCCCGCCCGGCCGCGCGCGTCACGCGGCCGGGTGTTTGAGATCACTGATGTTGTTGACACGCTTCCCTTTTTCACCGATAGTTGCCCGCGGTTTCGACGCCCCGAATGTCTGAGCAAATCACGCCATATCAGGTGACCCCGAAAACGCCCCTGGCGGGCAGTGCCGCGTCCGAAATCCGCGAGCAGGGGGAGATCACCCGGCGCAAATTTCCCTTCGTTCTGACCTCGGCCTGGATCGCGCTCTCCGCCGCTCTCGGCGGCCTGGCCAGCGTCCTCGGCCGGTTCATGTTCCCCAACGTCCTCTTCGAGCCGGTCCAGAAGTTCAAGGCCGGCCTCCCCAACGACTACTCGGTGGGGGAGGTGGATGAGCGCTGGAAGGAAAAGTACGGCGTCTGGATCGTGCGCAACGAAGAGAACATGTACGCGCTGATCACGACCTGCACGCATCTCGGCTGCACGCCGAACTGGCTCCCTTCCCAGAACAAATTCAAATGCCCGTGCCACGGCAGCGGCTATTACCGGACCGGAGTGAACTTCGAGGGTCCGGCGCCGCGGCCTCTGGAGCGGGCCAAGATCGCCGTCGACCCAGCGGACGGGCAGATCGTGGTCGACAAGTCCGTGCAGTTCCATCAGGAGCGCGGCGAGTGGACGAACCCTGACTCGTTTTTGAAAGTGTGAGTGAGAGAGGAGCACGATGACGCTGAAGCAGGTTCAGGAGGGCATCGTCAACTCGCAGGTCTGGAAGTCGATCTTCCGGGTCGGCATCCCCAACACCAACCGCAAACGCGTCCTCGCGGTTCTCGGCTCGCTCATCCTCCATCTGCATCCCGTCAAAGTACGCCGCAGCGGCGTGCGCATGTCCTACACCTGGTGCATGGGCGGGACGTCGTTCTTCCTCTTCCTCGTCGAGACGGTCACGGGCCTCCTGCTGATGTTCTATTACCGCCCGACCATCGAGTACGCGTTCACCGACATCATGGACCTGCGCGAGCAGGCGCCGTTCGGGATCATGCGCGAGATGCACCGCTGGGGCGCGCACGCGATGGTCATCGCGGTCTGGCTGCACATGTTCCGCGTCTTCATGACCGGCTCGTACAAGCCGCCCCGCGAGTTCAACTGGAACGTCGGCGTGATCCTGCTCGTGCTCACGCTGCTGCTCTCTTTCACCGGATATCTGCTGCCGTGGGACCAGCTCGCAATCTGGGCCATCACGGTCGGCTCGAACATGGCGCGCGCCACACCCGGAGCGGGAAATGAGGGGCCGATGTCGGCCCTCATAAAACTTGGCGATGTGCCGCTGATCCACGCGGGTGATGACGCGCGCTTCGCGTTGATCGGCGGCCGTTCGATCGGCGCGGCGACGCTGCTGCGCTTCTACGTCCTTCACTGCATGGTCATTCCGCTGGCCGCGGGATTCCTGATGGCCATTCACTTCTGGCGCGTGCGAAAAGACGGAGGGATCTCCGGGCCTCTCTAGGCTGGAGCGACGGCGATGACCTTCCTCAAGAACTTCGTCAACGTCCTGTCCGTCGCATCGATCTCGTTCATCCTGCTGTCGGCGGTCTTCGCCTTCGTCGTCTACTTCAACCTCCTCGACGGCCGCATCAAGTCGAAGGGGGGCATCGGCTTCATCGTCTTCGGCGCCGTCCTCATCGTCGCCGGGCTCTTCGTCACGCCGCTGCTGTACTGCGGCATCGCCTACTTCATTTGCCTCTGGGGACTGGTGAAGATGGGCAGCCGTTTGTGGGAGCTCAAGGTAGGGCTCTGGCTGCTGATCGGCGGCGCGTTCGCGTTCGCGCTGTCGCTGCTCGATCCGAATTTCTACCTGATCGCCGCGAAGCCCGACAACGTGCCGATCGGCGCGATGATCTTCCTCCTCGGCATCTTCACCTGGATCGCGCTGCGCAAGGCGTACATCAACGACAAGCAGATCGCGCTCGGCGGGATGACCTTCGAGAAGACCGAGAGCAACGAGAAGCTGTTCGTCTGGCCCGACCTCGTCTACACCGAGATGCTCTGCATGATCGTGCTGACGATCATCATGATCGTCTGGTCGGTCGGCCTGCGCGCGCCGCTCGAAGAGGCCGCGAATCCGACCTCGTCTCCGAATCCCGCGAAGGCGCCGTGGTACTTCCTCGGCCTCCAGGAGATGCTGGTCTACTTCGATCCCTGGCTCGCCGGCGTGGTGCTGCCGACGCTGATCATCGTCGGCCTGATGGCCATTCCCTACATCGACACGAATCCGAAGGGCAACGGCTACTACTCCTTCCGCGAGCGGAAGTGGGAGATCGGCGTCTTTCTCTACGGCTTCATCGTGCTCTGGTCGTTCCTCATCATCACCGGCACGTTCCTGCGCGGCCCGAACTGGAACTTCTTCGGACCCTACGAGTACTGGGACCCGAACAAGCTCGAGCCGCTGGTCAACATCGATCTTTCGGAACTGATCTGGGTCAAGGCGCTGGCCATGCCGCTGCCGAAGCTCTGGATCATCCGCGAGTCGTTCGGCCTGATCCTGGTGATCCTCTATCTCGGGCTCGCGCCGGCGATGGCCAAGGGCCCGTTCCGCCGCTTCTATCTGAAGATGGGCGGCCCGCGCTACTACGTCGGCGCCTACCTGTTCCTGACCATGCTCTCGCTGCCGATCAAGATGGTTCTGCGGTGGCTGTTCAATCTCAAGTACATCGTTCACATCCAGGAGATTTTCTTCAACATCTGAACGCATGAAGCCGCAAGAGCCGATTCCGCACAACTACGAGATGAGGAAGTTGAACCTCATCTTCGCCCTGACGAGTCTCGGTTTGCTGCTCGTCACCGGGATCATGGTCGGGTACGACTACGTGCGCGGCTGGAAGTGGTTCCAGCTCGAGTTCAACCGCATTCAGGAAGAGCGTATCGAACAGGAGCTGAAGGCGAAGAACGACGCCACCACGCGCGGCCGTCTCGCGGAGATCGATCGGGGGACGCGCGCGGCGCAGGTCGAGATCGCGAAGAACCGCGACGCCTACCTCGACGCGCAGAAGGTCCTCGACGAGTGGGAAGGGAAGCACTACGCCGCCGATCAGGACTACCGCTTCGCCAAGGCCACGCTCGACGCGCAGCGCTACGTGTACGAGGCTTCAGTCGTGCAGCATCGCTCCGATCAAAAGGAGCAGCAGGGCAAGTTCGATGAGCTGACCGCGCGCGTCCACAACCTGAACCTCCGCCTGCAGCAGGCGACGCGCGACCGCGACGCCGCCCGGGCGCGCGTCGACAAGTTCCTGACCCGCATCAAAGAGCTCGAGGACAAGAAGAAGGCGCTCACCGCCGACGCCGAGCTGCTCAACAAACAGCTCGAGGCGGTGTCGGCGCGGTCGAAGCGGATGGTGCTCAACGCGCCGATGCTCGACTTCATCAATCCGACCCTGAAGATCGACCAGGTCGTCCTGAACGATCTCTTCATCGACATGAACTACATGGTGGTGCCGCGGGTCGACCGCTGCATGACCTGCCACCGCGCCATCGACCGCCCCGGCTTCGAGTCGAAGAAAGAAGCGGAGCGCCTCGCGGGCGAGCTGCAGCGCGAGCTCGACGCCAATCGCATCCAGCCGTCGAAGCGGGCCGAGACGGAGGAGAAGGTGGCGTCGCTGCGGCGCCTCGTCGACGCGCCGCGCGACATCCCGAATCCGTTCCGCACGCACCCGAAGCTCGACGTCTTCGTCGGCTCCGCCTCACCGCATCCGATCCTCGAGTACGGCTGCACGGTCTGCCACCGCGGCCAGGATCGCGCCACCGAGTTCGGACGCGCGGGACATACGCCGATGTCGCTGCGCATGGAGCGCCGCTGGCAGAAAGTGAAGTTCCCGCTCTTCCCCGGCTCGTGGGACTACAAGCAGCGCAACTGGGGCTACGAGGTCAATCCGTTCCTCGAGACGCCGATGTATCCGCGCCAGTACACTGAGGCGGGCTGCCTCAAGTGCCACGCCGGCCAGGTCGACGTGCGCGAGGGCGAGAAGATCAACAAGGCCACGCACATGGTCGAGCTGTACGGCTGCCATGCGTGTCACAAGATCTCCAACTGGCGCTTCACCGGATTGCAGAAGCCCGGTCCGAGCCTCGAAGGCATCGCTGAGAAGACCACGCCCGCGTGGGCGGTGCGCTGGATCTCGAATCCGAATCACTTCCGCCCGACCACGCGCATGCCGTCGTTCTTCTATCAGCGCAACATGATCGGGCCCGCGGTGCCGGCGCGGGAGCGCGAGCAGAACGTCCGTTATCAGGACGCCGAGATCCACTCGATCGTCACGTATCTCTTCGACCGCTCGACGCGCCGGCAGTGGAACGCCGGACCGCAGGGCGACGCCGGACGCGGCAAGCAGCTCGTCGAGTCGATCGGCTGCATGGGCTGCCACATCGCGCAGGACACGGTCAAAGACGCGAAATCGGGCGCGATGCGCGTCGCCCGCCGCGACGACTTCCCGCTCGAGCGCCACTTCGGCTTCAACCTCACCGGCGTCGGCACGAAGACCAATCCCGCCTGGATCTTCAACTGGGTCAAGAACCCGAAGGCCTACGACAAGCTCGCGCCGATGCCGAGCCTCCGCCTCAGCGATTCCGAGGCCGCGGACATCACGGCGTATCTGATGACGCTGCAGAAGCCGAAGTTCATGGAGGAGCCGCTGCGCGCGCCGACGGCCAGCGCGGTCCGCGAGCTCGCCAAGAGCTACCTGATCGGCACGATGACCGACAACGAGGCCGACGCGAAGCTGCGCGCCATGCCGGTCCGCGAGCAGATGCTCTACCTCGGCCAGCGCAGCATCGAGAAGTACGGCTGCTACTCCTGCCACGACATCAAAGGCTTCGACGGCCTCAAGCCGATCGGCACCGAGCTCACCATCGAGGGCTCGAAGACGCTGCACCTCTTCGACTTCGGCTTCGTGCACGAGTACCAGCACGAAGAAGGGCATAAGGAGCACATCCTTCACAACGTCCCGTCGTGGATCTACAACAAGGTGCGCAGCCCGCGCGTCTACGACGACGAGCGGACGAAGCCCTACAACGACAAGCTGAAGATGCCGAACTTCCACCTCTCCGAGGAAGAGGGGAGGCTCGTCACGATGGTCGTCCTCGGCCTGACGAAAGAGAAGGTCGCGGCGAACCGGCTGGCCGCGAACGACGCGCGCATGCGCGCGATCGAGGAAGAGCGGAAGATCATCTCGCAGCGCAACTGCCGCGCATGCCACGTGGTGAATCACACCGGCCGCGCGATCGCGCCGATGATCGCCGACAGCAACTTCCTGCCTCCCGATCTCACGCCGCAGGGCGGGCGCGCGCAGTCGCCGTGGCTGTTCAACTTCCTGAAAGACCCGACGGTGATGAAGATCCGTCCCTGGCTGAGCGTGCGCATGCCGACGTTCGGCTTCAACGATCACGACGCGGCGACGCTGGTCGCGGGATTCGCGGCCGAAGGCAACGGGCCGCAGTTCGATACGCATCGTTTCGAGACGCCTGCGCAGCAGAACGTCGCCGTCGGACGCGAAGTCTTCGCGATGCTGCGCTGCGCGCAGTGCCACTCGGTCGCTCCCGTCGATCCGGCCAATCCGCCGGTGCCGAACGTCGCCGACGCGCAGTCGCTGGCGCCGAACCTGACGCTCTCGAAGCTGCGCCTGCGCCACGAGTGGATCGCCGACTGGATCCGCCGTCCGGGCGAGATGATCCCCGACACGCGCATGCCGGCGAACTTCCCGCGCGATCCGGAGACCGGCGGCTTCCGCTCGCCGCTCGCCGCCGCGATCGACACGCCGGCTTTCGCCGCGCAGAAGGCCGCGCTGCTGCCGTACTTCGAGAGCGAAGAGGCGCTGCGCAAGACCATGGGCGACGCCGTCGCGCTCACGAACTACCTGCGCGACTACATCTGGTCCATCGGCATCAATCAGATGCGCAACGCGGGCACGACCCCCGAAGGGCCCGCGCCGCAACAACAACCAACATCACCGCCGGTGCCTGCGCTGCAGACCGGAGAGGTGGAGCGACGCCCGCTTCGGGCGCCGGACGTCGGCGGCCGGAGCGGCCGCCGCTCCACCACGCAAACAAGGAGATAAGTAAAATGTCCCTGCGGAAGTACCTCAGCCTGTTCTTCGCGCTCATGCTCGTCTTCGCCGTCGCCTGCGGCGGCGGAAAGGAAGTCGTCGACGAGACCGATCAGGGCGAAGACGACGGCGCCCTGCAGACCGCCGACACCGCCGCGACCTCGACCGCATCCGCGACGCCGGCGGCCACGCCCGCCGCGGTCGCCGATGCCGCCACCGTCACCGGCCTCGTGAAATTCGAAGGCGCGGCGCCGAAGATGGGAGCGCTCCAGATGGGCGCCGACCCTTACTGCGCCTCGCAGCATTCGACGCCCGCGCCGGATGAAGAAGTGGTCGTCGGTCCCGCCGGCGAGCTGGCGAACGTGATCGTGTTCGTGAAGAACGCGCCCAACGGTCCTCCCAACACGACCCCGGCCGTGCTCGATCAGAAGGGCTGCCAGTACCACCCGCACGTCAGCGCGGTGCAGGTCGGCCAGCCGATCGAGATCAAGAACAGCGACTCCACGCTGCACAACGTCCACGCCATGCCGGCGGTCAACTCCGCATTCAACGAGGGGCAGCCGGTGCAGGGCATGGTCTCGACGAAGAAGTTCGACAAGGTCGAGATGACGCCGTTCAAGGTGAAGTGCGACGTGCACGGCTGGATGAAGTCGTGGATGGTCGTGCTCCCGAATTCGTACCACGCCGTCTCGCAGATGAACGGCACGTTCTCCATCGGCAACCTCCCGCCCGGCAACTACACGCTGGTCGCGTGGCACGAGAAGTACGGCCAGCAGGAGCAGCAGGTGACGGTGGGAGCCAAAGAGCAGAAGCAGGTGACGTTTACGTTTAAGGGGTAGGAGGCACAGTTGCCACCCAAACGCCAGGTCCGAGTCGGCACCCAATGGATGTACGCACGCGACGCTCAGCGCGCGCTCGAGGAGGCGATTCGCGTCGCCGAGGAAGAGCACCGCGAACGTGAGCATCAGATCCCGTTCATCCGCAAGTACGTCTTCTCCACCGATCACAAGTGGATCGGCATTCAGTACGCCATCACGGCGCTGACGTTCCTCCTCATCGGCTTCTCCCTGATGCTGCTGATGCGCTGGCAGCTGGCGTTCCCGGGCAAGCCGTTCCCGCACTTCATCGCCCAGTTCCTCGGCCAGTCCAACGCGCCGGGCGGGGTGATGCTCCCCGAGTTCTACAACCAGCTCGGCGCGATGCACGGCACGATCATGGTCTTCCTGGCCATCGTGCCGCTGGCCGTCGGCGCGTTCGGTAACTACGTTGTGCCGCTGCAGATCGGCGCGCCCGACATGGCCTTCCCGAAGCTCAACATGATGAGCTACTGGTGCTACCTCCCCGGCGGCCTGCTCATGCTCTCGAGCTTCCTCTTTACCGGCGGCGCGGCCAACTCCGGCTGGACGTCCTATCCGCCGCTCTCGATCATCGCCACACAAGGGCAGACCATCTGGATCCTCGGCATGGTCCTGCTCATCACCTCGTCGCTTCTCGGATCGGTGAACTTCATCGTCACGATCTTCCAGCTGCGCGCGAAGGGGCTGACGTTCATGCGCCTGCCATTCTTCGTCTGGGCGCAGCTGGTCACCTCGTTCCTGCTCCTGCTGGCGTTCCCGCCGCTCGAGGCCGCGGCCATTCTGCAGCTCATGGACCGCGTCGCCGGCACGAGCTTCTTCCTGCCCAGCGGCCTCGTGATCAGCGGCACGCCGCTCACGAACGCCGGCGGCGGCAACCCGCTGCTGTGGCAGCACCTGTTCTGGTTCCTCGCGCATCCCGAGGTGTACGTGCTGATCCTGCCTGGGATGGGCATCATCTCCGAGGTCATCGCCAACAACACCCGCAAGCCGCTGTGGGGCTACAAGTCGCTCGTCGGCGCCGGCGTGTTCCTCGGGTTCATGTCCTTCGTGGTCTGGGCGCACCACATGTTCATGACCGGCATGGGCACGGTCATCAGCGCCTTCTTCCAGACCACCACGATGATCATCTCCATCCCGTCGGTCATCATCCTGACGGCCTTGATCATTTCGTTGTGGGGCGCATCGATACGCTTTACCGTTCCGATGCTCTTCGCGCTGGCGTTCCTGCCGATGTTCGGCATCGGCGGACTGACCGGACTCCCGCTCGGACTCGCCGCGGCCGACATCCACCTGCACGACACCTACTACGTCATCGGCCACTTCCACTACGTCGTGGCGCCGGGGACGATCTTCGCGATGTTCGCCGGCATCTACTACTGGTTCCCGAAGGCCACAGGGCGGCAGATGAACGAGAAGCTCGGCAAGATCCACTTCTGGCTCTCGCTGATCTGCATCAACTGCGTCTTCATGCCGATGTTCTATCAGGGACTGGCCGGCGTCTCCCGCCGCCTGTACGACGGAGGCGCACAGTACGCGCACGCGAAGAACGTGATCGGCTCGAACGTGTTCATCTCCAGCGCGGCCTGGCTGCTGCTCGTCGCGCAGGTGCCGTTCATCTTCAACTTCTTCTACAGCATGTTCAAAGGAAAGCGCGTCGGCGCGAACCACTGGGACGCCACGACGCTGGAGTGGGCCGCCACCACGTCGCCGCCGCTCGGCCACGGCAACTTCGTGGTCATTCCGACGGTTTATCGCGGACCGTACGAATACAGCGTCCCGGGTTACGACGCCGCGGACTTTCTGCCGCAGAACGTGCCCGATGACACGGCGCTGCCTCCGGCGTCCGGCGGCGGCATGCTCGCGCACGGCGCGGTAGCGCAGAGGGAGGATTGATGACCGCGCACGCAGAATCGCTGCACGCCGTCGAGGGACACGACGCGCATCACGAGATCGAGATTCCGTACACCGTCCACGCGCGTCCCGATACCGGTCTGTACAACGGCAAGCTCGGCATCTGGCTGTTCCTGGCGTCGGAGGTGATGCTCTTCGGCGCGCTCTTCTCGACGCTGATCCTGCTTCGCACGAGCGCGCCGACCTGGCCGCGCGGATGGGAAGAGCTGAACATTACGCTGGCCACGATCAACACCTTCAATCTCATCGCCTCTTCGGTGACCGTCGTCCTGGCGTGGGCGAATCTCCGCCTCGGCAATCTGAAAAGAGGGAAGCTGTTCCTCGGCATCACGCTGCTGTGCGGCTTCATCTTCATGGGCATCAAGGCCGTCGAGTACGCCTCGAAGTTCCAGCATCATCACTATCCGTCCACGAACAACTTCTTCGCGACCTACTTCGTGATGACCGGCCTGCACGGGCTGCACGTCCTCGGCGGCATGGTCGTCTTCACGTATCTCCTGCTGACCGCGGACAAGTGGTATGCGAAGAATCGTGACCAGTTCACGAACCGCGTCGAGGTCACGGGCCTCTACTGGCACTTCGTCGACCTCGTCTGGATCTTTCTCTTCCCGACCCTGTATCTGTTGTAGGAGCGCTTGATGACCGAACACGCGGAACACGCAGATCATCACCACGGCCACGACGACAGTCCGGAGGCGGTGAAGAAGGAGATCAGGAAGTACCTGTACGTCTTCTACGCCCTGGCGGTGCTGACCGGCGTGACCGTCTGGATCAGCACGTTCCATCTGCCGATTCACACCGCCGTAATCATCGCCCTCGTCGTCGCGGTCACGAAGGGCTCGCTGGTCGCGGCGTTTTTCATGCATCTCATCTCCGAGCGGAAACTGATCTACGCAGTGCTGGTGCTGACGGTGTTCTTCTTCGGGATGCTGATGTGGGGACCGTGGCATCACCGCTACGACGCCGAAAGAGAATGGCCGGGCTACGACCTCCACGCCGCGAAACCGGGCGCGGCGGCCGAGCCGGCCGAGCAGCACCCGCAGCAACCGGACAAATCGCACAAGTCACACTGATGCATGTCGCTCAAAGCCTTCCACATCGTCTTCGTCATCGTGACGACAGTCCTCTCGCTCTTCGTGGCGCTGTGGGGAATCCGCGAGTTCGCCCAGCAGAAAAGCATGCCCGGCTTGGCGCTGGGCCTCGTGTTCCTGGCCACCGCGATCGCGCTGATGGTGTACGGGCGGCGGGTTTGGGCGAAGTTCAAGGAGATTCCGTGAAAAGGTTTCCCGGTCACCCGGTTTCCCGGTCACCCGGCAAACCGCACAACCAGACACCGGGCAACCGGGCGACCGGGCGACTGGGTAACCTCGTCGTCATCACCCTGCTCATCCTGCTCGTCGCCCAGTCGGCCACGGCTTGCCCCGTCTGCTACGGCGCCCCCGGCGATCCGATGGTGAAGGGGACGAACAACGGCGTGTGGGTCCTGCTCGGGGTCATCGGGTTCGTGCAGGTCGGGTTCGTGGCCATGTTCTGGAGTTTCTGGCGGCGCGCGCGGCAGCAGCGGCGTTTTCGCGATCAGTTCCACGTCATCGAAGGGGGACCTCGTCCATGAAGGATTTCCTGGCCAAGTACATGCCGCCCGACTACTCGGCCCACGGCCCGGCGCTCGATCAGCTGAACGCCGTCGTGCACTGGCTCATGCTCATCCTCTTCGTCATCTGGGGCGTCCTCTTCGCCTACATGCTCTGGCGCTTCCGCGCCTCGAAGCAGCCGAAGGCGCTCTATCACGGCACGCACTCGCATCTCTCCACGTATGCCGAGGCGGGCGTGGCCGTCGTCGAAGTCATCCTGCTGGTCGGATTCTCGATCCCGCTCTGGTATCGCTGGACGCAGCGCCCCGAGCCCGGCACGAATCCGCTCGAAGTGCGCCTCGTCGCCGAGCAGTTCGCGTGGAACATCCACTATCCCGGCCCCGACGGCGTGTTCGGGAAGATGAACGTCAAGCTGGTCACCTCCTCGAATCCGCTCGGGCTCGATCCGAACGATCCGACCGCGAAGGATGACATCGTCACGCTCAACCAGCTGCACATGCAGGTGAATCGCCCGATCATCGTGCGCATCAGCTCGAAGGACGTCATCCACAGCTTCTCGCTGCCGTACATGCGCGTGAAGCAGGACGCAGTCCCGGGGATGGAAGTTCCTGTACACTTCACGCCGATTCGGACGAGCGGGAAAGAGACGTGGGAGATCGCCTGCGCCCAGCTCTGCGGACTCGGCCACTACCGGATGAGAGGGCAGTACGAAGTCCAGACCAAGGCGGACTTCGACAAGTGGCTCGCATCCCAGACACCCGCCGTCGCCAACATTTCAGGATGAAACTCGTTCAGCCCACTCCCCATGGCCAGGAGACTCCGCGCTGGCTGCGACGCTTCACCAGGCTCGTGGCCTTCTCGACGCTGTTCCTGATCTTCGCCGGTGCCATGGTCACGTCCACCGGCTCCGGTCTCTCCGTTCCCGACTGGCCGAACACCTACGGCCAGTTCATGTTCTCGTTCCCGTTCAGCAAGTGGGTCGGCGGGATCTTCTACGAGCACAGCCACCGCCTGATCGCGTCGACGGTCGGCTTTCTCGTGGTGATCCAGGCGCTCTGGCTGCAGCGCCGCGAGCCGAAGCGCTTCGTGCGCCGCCTCGGCTGGCTCTCCCTCGGCGCCGTGCTCGCGCAGGGACTCCTCGGCGGACTGACGGTGATCTTCCTCCTGCCGAAGGCGATCTCGATCTCCCACGCCGGACTCGCCGAGATCTTCTTCTGCCTCAACGTCTCGATCGCCTTCTTCACCTCGCGCTTCTACGAAGACCTGCGCAAGCTCGAGAAGGGTGACGCGCCGGTGGGCATGGCCTGGGCGCTCACCGCGCTGGTCTACGCGCAGATCCTGGCCGGCGCGCTGATGCGCCACCTCGGCGCCGGTCTCGCCATTCCCGACTTCCCGCGCTCGTTCGGCCGCTGGATCCCGCCGTTTGATTCGCTCAACGTCGTCTCCGCGTTCGTCCATCGCGCCGGCGGCGTCCTCGTCGCGGCGATGGTGATCGCGATGGCCGTGCGCCTGATGCGCTTCGACCGCAACCATCCGCTGCGCTTCTTCTCGCATCTGCTCCTCCTCGTCGTCGCCGCGCAGATCCTGCTCGGCGCCTACACGATCTGGAGCGGCAAGCAGCCGTTCATCACCAGCCTCCACGTCATGACCGGCGCCTCGACGCTGGCCATCTCGCTGCTGCTCACCCTCACCGCGCGCACCGTCGCCTGGCGACGTTCGCGGATTGCGATGCTTGTCCCAAGTGAGGTGGCCGCATGAGCGACGTCGTCGGTGGAGCGGCGGGCTTTAGCCCGCCGGAACGAGAACGGCGGGCTGAAGCCCACCGCTCCACAGGACGTGTCGTCGCCGACTATCTCCAGCTCTCCAAATCCCGCATCGTCCTCATGGTGCTCATCACCACCGCCGCCGGCTACCTCTTCGCGGCGAAGCACGTCGATCCGCTGCTCATGCTGCACGCGCTCATCGGCACCGCGCTCGTCGCTGCCGGCACGAACGCGCTCAATCAATACGTCGAGCGCGATCTCGACGCCAAGATGCACCGTACCCGCTCGCGTCCGTTGCCCGCCGGCCGCATGACCCCGCGCGCCGCGCTGGTCTTCTCCACCGCGATCGCGATCGTCGGCACGCTCTACCTCGGCTTGTTGGTCAACTGGTTGACCGCCGCCCTCGGCGCGTTCACGCTCACCAGCTACATCTTCGTCTACACGCCGCTCAAGCGCGTCTCGACGATCTGCACGCTCATCGGTGCGATCCCCGGCGCGATCCCGCCGCTCATGGGCTGGACCGCCGCCACGAACGCCCTGACTCTCGGAGGCTGGATCGCCTTCGGTATCCTCTTCCTCTGGCAGCTCCCGCACTTCATGGCCATCAGCTGGATGTACCGCGAGGACTACGCGCGCGGCGGCTTCGCCATGCTCTCCGTGCGCGACGGGAACGGCGCCGCGGTCGCGCGCCAGGCCATTTTCTACTCGCTCGCGCTCCTCGGCGTCAGCGTGCTGCCGTCGATCTTCGCCATGACCGGCGTGGTCTACCTGATCGGAGCCATCGCCGCGGGAACCGTGCTCCTCGCCGCCGCGATCCGCTTCTTCTTCGACCGCAGCCTCCGGAACGCGCGCAGCCTGTTCATGATCTCCAATCTCTACCTCCTCACCGTGATGCTGCTCCTGGTCGTCAATGCGCGCTCGTAGCTTTCTCGCGATCGTTCTCTTCGCATTCGCCTGCCGCCAGCACTCCGACCTGCCGAAGCTCTTCCCGGTCCCTGACGCGCAGCTCGTGGACGAGAAGGGGAGCGCGGTCACTCTCGCCTCGAACAAGGGCAGCGTGACGGTCTACGACTTCATCTTCACCACCTGCCAGGGCACGTGCCCGATCATGACCAACAACATGCGCGCGCTCACGAAGCAGATCGACAAGGATGCGCCGGTGCGCTTCGTCTCGATCAGCGTCGATCCGACGCGCGACACGCCGCAGGTGCTCGCCGAGTACGCGAAGCGCGTCCGCAACGACGCGCGCTGGACGTTCCTCACCGGCAAGCGCGACGACATCGTCCGGCTCTCCGTCGACGGCTTCAAGCTCGCCGCCGGCGATCCCGGCGCGGGCGGCGATCCGCTGCTGCACTCGTCGAAGTTCGCGGTCGCCGACAAAGAGGGGATGATCCGCGCCTACTACGACGGCGCCGACGGCACGGCCACCGCCGACGTCGCCAAAGCCGTGACCGCGCTGGTGCGCGAGTGAGACAGGCCGAGATCGTCGACGCGCTCGCGCAGCAGCAGACGGCGAACGCGGAGTACTGGACGGCCTTCGACGCCGAGACGTTCTTTCAGCCGATCGGCACGTCGTGGTCGCCCGCCGAAACAGTGCGCCACCTGACGAAGTCCACGCGGCCGGTCGTGCAGGCGTTGACCGCGCGATCGGCAAGTGGTCCGAGGAAAAGCTCGACGCGCTCCAGCTTCCGCATCCGCTGCTGGGCAACCTCACGGTGCGCGAGATGTTGCTCTTCACGCTGTATCACCAGCGGCACCACATCGACGTCGTGCGCCGGCGGCTCAGCGAGGCGCGCAGCACCGCCATCCCTTCCTGAACGTCGTCGAGCCACGGTTCCAAATACCGTCTCCTGTGGAGCGGCGGGCTCTTAGCCCGCCGGTTTCCCGCGAGATCCTCGGCGGGCTGAAGCCCGCCGCTCCACAGGACCGTCTGCTAGAGTGCGCCGGTGACTCCGCAGCAGTTCTTTCCGCCGCTGAACGCGAGTCTCAACGCGCTCAGCGGCGTCTTGCTCCTCATCGCCTACGTCCACATCCGCAACAAGCGGATTGCGCAGCACCGGCGCTTCATGCTCGCCGCCTGCGCCACGTCGGTGCTCTTCCTGGTGTGTTACGTGACCTACCACTCGCTGCGCGGCGGCGTGGTCACGAAGTTCGCCGGCACCGGCGCGATCCGGACGTTCTACCTGACCATGCTCACGACCCACACGATCCTCGCCGTCGTGATCGTGCCGCTGGCGATCCTCAGCGTCTGGAACGGCTTGAAGATGCGCGTTCCGCAGCACCGGCGCGTGGCGAAGTGGACATTCCCGCTCTGGCTGTACGTCTCCGTCACCGGCGTGCTGGTCTACTTCTTCCTCTATCAGTGGTTCCCGTCCACGTAGCGCTCGCGCTTCGCTTCCTCGACGCTGCGAAAGTCGGGCGTAGGCAGCACGACCCGCCGCGCTGACACGTCCTTTCCCGCGAAGTAGTCGGCGATCACCGCCTGCACCTCCTCGCTCGGCTCGAGATCCTCGTGCCCCGCGTTGGTCACGATGAGATGCATCGCGCGCGGCATGCTCCACCGCACCTCCTCGGCCTGATACGGCGGCGTGTTGCTGTCCAGCGTCCCGCTGATGAAGAGGATCGGCAGCTCGGAGACGATCATCGAATTAAGGGGGGCGGGCGTCCCGCCCGCCTGGCGGGCGAGACGCCCGCCCCCCTCGTTCGGCGGCAGTGCCGCGCAGACCTCGGGGAAACTGCCGTTCAGCGTGCTCCCGAAGATCGAGACCTGCTCCTCCAGCTCGATCTCGCGGTCGCGGTTCGCCGTCGCGCCTCCGGAGCAGCGCATGCCCGTATGCATCAGATCGACGCCGCTGGCGATGGCCTGGTTGTAGCGCTTCTCCACGAACCACGCGAGGATCGACGGATCGCCGCGCTCGATCGTCAGCAGCAGCGCGGGGAAGACCGGGAAGTCGTGCCCGTCGCCGATGTCGGCGATGAGAATCCGCCGCAGCGCGTCGGGTCCGATGCGCACCTCGATCTGTTCTTTCTTCTTCATGTCCGTGATCCGCACGGCGATCGGCTCGCGCTCGAGCTTCGCCAGCACGCGCCGCAGCAGCGCGGTCATGTCCGGCACCTCCTTGCCGATCGACGGATCGTCCTTCGCCAGGAGCGACAGCTTCGCCAGCTGCGCGTCGAGCATCAGCGGCAGCTTGCGCATGTGATTCGGGCCGGCGGTGGCGATCAGCGCGGCGCGCTCGATGGTATCCCCGTGCGCGCGGATCGCGGCCAGCGCGAGGAAGGTGCCGTAGCTGTGGGCGAGGAGGCTGACCTTCGGAGCGCCGAGGGCTTTGCGGAGATCGTTGATGTCCTCGGCGCTCTCGGGAACGGTGAAGCCGGCGATGTCGACGCCCTTCGCGGTCCATTCCTCGACGCACGCGCGCGTGGCGGCGACGGAACGCGGCAGCACCTCCGCCGAGGACGCGAAGCGATCCTGTGGAGGGACCGCTTGTCCCGCGCACGTGGGCTTCGGCGACGACATGCCGATGCCGCGCTGGTCGAGCAGGATCACGTCCGCGATCTGCGCGAGCCGCGTCAGCGTCGGAATCGCGTACGCGTTGCGCGCCGCGCCCACGCCCGACGCGCTCGGCCCGCCCGCGAGGTAAACGATCGGCGCGGCGCGCTTTTCTCCCGGCGTCTGCAGTCGCACGAACGCCAGCTCCACCGATCCCGCCTCGGGACGCGAGCGTCGCAGCGGCACGGTGATCCGTCCGAGCTGCGCCTGCAGCACATCCTTCCCGTGCGGCAGTTCGAACGGTTCCCAGCGAACCATCAGGAGTGTGATTGCGAGCGTCAGCATGCGAAGCATCGTAGGCCCGCCCGCGCGGGGCGTCTTTCACGCGATTAACACGCCGCGCGATATGCGGCCGGGGCGATGCCCATCCGCGCGCGGAAGTGCCGCGTGAGGTGCGACTGCGAGGCGAAGCCGGCGTCGAGGGCGATGTCGGCGATCGGCCGGCGCGTCGCCATCAGCTCGCGTGCCGCGTAGTCGATCCGCAGCGCGCGCACGTAGTCGCCGACCGTCATCCCGTAATGCCTCGGAAACGCGCGCGATACGTGCACCGGATGCACGCCCGCCGCATTGGCGATCTCGCGCAGCGTCACGTTGCGCGTGAAGTGCACGTGGAGGTAGTCGCGCACGATCGCGCTCCAGCGCCGGCCGGCCACCGGCTCGCGTCCCAGCTCGCCCGCCAGCGTGAACGCCGCGCTCTCCATACCCAGCTCGTCTTCATCGGACGACTCGAGGTGCAGCCGCCGCGCGAGCAGCGCCGTCCAGCCGGTCAGCTCTCCCGACGCCGCGGGCAGCCGCACGTCGTTCGCGATCTCGAACGAGAAGACCCGCCCGCCGCGTGCGCCCCAGCGCTCGTGATGCTCCTCTCCGGCGGGATAGAAAAACGCGCGTCCCGGCTCGCGCTGCCGTTGCGCCGCGCCGGTCGTCTGCGCGCTCACGCCGTCGAGCACGAGACAGCAGACCGGGCGCGGATGCGCGTGCGGCGGCGTGGTCGCGTGCGGCGCGCAGATGCTCGTCCAGTACGCGACGCCTCCCGCCGTGCGGCCTTCCCGTTCCACCGCGTGAAATCCCATCCGTCAGTTATACGCTCCCTCGCGCCTCCGGTTCGCTCTTCCTCTATCATTGGTTTTCCAGAGATGTCGCTAGTCGAAGAGCTTCGCGCGTACGAGCCGTCGAATGCACTCGAGCGCGCGCATCGCGATGCGATGCTCGATCTGCTCGCGTACTCGCCAACCGCGTTTTCGCGCAGTCACTATGTGCCCGGGCACTTCACCGCGAGCTGCTTCATCGTCGACGGCGCCGGACGGCTGCTCCTCCATCATCATCGCCGGCTCGACCGCTGGCTGCAGATGGGCGGGCACATCGAGCCCGACGAGTCTCCGCACGACGCCGCGCTGCGCGAGGGGGCCGAGGAGTCGGGACTCGACGACCTCACCCTGATCGGCGCGATCTTCGATCTCGACATTCACGACATCCCCGCGGCGAACGGGGAGCCGGATCACTGGCACTTCGACGTGCGCTATCTCGCTCGCACGTCGCACCCCGAGGCTGCCGCGCTCGACCACGCCGAGTCGCAGGCCCTCGCCTGGGTCGACCTCGGGCGCGCCGCGGAGCTGCTGCGCGGTGAGGAATCGCTGCGCGTCCTCGGCAAGATCGAACATATGATGCGCGGAAGGATGCTGCAGTGAATACGACCCCGCTCCTCGAGAGCGATCTCGATAAGAATCCCTTCGTCCAGTTCGGCCGCTGGTTCGACGAGGCGCGCCAGAGGATCGCCGACCTGCCCGAGGCGATGACCGTCGCCACCTGCGGCGCGAACGGCGCCGTCTCGTCGCGGATCTGCCTGCTCAAGAGCTTCGACGACCACGGCTTCGTCTTCTTCACGAACTACAACAGCCGCAAAGGCACGCAGATCACCGAGAACCCGCGCGTCTCGCTCTGTTTCTTCTGGGCCGCACTCGACCGCCAGGTGCGCATCGAGGGCGCGGTCGTGAAGACGACCGAGCAGGAGGCCGACGCCTACTTCGCCACCCGCCCGCGCGGCAGCCAGATCGGCGCCTGGGTGTCGTGCCAGAGCGCGGTCATCCCCGGCCGCGGCGATCTCGACCGCCGCTTCGCCGAGCTCGACGCCGCGTATCGCGAGCGGCAGATCCCGCGCCCGCCGCACTGGGGCGGCTATCGCGTGATCCCGATCGAGATCGAGTTCTGGCAGGGGCGCGCCGACCGCCTGCACGACCGCTTCGTCTATCGGCTCCGCGAGCCGAAGGACTGGATCATCGAGCGGCTGTCGCCTTAGCGCCGCAGCTAGTCGCGCTTCGCTTTTCCGTCGCGCACGGCGCGGTCGAAGATCTGCTCGATGGCCCGATTCGCGTCGCGCTCCGCGATCCGCTGCCTGGCCTCGAGATCGTGCTGCTGATCCTCCAGCTCGCGCTGGCGGTCTTCGAGCTGGCGCTGCTTCTCTTCCAGCTTCCGCTGCTCCTTCTCGAGGTCGCGCTGCTGCCGCTCGACGTCTTCCGCGTCGCCGTAGCGGCTGGCCTCGCGCGCGAGACGCGATTGCTCGCGGCCCAGGCGGGAGTGCTCGCGCCCGAGCTGCGAGTGCTCGCGTCCGAGCTCGGAGTGGCGGCGGCCGAGGCGCGAGTGTGACGCTGAGAGCTCGCGATGCTTCTCCATCGCCTTTTCGATGTCGGCGATGACATTCGCGTCGGTGGTGACGTAGCGGATTCCGTCGCGCTTGAGAGATGCGAACGACTGGCCGTCGCTGTCGCGCACGAGCCGGAACTCGTAGCCGTCGTCGGTGTTGACGATGTGAGTGCTGTGGGTGGATGCGCTCGCGGTTGCTGCGAGTACAACGAAGATCAGTGTCGACAGGGATCGCATGCAGGTCCTCCGTGCATATGGACGCCCGCCTGGCCGGAAGGTTAGATCACGGCAGCAGATTCATTGGCCTAAACTTACATCATGGACAAAGTGAATCTCGCCCGGAAGTTGGCCTCGTTCGAGGCGACGCTCGCGTGAAAAAGAAGCGCATTCTCTTTCTCTGTACCGGCAACGCCGCGCGCTCGCAGATGGCCGAGGGACTGGCGCGTGCGTTTTACGGCGACGTCCTCGACGTCGTCTCCGCCGGCTCGCGTCCCGCTGGCTGGGTGCATCCGCTCGCGATCCAGGCGCTGGCCGACATCGGCATCGACGCCAGCGGTCAGACCTCGAAGTCGGCGGAGCAGTTTCTCAACCAGCCCTTCGACGTCGTCGTCACCGTCTGCGACTCCGCCGCCGCCGACTGCCCGCTGTGGCCCGGCGCAAAGCGCATCGAGCACTGGCCGATCGAAGACCCCTCCTACGGCCCCGACGACGCCTCCACGCGCTACGGACGCTTCCTGGCAACGCGCGACGAGCTGGCGCGGCGGGTTGAGGAGTTGGTGCCGACGCTGTGAAGCCGGTTGCGCGGTTACGCAGTTGCGCGGTGTTGTCGGTTGCCCGGTTCCCCGGTCGCCCAGTCACCCGGCACCGGGAGACCGGGAGACTGGGAGACTGGGAGACCTGCGTATCCGCGTAACCGCGCAACCGCGCAACCGCGCAACCGCGCAACCGCGCAACCGCGCAACCGCAAATCACGCCTCCGCCCCCGTCGCCGTCGTCTGCTCGGCCGGCTCGCCGCCGGCGGTCTGCTGCGCGATGATCAGCTGGCGCGCTTCGTTGCGCAGCGACGGGAGGCGGAGGAAGAAGACGATCGCGGCGAGGACTGTGATGATCCCGCCGCCGGCCACCGTCAGCGGCGCGCCGATGCGCTCGGCGATGCTGCCGGCGAGCAGCGCGCCGATCGGTCCCAGGCCCACGAACATCATGATGTAGACCGACATCACCCGTCCGCGCAGCTCGTCCGGCACCATCGACTGGATCAGCGTGTTCGACGACGCCATCTGCACCATCACCGCGCCGCCGGCAACCACCAGCAGCGCCGCCGACAACGCGAACGTCCGTGACATCGCGAACGCCGCCAGCGCCGCGCCGAAGATCGCGCACGAGATCGCGACCCAGCGTCCGAGTCCCTTCACGCTCGAGCGCGACGCCAGCGCCAGCGATCCGATGAGCGCGCCCGCGCCGGCCGCGCCCATCAGGATGCCCAGGCCGCGCGCGCCGGCGTGCAGCACGCGGTCGGCGAAGAGCGGCATCAGCACGCTGTACGGCATCGCCGCGAAGCTGACCGCGCCGATGAGCAGCAGCAGCGCGCGCACCGGCGCGGCCCTGCCCACGAACCGGAAGCCCTCGGTGATGTTCGCCCACACCGAGCGCCCCTGCTGCGCGACGAAGCGCGGCGTATTGATCATCATCAGGCCGATGATCACGGCGATGTAGCTCACCGCGTTGGCGAAGAAACACCACCCTTCGCCGATCGCCGCGACCAGCAGTCCCGCGATGGCCGGGCCGACGATGCGCGCGCCGTTGAACATCGACGAGTTCAGCGCGATGGCGTTGATCAGGTCCTCGCGGTCGACGAGCTGGACGAGATACGCCTGCCGCGCCGGGATGTCGAACGCGTTCACGATGCCGAGGAGCACCGAGAGGACGAAGAGATGCCATTCGCGCACGAGTCCGGTGAGCGTGAGCGCGGCCAGCGCGAAGGCGAGGATCATCGACGCGGTCTGCGTGATCAGCAGGACGCGGCGGCGGTCATAGCGGTCGGCGACGTGGCCGCCGATCGCGCCGAGAAAGAAAACCGGGATCTGGTTCGCGAAGCCGATCGCGCCGAGGAGCAGCGCGGAGTCGGTGAGACGATAGATCAGCCACGACTGCGCGACCTGCTGCATCCACGTCCCGACGAGCGAGATCAGCTGGCCTGCGGCGAAGAGGCGGAAGTTCTGATGGCGAAGGGCGCGAAGGGGATGGGTACTGCTCACAAGTGACACAAATGCTAGATCCGGCCCACCCCGTTGGGAACGAGCAATTTCAGCGATCGCGGCATCACGCGCACATGCAACTCGGCGGGCAGCGCGTACGGCTCGCCGTCGAGATGCGCGCCGCCGGCGTTTGCGCGGCGGATCGTGACTTCCGGCGTCTGCAGGCCGGTGACGCCGTGTGCGCGATGCAGCGTGCCGCGGAACAGCGGCGGCAGCAGGAGCAGCGCGCGAAGGAGCGACGCGTCTTCGATGACCACGAGGTCGAGCAGCCCGTCGCGCAGCGACGCCAGCGGCGCGATGCGCGCGTTGTTGCCGTACTGGCCCGAGTTCGCGACCGCAACGACGAACGCGCGCTTCGTCATCCTCGCGCCTTCCGCCTCGATCTCGTACTCCTCGGCGCGAAAGCGCATGAACGCCGCGATACCCACCTGCACGTACGTCCCGAACCCGCGCACCGTGCTCGACGCGAACCGCTCCGCGATCAGAGCGTCGAAGCCGAGTCCCATCACGCCGAGGAACGGCCTCCCGTTCACCTCGGCGGTGTCGATGTCGATGATCGTGCCGCTGCCGCACGCGCGGATCGACTCGGCCGGATCGAGCGGCAGCCCGATGTGCCGCGCGAACCCGTTTCCCGACCCGATCGGCAGGATGGCCAGCGCCGGTTTGCGTCCGATGAGATGCTTCGCCGTCTCGTGCACCGTCCCGTCGCCGCCGACCGCGTACACGACGTCGAATGACTCGTCCTCGGCGCGGTCGATGATCGCCGGCAGCTCGTCCTTCGCGCCGCACTGCACGATCTCATAACTGCAGTCCGCGGCGCGCCGGATCACGTCGGCGACGTCGAACGCGCGCCGCCGCCCCGACCGCTCGTTGACGAGAAAGAGCGCCTTCACGTTCGCGCCCGGGAATGACGGTCGATCCACCACGCCCACGGCACGAACAGCCACGCCGCCAGCGCCGTCCACGCGACCGCTCGCCAGCTCGGTGGCGGAGGCGAGACGATGTTCGCGATGTAGATGACCACCAGGAAGGCGATCAGGCTCCAGAACGCGATCGAGCCGCGGCGATGGCGCAGATACAAATAGATGCCGAGCGCGAACAGCGCCACCTCGACGGCGACCGTCGCCGGCACCGAGCTCCACAATCCGAGTCCCACCTTCGGTCCGCCCGGCCAGAGCGGCAGGTCGGGACGGTGCGAGACGAAGTCGAGGATCCAGTGGCTCAGCACCGCGGCGCCGACGATCCATCTCCGGAACAGCGCCGCGCCGAGCAGCGACCACACCAGCGCCATCGCCAGGCTGTGCGTGAACGGATAGTCGTAAAAATCGAGCGGCGTGAACGCCGTGTTGCCCGGATCGATCCGGAAGTGCTCGATCCCCGCGAGGCAGAGGATCGGCCACAGGAGGTCGAGAAACATCGCCGCGAACATGAGCACGCCGAGGGGGGCGGGCTTCCAGCCCGCCCGGCGGGCGAGACGCCCGCCCCCCTTGGTGCCGAAGGCGACGGCGTGATGGCCGATGAACATCTACGCGGTCCTCAGAATCTCCATCAGCACCGGCTTGAGGCCGTTGATGATGAACTGGATGCCGATGGCGCCGAGGAGGAGGGCCATGACCTTGGTGAACACGGCGCGGCCACGGTCGCCGATGAGGCGCGAGAGCGGGCCGGCACCGAGGAGGACGATGTACGAGATCAGGCCGACGCCGGCGATGGCGATGATGACGGCGAGCTTCTGGTCGTAGCGGGGATAGAGATTCACCAGCAGCATCGTCGAGGTGATCGCGCCGGGGCCGGAGAGCATCGGCACGGCCAGCGGTACCACGGCGATCGAGGCGGGATCGATCTCGGCGCGCTCGACGTCGCGGTCTTCCATCCGCTTCTCGCCGCCGATGTTGTAGATGCGCCGCTCGTCCGGTTCGACGAGCGTGCGCAGCGCGTTGGTGAAGAAGATCACGCCGCCCATGATCTGGAACGCCGGCACGGTGATGCCGAAAAACTGGAAGACCCAGTTGCCGGCCACGAGGAAGAGCGCGAGCACGACGATGCACGCCAGCGAAGCCACCAGCGCCACCCGCGCCCGCCCCGTGCGCGACACCCCGTCCGTCAACGTCACGAACGCCGGAATCACGGCGAGCGGGTTCACCATGGTCAGCAGAGTGGTGAACGAGACGAGGAGGACCTTGGACAGCGGCATGTGGTTGCGGATTGTATTGGTTACCGGTTTTCGGGGTTGCCCGGTCGCCCGGTCTCCCGGCGGGTTTCACCGGGTGACCGGGTGACCGGGTGACCGGGCGACCAGTTACACGTCCACGGTCTCATCGCTCTCGCCATCGACATACCAAAGCACCCCCGCGCACGCCCGCCCGGTGATCTCCGAGATCGCGCGGCAATAACGCGCGACCTGGAGGCGATCCTTCTCGACGCGCGCGGGCTCGGCGAGGCCGCTCTTGTAGTCGATCACGACCTCGGCGCCGTCCTCGCGGATGAGGCGGTCGATGCGCCGCTCCACCAGAGCGCCGTCTTCGATGAATCGCACCGGCACTTCACGGCCGATCGTCTCCGCGCGGGCGATGCGCTGCAGCATCTCCGAGCGCGCGATCGTCGCCAGGCGCTTGCGCACGCGCAGGACGGCATCCGCGTTCGCGGCCACCTCGCCGGCCAGCTGTTGCAGCAGCGGCTCGGCGTCGGCGCGTCCGTCCCAGCGTTCGAGCACGCGATGCAGCAGGATGCCGGCGCCGCGGTTGCGCGAGCCGGCGCGGCGGGCGGCGATCTCGCCGGGGGTCAGGCGCGCGGCGGCTGGCGGTTGCGCGATCTCCAGCGGCACGATGTCGGAGGATGCGAGCGTGGCTTCGAGTTGCGGGTCCTTGAGGCGGCGGCGAATGTTTTTGGACTGCGGCGGCGTGCCGCCGCTTTCGAAAGCGGCGGCGGAGCCGCCGCACTCCAAAAGCTTCTCGAAAGCGACGGGGCCGAGGGGGGTGTCGCGGATTTCGCGGCCTTCGTCGGGCCAGGTCGACGCGCGGTCGATGCCGAGCGCTTCGTTGAGGCACTTGAGGAAGCCGACGTTCTTCGTGTCCTCGCCGAGGTTGCAGACGAAGACGACGTCGGTCTTCGCGCGCGTCACCGCGACGTAGAAGAGGCGGCGGTTCTCGGCCTCCTCGCGGCGTCCGCCGATCTTCTTCAGCTTCTCGCCGTCGGCGTCGACCCGGAAGTTCGCGGAGATCGAGTCGGCGCGGCCGGTCAGGACGATGCTGCGCGGCTCTTCGACGGTGAAGAGCTGCAGGTCGTTCTCGCGCGGATGGACGGCGAGGTCGGGAAGGATGACCGTGTCGAACTCCAGCCCCTTCGCCGCGTGCACCGACATGATGCGCACCGCGTTCTGCGACTCGTCGATCAGGCTCGGCTCGACCTCGTCCGGCTCGCCGCGCCGCCGCGCGATCTCCTCCACGAACTGTCCCGCCGAGCCGCCCATGCGCTGGTCGTACTCGAACGCGATCGCGCGCAGATGTTCGAGATGCCGCAGGTGGCGCACCCCATCCGAGGCCGCGTCGTAGACGCGCTCGATGCCGGTCGTGTCGATGATCAGGTCGATGAGCTGGGAGACGGTGAGGTGGGGAGCGGCGTCGCGGTAGTGGGCGAGGGCGGTGGTGAACGCGTGCCACGCCGCGTCCTGTGGAGCGGCGGGCTTCAGCCCGCCGGTGTCGGCGCCGTTCGGCGGGCTGAAGCCCGCCGCTCCACTCAGGACGCCGTGGGCGATCTCGTCGTCGGTCAGTGCGAAGTAGGGGGTGCGGGCGGCGGAGATCTGGGCGCCTTTGTCGAACGGGTGGGCGATGGCGCGCAGGACCGCGAGGAGGTCGACCGGCGCGCGGCGGTCGAGGAACATCCGCGTCGGCGGCAGGACGTAGTCGATGCCGTAGCGGTCGAATGTGTCCAGATAGTCATCGAGCTTCGTGAGGCGCCGGAAGAGGATCGCGTATCGCCGCAGGTCGCCGTCGCCCTGTTTGCGGATCCACTCCGCGATCGTCTCCGCCTCGGCGAAGAAGCGGTCCGCGGAATCGTCGTGCTTCGCGTGCAGCATCGTGAGGCGCGCGTCCAGCGTCCGCCGCGTCTCCGCACGTGCCGCGCGCAGCGGCGCGTACACCGGGCGGAACACGTTCGGATCGTGCGGCGCATCCGGGAAGAGACAGGCGAACATCGCGTTGATGGCGTCGACGAGCGGCGCGTCGCTGCGGTACTGATCGACGATCGGTCGCCGTTCCGCGCCGCCGCGCACCAGCTCCTCGGTCATCCGGTAGTACGTCTCCGGATCGGCGCGGCGAAAGCCGTAGATCGACTGCTTCGGATCGCCGACCACGATCGTTTTTCCCGCGACGTACGCGCCCGACGCGTCGCGCGCAAGTCGGTCGATGATGCGCGCCTGCGTGCGGTCGGTGTCCTGGAACTCGTCGACGAAGATGTAGTCGAACTGTGCGCGCGCGCGCGCCAGCACCGCCTCGTCGTCGAGGAGCGCGAGCGTGCGCAGGAGCAGATCGTCGAAGTCGACCACGCCGAGCTGCTTCTTCTCGCGATCGAGAGAGTCGATGAACCGCCGCGTCATGGACAGCAGCGCCATCGCCGCGCGGTGGCTGACCAGGCGGTCGTAGATGCAGCGTCCCTTGTTGCCGGCGCGCAGGATCTTCAGCGCCTCCTTCAACACGCCGTGGCGCGGCAGGTTCGCCTCGCGGATGTTCGTCGCGATCGGATGCAGATACGCGAGCCAGGCGTCGATGTCTGTGCTCTCGGGCGGCGTGGTCTCGCGCACGTACGCGAAGATCGCGCGCGCGTGGTCGTCACCGACGTCGTCGGTGGTGCGGCGGATCGCGGAGAGCGCGTCGACGAGCGGCTGCTCGACTTCTTCAAAGGTGCCGAAGTCGTAGCCGGTTTCGGCGAGCAGGTCGCGGCGGTCGGCCATGCCGAGGATCAGGTCTCGGATCTGAAACAGATAGCCGGCGTGCGTGAAGAGCGTTTCCCACTCGGCGACGATCTCCGGCGTCGGGTTGACGCGCGTCTCCTCGTCGATCCAGGCGTCGTACAGCTGGCTGTAGAGCAGCGAGCGCTCGAAGCCCTCGATGATCTTGAACTGCGGATCGAGTCCCGCCTCGATCGGAAACGTGCGCAACAGCGACTGGCAGAACGAATGGATGGTCTGCGAGCGGAGGAGGTCGATGTTCTCGAGGTGCCGCGCGATCGCGCGCTGCGCCTTGTCGCGGTCGTCGATGATGACCAGCGGATTCGGCGAGCCGATCGGCCAGGCGGAAGCGTCGCTTGTGCTGAGCTCTTCGAGCGCCATGCGAATGCGATCCGCGATCTCGCCCGCCGCCTTTTCGGTGAACGTCACCAGCACGATGCGCTCAGGCGCGAGGTCTTCGCGCTCCAGCATCAGCTTGAGCACCTCGGCGACGATCGCGGTCGTCTTGCCCGTCCCCGCGCCGGCCTCGATCACGAGGTTGCGCCGCGATGCTTTCGCCGGCTGCGTGAAATCGAAGGTCTGCTGCAGCGTCACGGGCCGCCTCCGCCGAGGAGCGTACGAGGGTCGCGCTGCTGCTGGATCGCGTAGCGCTCCTCCTGGTCGTGGCGCGTGCGGCAGGAGTGATTCACCGGGCAGTACTTGCAGGAGTTGTAGTCGTCGTCCATCGGAAACGCCGGGAACACGCCCTGCGCGATCGACGTCACGAAGATGCGCAGCGTCTCCAGCAATCCTTCGCGTTTCTCCTGCAGTTCGAACGCGAACTTTGCCTTGTCGCCGGTCACGAGCGGCTTGATCGTCCCGCTCACGTTCGCCGCGTCGACGCCGAAGAACTCCGACGCCGCCATCGCGTACAGCGCGAGCTGCAGCCGCACGCCGCGATCGATCTTCTCCGGCAGGTCCTTGTGCCGCAGCGCCTTCCCCGACTTGTAGTCGACGATGCGCAGCCGCGTGCCGCCGGTATCGATGCGGTCAATCGTCCCCTCGACGCGCACCTCCGCGCCGCCGGCGAGCACCACGAACGGCTCCGGATGATTGGCGAGCTCGCGATGCTTCGCGCCGAAGCGGTACTCGAAGTGCCGCGGCAGCAGCTCGCTGGCCGCGAGCTCGGCGAGATCGTTCGTCACGAACTCGCGCAGGATGCGCTTCGTCGCGCGCCGCTCGATCGCGCGCACGGTGCGGTTGAACGGCGGCACCAGCTGCTCGTGCGCGTCGAACTGCTCGTCGATGATCGCCTCGAGCCGCGACGCCATCTCGTCTGAAAGAGGAGCGCTCAGCTCCGCAGCGCTCGTCGAGCGATAGAAGCGCTCGAGGATGCGGTGATCGATCGTCCCCTTGTCGCGATGATTGATCTGCAGCTCGCGCTCGGGATGCTCGATGTCCTCCACGCCGAGGATGTGCTTGAACAGAAACTTCTGCGGACACTCCCCAAAGTCCTCGAGCTGCGTCGGCGAAAGCGCCCGCGGCGGGATGGCGACGGTGATGTACCCATCGAAGACGGAGCGCGTGCCCGCTTTCGCAAGAAGCTGCAGCTGGCGCCGTCCCTGTGGAGCGGCGGGCTTCAGCCCGCCGGGTTCTTCGCGAGCTCCTCGGCGGGCTGAAGCCCGCCGCTCCACAAGACCGCCCCGCACATAGCGCGAGGGGCGCAGCACCTTCCCGAATCCATCACTGCTCGCGAACGAAAACCGCACCCGCTCCGCGGAGTCGTGCACGAGTTGGAGGAGCAGCTCCTCCTCGGCGCGGCCGTCGCCGATCTCGCGGATGCCGAGGAGGCGGCGGTCGGAGTCGGGGAAGAGCGGGTCCTCGGTGCGGCGCTGCGGGAAGAGGTCGTCCTGCATCCGGATCACGAAGAGGTGCGCAAAGGAGCGGCCGCGGAAACGCATCACGTCGCCGAGCCAGACGACAGGTGTCATCCCGAGCGTGAGCGAGGGACCTGGATGGGCGGGGCTTCGAGGCACGTCATTCGCGCCCTGCCCGCCCAGGTCCCTCGCTACGCTCGGGATGACATCGTGCTCGATTGCGTCGATGAACGACGCCGCGTCTTTCGAGCGCAGGCGCGCGAAGACCGCCGCGATCCCGTCGAGCTTCTCCGCGGCGAGCAGATCGAGCTCCGTCTCGATGCGGAACAGGCTGCCGAGGCGCTCGAAGTCGATGCTCGCGGTCAGCTCCTCAAGCTCCGCGACGAGGGCGATGTAGTCGTCGATCGCCTCCCGGCGGTTGCTCAGCGGCGCCAGCTCCTCGGCGGTCCCGCCGGCCACGCGCGCGCGCCGGGTCTCGTAGTCCGCGCGATCGACGTTGATCCGCGTGCGCGTATGCAGCCCGTCGCGCAGCAGCTCCAGTACCTCGCCGCGCGGAAACCCGCGGTCGCGCAAACGGAGCAGCGTGATCACCCCGCGCCCGATGCGGTGCGCCGCCAGCGGCGTCTCGCCCGCGTTCGTCGTGCGGAACCCGTATTCGGCGGCGAAGCGGTTGATCAGGTGAATGTCGTACGGATCGAGCGACCGCGCCGTGATGCCGATGCTCGTTTCGCCGGCGGCGATCAGCGAGGCGATCTCGGCGCAAACGGCGCGCAGCTCGTCATCGCGTGACCCGTGTTCCGTGACCGGCGGGCTAAAGCCCGCCGCTCCACAAGCACGACGTCCCTGTGGAGCGGCGGGCTTCAGCCCGCCGGCGTCCTCGCCGCCGACGCTTGCGAGAAACGCCTGCGCAAACGCCATATCCGTCGGCACGAACACGTACGAAACGAACGCCATCAACCGTTTCACGAACGCCAGCTGCGCGCCCGTCATGTCATAGAACCCGGCGATGATCTGCGGCTTCACATTTCCGGACGCGCGCGCGAGCAGCTCCGCCGGATCGATCGCGTCTGCGGCTGCGATCAGCCGCTCGTACTCCGTGAACGCGCGCACGATCGCCTGCGTCCGTTGCGGATTCCGCAGCCCGCGCGTGGAGATCTGCGCGAGCGTGAGGCCGCTGTCGCGTACGTCGCGATACGAGCGCTCGAGCATCGCCGCCACGCCGCGGCCGTCCATCATCGGATGGTTGGTGACGCGCACCGCCATCCGCATCGCCAGCCGCCGCTCGGTCTCGGACGCCACGCGCGGCCACTGCCCGGCGTCATTGAGCATCGCCCGCGCGAGATCGTCGAGAAACCGGATCTGCAGCCCCGCCACCCCGTGCGGCTCGCGCGCCAGCACCTCCGCCGCGACCGCCTCCGCCATCCCCCGCGACGGCACGATCACGTCCTCCGCCCAGGGCGCCAGCGGATCATCCGAGCGCCCCGCGAGCAGACGCTCGGCGACACGGGCGGCGATTTCTTTGTAGGGAGCGATGAGGACCGGGGGCGGAGTCAAGTTGTTGGATTTTAACGGATACCTCCCTGTGCATGAATCTGGCAATCTCCGCCGGACGTGAGAGCGGCGATAATCCCCGGCCATGGGAAAGAGGCAGGTACACGTGATCCGGGTGCGCAAGGCGGCCACGGTCGCGTTGCTGCTGGTGATCACCGCGGCGATGATCGCGCTCGTGTATCTCCTCTCGGGGAAAGCCTACGCCGCCGACGCGCATCCGTTTCGCGAGCTCCTCGCGCGCACGCTCAGCTCCGAACGGCCGCTCTCGCGCGGCGCCGCGCTCGCGTTCCTGATGCCGGTCATGGCCAACATCCTCCTGTTCGTGCCGTGGGGCTTCTTCGCCTTCATCGCCCTCGACACCCGCACGCGTCCGCGCGGGTGGACCTACGCGATCACGTTTCTGGCCGCGCTCGCGTTCGCGGCGGTGATGTGGCTGTGGCAGCAGTCGCTGCCGACGCGCGTCACCGCGCTTCCCGACACGCTTTCGAACGCGTTCGGCGCGCTCGCCGGCGCGGCCCTCGGCCACGCGCGCAGGAGCGTGCGCGTGCGCTTCGCGATTTGAGGAGCGCGCCGTGATCCTGATCGTCGAAGACGACCCTCACATCGCCCGATTGATCTCGCTCGTGCTCAAGCGCATCGGCCACGAGGCGTCGATCGTCTCGGACGGACAGAGCGCGCTGGCCCACGCCCGCGAGGCCAGGCCGGTCATGATTTTTGCCGACCTCACCATCAGCGGCATGGGCGGTGCAGACCTCTGCAGCGCCCTCAAGTCGCATGGCGACACGAAGACGATTCCCTACGTCATCCTCTCCGGCGACGGCGACATCGCCGAGAAAGCGCGCGTCTGCGGCGCCGACGACTATATGAGCAAGCCGTTCGAGGTCAACGACCTGATCCACCTGGTGAAGAAATATGCAAGAGCTGAAAGCTGAGAAGCCGCCCGAGTCCCCCGAGGGCACCGATCCCGTCGTGCGGCTCATGAACCGCCTCGCGGAAGAGGGATTCACGACCGAACAGGGGCCGGAGTGGTGGGACGAATACGGCGAAGTCATCTATCGCCGCGACGAGAAGCTCCCGCTCACCAAGGGCGAGACCGTCTTCATCTTCACCCGCATCGACGACCTCAACGAGCGCATCCTTCGCCAGACCTCGGAATCGGTCGTTCACACCTACAGCGCGAAAAACCCGCTGCAGATCGCGCTGTCGGTGCTGCAGTCCACGACCGTCTATCACTGCCTCGTCGTCGCCGGCGATCAGCCGCGCAGCGAGGCGCTCGATACCTACATCGTCCGCCGCGGCGGCGCGACGTTCATCCCGGTAGTGATCATTCCCGCCATCAACGAAGTCGTCTATCCGAACGTCGAAGACAAAGTCGGCGCGATCCGCCCGCGCGTCGAGTACCTGCAATACCTCCTCGGCGAGCGCCGCGAGACCGTCAACATGCACCGCCCGACGGTACAGGCGATGTGGGTGTCGGCCGCGGTCGTGGTGGTGTTGCTGTTCGCGATCGTGTTTTCGTTCGTGACCTGACGCGCGTATAGAATCGCGCGCCGCATGTCCGAGTTTCCCATCCGTCCGAAGGACGTCTTCGAAGAGCTCCGAAAATCGGTGGTCGGCCAGGACGAGGCCATCCGCGAGATCTCCGTGGCGCTGGTGAAGCATCTCGTCGAGCACCCCGCGCCGAACATCCTGATGATCGGCAACTCCGGCTCGGGCAAGACCACGCTCATGCGCGCGGTCGAGCAGTTCCTGGCCGGCCATCCGCGGCTGCGCAACTTCGCGAACATCGTGCGCATGAACGCGAACGTGCTCGCCGAGGAGCGGCAGGGCTACGGACGCGCGGTCCTCGGAAGGCTGTACACCAACGCCCGGAAGATGCTCGGCGCGGCCGCGACGCCCGACGAGATCGTGCGCGGCGTCGAGCGCGGCATCGTCTTCATCGACGAAGTCGACAAGATCCGCGCGAACGTCAGCGGCGAGCCGAACGTGCGCGGCATCGTCGCCCAGGAGGCGCTGCTGACGCTGATGGAGAACGAGAACGTCGAGTTCGAGGCCGACGGCTGGACGTTCGTCATCAACTCCTCGCACATCCTCTTCGTCGCCGGCGGCGCGTTCGAGGAGCTGTACGAGAGCGTGCTGCGCCGGGCGATGATCGGCCAGGACGTCGTGCCGATGAAGCCGGTCGTCGTGGTCTCGGCCTCGGGCGACGTGCGCGAGGAGATGCCGTTTCATCTCGGCGACTATCTGAAATACGACGATCTGTTCCGCTACGGCATGACGCCGCAGTTCGTGTCGCGCTTCGAGTCGATCGTGGTGCTCAACGACCTCGCCGAGGGAGATCTCGCGCGGATCTTCGTCGAGCCCGAGGCGTCGATCTTCCGCACCTCGCGCGAATACTTTCAACGATTCGGGATCGATCTGCAGATCACTCGCGGCGCGCTGATCGCCATCGCCTGGGACGCCGCGCGCCAGAAGCGCCTCGGCGCGCGCGCCCTGCGCGAGATCTACCGGCGCGTGATCCGCGGACTCGAGTTCGAGCCCACGGCCGGCGGCACGCTGACGATCGACGAACAGATGGTGCAACGCGCGATCGCGGCGCGGGACGCGGGCGGGAGCAAACATGGGCGAGCCTAAGAAATCACTCTTCGACAAACTGAAACGTGGGCTCTTCATGACCCACACCGAGATCATCGAGAAGATGAAGGAGTCGCTGACTCCCGACCTTCCGATCGATCAGTCGGCGATCGACGGGCTGGAAGAGGGACTCCTCGGCGCCGACGTCGGCGCGGAGCTGACCACGTCGCTGATCGAGCGCGTCGAGCGCCGCGTGCGCGACGAGAAGATCACGAAGATGGACCGCCTCACGGAGGTCATTCGCGAGGAGACGCGCGCGCTCATTCCGAAGCGCGTCGCGGCCTCGATCGACGTCGCGCGCGCGAAGCCGTTCGTGATCCTCGTCGTCGGCGTCAACGGCACCGGCAAGACCACGACCATCGCCAAGCTGGCCGCGCGCTGGAAGAACGAGGGGAAGGAAGTGATCCTCGGCGCGGCCGACACCTTCCGCGCCGCGGCGATCGAGCAGCTGCAGATGTGGGCCGATCGCGTCGGCGTCGCGCTGGTGAAACACAAGGCCGGATCCGATCCCGCCGCCGTCGCGCACGACGCCGTCGCCGCCGCGAAGGCGCGCGGCGCCGACATCGTGATCATCGACACCGCGGGACGCCTCCACAACAAATCGCACCTGATGCAGGAGCTGTCGAAGATCCATCGCGTGATCGACAAGGAGCTCCCCGGCGCGCCGCACGAGACCCTGCTGGTCATCGACGGCACCACCGGCCAGAACGGCGTCAATCAGGCCGCGGCGTTCCTCGAGGCCGCGAAGGTGACCGGGATGGTCGTGACGAAGCTCGACGGCACCGCGAAAGGCGGCGTGATCCTCTCGATCATGCGCCAGTTCGATATCCCGGTGAAGTTCGTGGGAGTAGGCGAGGCCGCGGACGATTTGATCCCGTTCGACCCGCAGGCGTACGTGGATACCTTGTTCGAGTAAGGCGCCGGGACGGCGCCTGACCAGCCGCCGAGACGGCGGCGCTCCGGAACGCCGGCGTCCTCGCCGGCTGGCCCGGCGGCGTCCCGCCGCCGCGGGCGCTACCTCGGCATTGGATCGAACTGCACGCCGACGACGACCACGTTGATGTTGTAGCCCGGATTCTTGTCCGGCTCGATGCCGCCGTTCGAGATGTGTCCGAACCGCCAGCCGGCGATGATGCCGTAGCGCCGGTTCGGATGGAACGTCACGCCGACGCCGCCCTGCGAGATGAAATTGAACCGCGACGTTCCGGCAGGCACGCGATAGCGCGAGTAGAGCGGCCCGGACGAGAGCTCGATGAACGGACGGACGCGCGAGGCGTCGTTGCCGAAGTGGCGTCGCACGAAGAGCGACGACGAGATCGCCGGCACGTCGCGGCTGCCGGGGCCGTACTGATCGCCGTATCCGCTCTTCAGCTGGCGGATGTTCATCAGCGCCAGGACGCTCCCGAATTCGGTACGCGGCGAGATCGCGTGACCCATCTCGAAGTTGATCGCCTCGATGTCCGCCTGCCCGATCCGCCCGGTCATGCTCTTGCCGGCGAAGACGTAGAGATTGCGGCGGTTCGTATGAAAGATCGAGTCTGCATTCGCGAGCGTCGGAATCGCCAGCAGAGCCAGGACAATCAGTCGCTTCATTCAGGCAGTTCCAACTCGAGATCGGTCCGCCTCGGACCGTCACCCATCTCGCCCTCGTACGCCGCGCGCGCCGTCTCGCGCGTCAGGTGCGAGTAAACCGTGCCGCCCGGATACGCAATCATGTTCGGCCCATGATCGCAGAGGTCGAGACACGACACCGTGCAGACCCGCGCGACCGTCTTGCGCCCGAGCTCCTTGTTATGCGCCTTCAGCTCCGCCTGAATGCACTCCCCGCGCTCGATGCCGCGGTCGGCGCGATTGCAGTCCTTGCCGATGCAGATGACGAAGTGTCGTAGAGGGTATTTCACGCCGGGGCCACAAACTTCCTTCCCGCATCCAAAACGTGTTTGAGATCCTTGGGACTACACGCCTCCGCATAAACGCGCGCGACCGGCTCGGTGCCCGAGAGCCGGAACAGCAGCCACGTGGAGTCGTCGAAGATCAGCTTCACGCCGTCGGTCGTGTTGACGTCGCGCACGGCCATCCCGTCGATTTCCCGCGGAGGATTGTCGAGCTTCGCGGCCAGCGACTCCTTCAGCTGCGGCGTGAGCTTGAGATCGGTGCGCTTCGTATAGAAGTGGCCGAACTCGGCGTGCGTCTCCTCGATCAGCTGCCCGATTTTCTTTCCCGTGCGCGCCACCATCTCCGCGACCAGCAGGCAGGCCAGGACGCCGTCCTTCTCCGGCAGATGGCGGTACATCGACATACCCGCGCTCTCCTCGCCGCCGAGCGCGATCTTGTCCGCCAGGATCAGCTCCCCGATGTACTTGAATCCGACCGGAGTCTCATACAGCGGGACATCGAGCTTCTTCGCGATCGCGTCGATCAGATGCGTCGTCGCCACCGAGCGCGCCAGGCCGCCGGGGATGTTGCGGTAGCGCTTCAGGTACACCGCCAGCAGCGCGATGACCGTATTCGGCGAGACGAAGCGGTTGCGGTCGTCGATGATGCCGAAGCGGTCCGCGTCGCCGTCCGTCGCCAGGCCGAGGTCGAACTTCTCGTCGGTCACGATCTTCCGCAGCGCGCCGAGGTTCTTCTCGCTGCACTCCGGCGAAAAGCCGCCGAAGTAAGGATCGCGGAAGTTGTGAATGGTCTTCACCTCGACGCCGGCCTCCAGCAGGAAGTAGTCGAGGTAGTCGCGCGAGGTGCCGTAGAGCGCATCGATGGCGATGCGCAGGCCGCTCTTGCGGATCGCGTCGACGTCGACCTTCGACCGAAGCTCGGTGAGATAGCGGTCCTTCGGGTCGATCTCCTCGATCAGCTCGGTCTTCTCGTAAACGTCGAGCCGCTCGTTCTTCTGCTGCACCCCGTGGATCTCGCGCTCGATCTGCTTGGTCACTTCCGGCAGCGCCGGCGCGCCGTTCGAGGTCGAGAACTTGAGGCCGTTGTACTCGGGCGGGTTGTGCGAGGCGGTGAAGTTGATCGCCCCCATGGCTTTGCGCCGCACCGTCTCGAACGACACGCACGGCGTCGGCACGTCGCGCGTGCACAGAAACGCCTTGATGTCGTTGAAGGCGAGGATCTTCGCCGCCTCGGACGCGAACTTCTCGGACAGGAACCGCGTGTCGTACGCCACGATCACGCCCGAGCCCTGTTGTCCGCTTTTCTTGAGATAGTTGGCTACGCCCTGCGTGGCGATCCGGACATTCTCGAACGTGAAATCCTCGCCGATGATGCCGCGCCAGCCGGAGGTCCCGAATTTGATCATGAAGACGCCTCTCCCGTGGGGGTGGGAACGTTAGCACAGCCACGGCGCGTTTGCGGCGGCTTGCTCCTCTGGCGTGTTTTCCGCAATGATCGCCGCAAAGAATGTCCCGTCCGGTCGTGCTGATTGCCGATGATGACGAGGAAGTTGCGGCGCTGCTGCGGCTGTACCTCCGTCCGCTCGATGCCGAGGTGCTGACGGCGCGGGACGGCGAAGACGCGCTCGCCGTCGCGCAGGCGCGGCTGCCCGACGCCGTGCTCCTCGACGTGATGATGCCCAAGCGCAGCGGCTGGGAAGTCTGCCAGGCGCTCAAGGCCATGCAGCGCACCGCACACATCGGCGTCATCCTCATCACCGGCCGCGGCGACGTGAAAGACCGGCTCACCGGCCTGCAGGTCGGCGCCGACGACTATCTCGTCAAGCCGTTCGACCGCAACGAGGTCCTCAAGCGCGTCGGCAACGTGCTCAAGCAAAGCCACGACGACCGCGGCGAAGCCGCCCAGGCCGGAAGGAGCGTGCTCGAGGCGCTGCTGCTCGATCGCGCCACCGCGCTGCCGACGCTGCCGATCGTCCTCGACCGCGTCAAGGAGCTGCTCATCGAGCAGGGCGAGATCGGCATCGTCTACGTCGACATCGAGCAGCTGGAGGCCGTCGAGGTGGAGTACGGCTGGGCCTTCTTCGACGAGCTGCTCTGCAACGTCGGCCAGGTCCTCTCGGCCGAGGCGAAGAAGCGCTTCGTGAACGCCATCGTCACCTGCCATCGCACCGGCGGCTCGAGCTTCTACGTCTTCTACGAGACCCGCGGCCAGGATCTGTCGGCCGAGAACGCGTCGGAGCGCGTGGCCGCCGAGCTGCGGCTGCAGCTCATCGCGAACACCCGCCAGCGCTTCCCGAACGTGCAGCCGGAACAGGTCGGATTCTTCGTCGGCTCGGCGCGCATCGACTATCGCCCGCAGATCCGGCTCGAGCGGCAGATCTACTCCGGCATGCGCGTCGCCGCCGACGCGGTGCGCAACGCCGAGCAGCAGCGCAAGAAACAGCTCACCCGCGAGATGCGCGACATCATTCGCCGTAAACGAGTCACGACGCTCTTCCAGCCGATCGTGCACGCCGCCGACATGCGCGTCTTCGGCTACGAGATCCTCACGCGCGGTCCGGCCAGCTCGTCGTTCCGCAACTCGGACATGCTCTTCACGTTCGCGCGCGAGGCCAAGCTGGCCTGGGCGCTGGAGGCGATCGCGCTCGACTGCGCGCTGCGGCGCCTCCGCTCCGTCGACCTGCTGGACCGCAAGTTCCTGCTCAACCTCGAGGCCGAGATGTTCGGCGAGTCGGAGTTCCGCATCCACGAGATGGTGTCGTTCTTCGCCGAGCATCGCGGCCACTTCGTGTTCGAGCTCACCGAGCGCGCGGCCATCGAGGACTACGCGTCGTTCCGCGAGCTGCTCAACGAGTTCCGCGAGAAGGGGATCGAGGTGGCCATCGACGACGCCGGCTCCGGCTACGCGTCGCTCGAGGCAATCGCCGCGCTCGCGCCCGACTATCTGAAGGTGACCAAGGGACTCGTCTCGACGCTCTCCCATGAGCCGATCAAGCAGGATCTGGTGAAGATGCTGGTCGACCTGGCCGGCAAGATCGGGGCGAAGACGATCGCCGAGGGGATCGAGACGCAGGAGGAGTACGAGACCTGCCGCGACCTCGGCATCGATCTGATCCAGGGCTATTACGTCGCGCACCCGCAGGAAGACCTCGGCGATGCCGACGCCGAGGCCGCGGAGTCGCGCGCCGTCCTGGAGGCGCTGCCGTCCGCATGATCGTTCATCTCATCGACGGCACGTACGAGCTCTTCCGGCACTTCTACGGCCTCCGCCGCTTCTCGAAGAACGATCCGCCGTTCGGCGCCGTCGCCGGCGTCCTCGGCACGGTGACGCAGATGCTCGAGCAGGGCGCGACGCACGTCGCCGTCGCCACCGACCACGTCATCGAGTCCTTCCGCAACGACCTCTGGCCGGGATACAAGACCGGTTCCGGCATCGAGCGCGCGCTCTGGCAGCAGTTCCATCCGCTCGAAGACGCGCTGATGGCGATGGGCGTCACGACCTGGCCGATGGTCGACCTCGAGGCCGACGACGCGCTGGCGTCGGGCGCGTATCTCGCCGGAGGCGACGCGCGCGTGACCAAAGTGAGCATCTGGACGCCCGACAAAGACCTCGCGCAGTGCGTGGTGGGGGAGCGCGTGGTGCAGGTCGACCGCAAGAGCGGCAAGATCCGCGACGCCGCCGGCGTGAAGGAGAAGTTCGGCGTCCCGCCGCAGTTCATCCCCGACTACCTCGCGCTCGTCGGCGACGCCGCCGACGGCTACCCGGGCATCCCGAAATGCGGCGCCAAGACCGCCGCCCGCCTCATCGCCCGCCACGGCCCGATCGAGAAGTTCCCCGCCGACGTCCTCAGCGACGAGAACCGCGAAAACGCGCTGCTGTTCAAGACCCTCGCGACCCTGCGCACCGACGCGGAGCTGTTCATCAACGCCGACGAGCTGCGCTGGAGCGGCCCGACGACGTCGTTCGCCATGGTTGCGGAGGTGATCGGGGACCCGAAGCTGGCGGTTCGTGTGGAGACTCTGGCGCAGGCGAGGTAGCGCATGCAGGACGTGCGCATCGTCTTCCTCGGCACGTCCTCGGGTACGCCCTCGCGAGACCGCAACGTCTCGTCGGTCGCGGTGATACTCGACGGCACGGTGCTCCTGCTCGACTGCGGGGAGGGGACGCAGCATCAGCTCCTCCGCGCCCCGGTGCGCAGCGGCGCGATCGAGGCGATCTGCATCACGCACCTCCACGGCGATCACGTGTACGGCTTGCCGGGCCTCCTCGCGACGATGACCATGAACGCGCGCAATGCGCCTCTTACGCTGGTCGGTCCCGACATGCTGCGCCCGTACATCGAGGCGATGCTGCAGACCACCGATCACAACCCCATCTTCCCGATCGACATCGCCCCGCCGCCCTACCGCGGCCGCGGATTCACGGTCGTCTCCGCGCCGCTGGAACATCGCATCCCCGCGTTCGGCTACTGCATCATCGAAGACGACCGCCCCGGCGCGTTCGACGTCGAGAAGGCGCGCGCCCTCGGCATCCCGCCCGGCCCGCAGTACGCGGAGCTGATCCGCAACCACGACCCGCGCGTCGTCGGCCCATCGCGGCGGGGACGGCGGATCGCGTACTGCACCGACACGCGCCCCTGCGCCGCCGCCGTCGAGCTCGCCCGCGGCGCCGACGTGCTCATTCACGAGGCGACCTACACGAACGACATGGCGGCGGAGGCCGACGAGCGCCGCCACTCCACTGCCGCCGGCGCCGCGAGAGTCGCGCTCGAAGCCGGCGTCGGCCGCCTGATCATCACCCACTTCAGCCCCCGCTACCGCGACGCCGAGCCGCTGCTCGCCGAGGCAAGAGCGATCTTCCCGAACACCGAAGCGGCGAGCGACTTCGCTTGCTTCGACGTGAACGCGCCCCTATAATCCGCCCTCCCAACCGGCTGGAATGCCCATTCCCGCCGGACCGTTAGCACCGGTACTTCCAACCTATCGTGGGGCCATAGCTCAGTTTGGGAGAGCGCCTGAATCGCACTCAGGAGGTCGTCGGTTCGATCCCGATTGGCTCCACCAACTCACAACATCCCTTGCGAGCCGCCGAAAGGCGGCTCGTTTTGCGTTGATGCAATGTTGGACAACATGGACAGAACCGATGAAAATCGCGCCGTGAAACGTAGTTCCGCTCGAAGGCGCGCTTCGGACGTGAAGGGGCATTGGCGCGACATCATCACCGAGGCGAACACGCCCTCGCTTCGCGATGCGAATGCATCCCGTGAGCTCCGAAAGGTCTTCGCCTCGACGCCGGCCGCGGTAGCGAAAGCGGCAAATGCGGCGATTCGCTGCAAGCGCTGATGTCTTTCAGCGCGTCGCGGCGGCCAGGCGACCGAAACTGCCACCTCCACCTGGCCGCGACACGGATCGAGCATAGCGTCGGTTTCGAGGCGTCGCCTGATGAGCGGGATGAATCCAGGCGATCGCCATTGAGGCATCGACGACGAAAGAGCGTTTCACTTTCTGCCGTGTGTGATCGCTTCGCGAATCTCTGCCGGCGACAGTGCGGCCTTACCGCGGCTGCGCTTGCGAATGCGTTGCTGCAACTGGCGCAATCCGTGGACGGATCGTTTCACCGCATCTTCGCCGAAACGGGTCTTCGCCTCAAAAGCGCTCATCTTGGACATGGCTTGATATTAACCGGTCGTTGGTCAATCTGACTACGTGAACGCGAAAGCGATCCTTCCCTGTACGCGGGCTGCAGCTCAGTTTGAGACAGCGCCTGAATCGCACTCAGGAGGTCGTCGATTCGATCCCGATCGCTCAACACGACGACGACACATCCAACGGTGCACCGGTAACCGCGGTGGCCATCTCAAGCGGACGGTAAATTAGATGTTCGGCTTGCCACCCTCGGTGCGGATGCACGGCAAGTTCCTCATCAATTCGCGGGCTCGACGTTGGGGGTGAAGGCGGCTTGAGATCGCCACAATCCACGACGCGTCTAGTTCCGCTTGTAGTTCGCATAGCGAACGGTTGCGATCCATTCACATCGGCAACGTATTGGGCTGCATTGCGGATGCATCAATCCCCCAAAATGGCTCTCAGCCGGTCGGTTCGATCTCGATCAACTCCACTACTTAGCCCCTTTATTTGCCAAGAGCCTCAATCAGGTGTACTGTCGCCGACAATCAGGCTCCAGAAGACCTGCCTCCCGCTGCGGTCCTGCCTTCCGTGGCGATCCATCGAAAGCTCTTGCTGTTGAAAGCGAATTGTATTTTTACAATTGAGGAGATCTGTCCATGCCGCAGCCACTTTTCAGGGGGCGTTCGTTTCTTTCACGCTTTATCCGGATCGCGTCCTTACCGTTAGGGCTCGCGGTCGCATGGTCTATGTACGCGACGACGGCGAGCGCGGCCTCACCCGGAACAGTGGTGGCGTGGGGAGACAACGCCTATGGCCAAACTACTGGAGTGCCCAGCTTGGTAGAGCCTTTCTATGCCTCGGCAATTCCCGTTACATTGAGCGGCCAAACTCTCAGCGGCGTAACGGCCATTGCGGCCGGTGGTGGTCACAGCGTCGCCGTCAAGAGCGGCGGCACCGTGGTGGCGTGGGGAGCGAATGGCTCGGGGCAAGCTGACATTCCTGCCGGCTTGAACGGTGTGACGGCCGTTGCGGCAGGTGATTATCACACGGTGGCATTGAAGAGTGATGGCACCGTGGTGGCTTGGGGAGCCGGAGCGACTGGTACTGGCTGTTTTCCCGATTGCGGGCAGACAATGGTTCCCGCCGGCTTGAACGGCGTGACGGCTATTGCGGCTGGTAGAGTTCACACGCTGGCTCTGAAGAGCGATGGCTCGGTGGTGGCTTGGGGAGCGAACGGCTACGACTTAGGTCAAACGAATATCCCTGCGGGCTTGACGAGTGTAACGGCCATTGCCGCCGGTTCCTATCACAACCTGGCCCTGAAGAGTGACGGCACTGTCGTAGCGTGGGGTTGGAACGGTTTCGGCCAGACTGACGTGCCGGTTGGCTTGAGCGGCGTGACCGCCATTGCGACTGGTTTTCGTTTTAGTGTGGCGTTGAAAAACGATGGCTCGGTCGTAGTGTGGGGCGGTGAGGGCCAGGCGGACATTCCTGCGAGCGTAAGCAGCGTGACGGCTATTGCCGCCAATGTTTATGATATCCAGGCGTTAAAGAGCGACGGCACTGTTGTGGCGTGGGGTTCGAACGCATACGGTGCAGCGATCGTCCCTGCCGGCTTGAGCGGGGTGACAGCCATTGAGGGGGGTGGATTCCACACTGTGGCGTTGGTCGCACCAAGCGTCAATTTCAGCTTCACTGGCTTTTCCTCTCCGGTGGATAGTCTGCCAACCCTGAACATCGCCAGTGCGGGCAGTGCGATACCGGTGAAGTTCAGCCTCGGCGGCGATCACGGCTTAAGCATCTTCGCGGCGGGCTATCCGGTATCGGGACCGCTCGCTTGCGATGCAATCGAGCCCGGCTCTGTGATCGAAGAAGCAGTCAACGCGGGCGGGAGCAGTTTGACGTATGACACCGCGACCGACCAATACAACTACGTCTGGAAAACGAATAAGGCGTGGAAAGGGACCTGCCGGATATTTGTCGTCAGACTTATCGATGGCACGGATCATCTTGCAAAGTTCCGATTCAGATAGCCCACCTATTAGTTGGTATCCCAGCGCGACTGCGAGGTCAGGATTGCGGTTCGAGCGCTCTTCTGAAATCTCGCACGGCTTGGGTGAGCGTGTCGCGGTCGAGCATGGGCGCGAGCAGTCCGAGGTCGAGGTCGGGAAGGAGACGACTGCGTTGCGCTTTCGCAAATCTCTCCTCGACGAGAACGTAGACCTGGATCACCCCTTTGCGCCAAATCCAGACTTCATCGACACCGAGTGTCTCGTAAATCCGCAGCTTGTCGATGCGGCCTCGGGTCCATTCCACTTCGATCGCCAGATGCGGGCGTTCGCGCGGCGCCGTTCCGAAGATGTAGCATTCGTCCGCTTCCGCCGCTCCATCCTTCTCCTCGGCCTTCAGGGTCCAATTGCCGAAAGGGGTGACTTCGATGCCGCGATCGATGCACCACACCTCGAGAAGGCGTCCGATATATGACTTGAGTTGCTCGTGATCCTTGGACGGACTGATGATCTCGAGCTCCCCCTCCAGATAGCTGATGCGCGGAGCGGATTTGTCGCCACGGATCTCGAGCAGGCGCTCGTAGTCTTCCCACGTCACATCGTGAAAGACGACGATCTGATCCCCTTTCGGTGTGTCGTCGTGCTCGCGAAGCGCCAAAGCCCTCGACATGGCGGAAGTGTATCGCGCCGGGGTGGATCTCTTCGATCGCGTATGTCCCGAGACAAACGCGGAGATCGCACTCAGGAGGTCGTCGGTCGATCCCGATTGGCTCCAACAATTCGACACTCCTCAACGCGGTATCATGGAGCTGACTGGTTCGATGACTAGCTGACAAGGTCCGCAAAGTGCCTCGAAAAAAAGAATTCAGATCGTGGCCGGTACCCATCGAACAATGCGCCGAGTCGAAGAAATGATTCGGCCGACGTTGAAGGAGCTCTTGCTCTCCGTCGCACCGCGAGCGGAGATTCGTGTCCCGGCGCGCGGATCGCGCCGCCGCCGGGAACCGCCAGTTACACGAACGTCTTGACGGGGAGACAGTCGAAGCAGTTCTATCGCCAGCTGGCGTCCATCACAAAATCACGTCCCTCGGGCCGATCTCCACTTCGCCGGTCGCGAGCCTCACGGAGAACCTGGCCCACCCAACCGGTGTCAGGTGGCGCGTTTCGCCCACCAGCGCGTCGTTCGTGAGAGCCATTCGTCGAAGTCCTCCCAAACCGATGGGACCCGTTTTCCAGAGGCGGCCGGTCCTTCCGAAAGCCTCCAGGCTCATGCCGTTGTGATTGACGACGTACAGCGTGAAGGGCTTGTCCCCCATCACTCCGACGATTTCGGTGCCGGTCGTCTCCACGATCGTCTGCGACTTCGCATCGATGACGTACCCGGCGCCTGCCGCGCAGACGAACAGGTGCTTGCCGTCGGGCAACATGGCCACCGTGCTGACCTTCGTGCGACCCCGCTCGAAGCTGCCGATCCACGACGCGTCGCCGGTCCCGATGCGGATCGAGAGGCGTCCATCCGAGGACGGAAGAAGCTCGGCCGCGCTCTGCTCGAGCCGTGCCTGGACAGACGGATCCGCCAGAGCAACGCGCTGAGGAACCGGAGCTGTCTGCCGGCGCTTGGGAGTGTGTTGCTGGAGTCGGAGCCACACCAGGTGCTGGATGTGCCACCATCGTCGTGCAGCTTCGCTCCAGGGCCCCTGTTCCTCCGCTGACCGCTGCGCCTCGAGAGCGTGGGTCTTCATCGCTTCGTAGAGGTCGGGAGGAGGGTCCTCCAGAATGCGGCTGAGGTCCCGAGCGATCCGTTTGTAATCCCTGACCGTCTGCTCGTAAAGCTCGTCGCGCTGAACGGTCCGCTCATAGACAGCCGCGAGCTCCTCGGCAGTGTGGAGATTCTTGTAGCGTGGCTCGGTTTGTCCCCGGCGCAGGCGTGCGGCGTCACGGCGCAGTTTCCGCCGCATCTTCGCCGACATGAACGAGGCCACCGGCGAATCGGGGGCCTTGTCGGCGCGGAGCAACACGTCGAGGGCCTGATTCACCAGCGCCACGGCACGTTCGGTTGCGTTGTCGTCCTTCATGTCCGTCACGGAGCCCGGGCGCGCTCACATGCGCGCCCGGGCTCACTTCCTCCTTTACTTACGCTTTCACCGGGGCCGTTGTCGGGACGGGCGGTTGAGGTGCCGGCGCCGCCTTTTTGCGGCGCGAGACGCCTTTCAGCCGTTTGACCTCCTCGACATGCGGCACGAGCGCTGCCTTCGCCGGGTCCTTTGCCAGTTGCGACCCGATCGTGTACGCCTGCGTTGCGATGAGCGTGAGACGCTGCCGGCGAACGAGGTTGGCTCCCTCGATGCCTTTCAGGAACGCGCGGGCCTCCTCGGCCGCGGCGTCCCAGCGGAGCACGTCGTCCTGCAACTGGCGGACTTCGTCGAGCGGCTGTCCGATTGCCTGCGATACGTTGTCGAGCACGCCGATCACGTTGATCGATGCCTCGACGACGGACTTGGAATGGAGCCGCAGACGCTGCTTGAGCACCTTGCGCTGTTCCTGCGACAACGGCGCGACGTCTTCGATCTGCGACCGCACGGTACGCAGTTGGGCGATGACCCCCTCGGGTGTGAGCTTGGTGGTATTGGTCTCGGTCATGACAATTCCTCCTATGCGAGCTGTCAGGCCGGAGGTGACGTCACGACTCTGTCGACGAGTGCGAGCGGCCACCGGCTGGAAGACTCGGCGACGCGCCGATTCCTCCGGTTGATGTTTGCCCGAGGTGTGTACACACCTCAAGTGCCCGCGGCAGGAGGAGCAAAGCTCAAAAACTCCCGCACCGGCACGGAACTATGTGCTATCCAGCACGTCCGTACCGCCGACAGCCGCCGAAGCCGGAGATCTCGCGACCTTCGACTTCGTGGAAAAAAGATAAGCCCGCCAGGACGCTCTGTCAAGGGGTAGCAATGCGGCGGGGCCGTGTGGCATTGCGGCGCGACCGTGTGGCAATGCGGCGCGGCCGTGTGGCAATGCGGCGCGGCCGTGTGGCAATGCGGCGCTGCCGTGTGGCAATGCGGCGCGGCGGTGTGGCAATGCGGCGCGGCCGTGTGGCAATGCGGCGCGACCGTGTAGCAACGCGGCGCGGCTGTGTAGCAATGCGGCGCAGCCGTGTGGCAATGCGGCGCTGCGGTGTGGCAATGCGGCGCAGCTGTGTGGCAATGCAGCGCGGCAGGTGCGCACGCGCGCACCGGGCGTGCGGCGCTGCGACACCAGCGCGCCGCATGAAACGATTGGCCGCCGTTCGTCACTACTGGGCATGATCTCGCGCACGACGATCCTGCTCATGATCGCCATCCTGCTGTTGGGCGGATGTTCGACGACGGGCTCGAAAACGCCGGACGAACCGCCGGTCGAGCCGCCGCCGGAGGAACCGCCGGACACGACATGTCTGAAGGTCCAGGTGCTTGGTTGCCGAGGGTGCGAAGACAGTTCGGGCCCAATCGACGGCGCGTCGGTCACGGCGACAGGAATCGACGACTCAGGCGAAGTGAGCCAGGGTGTGACGGATAGCACCGGCGAGGTCTGTCTCGCCGTCAAGCCAGCATCGCGTGTGCGACTCGACGTGAGCTACGGAAGCCTCCACGGCAATCCTCTCGAGGTCGAGACACCCGCCGGCGTTCTCGACCCGGCGGACTGCAACAGTTGTCCGCTCGTGACCGCAACTCATCTCGTCGATCCCGCTCTGGTGAATGAACCGCTCGAGGCGGATTCCGACACGTGGTGCGCGTCGGACTACTGGAATGGCAGCGCCGCGGACGACCACGGTTTCGGGAGCGCCTGGCTGCGCGACCCGACGCACCTCGGTTTCTCTCCGTCCGGTCTGACGATGACACTGAATGACAGGGACGAGGCCGGCAACCCCTGCGTGCCGAGTCCGGGCGACAACTGCCACGGCGCAAGCTACGCGTCCGCCGAATACAAGACCACCTGCTTCCACGGATACGGGACGTACACCGCCAGGATTACGCCGCCGCCATGGAGCGACACCAACGCAAACAGCGGCATCGTGATCGGGTTCTTCACGTACACCGACTCGGTCAACGGGGACGGCACGGTGGGCGAGAACGACACGGACGGCTGGGACGAGGTCGACGTCGAGATCCTCGGGCGGTGGCCCAGGGCGGGCGACAACGACACGGCTGACCACGCGTGCGCGGACACGTCGCTCGTCGTCCACACAAACTATTTCGCGAAGAGTATCGGCGGCCACGAGGAAGACTACTGCCTGCCATACGGCACCTATACCTACAGCTTCACGTGGAGCGAGAGCAGCATCGAATGGACCGCCACAGATTCGGGCGGCGTCGTTCGGAGCCTGCGCACCGCAACCCGCGACCCCGACGCCTCCTGGCCGACACAACCCGGCCGGGTGTTCATGAACTTCTGGGCCAATTCTTCAGGAGACGACTGGGTTGGACCGTTCGCGTATCCCGGCGAACTGCAGGCCGTCTTCACGAACGTCAGTGCGCCTTAGGCGTCCTCGAAATCGGGGTAGGCTTTCCGTCTCGAGCGACACTCCTAAGTTAAGAAGGAATCTCTGAAAAACGTCGACTGGAGGCCGGCAATGCATGACAGAGCACGGGGTCTCAGGGTTGCTGCTGTTCTCTTTTTCCTCTTCGCCGGCGTGTTCGCAAGCGCGCAGGAACGTCAGACGATCTCGATGCCGCGCGGTGGCATACGCATGGCCGCACCGCCGCGATGGAAGGTGAGTAGCCGCACGCCGACCTCGGTCGAGATGTACATTCCATCGGACCGCGTCCGCACCTTCCGCACGAGGCCCGAAGACAAGAATCCGAAACCGGCGGATCAGCTGAGAAGCGACGCGAGCATGCTCGTCGTCATCGAGCCGCGCCGCAATCACGACGAGGCGCTGCGGCGACTCGAGGAGATCGCCGCCGAGCGGCCGGAGGAAGTGCGGAAGCTGCTCATTGACGGCTGGCCGGCGATCGAGCGCACTTACCGCGCGCCGCTACCACTCCTCGGCGATGAAGTCGTCGACCAAGAGGGAAATCCGATCGCGCTCTTTACCACCACCGCGATTGCGCAGGGCGCGTTGCTAGTGCGGTACGAGGCGACCGTGATGCCGGAAGCCGATCCCGCGCTGATCGAAGAAGCGTTGACGATCGCGCGATCGCACCGGGGTGCGGAGCGGTCGAACCGGGGGCGTTCGCAATGGGAGATCGACCATTTGCGTGTGCGCTTTACGAAGGTCGAGCTGGAGCGGCAGCCTTCGGACGGCGACCGGATTCAACCCGGCGGCGCGGACGTCGCGCATCCGGAAAAGGGCCCCGGCGTCGCCGTGACGACACAGTCCGGCCGCGGCGAGCTCGAAATCGCGGCGTCGAACAACGGACAGAACATCGTCGTGGCTGCGAACTCGGGCTTCTCGCGCTCCACGAACTTCGGCGCGAACTGGACGTTCGGCGGCGGCACACCATGCAACCAGGCAGCGTGCGATGGCGATCCGTCGCTTGCGGTCGGACAGAGCGGCGCGATCTATTACGCGTGGCTGGGCGGCCCATCATCGACGCAGATCGGCGACGGGATCTCTCGCTCGACGAACAACGGCCAGACCTTTCCGTTCCAGGCGATGGCCGTGAATTGTCCGGGCGCGTCGGCGTGCACGACCGCGGATCAGGAGCACATCGCCGCGGATCGATTTAACGCCGGCTCGGGCGGCGACCGCGTCTACAACGTCTGGCGCAACTTCACGAACGGTCCGTTTTCGATTCGCATCGTCTGCTCGTCGAACAACGGCGCGAACTGGGGAACGCAGCTCGTCATCGGCGTAGGCGACACGCCGCGCGTGGCGGTGGGGCGGGACGGCTTCGTATACGTTGCGTGGTCGAGCGCGTCGTTCGGCGCGGGGAATGTGATGCTGAACAAGTACAGTCCCTGCGACGCGTCGAACAACCTGACGCAGCAGGTTGGGTGGCCGATCACGATCGCGTCATACACGAACGTCGCCTGTCCTGTGCCGGGGCTCGATCGCTGCAACGGCCGCAACATCCTCTCCAGTCCGACCGTGGCGGTCGACGATCTCGATGCGAGCCACGTCTATTACGCGTTCGCAGCGTCGACGGGCGCGGGCAACGAAGACATCATTATCCGTGACTCTACTGACGGCGGCGCGACGTTCCCCCGCTCCGTTCGCGTGAACGCGAATGTGGCGGGACGCAGGTTCATGCCCTGGGTATCGGTGTATGGCGGCGTGGCGGCGGTGTCGTGGTACGACCGGCGCAACGCGACGGTCGCGCAGAACGACAGCACGCGTTTCTTCATCGGCACCGCGAAACCGAACGGGCCGACACTGACTGCGCTCACGGAGACGGACCTCTCTGGCAACAACGATCAGCAATGCTCGACGTGGCCGTGCGCGACGAACAACATGAACGACTCCGAGTCCTGCTCGGTACAGCCGCAGCTCGCGGGACGCTGCAGCATTTCGGGTGCGCCGTGCGACTTCGCGCCGAACACCTGTCCGAGCGGACAGACCTGCAACATCGGACGCGGTTGTCCGAAGTACGGCGACTATAACGGCAGCGCCGCCGCGGCCGGCCGTTTCTATTCAGCGTGGGCGTCGGCAGTGGCGCCGGTCGGCACGGTTGCGCCGGGTGCGGGAATCAATCTCTACAGTTCGATGGACCGTATTCCGTCCGACTTCTTTGTCCGTGACTGGACCACGAACGCGTCGACGCACGACCTCGGGAACCAGCCGTCGACCAATCCCATCTTCTGGGTGTCCAGCGATGTCTGGACGCAGGGCACGAACGTTGTACAACCGCTGGTCAACGACTGGATCCTCGGCGATCCGCCGTCGCGTAGCGCGCCGAACTTCGCGTTCGCGCGCGTCTCGAGACGCGCGAGCGCGATGACCACCGCACCGGCCGCCACGGCGACCGTTCGATTCGCCTTCGCCGACTTCGGTGCCGGTGTGAACTTTGTCGACCTCGGCACCGAAACCGTCACTTTCGCCGCGAGCGACATGACCCGCTTCACGCCGGGGCATTCATGGACCGTTCCGGCGACGGCATCGACGCACCTCTGTCTCGTCGCGCAGATCAGCGGTCCGGACGGCGACGCATTCGCGCCCCCGTCGGTCGTTGGCCTCACGCCCGGCGCCGGGGCCGCGCTGATCATGCCGGATAACAACAAGGCGCAGCGCAACCTGCAGGACACGGTTGGCAGCGCGGGCGGTGCGGCCGAGATGTTCGCGATTATCCGCAATGATCGCGCGACGCGGCGCCTGGTACGACTGCGCATCATCGTGCCTCGCCAGCAAGTCGACGGGCGCGTGCGCATCGTCGGCCGCGAGCCAATGAATCTGGCGAAGAGTGACGTGCTCGAGGTGGGCGACCTCGCGCCGGGCGAAGAGCGCTGGATGCAGCTCCGCGTCGCGTTGCCAACGAGCGAATCCACCACCACGATCGACTTCGCGGACGACGTGCCGGGCGGCAGCGGCTTCTCGATCCGCGCCGTCGCAGCGCCCGGCGAGATCGCGGCCGCGGCGAACGTGCGCATGTACGGCGAGGTGATGCTGCGCCTTGCGCAGCTTGAGGGCAACGAGCTCGCAGAGCGGGAAGCGAAGGACGCGTTAAGCATCGCCAAGGAGCGGATGTCGTACGACGAATACGCGAAGTATCTGGCGACGCATATCGACATCATCGAAAAGGTGGTGATGTTGCACCTGGAGCGAGCGCAGTCGGATCCGGTCGATGTTGCGGAGGCGCTGAAGTTGCTGCGCGCGGCAACGGGCGGAAAGGCGGCGGAGGCGATTGCTGCGCACAATGCCCTTACTGAACGACTCGACGCGCACATGACCATGCTCGTGCGCACGAAAGAAGTGAAGTGAGGATCGAAGCACGCGCATCTGGCCGTCAGAGCTAGCCGCTGGGCGGAAAGCCGCATGCGCGCTCAGCTGGCCCGGCTCGAGCGGGAAGGCGACGACGAGGAGGGCCGAGGCGATCGCGCCCGGCCGGGCCAGCCACTTGGGGATTCATACGCGCTCCGGAATGGCGGCCATGACCGCCGCGACGCGTTTGCGGCGGTTGCGGAGGCCGTGGAGGAGCATCGCGCCGATCAGCAGGAGGGCCGGCACCATCAGCAGGTTCGTATCGCGGAGCCAGCGCGGGAAGAGCTTGGCTTGGCCGGGATAGAACGACAGTGTGGCGATGAGCAACGCGAGGCACATGCGCCAGAGGTGTCTTGCGACCCGGCGCGGACCGAAGGCGCCGCCGCGTTTGAACATGCGGAGGTCGGAGACGGCGCAGAGCAGGGCGACTGTGCCGAAGACGAAGTAGACGGGAGCGGGAATCCCATGACGCGCGATGGCGCCGTTGGCGGCGGCGATGCCGAAGGCGTAGCCGAGCACTCCGTCCGCGAGGACGAAGAGGAACGCGGCCACGTCGAGCGCGTCGGGTTTGCCGTCCCGCCGCTTCGCCGCGCGCCAGGCGGTGACGACGAGATACAACGTCAGGAGGGCGACGACGACGTTGATCGGGACGGGGCGCTCGAACGCCGCGACGTACGCGGCGGTCGTCGACATCGCGATCATGGAGACGAAGAACGTCGTGCCGGCGGCGCCGTGCAGGCCGGAGCCTTTGCGGAAGATCATGGCCATGTAGCCGGACAGCAATCCGATGGTGGCACCGGCGATGTGAATGAGTAGAAGAGGGGAGGTCGTCGTCATTGGTCTTAACCCTGGGTCGCGGCCTGCTGCTGCCAGCGCTCGGTGTTGACGCCGGCGGCGATGAGCCAGATGGTCAGTAATGCTTCGCCGAGGATTCCGGGGGCGAAGTTGTACGGAGCGAGGTTGGCGGAGAGCGGCGGCCAGATGAACGTCAGCCAGCCCAGGCCGGCGATGATCATCCCGACTCCGAGAATCCGCGGGAGGAAGGCGGACTTCAGGATGAGCCAGCCGATCAGAATGCAATAGAAGCCGAAGAAGACCAGCGAGGTGTCGGCGGCTTCGGCATTCCATTTGGCGAACAAATACGCAATTGCGTGCAGCTGATCGGTAAAGACGCGGAGTGATTGAGCGCCCTTCAGGACCACCAGAGGCGCGAGCTGCAGCGCGGCGCTCAGGCCGCCGGTCGCGCATCCGATGAGACTGAAGAACGCCGCCGTCAGCGAGAGCTTCCTGCTGACCGGCTTGAACAGGTCGTAGAAGAGCGCCGTGACGACGATGTAGCAGACCGTGGCCAGGAGGTTGACCGACCAGCCGAGCCGGTACGACGCCTCGTTGGCGAGGATGTTCCTCGCCGTCGCCGCGGCATCGCCGGCCACGAGGAAGCGGCCGCCCGCGACGAGGGCCAGTCCTCCCGTCAGGAAGACGAGCAGGTAGAAAACGCCGGCAATCCGTGCCGTCGTGCGAGGTGACGACTCCGCATGCGTGGTCATGATCTCAGTCCTTTGAAGAGAAACCAGAAGCTCAGTGCGATCTCGAACAGGGCCATCGGCGTGTCGAAGGCCCAGAGGTTCACGAGCTTCGTGAAGTCGGGGGCGATGAGGAAGGCGGCCGCACAAAACGCGCACCAGGCGTACGAGGCCGCGCCGATGGCCGCGAACGCCCTGGGGATGTAATTCGACTTGTACAGGAGATAGCTGCTGACGGTTCCGCCGAGTGCGTAGAGCAGCAGGCCGCCGTAATAGCGGTCAAACCGCGCGCTGAGGTAGAGCTTCGCCAGCGCCTGCAATTGATCCGGTTCGAATGCCTTCATGTAATCGGCGTTCACGAGCCGCAGGACGTCGTAGTACTTCAGCGTCAGGACCATGAAGGCCGTGGCGTAGACGAGCTTCCAGAGGGTCGAGAGCAGGGCCAGGCCCTGGCTGACCGGCTCGAGGATCACGTAGAACGCGGCGATCAGCGCCACGAGGCCGATGCAGTAGAGGAGATCGAGCGCGACGCCGGTGCGAAAGAGCGTCTGGTGCGCCACGATCTTCTGCGCGGTCGCGGCGGCGTCGCCGGCGACGTTCAGGCGGTCGTGGATTCCGAAATTCGCATAGACCACGATCGTAAACGTGAGCAGATAGAGCAATCCCGCGGCTTTTGCGGCATGGCGTTGCGGTGCGTCGATGGCGGTCATCAGATTGGCTCACGATTGCGGCGCATCTGTGCCGCGGCGGCGAGGAACAGTGCGGCCAGCACGAGTCCGACCCACAGACCGGGCGTGCCGAGGAACGTTCCGGGAGTCAGTGCGGCGACGTCGCCGTCGGGCTTGAAGACGAAGGCCTGTTGAATGCCGCCCATGAGCCGGTACTTGAGCATCGAGCCGAAGTAACTGCTGCCGAAAGCGATCTTCTCGAATGCGGCGAGGACGGCCGGCGGCAGCACGACCCAGAGCAGCGGCGAGCGGCGCGCCCAGCCCGAGACCAGCAGCAGCCAGGCGTAGACCGGCGCATGCCAGAGCGCGAGCACGATCAGGCCGTAGGCGAGGATCGGTGCGTTCTGGATGAAGTGGACATGCCGCCACGTCGAGCCGGCCAGTCCGCTCGGCAGCAGCACCGCCGTGCTCCACAGCAGGATGAGGATCTGCGTCGTCACCACGAGCAGGAAGGTGAGGAGCGGCAGGACGACCAGCGGGATGCTCGCCTTCGAGAGCACCGCGGTGCGATCGGAAACCGGCAGCGACTTCCAGAACAGGATGCTCCGGTCGCGGCGCTCGCCGTGCAGCGCGTCGAGACAGTAGAACAGGCCGACCAGGAAGGCGGTGCCGAGGAGCATCATCGCCACGACGTCGTAGGGTTTGTTGATCGAGGCCGCCTGCTTCGCGGGATCGAGCAGCATCAGGGCGCGCCGGCGATGCGGCATCCCGATCGTGCTGCCCATGAAGCCGGCCATGAAGAACACCGCCACCGCGAGCGGCGCCCAATAGATCGAGCGGTTCTCCCACAACTCCCGCCGGATCGACCAGTACATCGGCTGCTTGTCCATCACGCCGCTCCTTTGCTCATGACGGCGACGAAGAGATCGGCGATGCTCGGCGTGCGCACGTCGCCGAAGGCCGCGAGCTGCGCGCGGTCGGCGTGGTCGAAGAGCAGGATGCTGCGGCCGAACACCTGCCGCTCGTGAATCGGGTTCAGCGCGTGCGCCGCGGCGGCATGTTCCGGATTCACCATCACCTGCAGGTAGCGCGACTCGAAGTCCTCCATGCTGCATTCGAGGACGATCCGTCCGCGGTTGATGAACATGAAATCGGTGAGGACGTCCTGGATCTCTTCGACCTGATGCGTCGTCACGACGATGGTGCGGCTGTGATCGAAGTAGTCGTTGAGCAGCGAGTCGTAGAACTGTTTGCGGAAGAGGATGTCCAGGCCGAGCGTCGGCTCGTCGAGGATGAGCAGCTTCGCGTCGATGGCCATCACCAGCGCGAGGTGGAGCTGAGTCACCATCCCTTTCGACAGCTCCCGCACTCTGCTGGTGCGCTTGATATCGGTCTTCGCCAGAAACCCCTCGGCCTTTGCGCGGTCGAATCGCGGATGGACGCCGGCGAGGTAGTCGAGCGTCTGCGACACCCGGATCCAGCGCGGCAGCACGGCGACGTCGGAAATGTAGGCGACGTCGCGCATGAGGCGGTCGCGCTCGTTCCAGGGATCGAGTCCGAGGACGCTGAGCTGTCCCTGATAGCGGGTCAGGCCGAGGATCGCGTTGAGCGCGGTGGTCTTCCCGGCGCCGTTGGGGCCGATCAACCCGAGGATGCGGCCCTCCTCGACGTTGAGGTTGACGCCGTCGAGCGCCACGGTGCTGCCGAACGACTTGCGAAGGCCGCGTGCTTCGATCGCGCTCATCGCGTCAGCCCTTTTCCTTCGGCGGCCGCAGCAGTTCTTTGGGGGAGAGGCCGAGGCGCTGGATCGTCGCGTAGATGCGCGGCCACTGCTCGTTGATGAATTTCTGGCGCTCGCCCTCGAGCAGCAGATCGCGCGCGCCCGGTCTCACGAACATTCCGCGGCCGCGCCTGGTCTCCACGAGCTGTTCGTCGACCAGCTGCTGGTAGCCCTTCAGCACCGTGATCGGGTTGACCCGGTACTCGGCCGCGACCGTGCGTACCGAGGGCAGCGGGTCGTCGTCCTTCAGGACGCCATCGAGGATCAGATTGACGACGCGATCCCGAAGCTGTCGGTAAATTGGCTGACTGTCGTTCCACTCCCCGTCCATCCTTGAGCTCACACCTCTTAGGTGTTGTAGTTAACTATAACACCTAACCAGATGCAAGACTTTTTTCAGGAGGCAGGGTCAGCGCTCGAGGGCCATGGAGATGATCTTGGCGATGAACTTCTCGTAGCCGATGGAGGCGAAATCGGTCGATTTGGCCTGGCGGGACATCTGGGAGTTGGCGTTGGCTTCGATGAAGACGGCGCGCTCGGGGCTGACGCGGAACTCGATCTTCGCGTAGGAGTTGATGCGCAGGGCGTGGTAGGCGGTGCGGGCGGCGGTGACGACGCGCTTCCGGGTGGCGGGATCGAGCTCGGTCGGGGTGCGGTAGTAGATGCCGACGCTGTCGCGGTACCGGCCGTCGAACTTCGCGCGCTGCGTCGCGAACTTGATCCGCGAGGTCTCGGGAAAGACCAGCTCGCAGATCGAGTCGACGGTGACGTCCTTCACGCCGGAGAGGGTCACGATGATCTCCCGGCCGGGAACGTACTCCTCGCACAGCAGCGGTCCGCGCGACGCGCGCAGCAGCTCCGACACGCGGCGGCGCAGCGCGTCGGGACTGTTCACGTACGAGCGCGACGTGACGCCGTCGGAGCCGTCGAGCGCGAGCGGCTTGACGATCGCCGGCAGCGGGATGTCGGGCAGCGACTTGCCGTTGTCCTTGTAGACGATCACGCCTTTCGGCACCGGCACGCCGGCCTCGGCGACGACGAGCTTCGACAGATGCTTGTTGCGCGTCAGCGCCAGCGTCTCGGGAGAGCCGCCGGTGTAGGGGATCTTCAGCACCTCGAGGATCTGCACGAGCAGGTTGTCGTACTGCCTGTGCCCGCCGATGTCCTCGACGAGATTGAAGACGAAGCCGGGCCGCGCGGCCTGGATGTCGTGGATGGTCGCGACGATGTCGGTGCGCGCCGGAACGGCGATCACTTCATGGCCGAGCCGCCGCAGCGCATCGCACACGTAGTACTCCGCCTCGAAGTGACTCTGCGGAGCGCGTTTGATGAAATGCGGGTCTTCGGGATCGTAAAGCAGCTCGTCGATGAGGACGACCGCACGCATGCCGGCAATGTACCGGCCGGACTGAATGCCGTCAACAAATCACGCCGGCAATCGCGTCGAGGACGATTGCGCGCTCGCGATCATGCTCGGCGAGCCACGGATGAACGAAATGGCCGCACTCGAGCCAGATCACCTTCGAGCCTGCGGCAGTCGCGCCGCTCACGTCGACCGACGCGTCTTCGCGTCCGGCGATGATGAGCAGCTTTCCGTCGAACGCATCCAGCGATGCCCATGGAACGTTGGCCGGCGAGAAGAAGATCAGCGCGTTGGGGCGCAGCCGCGGCAGCAAGAGGGCCGCGAGCTGTGCGCCCATGCTCGTGCCGATGATGGCGCGCGGCGCGGGCGGGCAGAGGAGCGTCGCCGCCGCGAAGGCCTCTTCGACGCGCGAGTGGGGATTGGCGGCGTTCAATCCGGCCGCGCCGGTGCTCTCGCCGTGGCCGGAGAAATCGAAGCACGCCGAGGAGACGCCGCGCGCGGCGAGGTCGTCGAGCACATAGCGGATGCGCCCGCGATGCGTGGTGGCGCCGGTGCCGTGGAAGGAGATGACGGTGGGTTGCGCGCCCGGCGCGGCGAGGATGCGCGTGGCCGCGAGCGTTTCCTGTCCGACACTCAGGCGAAGCTCTTCCACGTCCATCGATTGCGCCCGATAATATCCGGAAATCCTGATGACCGAATTCATCAACCGGATTGCCAGGTCGTCGATTGCGCTGGCGAATCGCGACACGGCGCATCGGATTCACTTCGTGCGCGGCGGGACGCTCCAGGAGATGCCGCTCGCGGAGCTCGACCGCCAGGCTGCATCGGTCGCTGAACATCTCCGCGGTCTCGGCATCGGCCGCGGCGACCGCGTCGGCGTCATGGCGCTGAATTGCATCGAGTGGGTCCTGCTCGATCTGGCCGTATTGAAGCTGGGCGGCGTCACGGCCGGTTTCGACGTCGGCCGTTTCGATTCCGCCGTGGCGCTGCAGAAATACGGGCTTCATCACATCTTCGTGGATGAGGCTCCAACCGGCGACGCACGGATCGTGAACATCGCCGAGGTCGCTCAATGGACGCGCGGACCGGAGCTGGCCGTGCCGTTTCACGACGGCTATGCACCGGGCGACATCTGCGCGATCAAGTTCACTTCCGGCAGCACCGGCCCGCCAAAGGGACTCGAGACCACGGCCGGCAGCGTCGACGACTCGATGACCGCGGTGCAGGAGATGTTCGCGCACGGTCCGGGGGACAACATCCTGGTCTTCTTTCGCCTGGCGCTGCTCCAGCAGCGTTATTGGATCTACTCGGCGCTCACCAACGCGCACGACGTCACCATCGCCAGCCACGACGACGTCCTCGCGGTCGCGCAGGCGGTGCATCCCACGGTGATCATGGCCGTGCCGGGCTTCTATGACGAGATCAAGAGGCAGCTGGGCGATCTTCAGGATCTCGATGCGCGCCGCGCCGCGATTCAGTCGGTCTTCGGCGGCGCGGTTCGCTATCTCTGGACCGGCTCCGCGCCTGCCGGCCGGGCCACCCTCGATTTCTACAATGACTGCGGCGTCCCGATCTATCAGGGCTACGGTCTCAACGAGACCTGCATTGTGGCGAAGAACTATCCCGGCGCGAACCGCATCGGCAGCGTCGGAAAGGTATTGCCGAACAAAACCGTCCGCTTCGATTCCGACGGCATGATCATCGTGGGCGGCCGCAACCCCGTCAATACGCATTACACGTGGTGCAGGCCCGGCGACAACGAGCGGATGTTTCTCCCTTCCGGCGAAGTCCGCACCCACGACCTCGGGTATCTCGACGCCGACGGCTATCTGTATGTCCGCGGCCGCGTGGACGACATCATCGTGCTCGCCAGCGGGCGCAACGTGCTCGTGCCGCCCATTGAAGAGCGCATTCGCGCGCATCCGGCCGTCCACGAGTGCATCCTCTACGGCACGGCGAAGCCGTTCATCACGGCATTGATCTCGCCCGCCGATTCCACGCTCGACGCCGCGTCGCTCCAGCCTTTCATCGACGCATTGAACGCGACGCTGACGACCGAGCAACGCATCCACGGAATCGTCATCGCGGAAGAGAAATTCACCATCGACAACGGGATGCTGACGGCGCAGCTCAAGCCGGTGCGCAAGGAAATCGCGGCGCGCCTCGCGCCTCAGATCGCGGCCGTCTACGCGGCGACGTCGGAGCTACGCCCCAGCCTTAATCTTGTCGTGGACACGTAGCTGGTTTTTGACGCCCGGCCACTCCCGCGCGAGGATGCTGTAGAAGATGGCGTCGCGGCGGCGGTTGTCGGGCATGTAGTTGTAGCTGCGCAGCACGCCCTCTTCCGTGGCGCCGATATTGAGCAGTCCTTTGCGCGCCTGCAGGTTCAGGATGTCGGTCTTGAACTCGACCCGCTCGCACTCGAGCGTCTCGAACGCATATTCGAGCAACAGGAACTTGGCCCAGCGATTGATGCCCGCGCCGCGGTACGGCGTCCCGAGCCACGACCAGCCGATCTCGATGCGTTTGTTCTTCTCGTCCATGTTGCCGTAGGACATGCTGCCGGCGATCGCGTTGGCGGCTTTGGAGATCACGGCAAACGCCACGCGCCGCCCGGCCGCGATGTCGGCGACAGCGTCGCCGATCCAGCGGTCGAGATCTTCTTCGGTATCGATGCGCCCGACGAAATAACGCCAGGTGTCGGGATCGAAGGCGATGGCGTGGAACTGGTCGCGGTCGGCGGCTACGATCGGGCGCAGCAGTACGTACTCGTTTTCCAGTCTTGCGCTGCGCGCCTGTTCCCACGACATGCTTCTCGCTCCTAGGCCACTTCCAGGGAGATGGACCGCGTGCGGGTGGTGTACACCGGCGCGATTTCGATGTCGAGATATTTTCCGGGCTGGAAGCCGGTAATCGGCAGCCGCCCGGCCAGCACCGCCCACACCTCCGACATCCACAGCGTGCGCCGCCGCGTGCGCAGCATTTCCTCGGTCGTGTATTCGCGCCCGGTCATCCGCACGACCCGCACGTCATAGAAGCCGCGATATGGGCGGTCGCCGACCAGCAGCGGAGGCATGGACATGTCCGGGCCCGGCGCGCGGACCGAGAATTTCACGCGCGCGCGCTCGTGCCCGGGCCGATGCACGTCGGAGTGAATGGCGATGTCCGGCAGGACCGGCGGGTAATACCAGTGCCGGGCATTGGAGATCTGGACGCGCTCGAAATTGCCGGGGATGAAGTGCCAGCGATTGAACATCATCCGGCGCTGCACGGAGTCGGCGATCGTGTCGCCGATATTGTTCTCGAGCAGTCCGAATCCCTTCGACACGAAACAGGTGAAGAAATCGGCCGGTCTCAATGCGTGGATGCTCTCGAGGAGCGCGGCGTCGTCGGGATTGATCAGGACCGCGGCGTCGCGCAGAGAGCTCGACATGCCGTAATCGGAGTCGGTCGCCACAATGGCCGAGGCGACGATCCGTTCCATCCACCATTCAATCCAGCTCGTGGCCGTGTCGCCGCCCTTGTCGCACGGAATGCCGCGCAGATCGCGCTCCAATGCGTCCTCGGCGAGCCGGCCGAAAAACTCACGCTCGCCGATGTCCCCCGGCGGCGGGCCGATCAGCTCTTCGTAATCGTCGGCGAACTCGCGGAGGTGCGCCCGCGGGTGCTCGGTCGAGGCCATCGACTTCAGAATCCGTTCCGACTTCTGAAACGTCAGCGCATAGATCCAGCGGTATCGCAGCCAGGTCGCTCCCACGGATTTGAGGCTCTGTGTGCGAATGAGCCGCGCCAGGTCGAACAGATCGGTATCCGCCGCACAGTCGCAACTGCAGCCGGCATCGCGATAAGCCTGCAATAGCCCGCGGAGTTTCGCCCAGAGCGCCGTCGCTGTCAGGGCCGTGCCGTTGAATTCTTCGAACCGCACCGACCGGCCGGAGAGGAACAGCGCGTGCAGGGCCGATACGACGAGAATTTCGTCGCGCGACCACTGCTCGTACGGCACGTTCCGGAGGCGCGGCAGAAATCCCGTCGCTCCATTACGCGCGTCGACGAGATTATTGAAGCGCTCGATCAATGCGAACAGCATGTCACCGACATAAAAGCAGACCGATTCGACGTGCTGTACGTGATCGATGACCTGTTCGATGACCACGGGTAATTCGCCTCTGGCGTGTACCGCGTCCAGAGCGCGCCGGAGGTTTTCGAATTCGCGCTCTTCGATCGCCGAAGCGCGGGCGAGACTCTCCTCGATCCGGCTGAGGAGAGGACGCGCGAGGTTCACATAGCCGGCCTCGATCAGCCTGTCCTCGCGCTCGTAGGAGATTCGCGCGTCGGCGGCCTTGCGGATGTGCAGGCGGCCGAGGGAGTTGATGTAGAGGACGAGCGCCGTGTGCTCGTCGCTGGCGAGGGGCGACGCGTCGAGCGGAATGTCGCGCTGCTCGCTCAGGAGGTCGAAGGCGGCGCGGTCGAATGCGCCGAGGGAGGCGGCGGCGAGGTCGGCCGGGCAGTGATTGCCGTGCGTCAGCAGATAGAGCGCGGCGTCATAGGCGGAGGCGGTGTGGGCCTGATAATCGGCGACGAACTGGAGCATGTCCTGACCGTACAGGCTGTGCGTCTGCCGACTCTCAGGATGCGCGGCCATGCTCTCCATCGAGTGTACCACCACGCATCAGGATCGACGCCCGTACGGACGTATGGAGCGGACGTGTGGAGCGGTATACTCAACGCGTCCAGTGTCGGCGCCGGCGCAGAATCAGTTGAAGAGTCGCGACAAGGCGACCATCGAGGCGATCGAGGCTTCGTTCCATACCGGCCGTCTCCAGCAGGCGGTGGCCCAGGCGCCTCAGATCGAGCGGCGCGGACCGCTCACGGTCGAGGAGTTCGAGCGCGAGTATCGCCGCAGGTTCGAGCCGGTGGTGATCGAGGGACTGACCGACCACTGGCCGGCGCGGCGCACCTGGAGCTTCGACCTCCTCAATGAGCGCTGCGGCGGTGCGCGCGTCATCGTCGACAGCTACTACAGCAAGCGCGCGCGCGCGACGACGTTCGGCGAGTTCGTCGCGATGATGCGCGCCAACGGGCCCGATCGTGAGCCGATCTACCTGCAGGAATGGCTGTTCATGGCCGACTGCCCGTTCCTGGCGAACGACATGCCGGAGCTGCCGATCGCCCAGTACGATTTCCGCCGCGCGCTTTACGGCGAGAAGATCTCCACGAACCACCAGCTCTGGATCGGGCAGAAGGGCGGGGTCACCCGGCTGCACCAGGATTCGTACATCGTCGACGTCATGCATGCGCAGATCGTCGGCGAGAAGCATTGGACGGTGCTGAGTCCCACCGCCGAGCTCCGTCTCGATGCCGCGGGCGAGCTCGATTTCGACACCCTCGCCGCCGATCCGTCCGTGCGCATTCTCAGTTGCGTGCTGCGTCCCGGCGACGTGCTCTATCTCCCGGCGCTCTGGTGGCATCGCGTGGAGCTGCTCGACGACTCGATCGGCCTCGGCCGGAAGTGTCTCGACGAAGCGAACCTGCAGACCCACGTCCGCCTGCGCATCGCCGAGCTGCTCGCGCTCGCGCTGAATCACGAGGAGATCCGCGAGACCCATCCCGAGCTCTATCAGGTCGTCGTCCAGCGCAACCGCGCCTGGGCAAAGCTGCTCGACATCGACCTGAGCAACCTGCGTCCCTAGTGTCATCCCAAAGGGGGGCGGGCGTCCCGCCCGCCCAGGCGGCCGGGACGGCCGCCCCCCTAGCTCGCAGAGAACGCATGGAACTCCGACTGGCAGGGATGGCCGAACGCGATCTGCAGCTCGCGCTTCCGCGGCGTCATCACCACGCCTGCGACGGTCTCGATCACGCGCTCGTCGCCGTCGTTGTGCACGCAGATGCTGTCATCGCGCAGGATCTCCCGCGGATCGACACCGCGCGCGGCCAGTTCCGCGATCCGCTGACGCCGGTCGAGCGAACACGCCAGCTCGTCGCCGACCTTCGTTTCGACGGACTGAAAGTCGGGATGCAGGAAGTGATTGGCGTGAGCGAGCACCGGCTCGCGCAACGTGCGCAGATCGGTGACGGTCATCTCCACGCCGGCGATTTCGTCGTCGTCTGCGAGCACGAGGTAGCGCGAGCTCGCGCGCCGGATTCTCGCGAGCTCGTCGACCGCCTCCTCGATGGACGAACAGCCGAGGATGTGCGCGACCAGCAAATACGGCGGCACGCCGGCGCGCCAGCCGGGCGACGTGACCATGTTGATGCCGACCGCGAGGCCGTGGCTGTTGATGCCGAGATAGGCGCAGAGTCCGACGAATGTGAGCATGCAGATCGCGGGACGCGATCGATCGTCGCCGGCGACGTGGAGCACCAGCGCGAGCTCGCTGAGATTGCCGACGAGATCGACGTTCTGCGCGATCAGCGGGCCGCCGCCGTCCGCATACGCGATCGAAGTGCAGTCGCCTGGCTGCCGGATCAACTCGCGGCGCATCTGCAGCAGCATCGCCTGCTCGTAGGTGATGCCGGCGCCGGCGGCGAGTCCGGCGATCTGTTCGGCGACGGCCGGCAGCTCCTTCTCGATCCAGAACGCCGACTCGCCGACGAACTTCGAGACCGCCGCCGGCGAGAGCGGCGCGTCGCGCAGCCGGTTGATCCGCGCGAGATCGTCGTGGAGAAACCGGTCGAGCTCCGCGGCGATCGCGTTTCCGTACTGCACGCCGACCTCGTACGGTCCGCCGGCGACGAACAACTCGGGGCGTGTCACCGCGCCAGTATGCAGGAGTTGTCGAAGCGATAAACTCTGCGGATGCGAAAGAGTGGGTTGGTCGTTGCGATTCTCGTCATCCTCACAGGGTGCGTCAGCAGCAAGCAGGCGCGAACGGTGACGCCCGGCGGTTTTCTCGGCGAGTCAGCCTCGCTTCTCCAGAAGGGTCAGAAGGGAGAAGAGGCGCTGCTGGTGTATCAGAAGCCCGGCACCGACTGGCCGTCGTACGACAAGGTCATCCTCGAGCCGGTCGCGATCTGGAATGAGAAGCCGTCCACGCTTCCGCCCCAGGATCTGGCCGACTATCAGAACCTGGTCGACAGTTTTCAGCGCACGTTGAGCGACAAGCTGGCGAAGAGTTACGCCCTGACCGATGCGCCCGCCGCCGGCGCGTTCAGGATGAAAGCGGCGATCGTCAACGGCCGGCAGGCCAACACGACGCTGAAGGTCGCCAAGGTCATCGCGCCGTATGCGGGCTTTGCCGATGCGTTGTGGACATTCATCACCGGAAAGCCGGCGTTCACGGGCGAAGTCTCGCTCGAGTACATGATCACCGACTCCATGACCGGCGAGCTCCTCGCCGCCGGCGCGGATCGCCGCGTCGGCGGAAACCAGCTCGGCAAGGGCACGGTCAGCGACTGGGGCGACGTCCAGAACATCCTCACGTACTGGTCCGACCTGGCCGTCTATCGTCTCTGTGTCAACCGCGCCGCGCCCGATTGCCGGAGACCGAGCGCCGGAGTGCTCGAAGTGAAGTAGCTACTCATAGCGCAACGCCTCGATCGGCCGCAGCGCCGCGGCCTTGCGCGCCGGGTAGTAGCCGAAGAACACGCCGACCGCGCCGGAGAAGCCGACGGCGACGAGCATGAAGAGGGGAGAGATCACGGTCTCCCATCCGGTGAAGTGGCCGAGGATCTTCGCGCCGGTGTATCCGAGGGCGAGTCCGACCAGACCGCCGAGAACGCCCATCACCACGCTCTCGACGAGGAACTGCGTGAGGACGTCGGAGCCGCGCGCGCCGATGGCCATGCGGATGCCGATCTCGCGCGTCCGCTCGGTCACGGAGACGAGCATGATGTTCATGATGCCGATGCCGCCGACGAGCAGCGAGATCGACGCGATCGCCGCGAGGAGCAGCGTCATCACCTGCGTCGAGCTCTCCGCGGCCGATGCCAGGTCGGCCTGATTGCGGACGGTGAAGTCGTCCACACCGCCTTCGATGCGATGGGACTCGCGGAGAATCGCGCGGATCTCCTCCTGCGCCGCAGGGATGTCGCGCTCGTTCCCGGTGCTCGCGAGAATCTGGGGGATGAACGAGCGGCCGGAGAGTGTCTGCGACGCGGTCGTGTAGGGCATGAGCACGACGTCGTCGGAGTCGCTGCCGCTCGCGGTCTGTCCCTTCGGCGCGAGCACGCCCGCCACGGTGAAGACCGAGCTGCGGATCTGGATCTCCGCGCCGACCGGATCCTGTCCGGGGAAGAGGTTCTGCGCGACGGTGTTGCCGAGCAGCACCACTTTGCGGTTTGACTGCACGTCGTCGGCGGTGAAGAAGTCGCCGCTCGCGGTCTGCCAGTCGCGAATGGTCTGGTAGTCGGTGTCGACGCCGTTGATCATCGTGCGCCAGTTGCCGCCGGCGCCGATGACCGGCGCGCGGCTGACGATCACCGGCGAGACCGCCGACACGAGCTGCGCCTCGCCGCGGATCTTCTCCACGTCGGCGAGGCTGAGGTTCGGAAAGGCCTGCGCGCCCTGGCTCACGCCGCCCGCCTGCGCGGCGCCGGGCGTGATCACGATCATGTTCGTGCCGAGGTTGTTGATCTGCTGGCGGATGCGCGTGCGCGCGCCGTAGCCCACGCCGACCATCACCAGCACCGCGGCCACGCCGATGATGATGCCGAGCATCGTCAGGGCCGCGCGCATCTTGTTCTTCTGAATGCTCTGCACCGCGAGCTTCACGAGAGTCTTGCTTTTCATGCGACCTCCCTTTCGTCCACGCGCTCGAGGTCGAGCGCGGCGGAGCGGCGGTTCTTCACCGGCTCGTCGCGGCGGATGCGGCCGTCGCGCACTTCGACGATGCGCTTCGCGTAGACGGCGATGTCGGGCTCGTGGGTGACGAGGACGATGGTGATGCCCTGGTCGTTGAGCTCCTGGAAGAGCGCCATCACTTCGGTCGACGTGTGCGTGTCGAGGTTGCCGGTCGGCTCGTCCGCGAGGATGAGCGCCGGCTCGGTGACGAGCGCGCGGGCGATGGCGACGCGCTGCTGCTGGCCGCCGGAAAGCTCGCTCGGCTGATGTTCGAGCCGGTCGCCGAGGCCGACGCGCCCGAGCGCCGCGGCCGCGAGCGCACGCGTGTCGCGCTTGAGGTTGGGACGGCGGTCATAGAGCATCGGCAGCTCGACGTTCTCGAGCGCGGTCGTGCGCGGCAGCAGATTGAATCCCTGAAACACGAATCCGATCTTCTGATTGCGGATCGCCGCCAGCTCGTTGTTGCCGAGGCCTTCGACGTTCACGCCGTCGATCGCGTACGAGCCCGACGTCGGCGTGTCGAGACAGCCGAGGAGGTTCATGAGCGTCGACTTGCCCGAGCCCGACGTTCCCATGATGGCGATGAACTCGCCCTTCTCGACAGCGAGGTCGATGCCGCGCAACGCATGCACCTCGGTGGTGCCGGTGGCGTACGTCTTCACGAGCTTCTCGGTGTGAATGACGCTGCTCATCAGAATCCTCCCGGCGCGCCGCCGCGGCGCGGTTGCTGTTGCTGCTGGCTGTTCGACTGGAACGGGCTGGCGGACGTCGTCGCCGCCGCGTTTTTTGCGGCTGGCGCGTTGCTGCCGGTGATGACGGTCATGCCTTCCCTGATCCCGTCTCCTCGGATTTCGGTCTCGGTGCCGTCGTTGATGCCGGTGCGGACGGGGAGCGAGGCGAGCTTGCCATTGGCGTCGAGGTAGTAGAGGGTGCCGGAGGCGCGCCGGAGGCGCGCACCACTCGCACTTGCAGCGGCTTCCGCCGGCTTGAAGCGGAGCGCGGAGCTGGCGACCTTGAGCACGTTTTCGGCGCTCTTCGTCAGGAACTTCGCGCGCGCGGTCATGCCCGGCAGCAGCTTGCCGCCGGCGTTGTCGACGGCGACGACGACGGTGTAGTTCACGACGTTGTCCTGCGTGGCCGACTCGAGGCGCACCTGCCTGACGGCGCCCTTGAACGTCCGGCCGGGAAGGGCCTGCACGCTGAAGTCGACCGGCTGGCCTTCCTTGATCTGGGCGATGTCGCTCTCGCCGACCTGCGCGAGGATCTGCATCTGCTTCAGATCGTTGGCGATCTTGAAGAGCTCGGGCGCGGAGAGGCTCGCGGCGACGGTCTGCCCCGCGTCGACGTTGCGCGCGACGACGACGCCGTCGATCGGCGCGTAGATGTTCGTGTATCCGAGGTTCTGCTGCGCGCGCTCGAGCGCCACGCGGGCCGACTTCACCGAGGCGTTCGCGACCTGCGCGCTCGCCTGCGTCTGCTCGAACGCGCTCACGGCGACGAGACCCTCGCTGGTCAGCTCGCGGTTGCGCTTGTAGTCGCGCGCCGCGAGGAGCGCCTGGGCCTGCGCCTTCTCGAGGTTCGCCTGCGCGTCGGCGACGGCCTGCTGCGCGAGCGTCGGATCGATGCGCGCGAGCAGCTGTCCCTTCTTCACCCGGTCGTTGAAGTCGACGAAGATCGCCGACACCTGTCCCGAGACCTGCGTGCCGACGCTGACCGTCGTCACGGCGTTGATCGTGCCGGTCGCGGAGACGGTGGACTGCACGTTGCCGCGCTCGATCGTCGCGAAGCGGTAGCCGGTCTCCTCCTTGGCGAACGCCGCGCGATGCACGGCCACGCCGGCGACGGCGATGAGGGCGGCGACGAGGATCGCGATCAGTGATTTCTTCTTGTTCATGATGTCTTTTGAAACGGGCGGCGGCGGGTGCATGTTTCGCGGTTTCAACGAGTTGCACGCCGGTGTCATGAACTGCACGCGGTGCCGCAAAAACAAAGAGGAGGCGTTTCCGCCTCCTCTTGTTACGTCGCGTGAATGCGTTTTTAGTGCTGGTGACGGCGCTCGCCGCGCTGGGCCTTGAGCTGCTCCCACTGCGTGCGCTGCTCGGCCGTGAGCACCGAGAGAATGCGCTGCTTCTCGGCGTCGCGGATCTGCTTCATCTGCTCGCGCTGCGGCTGCATGGCCGCCTTGAGCGCGTCGGCCTTCGCGGTGTCGTTCGCCTTCTTCGCCTCGCGGAGGTCCTGCATCGACTGGCGGAACGACTGGAAGAACGCCTGGTTCTGCTGGCGCGACTCCTGGCGGATGGCCTTGACCTGCTCCTTCTGCGCGTCGGTGAGGTTCAGCTTCTCGGCGAACTTCGCGCCGAATTCACCGTGACCGCGCCTGCCGCGGCCGTCTCCGTGGGGAGCCGCGACCGCGATCGAGGCGGTGAGCGTGAGAACTGCCACTGCTGCGATCCATTTGTTTTTCATGACCTGTGTGTGTCTCCTTGCCCGCATAAGACGCAAACGCGGCCGCTTCTCTTTCCGCCGCGCAACGAACTGCACCGGCGTGTCACGAACTGCTCCCCGGCACGCTTTCGTAACTGTACTCTTCTTTGCATGACGGCCGGCCTCACGACGCGCGAGCGTCTGCTGATCTTCGCGTTCTGGACCGGGCTCGCGGCTGTGTCCGCCGTGAACCGGCTGCTCGACGCGCCGGGGTTCATCCGGGTGATGTCGCCGGCCGGACCGGTGCTGCTGGCCTTCGTCGAGGCGTGGATCTGGGCGGGCTTCACGCCGTTCATCTTCCGGCTCACGAGCCGCTTTCCGCTGGAGCGGAAGCGCTGGTGGGTGCGCGTGCCGGTCATGATCGCCGTGGCGGTGTTCGTATCGATCGTGGTCTATCTGCTGATCGACGTCGCGCGCGATCTGTTGATCGACGTTCCGCGACGCCGGCGGCAGGTCTCGACGCTGCGGGAGATCGGCCGCTTCCGCTTCGTCAATCAGCTCGTGTTCTTCATGGCCGTGCTCGCCGCCGGCTACGCGCGCAAGTACTTTCTCCTTGACCGCGACCGCGAGGCGCAGGAGGCGCGGCTACAGGCGCAGCTCGCCGAGGCGCAGCTCAGCGCGCTGCGAATGCAGATCAACCCGCACTTTTTGTTCAACACGCTGCATGCGATGTCGGCGCTGGTCGAGCGCGATCCGGCGGGCGTGCGTCGGATGATCGCGCGGCTCAGCGACCTCCTGCGCCACACGACCGACAGCAGCGCGCGCGACCTGATCCCCTTACGCGACGAGCTCGATTTCCTCCGGCGCTACGTCGAGATCATGGAGATCCGCTTCCAGGGACGGCTGCGCGTCACCATCGACGTCGGCGAGGCGCTGCTCGACGCGCTCGTGCCGAATCTCATCCTGCAGCCGATCGTGGAGAACGCGCTCGAGCATGGCGCGAGCCGGGTGATGGGCACGGGCGAGGTGGCCATCGCGGCGAGCCGGGAAGAGGAACGGCTCATTCTCACGGTGCGTGACAACGGGCCGGGGATCGACGACGCGAACCGGCGCATCGGCGTCGGCCTCACGAACACGCGCGCGCGGCTGGCGCAGCTCTATGGCGGCCAGGGCAGCGTCGAGCTTTCCTCGCCCGAGGAAGGAGGTGCGCTTGCAACCATCGTCATCCCGTATTCGCACGCTGATCGTTGACGACGAGCCGCTGGCGCGCCAGCGCATCGAGGACATTCTCGCCAAAGAGGAAGACATCGAGCTGGCCGGCGTCGCCGACACCGGTCCGGCCGCGGTCGAGGCGATTCGCTCGCTGCAGCCCGACCTCGTGTTTCTCGACGTGCAGATGCCGGGCATGAGCGGCGTCGAAGTCGTGGAGGCGGTCGGGATCGAAGAGATGCCGGTGACGATCTTCACGACCGCGTACGACCAGTACGCAGTGAAGGCCTTCGAGCTCGCGGCGCTCGACTACGTGATGAAGCCGTTCGACGACGAGCGTTTCGCGCAGGCGCTCGAACGCGCGCGCGAGTCGATTCGCGCATCTGCGGGAAAGCGCGGGCCGAGGTATCTCGAGCGCATCGGCGTCGAGGGGCGTGGGCAGTTGCGCTTCGTGCCGGTCGACCGGATCGAGTACATCACCGCCGACGGCCCGTACGCGGAGCTGCACGCCGGCGACCGCACGCTGGCGCTGCGCGAGCGGATGCATACGCTCGAAGAGCGCCTCGATCCCGACGTCTTCTTCCGCATTCACCGCTCCGCGATCGTGCGGCTCGACCGCGTCGACGCCGTGCTGCGCCGCTCAGGCGGGGACTACGCCGTGCGGCTCAAGGACGGCACGGAGCTGAGCCTGAGCCGCGCGCGTCGCGACGAGCTGGAGCGAAAGCTCGGCGCGCCGTAGCGCGCGTCCTGCAACCACCTCCGCGAAACGCCGTAATAACAGTCATGAAAGCCCTCGCGACGTGCGCCCTCGCCACCGTGCTGTCCGTCTCGTCCGCCTTCGCAGGCGAACCGAAGCGCGGTGTCTCGATCTCGTTCGACTCCGATGACTCGCGCACGAGCGTTGCGGCGCGCCATGTGGTGCGGGAAGCGCGCCTCGCGATCACGACGCGCCACGACGGCGCGACGCTGCTCCTGCTGAACGACGCGGTGGCGATTCAGCTCAGCGACGCGGCGCTGCGCGCGGTCGACACGAAAGAGGAGGCCAGCTTCCTCGAGGAATGGCTCGCCGCCGGCGTCCGTCTGGCGGTCGGCAAGTCGGTCGAGTATCCGATCGCGAACATCCGCAGCGCGGAGCTCCGCGGCGGCGTCCTCGTGCTGACCAGCGATCAGGGCAAGCCGGTGTTCGACAACATCAAGGTGAACGGCAGCACCGCGCTGAGCGACTTCACACCCGCGGACGCGGCGCGGTTCGTGAGCGCGTTCAACGCATCCGCATCGCGGCGCGGAGCTGCTCGAGGCGCTCGACCTCAGTAGCGGGAATGAGCTCGTTCGATCCGAGGGAGCGGCGGATGTAGTCGATCCGCGCGACGTGCTCGAGCGTCTCCATCAGATAGCCGGCCTGCTCGATGTCTTTCGCGAAACAGACCGCGCCGTGGAAGCGCATCAGCACCGCGTCGTGCTGCGCGACCAGCGGTTCGACGCTGCGCGCGAGCTCCTCGGCGGTCGGCATCGCGTACGACGCCACCGGCACCTTGCCGAGCGACAGGATCGCCTCCGACAGGATCGGCTGATCGAGCGCGAGCCCCGCGACGGCATACGCCGTGGCGTAGGGCGGGTGGGCGTGGATGATCGCGCGGACGTCGGGGCGTCGCGCGTAGATCATGCGGTGCAGCGCGATCTCGGATGAGGGCTTGCCCGCGCGCGGCGAGCCGTCGCGGTAGAGCCGCACCAGCTGCTCCGGCTCCAGCTCCCCCTTGCACGAGCCGCTCGGCGTAATCAGCGTCCCGCCGTCGTCGAGCAGCGCCGACATGTTCCCGTCGGTCGAGGTCAGGATTCCCTTCTGATCGAGACGGCGCGCCACGCGCACCATCAACTGCTTGAGCCGGTATTCGTTCATCGGGCGCGCGCGGGAGTTTACATGCTCTCCGCGCGCGCCGCCGGCTGCAGTCCTCGCCCCCACGTGTCTCCGGTGTCGCCAGTCAGGGGGTGAAGACCAGGACCGGCGACGGCGTTTGGTTCTTCTTCGTGTTCTGACCGTCGCCGAGCTGTCCAAACGAATCGGTGCCGACAGCGAACAGGCGACCGTTCTTCCCCAGTACGAGCAGGAAACCGGTTCCGGCTCGGACCGTGACTTTCGAGCCCAGGCTGGGGGGGCGGTCGACTTGGAGCGCATCGAAACGCGTCTCGAACGTCCCGTCGGCGAGCTGTCCGGTCGCGTTCGAGCCGAACCCGAGCACAGTCCCGTCGGCGAGGGTGGCGAACGAAGAAGAGCCCACCGAGCGATCGATCGAGATGGCCCTCACCATCGCGAGCGCGGGCACCGGCATGGGGATGAGGCTCTCCGGAGTGTCGTCGCCGAGGCCGAGCTGGCCGCTCGCGTTCGATCCCCAGGCGAGGAGCTTGCCGTCCGATTTGAGGGCCAGCGAGTAGTTCGCCGCGGCCTCGATGGCCTCAATCTCCGAGCCTGCTTCGATGATCTTGACTGGGCGTCGGGTGAACCTCTTGTCACCATTGCCAAGCTGCCCGAAGCTGTTGCCCCCCCAGGCCCAGACCGTGTCGTCTTCCCGAAGGGCGAGCCCGTGGTTTCCGGCCGCGATGGCCTTGACGCGCGAGCCCCCCAAGTCGACGACCTGAACGGGGGCGGTCCGGTCATCAACAACCGTGTTGTCCCCGAGCTGCCCATTGAGGTTGGTCCCCCAGGCCCAGACCGACCCGTCCTTCAGGAGGGCGAACGAGAAAGAAAGGCCCCCCGCGGCAATCGCCTTGACAGGCGACGACGCCAGAAGCGGGAACTGAACCTTGACGGGGGCTGCGCTTTGTTTCTTCGTCCCGTCCCCGAGCTGCCCACTGGTGTTGGCCCCCCAGGCGACGACCGTGCCGTCCTCCTTGAGCGCGAGCGAATGTCCCCCACCACCCCCACCCACTCCACACGCCACAGCCGTCACGTCAGTCAGGCCCGGGACCACCACGGGGCTGAACTGGGTCTCGGGATTGCCGTTGCCGAGCTGGCCGCTTCCGTTCGATCCCCACGCAAGGACGCTTCCGTCCGACCTCAGGGCCAGGACATGGTTGGCGCACGCGCTCACCGACGTGATGCGGTGGATGCTGCCGGGAACGGCGACCTTGACGAATTTCACGCTTGCCTGGATGGTTCCGTCGCCGAGCTGCCCGCTGCCGTTCGATCCCCAGGCGAGGACTGTTCCGTCGGACTTCCGGGCGAGAGAATGACTCCCGCCCACCGCCACCCCCACGACGTCCGTGAGACCCGGAACCAGCTTCGGCTCGAAGCTGTTGATGGTCGTGTCGTCGCCGAGCTGGCCCGCGGAATTGGCGCCCCAGGCGAGCACGGTACCGTTGTCTTTGAGCGCTAGGACATGGCTGCCGCTTGCCCCGCCGGCGATCGCGATGATGCCCGAGCCGGGAGCGATGATCCGGCCCGGAATTGAAATGGCGGCGTCGGGAGACGCGGTGGCGCCGAGGCCGAGCGTGCCGAAGGAGTTGGTGCCCCAGGTGAAAACACTCCCATCGAGCTTCAGCGCCACCGAGTAGGCGCCGATGACGATGGCGCGGACGCCCGAGCGGAGGCTCTTCACCTCGAAAGGGCTCCTCATCGGGATCGTGTCGCCGGTGCCGAGCTGGCCGAAGGTATTGTTGCCCCAGGTGAAGACTCCGCCGTCCAACGTGAGCGCGGCGGAGACCGTGCCACTTGCTGCAATGGCCTGCACCTCCGGAAGACCCTTGACCTGAACGGGTTTGATGCTGTTCGCGATCAGGTTAGGAGCCTTGTCATCGAGGCCGAGCTGGCCGTTCTGGTTGTTGCCCCACGCCCAAACCGTACCGTCCGTCTTGAGGGCGAGAGCGTGCGATGCCCCGGCGGCAATGGCAATCACCCTGGGCTCAGGTCCAAGGCCCTCGATCGCCACCGGCGTGAGCTGGGGCTTACCGTCGGCGCCTGTACCCCACGTGAGGACCGTGCCGTCCAACTTGAGGGCCAGACTGAAGAACCTCCCGCCAGCAACCGCAACCACGTTCGAGTTTGCACAAGAGCCAAGCCCGTGCACCGCGCCCGGGTGAAGCCGAGTCGTCTGCGTGCCGTCCCCAAGCTGGCCGCTGGCGTTGGAACCCCAGGCCAGGACGGCGCCATTTTCCGCGACGGCGAGCGAGTGGTTGTCGCCGCCCCCGATCACGCGCGCTTTCAGAGGCGCCAGAGTTGGACTCGGCGAAAACGCATCCGGAAATGGCAGGCTTGTCATCTCACATGCCGGAAGAATGTGCTGGAGATGAGGAGCGGGTCGTACGATGACGGTTGCTTTTAGACAGCGGTCGCAGGGAGGGCTGTTGCAGCAGTCGTAACCGCCTAGCTGGTCTTTGCACGTCCGATCGGCCTCGGCCTGCAACGCCGGGAGCTGGTTGAGATTGAAATCCCGTTCCGCATCCGAACAGGCTGGGAAACACCGGGAGCCACCGCCACCGCCGCCTCCGGGGTTGTCGGCTGGAAGGGCGAGCGACTGCTTGCCGATGACCCGATTGGTTCCCAGATCGGTCATGACGAACGTCAGCAACCGCCCCTTCCTGACGATGTCGTCGCGATAGTTCGTGGTGGTGCCGTTCTTCTTGTCATGGACGGCTCGATAGCGGACGACCACAGTGCCGTCGCCGGTGAACGTCATTGTGTCTTTGATCGCAGCGCTGGTGAATGACGCAGTGGCTTGAGAGTCGTCTTCAGACAAGGCGAGCGTGTAACCTCGCAGGTCAGCGCCCTTCGCCGCGCGCAGCAGCCCCTTTTTCAGATCGGTCCCCGTTGACCGGCAGGCCCCGGCAAGGCCGAGAAATAAGAGAACCACTACGAAGAAACCGCGCTTGCTTTGCAACGCCATGACTCACTCCTTTGGACGACGAATCGTCCTTACAACCTGAAGAGCGAGGATCCGGTGCACGGCCCGCCACTCCGGGGGGATATAATTCGCGAATTCCGAGGAAAAAGTGGCTGAGAAACCCGGCGGCATCACGGAACTGCTGCGTCGATGGCAGACCGGTGATCGCGATGCGGAATCACGCCTGTTCGACGAACTGATGCCCGAGCTTCGCGCCATCGCGGGACGTTGCTTCCGCGGCGAGCGGGTCGATCACACTCTTCAACCCACCGCCCTGGTGAACGAGGCGTTCTTCCGGCTGGCGCGGGCGAAGAACATCGAGTGGCAGGACCGCGGTCACTTCTTCGCCATCGCGGCAATGATGATGCGCCGGATTCTGATCGACCACGCCCGGCGCCGCCCGGACGTGAAGGTTCTGCCGATGGAAGGTCTTCCCGAGCAGGTTCTCGCTCAGTCGGCGCCGATCGAGCAAGCCATTGCCATCGATGTTCTGCTCGACCGCCTCGGCGAAGAGTCGCCGCGGCAGCGCAAGATCGTCGAGCTGAAGTTCTCCCTCGGCCTCACCGATGAAGAAGCGGCGGAGGCGCTCGACCTGACCCTGCGATCGCTGCAGCGCGAATGGTTTCGCGCGCGCAAGTGGCTCTTCGAACGGTTGACGGCATGACCGACCGCGAAGATCAAGTGACGACGCTGGTCGCAACCGCGCTGACACTCAGTGCTCAGGAGCGGCGCGACTTCCTGCGGGCTGCGAGCGCCGGCGACGACGATCTCTTTCACGCCGCCTGCGAGACGCTCGTGTGGGAAGAGCGCATGGGCGAGTTCCTCCGGAAGCCGTTGATGACCCTCGAGGATGTGGAACGGCCGTTCAAACTGGGAGAGATCGTCAACAACCGCTTCGAGATCGTTCGGGAGATCGGTGAAGGCGGCATGGGCGTTGTCTATGAAGCGTTCGATCGAAAGCGCGGGCAGCGCATCGCCATCAAGTCCGCCAAGATCGCATTTCGCCGGCTGCTGTCTCCCGAGTTGGAGTCGGCGCTCAAAGTGCGGCATCGCAACATCTGTCTCGTCAACGAGATCCACACCGCGAGCACCGACCGCGGCGACGTCGATTTCCTGACGATGGAGTTTCTCGAGGGGGAGACGCTGCAGCACCGCCTGTCCTCGGCCGGCAAGCTCGATCCGAAAGAAGCGATGGAGATTGCGCGTCAGCTCTGCGCGGGGCTGGCCGAGGCGCACCGGGCGGGGATCATTCACAAAGATCTCAAGCCGGGAAACGTCATCCTGAGCCGCGCGGCCGACGGGAGCCGTCGCGTCGTGATCACGGACTTCGGACTGGCAGGCGAGCCGAAGGCCGAGTCCGAGCTGGCCGGGACTCCGCGATACATGGCGCCGGAGCTGTGGATCGGCATCAGCGCGTCGCAATCGACCGACATCTACGCCCTCGGCGTGATGCTCTACGAGATGATCACCGGTGACACGCCGCTCAGCGACGCGTCGACGCATATTCGCCTGATGCAATCCCCTCCGCCTCCCGGCGCACTGGTACCCAATGTCGACCGGCGTCTCGACGCCATCATCGCTCGCTGCGTCGATCCGTCGCCGGAGGCGCGGCCGCGCGACGCCGCGGAAGTGCTCGCCTCTCTCACGTCACCATCGCCGCGCAAAACGGGTGTGCTCCTGACCATCGCGATGGCGCTCCTCGCACTGATCGCCGGTTTGACGATTCCGGGCTTGGTGGAGAAGTACTTCACGCGGCCGAGCGTCCGATTGGCGATTCTTCCGGTCAACGGATCGGGCCCCGAGAGCGCGATCGTCAACGGGGCGCTGAACGACGTCGCCGACCGGCTCGCAAATCGCGTCGTCGTCATTCGGCCCCAGACCCTCGCGAGCGATGTGCGCACTCCCGAACAGGCGCGCCAGGCCGTCGACGCCACGCATGCCTTGCAGGTCACGCTGCGCCGCGAGGGCAACGATCTCGTGACGCAGGGCGCGGTCATCGATCTCGTGACGCAAACGCGGCTGCAGGAGATCGCCGGACGCTATGCGATGTCGAGCGCCGGCGACTTGTCGACCGCACTGAGCGGCGCGGTCTCCAAGGCCCTCGGATTGCGTGGCGAGACGGCGGACCCGATGTCGCGCACGGCCGCCACCCAGTATCTGCAGGGCCTTTCGTATCTGCGCCGCGATCAGCACAGTTTCGACGACGCGATTCCGTTGTTTCAGAAGGCTACGCAAATCGATCCGCATTGGCCGCTGCCGCGGGCGGGACTCGTCGAGGCGCTGGTTTTGAAGTACAAGCAGACGAACGACAGACGCTGGCTCGACGAGGCGGAACGCACGCTGGAGGCGGCGGAAGGACTCAATCCCGATTCCGTGGCCGTTCTCCTCGCCGCGGGACGCCTTCACGCGGCCCGCGGAGATTACGACGCCGCGCTGAAGAGCTACAGCCGTGTCGCCGAGCGCCAGCCGCGCAATGTCGAGGTGCTTCTGCGGATTGCCGAGGTGCAGCAGTCGAGGGGACTGCGAAAAGAAACGATCGAGAGCTATCAGAAAGCCATCGCGCTCGATCCCGCTTATTACTCGACGTACGAGGAGCTCGGCGTTTTTTATTACCGGCGCGGCGAATATGCGCAGGCCGCGGAACAATTCCGCAAAGTCATCGAGCGCGCTCCTCGTTTCTCCAACGCCTACACGAATCTGGGCGCGATGCTCAACCTGATGGGACGGGACGATGAGGCCATCCAAGCCCTGCTCACCTCACTGCAGATCAAGGTGACCGATGGAGCGCTCAACAGTCTGGCCGCGATCATGGCGTACCAAAAACGGGATGCCGAGGCGATTGCTTATTACAAGAGAGCCGTCGAGCTCAACCCGAAAAACCACATCTATCTCCTCAACCTTGGCGACTCCTGCCGGCGCGAAGGGCGCGAGGCGGAGTCCCGGGATTACTACCAGCGCGGCAGCGAACTGGCGTTCGACGCGCTGGACCACAAGCCGAGCGACGGACCGACCCGCGCGTACGCCGGCTACCTCGCCGCGCGCCTCGGCGATCGCCGGCGCGGCCAGGACGAGGTTGAACAGGCGCTCCAGCTCGCTCCGAACGACAAGGTCGTGATCCACCGGGCAGTCCTGACGTACGAAATGCTCGGCGAGCGGGATCGGGCGCTGACGATCGCCGAAACGGCGACCGCCGACGTCCTTCGCGAGCTCGATCGCCACCCCGATCTGGCGGACTTTCGCCAGGATCCTCGCTTCAGAGAGTTGAAGGCAAAAAAAGAGAGGGGAGGCTAGACCATCATGACCGAGCACAGAATTACGATCACCTGGAAGGACAACGCCGCCGTACTCGTGCCGGCGAATACGACGCTGCGCATCGGCGACACCGTCGTCTACGTTACCGAACCGCCCGACCGCCCGTTCCGGGTCGAGTTCCCGCCCTCACCGTTCACGAGTGAGCCTGCGTTCATTATCGACGATAGCTATCCTCGCACGGTGAGCCAGGAGGGAAGATTCAAGTGCAGGTGCTTCATCACCCCCCCGGATGGCCAGGAGGTCGGCTGGTGTCCGGACGCGCCGGAGGCCGGCGGTGAGCACGACGTCAAGCCGTGAGGATGCGCTGCGGCGCGCGCGAAGCAGAGCTTCGCGCGCGCACACACTGAAGCTATGACACGAGATAGACGCGGACCACGGCTTCGCGCGTGTCGGCTTTCGCCACGACGCGGACGTGGTCCACTTTACGCCCGTCGGCGAAGTCGATGAGCGAGTAGACGCCGCTGGCGTGGACGCGGTCGTTGAAGTCGACGACCTGTGCGTCGCCGTTCTCGAACACGACCTCGGCGAAGCTGACCTGCGCCGCGCCGCGGTCGATCTCCAGCAGCAGGCTCCGGCCGCGCTGGTCGACGTTCATCGTGAAGTCGGTCCACTCGTCATCGCGATCGAGCGTTTCCGAGCCGACCCAGCTGCGCGACGGCGCGGGCGGGAGCGAGGCCACGACGACGGCGCCGAACACGAGCGGGGAGAGATAGACGCGCGGGGCGACGCGCACGACCGGGCCGCGCACGACGACCGTCGGAAGCGTGCGGCGGATCGGGAAGCCGGCGTGCGTGGTCACGCGCACGCGCGTCACGCGGCCGCGCGGCCCGCGCCGCACGACGACGCGCGCGGCCTGGACGTCGCTCGCGAGCGACAGGAATGAGGCACCACCGAGAAGGGCAATGACAATTGCTTTTTTCAACTCTCGACTCCTTTTCTTCGCTGGATTGGATGCGGGACCCGGGACGATTGTTTACATCATGACATCGGTTCGGGCCTGGGCTTCGGACGAAGATCGGGAGGGAGCGGGACGAATTCGGCGTCGTCGCCGGGCGGCAGCGGGATCCGTCCGGCAACCCACTCTTCCTTCGCCAGTTCGATGCGCTCTTTGCGCGACGAGACGAAGTTCCACCACATGAAGCGATGGCCGAGGGGCTCACCGCCGAGCAGCAGCACCTCGGCATCGCCATCGGTGGTGACCACCGGCTCGCCGCCCGGAGTGGCGACGATGAGCTGGCCGGCCGCGTACGTCTCGCCGCCGAAACGCACGGTGCCGCTCGCGACGTAGACCGCACGCTCGCGATGCTCGCGCGGAAGCGGAACCGACGCGCCGCGCGTGAGCCGCGCCGCGACGTAAAAGTGCGGCGAGAACGACGGCGCCGGGCTGACGATGCCGTACGCGGAGCCGGAGAGGAGCCGCGCGCCGGCGCCGGCGTCGCGGAGCTCCGGCAAGTCGCTCGTGTCGAGATGCGTGAATCCCGGTTCCGTTTCCTCGTGCTCTTCCGGCAGCGCGATCCACGCCTGAATGCCGTGCATGGTCTCGCTGGCGACGCTCGCCGCTCGCTCGGAGTGCGCGATGCCGCGGCCGGCGATCATCCAGTTCACCTCGCGCGGCCGGATGCTCTGCGAGTTCCCGAGGCTGTCGCGATGCAGCACCTCGCCGTCGAAGAGATAGGTGAGCGTGGCGATCCCGATGTGCGGATGCGGGAGCACGTTCATCCGCACGCTGGTCGGCCCCATGTGATCGAGAAACACGAACGGCCCGACCATCCGCCGCTTCACCGAGGGAAGCGAGCGGCGGACCGAGAACGCGCCGATCGATTCCTCGCGCGCGGTGACGATGACTTCGACTTCGTTGGACATTTAAAACAAACCGCCCCCGCGCCTTTGCGGCGCGGGGGCGGTCGTTGGGGAGCCGATGGATACGGCTTACTTCACCGTGAACGAGATCGTGTAGACGGTCGTGTCGGCGCCGACGGTGTAGCCGAAGACGTAGTTGCCGGCGGCCAGGCCGCTGGTCTGGAGCGTGAACTGGTACGTGCCGTTGCTCTGGAACTGGAAGTTCGGGCCCTGGTTGCCGTTGGACGCCGCGGGCAGCCAGGTCGAGCTGGTCACGAGACGCACGCCGTAGGCGACGACCTGCAGCGACGACGAGCCGAGGTTGTTGTTGTTCACGTCGGCGACGGTGACGCGGAACGGAATCGTGCCGCCGCCGTTATTGCCCGCCGAGGTCTTCGTGCCGCTGGCGTTGTAATGCACCGACAGCGTCGACGTGTCGGTCGCCGCGTTGAAGTTGGCGTCGCCGGCGTAGCTGAACGTGATCGTGTAGCCCGGCGGCACGAGCGCCGAGGTGTTGAACGTGCTCGAGAACCCGCCGTTGGCGGCGATCGCCGCCGACTGCGTCACACCGTTGACGGTGATGTCGACGCTGCCGGTCGGGATGAGCGAGCCGAGCGAGATCTTGCCGGTGATCGTGGTCAGGCCCGTGCCGATGATGATCGACGGCGAGCTGAGGTTCGTGAACACCGGATCGGCCTTGGCCGCGTTCAGCGTGACCTGGGCGTCGGCCTCGTTGTAGTGCGCCGTATCGGTCGGCGTGAAGTGCGCGGTCAGCGTGTTCTGGCCGGCATTGAGCACCGTTCCGGCCGCCGGGTTGTAGACGAACGTGCCGGCGAGAGACCCGCCGTTGACGCCGGTGGCGGTGGCGTTGAGCTGCGCCGCGCCGAGCGGATCGCCGTAGGTGTAGCTGCCCGGCATCCAGGTGATGACCGGATCGGCCTTGGTCACGGTGATCAGCACCGTGGAAAAGACCGGGCTGACGTAATTCGCGGTGTCGGTCGCCGCGAACGAGACCGTCACCGTATGCGTTCCGACTTCCAGAACCGTTCCCGCGGTCGGGCTGTAGACGAACGATCCGGACAGCGCCGAACCGTTGATTCCGGTCGCGGTCGCGTTGAGCTGCGTGGAGCTGAGCGGCGTTCCCCACGAGATCGGGGCCGGCGTCGGCCAGTTGATGTTCGGGGCGAACTTGTCGACCACGAGGGTGACCACGTCCGACGTCGACGGATCGAACTTCGGAGTGGTGTTGCCTCCGTACGTCGCGAACAGCGCGTGCGTTCCCGCGCCGAAGGTCGAAAGCTGGAGCACCGCCAAGTTCGGGTCGGCGCCGGGGAGTGTCGCGGTTCCGACCGTGGTCGTGCCGAGGCTGCAGTCGGACGGGTCGTTGCACCTCTTGAAGGTGACCGTGCCGACGGCGTTGTCGGGGATGACCGTTGCGGTCAGCGTCACCACGTCGCCGTAAGTCGACGGGTTCGGAACGACGTGGAGAACCGTGGTGGTCGAGCCGGGGGCGGTCGCGATCTCGATGTCGTACGAGCGCGCCGTGCTGCAGCCGCTGCCCGAGTCGGAGGCGGCGATCACGGCGTTGAACGTGCCGGCGATGGTCGGGGTGCCGCTGATCACGCCGGTCGAGCCGTTGAGCGAGAGACCGTTCGGCAGGCTGCCGGACGTCACGGAGAACGTGACCGTGCCGGTCCCGCCGCTGGTCGTCAGCGTCGCGGAGTAGGCGGTGCTGACCGCGCCGTCAGGCAGTGTCGACGGCGAGAGGAGGAAGTTGCCGCACGCGGACGTCTGCAGCAGGAAGTTGATGTTCGGAGTGGTATCGCCGATGGTTGCGGCGATCGGATCGCCGGTCGTCGGATCGCACCCGTTGCAGGCGCGCCCGTTGTAGAGCTGATCGGCGTAACCCACCAGCGCGGCGACGGCGTAATACGTGCCGGCGGCGGAGACCGTGGCGGTGTAGTTGCCGCTGGCATCCGTCTGCACGCTCGCCGCGACGCCTCCGGACGCGTCGAAGATCAGCACGGTGGCATTCGGCAGCGGGGAGTTGTCGCTGGCCGCCAGGACGCTGCCGGAGATGCGCGCGATCGGCAGCTTCAGCGCGAAGTTGATGCCGGTCGTGGTCTGTCCCGCCGTCACGGTGATGGCCGTGCCGGTGGTGACGTTGCAGGTGTTGTTGGCGCAGGAGATGTTGTTGTAGAGCTGCGTGGCGAAGCCCGAAGCCCAGCCGGTCGCGTAGTACGTGCCGGCGGTCAGTTCGTCGAACGAGGTGTAGTCGCCGTTCGCGTCGGCGATCGAGTAGCTGACGAACTGGCCGGTGGAGTTGTAGATCGCCACCGAGCCGGAGCCGATCGGGTCGCCGGTCTCGGCGGAGGTGAGGCGTCCCGAGATGAGACCGCCGTTGCTGCGGAGCGCGAAGTTGATGTTCGTGACCGACGAGCCCGCGGTCGCGACGATCGCGGTGCCGCTGGTCGGGTTGCAGCCGCTGCAGTCGATGCCGTTGTAGAGCTGCTCGAGGTAGCCCGTGTTCGAGCCGTTGTCGGTGCGGGCGTAATACGTGCCGGCCTGGACGCTGGCCGACCAGTCGCCGTTCGAGTCGGAGACGGCGAGCGCGACCTGCTGGCCGCTGCTGTTGTAGAGGAGCACCAGCACGCCGCTGATTCCGGCGCTCGTGCTCACGTCGGTGACGCGGCCCGACACCACGACGTTCGTCGGCGTCAGCGAGAAGTTGATGTTCGCGGTCGTCTGTCCCGCGGTGACGGTGACGGCGTTGCCGCTCGTGACCGCGCAGCCGTTGCAGGGGAGGTTGTTGTACAGCTCCGAGAGATGCTGGAACGCGGACGCGAGAACGTAGTAGTTGCCGGCGCTGAGGCCGTTCACGACGGTGTAGTTGCCGGCGAGGTCCGACTGCGACGTCGCGACGCGCACGCCGCTGGAGTTGAAGACTTCGAGGAACGCCTGATAGACCGGCGCGCCGCTGGTGTCGGTCACCGTGCCGGAGATCTGTCCGCCGCCGGTCAGGTTGAAGTTGATGCCGCTGACCGTGCCTCCGGGGGTGACGTTGATCGCCGTACCGGTGGAGATGTTGCAGGACTGGCAGGGGATGCCGTTGTAGAGGACGTCGATGAGACCGGGGTAGAAGGCGTTGAACGTGCGCGCGCGGTACGGAGTTCCGGCCGCCGGCACGAAGGCCTCGTAGCTCCCGCCGGCGTCGCTCGTGGCGCTCGCCGCGGCGTTGCCGGTGTTGTCATAGAAGAGGACCGTGACGTCGGAGAGCGGCGCGGTGCCGTTGGTGATCGTGCCGAGCACGCGCGCGAAGTACGGCGTCAGTGCGAAGTTGATGTTCGAGGTGACGACGTCGTCCACGACGTTGACGCCGTTGCCGACGGCAACCGGGTTGCACCCGTTGCAGACCACGTTGTTGTAAACCTCGGGGACGTAGTCCGCCACGTTGACGTAGACGTAGTAGGTGCCGGTGCCGAGACCGTCGACGGTGACATAGCTGCCGGTGGAATCGGTGATTCCGTAGGTTGCGAACTCGCCGGAGGAGTCGTAGATCCACACGAACGCGTCGGGCAGCGGTGCGCTGGTCACCGAGTTGGTGACCGTGCCACGGATCGAGCCGGTGGCGTTGACGACCGGATTCGACGGCCGGACGGCGTTGACCTGCGGACGCTCGGACGAGCCGGGGCGATACGCGATCGTCACCGGGTAGCGCAGCATCGCGTCGTCGATGACGAGATGCATGGAGCGATGTCCCTGCGGATCCGCCGGCGTCAGCACCCACCGCGCCGCGCTCGACGGACGGCCCGCCGCGTCGATGACCAGCGGGGCCGAGATCATCCGGTCGTTGGCCGGATTGTTTGCCACGAAACGAATGCCGCCTTCGAACGGAACCGCGGCGAGGATGCCCTCGGTCTCGCCGATCTCATACGCGATCGACTCGACGCTCTTGCGGTTGCCGGCGACCACGGTCTCGATGCCGCGCTCGCGCGAGACACGAAGCTCGCTGTGGCGCGACCCGATGGGCCGCAGCGTGACGCTCGTCGCGTCCGACTGAATCCGGAACGGGCGATCGAGGCGATCGGAGTCGAAGCCGCGGAGCGTGCCCGCGTCCCCGACGGAATGTCCGGCCGCCTGTGCGACGACCGAAAGCAATATCAGAACGACGAAAAATACAGCGTTACGCCGAATGGCCATGAACGACCCTCCTAAGATATGGACCTGACGTCGCCGCTGGCCTGCGAGGCGCGGCGTTGCGTTGTTGTTGAGGCTCGTAAATATACGCTCGGAACTTTCAGCTGTCACGTAAATTGGGGACATCAGCGGAAGTGTGGCGGATCTGCTACGGTTGAAGGCATACGTGACGAAGCTCACTCTTCTCCTCGTAGTAGTCATGCAGTTGGAAGTGGCCGGTATGAGCTGCGGCGACTGCGCAAAAAACGCGTCCGCGGCGCTGCTGAAAATTCGCGGCGTGACCGGTGCGACCGTGGATTTCGGATCGAAACGCGCCGAGGTCACGGCGTCACGCGACGTGGCCCAGGCCGAGATCCGTAAAGCCCTCGCCGGTATAGGGATGGAGGCGCGATTCCCCGGCGAGACGGCACCTCCCGCGCTCACCGACGAGGAGCGCGCGCGGCTCGACATCCGGATCGCATCTCACGGCGAGGCCTTCGACGTCACGAGAGAGCTCGCCCGTGGGAAGGTGACGCTCTTCGACTTCCGCGCCGACTGGTGCGGGCCGTGTCAGCTGGTCACGCCGAAGCTCGAGCAGCTCGTGAAGAACGACGGAGGCGTGGCGCTCCGCATCATTGATATCAGCAACTGGGACTCCGCAGCCGGGAAGCAGGCCACGAAGGAGTTCCATCTGCCGGCGCTGCCGTACGTTCGAGTCTACGGACCGGGCGGCAAATTCATGGGTGAGGTCGTGGGCAATGACGTCGACAAAGTGCGCGCCCTGATCGCGAAGGCGCGGCGATGAAGAAGACTCTCGCGGCGCTTCTCTTTCTCGTCGCGTTCATCGTTCCGGCCCGCGGCCAGACCTGACCCGCGTGAAGCAACCCTTCGATCTCGCGCACGCCGGATCGGGGGCTGGAGCCCGGGCCGGCTCCTGAGGCGGGAGACCTGCGATTCTGGCTGACGACGCTCTACAGCGCGGGCGCCGAGGGGGGACACTTCACGCGCGAGGGCTACGACGCGAGCGGCAACGCGGTGGACGTTCCGCTGCATCGGCACGAAGTCTCGCTCGACTACACGCGCGTGGAGCTGGCGCTCGACTACACCCTGAGCGCGCGATGGAGCGCCAGCCTGCGCGTGCCTTGGGAGCAGAAGGCACAGCATGCGTCGATCGCGCTCGTCGAGCCGGCGACGCCCGCCGAGCGCGAGGCGATGCTGCGCGGGATGAACGTGCATCATCGCGACGCGACCTATCGCGGCCTCGGCGATCTGATGTTCCTCGGCCATCGCCGCCTCAACGATCACTGGATCCTCGGCATCGGCACGAGCATCCCCACCGGTCACACCGTCGAGAATCCGTATCTCCTCGGCGATCGCGGCATCGAGCACGTGCACATCCAGTTCGGCAGCGGCACGTTCGATCCGTTGCTCGATGCGACTTATCGAAGCGGCTCGTTCAGCGCGTTCGCGACGGCGCGCCTTCCGCTCTATGAGAACACGCGCACGTTGCGCGCGCCGCCGGAGCTCGGCGCCGGCCTCGGCGCCTCACACCGCATCAGCGACCGCCTGCGGCTGCGCGCGGAGCTCGCGGCGTTCCGCCAGGGCTACGGCGAGTGGGACGGCGTCCGCGACGAGAACACCGGCATCGTCTCCACGAGCGCGACGCTCGGCGCGTCGATGCGCGCAAAGAGCACGATCCTCGCGCTCGACGTGCGCGTCCCGGTCTCCCAGCGCACGCTCGCCGTGGGCGACGCGTTCAAGCAGGGACCGGCGGTGATGCTGACGGTGGGACGCAAGATCCGGTGACGGCTAGAGCTCCGTCTCGCGGAAGCCGTGCAGGAGCGCGAGGTCGTAGATCACTTTGAGGCCGCCGGCGATGACGAACGGGAGCCAGTGGATGCTGGCGAAGAGCGGGACCGCGGCCAGCGGCGCGAGCGCTGCGCCGGTCGTGCGGGCCACGCCGGTGATGCCGGCGGCGGCGCTGCGCTCGGCGGGATCGACGACGGCGATGACGTACGACTGCCGCGTCGGCACGTCCATCTGCGAGATCGAGAAGCGCAGCAGCAGCACGGCGATCGCCAGCCGCACGTTCGGCATGAACGGCACCAGGATCAGGAGGATGTTCGACGGCAGGTGCGTGAAGACCATCGTCTTCACGAGGCCGATGCGCCTGGCGATGCGCGCGGCCGCGAGGCCGGAGAGTCCCGCGAGCACATTCGCCCCGAAAAAGATCGAGCCGATGACCGACGGCCGCAGGCCGAAGCGGGTGTAGAACCACCAAGCCACCACGCTCTGCACGACGAAGCCGCCCGCAAACGAGTCGAGCGCGAAAAGCGCCGACAGCCGCAGCACCACGCCCCGCGACCGATCCACCCGCAGAAGAGAAGTGGAGCGGCGGGCTCTCAGCCCGCCGTCGTCCTCCGGCTCGATGGCACCCGACATGCGCAGAAAAAAGCTCGCCAGCACCACCCCCAACAACCCATACCCGATCACGACGCCTCGATAACTCGCCACCGCACTCACGCCCCTCTCCTGCAGCACGTCGGTGAGCACGCCCGCGGTGAGCGATCCCGCGGCGGCCGCGAACGAGCCGGCGAGGTGATACCAGGCGAAGACCGCCGTGCGGTCGCGCGTGCCGAGCGTCTGCGAGAGCGCGACCTGTTCGATCGCCAGGAACGGTCCGACTTCGTGTCCGCTCGGACTGATCACGCCGAAGATCGCGGCGATGACCAGCAGCGCGAAGCTGCTCGTGCCGGCGAAGACGCACGAGGCCAGCACCATCAGCGCCGCGCCGGCGATGAGCGTACGACGCCGCCCGATCGCATCCGCGCGCGTGGAGAGATAGAAGGAGATCGCGACGTCGCCGATCAGCGTGAGCGACAGCAGCAAACCGATGCGCGCGTCGTCCAGCCCGAGGGCCGCGAGGTAGAGGACCAGCACCACGGAGAGAAAGCCGTAGGCGAAGAGGCGGGTGATGCGGGTGGCGAAGAGAAGGCGGGTGTCCACCGCCCGCCAGCATAGTGGAACGCGGGCGTGCGAAGATGTACGGCGCTTGCCGCGCGCCATTCCTCCCGCCACCACCGCCGCGCTCGCGGACGCCGTTCGCGAGCTGGAGGCGTGTTCGTGCGCGGAGGCGGTGATCGAGATCCGCTCGCGCTCGGGCAGCTACGCGCAGGCGGACGCGCGGTTCGCATCGCTGATCGCGCTCGTGGCGCTGATCGTCGTGCTCTTTTCGCCGTGGACGTTCAAGGCGGGCTGGGTGGTGATCGACACGATGCTCGCGTACGCGATCGGGCTTCTGATCGCGCGGCGGAGCGACTCGGCGCGGCGGCTGATGACGACCAGCCGCGAGCGCGCGGCGCAGGTGCGGACGGTCGCATCGTCGGTCTTCTTCGAGCGCGGCGTCGCCAACACCGACCGCGAGAGCGGCATCGTGATCTATCACGGCCTGCTCGAGCAGCGCATCGAGATCCTCGCCGATCGCGGCATCCTGCTGGCGGTGCCGGCGCTGGAGTGGAATGGCGTGGTCGCCGCGGCGCGCGCGACGCGCAGCGCCGACCCGATGGCGCTCGTGGAGATCATCCGCGCGCTGCAGCCGCTGCTCGGCTGCTATCTGCCGCGGCTCGAGGACGACCGCGACGAGCTGGCCAACGCGCCGAGGTTCGAGCTCGAGTGATGTTCGACGCGCTCTTGTTTCTGCTGCGGGTCGGAGGAGGCGAGTCGTACTCCGGCGGTGGTTCTAGCAGCGGCGGCGGAGGGGGAGGTGGCGGCGACGGCGCCGGCGAGCTGATTTACTACCTCTTCCGCTTTCTGCTCTGGCTGACGATGGAGTATCCGGCGATCGGCATCCCGGTCGACATCGTCGTCATCTATTTCCTCATCAAGTGGTGGCGCAGCAAACAGAGCGCGTCGCCGACGCTGCTCAAGATCTCGACGTCCGGCGCCGGGAAGCCGAGCCTCGACGCGCTGCGCCGCTTCGATCCGAACTTCTCCGAGGTCACCTTCAGCGACTTCTGCTACTCCGTTTACGCGCTCGCGCACTACGCGCGCGGCAAGGGCGATCTCGCGCGTTACGCGCCGTATCTCTCCGCGGGCGCGCGCAACGTGCTGGCGAAACGCGCCGGGGACGTGCGCGCGGTGGTCATCGGCTCGTGCAACGTGATCGCGTTCTCCGGCGCCGACGGACCGACGGTCAGTGCGACGATCGCGTACGAGAGCAACATTACCGAAGGCGCGATCTCGTATTACATGCAGGAGCATTGGGTGCTGGAGCGGCGGCGCGACATCCTCTCGCCGCCGCCGGAGAAGGCCAAGGCCGATCACTGCCCGCGCTGCGGCGCGGCGCTGAAGACGCGCACCGACGGCGCCTGCGACTACTGCGGCGTGAAGATCGAGAGCGGCGCGTTCAACTGGTACGTCCGCTCGATCACGCTGCTCGACCGCCAGACCCGCGGCCCGCTGCTCACGTCCAACGTCCCCGAGCGCGGCACGGACAAGCGGACGATCCACCAGCCGCAGTTCGCGCAGAAGAAAACCGCGTTCGAGGCCGAGCATCCCGACTTCACCTGGCAGTCGTTCGAGCAGCGCGTGCGCGCGATCGCGATCGAGCTGCAGGACGCCTGGACCGCGCGCGACTGGGAGCGCGTGCGGCCGTATGAGACCGAGAGCCTCTTCCAGATGCACCGCTACTGGATCGACGCGTACACGCGGCAGAACCTGCGCAACATCGTCGACGACTTCACCATCACCCGCGTCGAGCCGGTGAAGCTCACCACCGACGCGTTCTACGAAGCCATCACCGTCCGCCTCTTCGCGCAAGGCCGCGATCACACCGACGACGCCAACAACAAAGTCGTCGCCGGCTCGAACACCTCAGTGCGCCGCTGGAGCGAGTACTGGACCTTCATCCGCACCAAGACCTCGCTCACCACCCCCATCTCCTGCCCCAACTGCGGCGCCCAGGTCCCCGCCGGCTCGACCGGCGTGTGTTCGTATTGCGGGGGGAAGTTGACGGCCGGGTACTTCGATTGGATTTTGTCGAGGATTGAGCAGGATGAGGCGTATGGAGGGTGAGGTTGCTGAGTTGCTAGGTTGCTGGGTTACTAGAGGCCCTCAGCAACTCAGCAACTCAGCAACTCAGCAACTATGAAACACGCTCGCTGGGTCCTGGCCGCCACGATCCTCGGCTCCTCCATGGCCTTCATCGACTCGACGGTCGTGAACGTCGCGTTGCCGGTGATGAAGCGGGCGTTGAATGCGGGGGTGAGTGATGCGCAGTGGGTCGTCGATGCGTATCTGCTCGTGTTGTCGTCGCTGATTCTTGCGGGCGGGTCGCTTGGCGATCGGTTGGGGCGGGTGCGGGTGTTCGGGTTCGGGGTGGCGTTGTTCGCGGCCGCGTCGATCTGGTGCGGGGCGGCGCCGAGCGCGATGCAGTTGATCGTCGCGCGGGCGTTGCAGGGCGGGGGAGCGGCGCTGCTCGTTCCCGGCAGTCTCTCGATCATCAGCGCGACGTTTCCGCGCGAGGAGCGCGGGCGCGCGATCGGCACGTGGTCGGCGCTCACCGCGCTGGCGATCATCGCCGGCCCGCTCCTCGGCGGGTTCCTCGTGCAGACGATCTCCTGGCGCGCGATCTTCTTCATCAACGCGCCGATCGCCGCGGTGGTGCTCTGGATCGTCTGGCGCAGGATTCCGCACGCCGCCGCCGATGAGGCGCGCGGCGCGATCGATTGGATCGGCACGTTGCTGGTCACCCTCGGGCTGGGCGGGCTCGCCTTCGCGCTCATCGAGCACGTCACCTGGACCGGCATCGCCGGCGCGGCTGCGCTCATCGCCTTCGTCTTCGTCGAGCGCCGCGTGAAGAATCCCATCGTCCCGCTGAAACTCTTCCGCTCGCGCGCGTTCAGCGGCGCGAACGTGCTCACGCTCCTGCTCTACGGCGCGCTCTCCGCGGCGACGTTTCTCCTGCCGTTCAATCTCATCCAGCTGCAGGGCTACTCGCCCGCGGAAGCCGGCGCGGCGCTGCTGCCGTTCGTGTTCACGATGTCGCTGCTCTCGCGGTGGAGCGGCGCGCTGGCCGACCGCATCGGCCCTCGCATTCCGCTGATCGTCGGACCGCTCCTAGCCGCATGCGGACTCGCGCTCATGGCGCGTCCGGCGATCGGCGGCTCGTACTGGACGACGTTCTTCCCCGCCGTCCTGGTCCTCGGCCTCGGCATGTCGATCACCGTCGCGCCGCTGACCACCGTGGTCATGACCTCGATCGAAGACGAGCGCTTCGCCGGCGCGGCCTCAGGCATCAACAACGCCGTCGCGCGCGCGGCCGGAATGCTGGCCGTGGCCATCTTCGGCGGCGCCGCCGAGGTACACGATCGCGCGCAGTTTCTGAAAGCGTTCCGCGTCAACGCGCTCGAAGCCGCGGCAATCGCCGCACTGGCGGCGGTGGGCGCGCTGTTCGTAACGAATCAGCGCCGCACGATGAGCGATACCGCTTCTTCCGGCGGCAGGGGCGGCGAGAAGTAGAAGCCTTGCGCGCGGTCGATGCCGAGCTCGCGCATGCGGTCGACCTGCTCGAGAGTCTCCAGCCCCTCCACCGTCACTTCCATGCCGAGGGAGCGGGCGAGGGCGGCGATGGTGCGCACGATGGCGTCGGCGCGATGCGCGTCGGCGTCGTGCAGGAACGTGCGGTCGATCTTGAGCGAGTTGAACGGAAACTGGCGCAGTGAGCTGAGCGACGAGTAGCCGGTGCCGAAGTCGTCGAGGCTCAGGCCGACCTGCACGTCGCGCAGCTCGCGCAGCAGCGCCGCCGCCGTCTCCGCGCTGTCGATCAGCACGCTCTCCGTGACCTCGAGCTGCAGTCGCCGAGGGTCGATGCCGCTTTCGGACAGCGCGTCGGAGACGCGCTCGAGCAGGCTCGGATGCAGTAGCTGCCGCGCCGAGAGATTGACGTGGATGTCGAGCGCCGTGGCGGAGTGACCGTTGAGCGAGCCCCACGCGCGCATCTGCCGCAGCGCCTCGCGCAGCACCCACTCGCCGATCGGCACGATCAGCCCCGTCTCCTCGGCCACCGCCACGATCTCCTCGGCGGAGATCAGCTTGTCGCCGTGCTGCCAGCGCACCAGGGCCTCGAACCCGAGGAGCTTGCCGCTGAGCATCGAGACGATCGGCTGGTAGTGCACGCGCAGCTCGCCGCGCTCGATCGCGCGGCGCAGATCGGTCTCGAATTGCAGGCGCTTGAGCGCGCGCTCGTGCATCGCCGTGTCGAACAACTCGTGGCGCGCCTTGCCGCGCGACTTCGCGCGATACATGGCGATGTCGGCGTCGCGCAGCACGTCGTGCGCGCGCTGGTAGCCGCTGGTGCTGAGCGCGATGCCGATGCTGACGGTGGTGAAGATCTCGTGGCCGCCGACCTCGAACGGCAGCGAAAGCGCGTCCTGCACGCGCTGCGCGGTGCGCACCGCGGCGGTCTCCTGGTCGATCTCCTCGATGAGCATCCCGAACTCGTCGCCGCCGAGGCGCGCGACCGTGTCGCTGGAGCGGATGATGGAGTTCAGCCGCCGCGCGACCGCGATCAGCAGCTCGTCGCCGAGGAAGTGGCCGAGGCTGTCGTTCACGACCTTGAAGCGGTCGAGATCGAGGAACAGCACCGCGAAGAGTGCGTCGGGATGGCGGCGCAGCGTCTCCATCGCGCGCTCGAGGCGGTCCATGAACAGCGCGCGGTTCGGCAACTGCGTCAGCGCGTCATGAAACGCGTCGTACGTCAGCCGTTCCACGGCCAGCCGGCGCTCGGTGACGTCGGTCTGCGAGCCGCCGATGCGCGTCGCCGCGCCCGTCTCGTCGCGCACGGCCAGGCCGCGGGTGAGCATCCAGCGATAGGTGCCGTCGGCGCAGCGCATGCGATGCTCGTTCTCGAAATGCGGCGACCAGCCGCGCACGTGCACGTCGATGGTGTTGCGCAGCAGCTCCACGTCGTCGGAGTGCACGCGTGAGAACCAGTCGTCGGGCATGTTGCCGATGTCGCCGTCCGAGTAGCCGAGCATCGACTTCCAGCGCGGCGAGTAGTAGACCTCGTTCACCGCGAGGTCCCATACCCAGAGGCCGTCGTTCGCGCCGCGCGCGGAGAGCGCGTAGCGGTCCTCGCTCTCCTGCAGCGCGCGCAGCGTGCGGCTCTGTTCGAGCGCGTAGCGGATCGAGCGCTCCAGCAGCGACGCGTCGATGCGTCCCTTGATCAGGTAGTCGGCCGCGCCTTCCTTCATCGCCGCGAGGTCGATGTCGCCGTCGCCCTGTCCGGTCAGGAGGATCATCGGCGCGGTCACCCGCGCCGCGCGGGCGTGGCGCAGCAGCTCCAGCCCGTTACGCTCGCCGAGGCGGTAGTCGATCAGGTAGAGGTCGTGCCCGTTGCGCGTGATCGCCTCGCGGGCGTCGTCGAACGTCGCCGCCCAGTCGAGCGCGAAGGTGGTGCGCTCGCAGTCGGCCAGGAGGTCGCGCGTCAGGACGAAGTCGTCCTCGTCGTCCTCGACGAGGAGAATCCGGACGGCGCGCGTGGTCAGGTCAGTCAATGTGGTTCGGCGGCAGCTCGACGATCTCGATCCAGTAGCGGCCGATGTCGCGCATCACCGCGACCAGTCCTTCGAAGCTCACCGGCTTGGTGATGAATGAGTTCGCGCCGAGGTCGTAGGTGCGATAGATGTCCTCCTCGGCTTTGGAAGTGGTGAGGACCACCACCGGAATGCGGCGCAGATCGGGATCGGCCTTGATCTCGCGCAGCGCCTCGCGCCCGTCCTTGCGGGGCATGTTGAGGTCGAGCAGGATCAGCCCCGGCGACGGCGACGACTGCGCGTCGGCGTACTGCCCGCGGTGATAGAGATAGTCGAGCAGCTCGTCGCCGTCCTCGACGAAACGGAGGTCGTTGACCACGCGGCTCTCGGCCAGCGCGCCGGCGGCGAGCATGCGGTCCTCCTCGTCGTCATCGGCGAGCAGGATGATGATCGGTTTTCCGTCCATTCGATGATTCATCGTTCATCGTGCACGTGACGCAACGGCAATGTGACGACGAACGTCGCCCCCTCGCCCGGCGTGCTCCGCGCAACGATCTCTCCCCCGTGCCGCTGGGCTATTTTGCGACAGATTGCGAGACCTATACCGGTTCCCTCGTATTTTCCGCGTCCGTGTAAACGTTCAAACATCGTGAAAATGCGATCGGCGTACTTTTCGTCGAAGCCGATGCCGTTGTCGCTGACGCTGATCTCGGCGCGGCCGTCGTCCGCTTGACCGCGGATCGAGCGGCCGCGGATCTCGACGCGCGGCGGCACGCCGGCGCGCTGAAACTTCAGCGCGTTCGAGGCCAGGTTCTGCAGCAGCTGGCGCATCTGCAGCGGATCGGCGTCGATGACCGGCAGCTCGCCGACGATCATCTCCGCGCCGGCGTCGTGAGTGCTCACTTCGAGGTCGTGCACGACCTCGCGCGCGATCTCGTTGAGATCGACCGGCACGAACGGCTGCGCCTTCGTGGTGACGCGCGAGAACGAGAGCAGGTCGTTGATCAGCACCTGCATCCGCTTCGCCGCCGACTGCATCCGCTCGACGTAGTCGCGCGCCTGCGCGTCGAGCTGCGCGCCGTGCTTCGTCTTGAGCAGGTCGCCGAAGGCCTGGATCTTTCGCAGCGGCTCCTGGAGGTCGTGCGAGGCAACGTACGCGAAGTCCTCGAGCTCGCGGTTGCTCTGCTCGAGACGCGTCAGCGTCGTCCGCTGTTCCTCCTCGGCGTGCTTGCGCTCGCGGATGTCACGGGCGATGACCACCGCGCCCTCCTGCACCTCGCCCGCGCTGACCGGCGAGATCGAGACACTCACCGCGATCGCGCCGCCGCCGTTGTGGCGGAACACGCGCTCCTGGTCGCGGATCGGTCCGCGCTGCGCGAGGTCGTGCAGCGTGCGCGAGATGGTGCGGTCGCCTTCGACCGATTCGAGCGTGTCGATCGAGCGGCCGAGAAGATCGGAGTCGGCATAGCCGAGCAGCGACCGCGCCGCGCGGTTGATCACCCTGATCCGCGCCTCGGCATCGATGACGAAGAGCGCGTCGGCCATGGTCTCGACGATCTCCCGCGACGCGCGCGCGGCGGTGATCGGCGCGAGGCGGTGCCGCGCGATGGTGCTCCAGGCGAAGGCGACGAAGGCCAGCACCGGGATGTAGCCGACCGGCTGCATGTCCACGCCGAGCATCGGCAGGAAGTCGAGCGCGCCGAAGTAGACCACCAGGAAGCTGATCATCAGGTTGCCGATGCGCCGCCGCCGCTTCGCGTCCTCCGTGCGCCGGTATTCGAGGACGCCTTCCACGACCTGCGCGACGAGCACGGCGAAGAAGATTAGAAGGAAGACGCGCGTCAATGGCCCGGCGAACGGATAGAAGCCCCAGGCGTGCCGTTTGACACCGCCGACGATCGCGCCGCTCAGCGCCGCCAGCGCCGCAAACACCCCGCCGATGATCCAGACCAGATTGACCACGACCCTGCGCGACGAATACAGCCGCAGCGCGGTCATCGTGAAGTCATAAATCGCCGCGGGCAGCAGGCACACCGCCGTGAGCGCGACGCGAGCCCAGACCGCCGCCACCCCGGCATCGTCCGTCAGCAGCATCCCCGCGAACCCGCCGAACCAGACCCCGACCATCACGATCATGAAACAGAACAACACCGCCACCCGCGACGCCCGCTGCCGCGAATAAATCACCGCCGCCAGCACAAACAACGCGCCGCCGACCACCGCCCAGGGAAGGGCGTGGGGGTTCCAGTGGTACATGTGGGGATTGTAAGTGGGTGGTTGCGCGGTTGCGCGGTCACCCGGTTACCCGGCGAAGCACCGGGAGACCGGGTGACCGGGCGCACCGAGTGCGCCCGGTCTTTGGTGTGGTGCGCGCCTCCGGCGCGCCTACGGGCGGGGTACTACATGTGCCGCCGGTTACGACTGCGGCTCCGGCTGCGCCTGCGGATCGGGCTTGCTGCGCCGGCGGCCAAAATTGCGGACCTGCTTCATTCGCTGGACGTGCGGCAGCAGGTGCGCGTGCTCTTCCTGGCGCACGAGCTGGCGGCTGACGCTGTACACCTGCAGCATTGCCAGTCCGATGCGATGACGGCGGACGAGGTTGGCCGCGGCGATGCCGCGGAGCATCGAGCGCATCTCGCTCTCCGCCACCGCCCATCGCGCGATCTCATCCTCGGCCTGATACAGGTCCTCGGGGGTATTGCCGATGGCCTCCTGTACGACCGGCGACGCGCCGACGGCGCCGATCCCTTCCCTCATGAACTCGTCGTCGACCTTTGCGAGCCGCCGGAGTTGCTTGATCTCCCGTGCGCTCGACAACTGCACGAACTCCGGGATCTGCTGCCGCATGACACGCAGTTGCTCGACGACCTGCTCGGGCGTGAGCATCGGCGTGTCGGTTGCCGCCTCCGTGGCGGTTTTGGTTGTGAAGCTCCTGACAATGGACATGACTGATTCTCTCCCGTCCCTTACCGGGACCGTTATGAATCGGAGACGCTGGCCCACCGCGGCGCCGATCCGGCCGATGATCCCCGAAGTCCGGAACCTCGGGAGCCTTACCGGCAACGCCAGACAGCACGCTGCCGGTATACGCGGTAAGACAAGCGCTGGA